>Ga0164243_10004593_pt1 | contig 21555 bp, 19 predicted proteins | sample OricompcompostOP_FD_108781 | JGI IMG/M metagenome (GOLD analysis project Ga0164243, IMG submission 108781) | Organic Plus compost microbial communities from Emeryville, California, USA - Original compost - Organic plus compost (OP) | ecosystem: Engineered > Solid waste > Mixed feedstock >...
CGGCTCGGCGCCGGCGTCCTGGGTTTTATCGGATCGCTGGCCATTATTTATGTCTGCCTCAGCTGGCGAAACCTGGTGCCAACCGTAACGCTGCCTAAGCTTTACTTCCAGGCCGCCTGCCTTGGCGGCGGCGTCAGTATGGCTCTGGTCAGCGGAGCGCTCGGCACGGCTCTCGCGGGGGATATTCACAAAGCCTCGATGCGCTCAACGACTCTGCATACGATGCGGAATATCGTCGGCGCGGTGCTGTCTCCGCTGCTGGGCTGGTATTTGAGCCGGCAGAACACCATGAATTACGAGCAGATCCGTTCCCATCTTGGCGAGTTTGATGCCGAAACGAAGCTGGAGCTGGCACAGATGACCCGGAAGCTGATGGGATCGGGAATGACGGCAGCCCAGGCGCAGAGCACGGCTTCCTATGAGCTGATTGCTAATACGAAGCGGGCGGCCATCCTGGGAGCGTACCATCACTTGTTTACGATGATGCTGGTTCTAGCAGTCATTATATTGCTGGCGTCGATCGGAAAAATCGTGACAGGCAAAGGCTTTTCGCTTGTGCAAAAGCCGAAAAAGCCGCTTGCCCTGCCGGGGCCCAAGGAAAGAGTAACAGCGGAATCCCATTCTTAAAATAAATTCAGAAATAGAACGATATGGAGGAGAACAGGCAAGATGAACATTCGTTTAATCATCGGAAATGTTGTGGGCGTGCTGGTCGTGTTTATACTGATCGCAGCCGGCGCCTATGTTTATTACCAAAATGAAAACTACATCAAAACAAGCGACGCGGTCGTGTCCGCGGACATGATGCCCGTCGTATCCACATACAGCGGCGTACTGACCGACTGGCATGTCAAAACCGGATCGAACGTGACTGACAAGGACGTCGTCGGCACCGTATCCGACGGAACGAAGGCCGTACCGGTCAGCACCCGGATGAACGGTAAAATCATCAAGAGCGATGCGCGGAAGAACGAGCTGGTCCAGGCGGGGCAGGTGCTCGCACAGGAAGCTGACTTGGATCATATGTACATCATCGCCAATATTAAGGAGAAGGACCTGAAGGACCTGAAGGTCGGCCAAAGCGTTGATATTAACGTGGACGGAGATTCGGGCAAAACGTTCAGCGGAACGGTCGACGAAATCGGCTATGCAACGACCTCGGTGTTCTCGGTGCTTCCGCAGCAAAGCTCAACCGGCAGCTACACCAAGGTCACCCAGAAGGTTCCTGTCAAAATTTCGATCAACCAGCCTTCGGATAAAGTGCTTCCTGGCATGAACGCCGAAGTGAAAATTTCTTTGTAAGTTGAAAAATTGAAATGGATGATGGGGCAATTACGTAAAATGTCCCTACGATCGCTCTTGTTTCGGATTTCTTGATTTTATTGAACCTACGTAAGTAGAAATCCGAAAGCCAAATATATTTCAATAAAGGGGTACCTCCCCGCCACGATGGATTGGCGGCTGGTGCCCTTTTTGGCTGTCTTCCGGCGTTCTGGACCACTCCCTGTTGCCTTGATTTTCGCGGTTATCATCTCCATGCTGGAAAGAGCGGCACCGTGCACAATCTGAATTTGCGGTGGAAGCCGCAAGGCAAAACGAGGTATGATAGAAGGAATGAATTACTCGCGGATCATCTGTTGAGGAAGAGGCATTCCAACTAAGTTAAGGTGTTGATGGTATGAAAAATTGTCTGGTCACCGGATACCGGGCGCATGAGCTGAACATCTTCGGCCAGAAGCATCCGGGCATTCCGTATATTAAGCAGGCGATCACGGCCAAGCTGATTCCGCTCCTTGAAGAGGGACTGGAGTGGGTCATCACTCCGGGGCAGTACGGCGTGGACCTGTGGGGCATCGAGGCGGCTATTGCGCTGAAAGAGCAGTATCCGGAGCTCAAATGCTCGATCATATCGGCCTTTGCCAGCCCGGAAGAGAAGTGGAAGGAAGATAAGCAGGAGTATTACCGGCAAATCCTCAGAGAGATCGACTATTACGGTGTCGTCAGCAACCAGCCCTACAGCGGCCCGTGGCAGTTTGCGGCCAGGGATGATCTGCTGTTCCGGAAGACGGATGGCATCGTGCTCGTATATGACGAGGATGCGGGCGAGGGCACCGGCAAGTTTTATAAGGAGAGAGCCTTGAAGAAGCAGCAGGAAGAGGGCTATGAGTATATTAACATCAGCTCTGAAGATATCCAGTCCATGGTGGGCGAGGCCGCTCATGACATGGATTCCGAAGTGGACAGCTTCTTTGGGGAATGAGACAATATAGGTATCGTGAGTATTCACAAAGACAGAACTGACAAGTTAGGAGAGGAAGCGAGAAGATGATACGATTCGGGGTAATCGGAACCAACTGGATTACGGAGCGGTTTCTGCAGGCTGCCGCGGAGAATGACCAGTTTCAGCTTGCCGCAGTATATTCCCGGACCCTGGAAAAGGGAGAGGCTTTTGCCGCGGAGCACGGATCTCCTCGGGTGTTCACGGATCTCGAGGCAATGCTGTCGGACGGGGTTGTAGACGCGGTCTACATCGCCAGCCCGAACTCTTTTCACGCGGACCAGGCGATCCGGTGCATGAACCACGGCAAGCATGTGCTGTGCGAGAAGCCGATGGCTTCGAACAGCTTGGAACTGAAGCGGATGATCGAGGCGGCCCGCAGCAATGACGTGCTGCTCATGGAAGCGATGAAGTCCACGCTGATGCCGAATTTCAGAATCATGAAGGACAACCTGTACAAAATCGGCCAGATCCGGCGGTATTTTGCCAGCTACTGTCAATATTCCTCACGCTATGACGCCTTTAAGGAGGGTACGGTGCTCAATGCCTTCAAACCCGAGTTTTCCAACGGTTCACTCATGGATTTGGGCATATACTGCATCTATCCGATGGTTTCGCTCTTTGGCCGGCCTGAATACGTGAAGGCGACAGGTATCATGTTGTCATCAGGCGTGGATGGGAAGGCAGCATGGTGCTGCGTTATCCGGAAATGGACGCGGTCATCATGTATTCGAAAATATCCGACTCCTTCCTGCCCGCTGAGATTCAGGGTGAGAACGGAACGATGGTCATCGACCGGATCAACCAGCCTTATGAAGTGAAAATCCAGTACAGGGACGGCACGGTCGAGGACCTCAAGCAGCTGCAGACCCATGAATCGATGTACTACGAGCTGGACGAGTTTATCCGGCTGATCGAACGCGGCAAACGCGACAGCAAGATCAATTCTTTGGATAGCTCCCTCATCGTGGCGGAAATTATGGAGGATGCGAGACGCCAGATCGGTCTCAAGTATGCGGCAGACGTATGGTGATGTTTGATCCGAGCATTTTCGACAACCTGAAGGTGGCGGTGGAGAACCTGGTCTACGACCTGGACAACCTGGACGGTGTGGTTCGCGTCACCGGCCGAGACGACCGGATGGACATGTCGGTCATGTCGAGGGAATTTGCCATTCGGTTCGTGCGAAGCGGGAACGAAGCGGTGACCGCGGAGATCGGTCTTGCCGCCTCGCTGGCCGATTTGGCCGCGGAGCTGCTGGAGCAGAAGGAGGCACAGCCAGGGTGCACGATCCGAATCCGCTTTTATATGGAAGTCGGTCCGCAGGGCGAGGAATGTGCTGTCATCCAGAGCCTGCTGGAACAGCGGTGGCCGGAGCAGTCGGTGTCGCAGACGCTCAGCTGGCGCTATGGCGATGAGACGAAACGCTTGTCGAATACGGCGGAAATCCGGTTTGGCCGGAAAATCGACGAGGAACAGATGGAGGATCTGCCAGGACTGCTGGAGCATGTCGTCCGGACCCTTGACGAGCTGACCGCACTGCTGGGCGCAAATTGAACATAAAGTGGTTATGAGAGCGCGGAGGTTAGGCGAGGCTGCATTCTTTCCTCACGACTCTCCGATTTCGATTTCAAACGTGAACTAGGCGAACAAAGAAACCGCCCTTTGAAGAAAGAGCGGTTTCTTTGCTTTATGATTGACAGAATCTTAAGAATATCAAGAAAACCTGGAATAAGGAAAAAAGTTGGTCTATAAATTTCGCCATCATTTTGTCATAATGATCGTCAAAGAGGTTTCAAAATCGTCATTTTTGTTTATATCTCTTTATAAGCATGCTTATGCTTATTTTGGTATGTCAGGAGTCGGACTACAGATCCTTTAAAATATTACATGATGGAGAGAAGATATAAAAACCAGGCTGTACTACCATGGCAGGAGGCGCAAAATGAACAGAGTACAGAATGATGAGGAGTATTCTTATTTACAGCATGTGTACCAAAATGCTCCTTTTGGTGTTGCCGTGATTACTGTCCGGGGAGAATGGGTTCAAGCAAACCCGGCGCTCACCCGCATTCTGGGATATTCCTGGGAGGAACTTCAGACACAGCGTTTTGAGAGATTGATTTACCGCGAGGATCTGGAAACCAATTTGAGCCAGGTGAAGTCGCTTATTCAAAATTATCCCGAGCAGACTTCCGTCGAAATCGAAGGCCGCTACATCCGGAAGGATGAGAGAACCGTGTGGGCGGCCGTGCATATTTCCATTATGCCGGACGCGGAGGGAAATCCCGAATATTACATAGTCGTTTTGAACGATATTTCCCATACCAAGGCTGCCGAGCAGAAGCTGCAGGAAACCGTCGAGCGGTATACCTCCCTAAAAAGATATAACCACGACGCGATCATTTCACTCGATTTAAATGGAAATATTTTGAATGCCAATACCCGAGCTGAGCAGATGACCGGCTGTAAAGTCAGCGAGATGGCGGGCAGGAGCATTGCGCGCTTTATCGGGGAGCGGAACCTGCAGCGGGTGTTGAAGGAAGCGCTGAACAACCCGACCGTAGAGCAGGATATCAAGACGCTCCGGCATAAGGACGGCCACATGGTGGAGGTCATCACGACGCTGGCACCCATCATCATCAACAACAAAAATGTGGGCTTCTATATCATTGCCAAGGATTTCACCGAGCAGCGGCAGCTCATTATGGCCAAGGAGCTGGCGGAAAGTACGAATAAAGCGAAAAGCGAGTTTCTGGCGATGATGAGCCATGAGATCCGGACGCCGATGAATGGTGTCATCGGAATGACGGATTTGCTGGAGACGACGACGGACCTCGACGATGAGCAGAAGGAATATATCGAAATTATCCGCAAGAGCGGTGAAACGCTGCTGGCCATCATCAACGATATTCTGGATTTTTCCAAGGTGGAAGCCGGTATGACGGAACTGCAGGAGGATATGTTCGATCTGAAACAGTGCATCCAGGAAACGTTCGATATGGTGTCCGCCAAGGCGAGCGCCAAACAGCTGGAGATGTCCTTTACCGTTGAGGACGATATTCCGGAGTTGCTCTTCGGGGATCCCAAGCGGATCAAGCAGGTTCTGATGAACCTCGTGGGCAACGCGGTGAAGTTTACGCTTCATGGAGGGATTACGGTCAGCGTCCGGAAGGTGTTCGAGGAGGACGAGCTGATTGATCTGGAATTCAAGGTATCAGATACGGGCATCGGCATTCCGGATAACAAGCTGGAAGCGATCTTCGAACCGTTCTCACAGGTGGACAATTTCATGACCCGCAATTATGAAGGCACCGGGCTGGGGCTGGCCATCAGCAAGAAGCTCGTGAACGTTATGGGCGGTCATATATGGGTAGAGAAAAAGGAAGGGCCCGGAACGACCTTTGTGTTTACGGTCCTTCTCAAGAACCGGCAGGAGCCTGAGCATGCCAAGCGCTGCGAACAAAAGGAAACATCCGACACCGATCCGCTCAACATCCTGATTGCGGAGGACAATGAGATCAACCAGATCGTGCTCCGCAAAATGCTGGAGAAGCAGGGTCATGCGGTGACCGTCGTCACCAACGGCCACGATGTGCTGCGGAAAGCCGAGAATACGAAGTATGACATCATCTTCATGGACGTCCAGATGCCTGGCATGAACGGTCTGGAGACGACCCGCAAGCTTCGGGCGACCCTGCCGAAGGATAGCTGTCCGATGATCGTGGCGGTTACGGCCAACGCGCTGAAGGAGGACCGGGATATCTGCCTCGGGGCAGGGATGGACGAATACATTAGCAAGCCCGTCAAAAGCCAGCCTGTTCTTGCTGTATTGGAGCAGGTCAAGCGAAAGGTTGGCAGCCGGCGGTAACAGCAGGGCGAAGATTGACCGCCAATTCTAAACGGCTTTTCGCGGAACCCAAAAAGACCGGCCACGGAGGAAATCTCCATGGCCGGTCTTTTATAGATTTGCGCTTTATTTTAAATCGTAGGGAAGCTCGAAGGTCCACAGGTCCGTGCCGTTTTCCTTGGCATCCGGATTGGTGACGCCAAAGTCATTGTCGTTCACGATGACCAGCGTATGTCCGTTCACCAGCGAGATGCCTTCGATTTTCTCGTTCGGATAGTTGAATTCCACCGCATCGAGCACGGTCCGCTTCAGCGGCGTCATAATGCCGGCTTGGCGAAGCTCGGCCGGGCTCATCTGCTCCAGCGTTTTGCCGCTGGGTCCCGCCTCGTCATACTTGCCGAGAATGTTGGTTGCATCGGTCAGGTTGATGGCATAAATCCGTTTGAGCTGGGCGGCATCGCCGGCATTTTTGTCGCGTTCGTCGATCAGCAGGGTGTTCTCATCGATGACGTTAAGATCAGATATGACGATATCGGATTGCTTCAGGTCCTTGAACTGGCCAGCGTCTTCAGTAAGATAGGCGTATTCGGCTACCGGCTTGAGAGTGGCCAGATCGATCTTCAAAATGCGGAGCGCCCGGGAATTATCGACGCTCTTGTCGGGATTCCGCAGCGGGCTCTGCATAGCCATAAACATCCACTTCCCGTCCGGCGTAATTCCGACCGCTTCTGCACCGCGGTTCTGGCGGCGGTCCAAATAAACGGCAGGCAGCGTATCCTTCAGCGGCAGCGCTGCCGTGTTCAGCTCGGAGCTGATCCCTTTGGGAGCCAGGCGCTGCACCAGCGTACCGTCGCGTTTTACCTGTACAAGGTACGGGCCGTACTCGTCGGAGATCCAGAACGTATCGTCTTGTGGATTGTAGGCGAGCCCTTCGACATCAAGTCCATAAGGATCGTAAGAGATGACTTTCTGGGCGGTCGTCTCATAAGGGACCTCGTCCCGGGATTTCAGGTTCGGCAGTCCTGTAATCTTGCTGCTGCCCGTCACGGCATCTGTGCCGTTGATTTTGAGCGGAATGGTCTCCAGGACGGTGATTTTCCCTTGATCCAGCTGGATTTTATAGATGGTCGGCGTATAGTTCGGCAGCGGGAACGTCCGGCGGGTCTCGCCGTTTACGTCGATTTCCCCGTTCGGGCCGCGGTCAGCCGTCGTATAGAAGACGTTATCCGGGTCGCCGGGGATATGCGCCAGCGAGGAGCCGATGCCAAATTTGATGCCCTCCGCCAAATCCGCATGATCCAACGTGTATTTACCGGTCAGCTTGGGCTTGTCCGTAAAAGAAGCCGTTTGGCGAACTTCGTCCCAGTCGACATACTTGCCGAGCAGGTTGCCGAGGTCGCGGATCGGAAAATACAGGTGATCCTGCTGCTCAACGGCAGGGACGGACGGTGTAAACGACTGTCCATTAACGGAATACTTCACATCCGCCGGTGCTGCCGATGCGCTTTGAATCAGGGCTGTGCCCCCCACGGACAAGGCCGCGAGGGCGGAAACGAACCATTTTTTTGTCATAGTGATGAACCCCTTCCCGAAGGATATGTATAAACAGCTTGTCTGCTTCAGTGTACGCTTGCAGTGTTAACGGATCATTATCGGAACGTCACCGCAGGGTAAAAGGGGTAAAGCTCTGTCTTCACACAGCTTGGAGGAGCCCGGTGGAATCGCCGGGTTAGAAATCGCGGTCCGTTTTTTGCTACAATAGTACACAGGACTTGAATAAGCATTCTTAAAGAGAGTGGGGAATGAGATATGAACGTATCGGAAGCGATCCGCTCCAGACGGAGCATCGGGAAAGTGACGCAGGAGGAAGTGCCTGCCGCTTCCATTGAACAAATCCTGGAGGCGGGCACCTGGGCGCCGAACCACCGGATGACCGAGCCATGGCGCTTCTTCGTCCTTCGCGGGGAAGGACGGGATCTGCTCGGCAACGCATTGGCGGAAGTCGCCGTGGAGCAGGCGGGCGGACCGGGATCTCCGGAAGCCGAAGCGGCGGCGGAATCGGCCCGGCAGAAGCCGATGCGCGCTCCGGTTGTCATCGCTGTGGCGGTCACGCCGAAGGATCACCCCAAGGTGATTGAACTGGAGGAATACGGAGCGGTGTTCGCGGCGATCCAGAATATGCTGCTGGAAGCGTATGCCCTGGGCCTCGGAGCGATCTGGAGAACCGGCGAGCCGACATACCACGCCAAGATGAACGAGCATTTCGGTCTTGGCCCGAACGACAAGGTACTCGGCTTTATTTATCTGGGCGTTCCGGCTGAAGGACAGGCGCCTCAAGGCAAACGCACGCCTTACCAGGACTTGACTGTCTGGGTGGACCGGGCGGATGCATTAAAGAAATAGAGGGTGGCTGAATAACGCGGCTGCTCTTATGCGGAAGAAGAGCCTGCGCGGCAAGCGCGGGCTTTTTTTTCGTGAAACGGGAAGATAACCCGTCAGGGGGAGCATATTTCGTAAAATGCGGTTGGATAGACTCCAAACATCATTCGTTCGTCCACCTTTCTAAATCCCTGTTTTTCATAAAAGCTGCACAACTTGGGTCTGTCCGCGGCACAGTCGAGCCTTAAATAGGTTTTATCCAGCTCTTTTGTCCGCGTTTTCGCCCATTCGATCATCTCGTGAGAAAAGCCTTTCCCCGCATTTTTCCTTCTTAACGCCAATTTGTGAATAAACAGGCTGTCGTTTTTGGAATCCGGCCAAAATATTGGATCCTCTTCCTGAAGGATCATCGCGGCCGCTGCTTCATAATTTTGATAACCAATATAGCATTGTTCGGTGGAGCAGCTTTTCAGTATATGTTCAGGGGTTAATTGATGGGGATCCCACATCGCCTTGCCTTCGATTTGTAACCATAACGAAGCTTCTCTAAGAATGGAAAAGAAATCGTCCAATTTGCCATCCGTTATATTCCTGATTTCTAGCCTCAATTCTTCCTCCTCCTTACCATCAATAACACAACCGCCAATTCTGAGCGTGCAGCCACAAATGTCGTGTTTTCCATTTCTGCACTCAGTGACTAAATTCCTTGAATGGAATTTCACCGCTTTACTTGACAACAGGGCGGTGATTGTACAAAGCTAAGGGCAGAGAGGAGGCTTATAATGGATAAGCATTGGAAGGCGCTGTGGATTTGGGGAGAGGGAGAGCCGAGTCCCCGGAATGAATGGAGATGCTTCCGCAAGACCTTTGCCTATGAGGGGGACCCGGGACGGCCCGTATCGCTCAGCATCACCGCAGACTCGCGCTACGTTCTTTTTGTAAACGGTTACCTTGCCGGCAGAGGAACGACGCGCTCCTGGCCGAAGGAGCAGATGTATGATACATACAGCATCGGGCACCTGCTGCGTCCGGGGGCTGACAATACGATTGCGGTGCTTGTCCTTCATTTTGGACTGGCCAATTTCTATTATCTCGCCGGGCGCGGGGGACTGATCGCCCAGGTGGAGTCCGGTGACGAGGTGATCGCCGCCACGGACCGGACCTGGAGAACGTCCAAGCTGGCGGCCCAGGACAGCACTTCCCCGCGGATGTCTTGTCAGCAGGGATTTGCCGAAGTGTACGACGCCAGGCTGTGGGATGAGGCATGGAACCGGCCGGGATACGACGACGCCTCCTGGAGTGCAGCGTTGGAAATTGGCCCGGCAGGCACGCAGCCGTGGACGCGGCTCATTCCAAGGGACATCCCGTTCCTGACGGAGGAGAGAAAGTACCCGTCCAAGGTGATGTCTTTGGCACGCGTCAAGGCACCAAGGTTCACGGCCGCCATCGACCTGCGAAACCAGATGGTGAAAGACAGCATCACGCACGCCAATCCGGTAGGCTTTACCGGCCTATTGGCTGCGGTACTGGTCATGGAAGAGGATGGCGAAGTAGCCATCGGCTTTCCGACCGGAACGCGGGCCGACGATCTGTACGTCGACGGCATCCGCTGCACCCCGGCGCATGTGGATCAGCCGGAAACATACTACACGCTGACCTTGGGCAGCGGGAGTCATCTGCTGCTGATGGACATTACGTCGGGCGACCATGGCTCGGTGTTCCACATCGGAGTGGACAGCGAGGCGGCGTTTACGCTGCGGGCTCCACTTCACGCGGCACGAAATGAGGAGGGCAATCCGTTTACGGCCGTCGGCCCCTTCGATGCGGTTGAGTATATCGATTACAAGGAGGGCCGGGAGCTCCGCAGGGACGATCCGGACTATTTACGGCTGAAGACGATTCGGACCGAGCAGGAGCTTCAGGGCTATGAACGCTGGATGCAGCCCGTGTCGAGACAGCTGTATTCGGCCGTGGATGTATTCGGGGCCAGCGTGTGGCGGACGCTGAGCGAAAAACACCGGGTGCCGCAGGAGCTTCAGTTTGCGGTGTTGCCGACGCAGAACTTTGCACAGCTCGAGCCGTTCCCCGATGGTGACTGCGAGATCGTGATTGATCTGGGCAAGGAGCGTTCCGGGTTTATCGGCCTCGAACTGGACGCGCCGGAAGGAACGGTCATTGATGCGTACGGGGTCGAATACATCAAGGACGATTACCGGCAGCATACGTACGGTCTCGAAAATACGTTCCGTTATATATGCCGGTCCGGCCGCCAGTCCTACCTGTCGCCCGTCCGCCGCGGCTTCCGGTACTTGATTCTGACCATCCGCGAACAGCATGGTCCGGTGAAGCTTCACGAAGTATACATCCGGCAGAGCACGTATCCCGCCGCCGAGATCGGCGCGTTCCGCTGCTCGGATGCCCGGCTGAACGATATTTGGGACATCAGCCGCCACACGACCCGGCTGTGCATGGAAGACACGTTCATCGACTGCCCTTCCTATGAGCAGGTGTTCTGGGTCGGGGACAGCCGCAATGAGGCGCTCGTCAATTATTATGTGTTCGGCGTGACCGACATCGTCAAACGCTGCTTGCGGCTGGTTCCGGGATCGGCGGACATGACGCCGCTGTATGTGAACCAGGTGCCGAGCGCCTGGAACAGCGTGATCCCGAACTGGACCTTCTTCTGGGCCATCGCCTGCCGCGAATTTATTTCCCATACGAACGACACGGCGTTTGCTGCGGAAATCTGGCCGGCGGTTCAGCTGACCATGGAGGCCTACCTGGAACATCTGAACGGGGACGGGCTGCTGGAGATGAAGGGCTGGAACTTCCTGGACTGGGCCCCGATCGACCAGCCGCGCGAAGGCATCGTGACCCATCAGAACCTGTTCTTGGCCAAGGCGCTGCGCGATGCGGCAGCCATTGCGTCGGCGGCCGGGCAGGAAGGAACCGCCGCCGCATATGAAGAAGCATCCAGTCGGCTGACGGAAGCCATTAACCGGCATCTGTGGTCCGATGAACGACACGCCTATCTGGACTGCATCCATGCGGACGGCCGCCGTTCCGATACCTTCAGCATGCAGACCCAGGTGGTCGCCTACCTGTGCGGGGCCGCTTCCGGCGGCAGAAAAGCGCTGATGGAAGCCTATTTGAAGTTTCCTCCCGCGGATTTCGTGCAGATTGGCAGCCCGTTCATGTCCTTCTTCTATTACGAGGCGCTGGAGGAGGCCGGCCAGTTCGAGCTGCTGCTTGCCGACATTCGGGCCCATTACGGGCAGATGATCGATAACGACGCCACCACCTGCTGGGAGATGTACCCGAACTTCAGCGAAAACCGGGCCAATCCGAACCAGTTCACCCGGAGCCATTGCCATGCCTGGTCCGCGGCCCCGGGATATTTTCTGGGCGAATGCATTCTCGGCGTAAAACGGCTGGAGGACGGATGGAGCAAGGTGGCGGTCGCTCCCCAGCCGTGTGGACTAACCTGGGCAAGCGGCATCGTTCCGCTGCCGGCCGGCGGCGAAATCCGCGTCCGCTGGAACGTTTCGGACAACCGGATGACGCTGCGCGTAGAGTCTCCGGCCGATGTGGAGGTCGAGGTGCGTTTTCCGGAAGGAATGCAGGGTGAGGTTGAGCTCGTATAGCGGAAAAGGATAGCGTTCAATCGATTATGGTGGAGACGTACCTAATACGGCGGATGCTGCCGGTGAGGCAGGTCGTCCGTTCCCGGTACTTGGCTTGTACACGAAGGCTGCGGTTCAGCAGGGCTGTCCGCAGTCCTTTACTTTTTGTAACCTTTTTATATAGACAAGTTTTGTCAGGCATACATAGCAAACTTTGAAATCATGGGCAGACTTTCGTAAGCGCGAAAAGTAACAGTCATTGAATCTACCATGCTATGATATACTGATAATAGGTAGATTATGGATGTTCTGGAGGGAGTTATGGACAAACCTTTCGTTTTCATCGGCTCATCCAGGGAAGCCATTCCGATCGTGAATGCGGTGCAGGAGGAACTGGAGCACTACGCGGTCGTGACTCCTTGGCATAGAGGAGTGTTTCACGCCAACCGTTATACGATGGAGGACTTGGAAGCCCAGATCCAGGGTAGCGATTTTGCGGTTTTTGTGTTCCACCCTGATGACGTGACGCTCGTGCGGGGTAAGTTATATTATACAGCCAGAGATAATACGGTGTTTGAGATGGGCTTGTTTTGGAGCAAACTGGGAAGAGAACGGGTATTTTTTCTCGTTCCGTCGCATATTCCTGAGCAGGAGGATGAGGAGGAGGAGCGGATTGAAGGCTTTAAGACGCCTTCGGATCTGTTCGGCATGACCACGCTCACCTATCAGATGAACCCGCGCAACTGGAATGCGGCCGTGGGCGTCTCGTGCAGTAAAATCGGCAGCATGATCGAGCATTGGGGCAGCAAACAGAGCGATCCTTACGATCTGCTCCGTGAATCCGAAGAGGAGAGGGACAGGCTGCTGAAGATTATCGGCTTTTTTGAGGAATTGAATCATAAGCCTGCACTCGATACGGATATTTACAACCGGATCTGCCGGGCGCTGCGGCTGTCGTTTATTTCCACGCCGTATACGGTCAGCGGCACAGCACTTTTCAAAGCCGGGGACCGTACAATAAAGCAGGTCGGCAGCGACGGGGTTGGCGAAATCGGCTATGAATATTCTTTGGATGCCAATGTCAACCTGAGACCGGGAGAAGAACCGATCCATGTGGTGGACGTTCACGCCAGCGGAAATGTGACATTTAGTCAACGAAATCGCAAATCGGTTGTGAAGGAATATATCTTGTGTTATCCTTTAGCGAGAAGATACGTGTTCACGGTCCACCTGAGGGGTTCCGTCCAGGTCACGGAGCAGATTTTTGAGGAGATATGTTATCTCAATAAAGCGTTACTGGATTCAATTCATGATTTATTAGGAGGGGAATCGTCATGAGTCAACGACACAGACCCACATTTCGCAAATATGGTCTTAGGAGTCCGGCGATCCTGCCTCTGAGCGGGCTGAAGAAAGTAGTAGCCCCGTCCGTTGACGGCCCAGACGAAACGTATACCGTTCTGTTCGAGAAGAAGGCGGAATACGGCAAACCCGTATACAAATAATGACGCTAGACCGCACTCCGTCAGGATGCGGTCTTTTTTATATGGTCGGGCGGGATCGGATACTCCGGGCGGTGTCACCTGCCTGATTCGATGTCGCGCACCCCTTGCCTAATTTTGAAGTCCGGCTCATGTTTTCGCGTGGAATGTCGAGTTATTCATATTGATAACGAAATGCCGGGCACTTGGATGCCGCGCCAGCCGCTGACATCGCACTGGCCATATTCGTTGTGACCCACAGCCACCACCGTGCCATCCGATTTCAGGCCGACGGTATGCGTACAACCCGCCGCGACGGCCACCATATCACGCCAGCCGCTGACATCGCACTGGCTATATTCGTTGTGACCCGCAGCCACTACCGTGCCGTCCGATTTGAGGCCGACGGTATGATAACTGCCCGCCGCAATCGCCACCATTCCGCTCCACCCGCTGACATCGCATTGGCCATGCTTATTCAGACCCACAGCCGCCACCGTACCATCCGAGTGAAGCCCGACGGTATGAAGGTACCCCGCGGCTGCCGCGATGATGCCGCTCCAGCTGCTAACATTACATTGGCCATACCGATGATTGCCTACGGCCGTCACCGTCCCGTCCAATGTAAGACCCACGGTATGCCAGTCACCCGCCGCGACCGCAGCGATATCACGCCAGCCGCCGACGTCGCATTGGCCTTCATGGTTTCGGCCCACGGCCACCACCGTGCCATCCGATCGAAGGCCGACGGTACGGCGCCAGCCTGCCGCTACCGCTGCGATATCGCGCCAACCATCTACGCTGCATTGGCCATGCTTATTCCAACCCGCCGCGACCACCGTACCGTCCGACTTCAGACCGACGGTATGGGCATTGCCTGTGTTCGCCGCCATATGAACATTACCGGCCGCAACCGCGACCAGATCACGCCAGCCGCTTACATCACATTGGCCGTATTTGTTATCGCCTGCAGCCACCACCGTGCCATCAGATTTCAGACCAACGGTGTGACGAGGGCCCGCCGCTATAGTTTGCCTAGGCCACTGTTTCACCTTTAACGCCGCTTCTTTCGATGTCATGCAATCCATGTCTACCTCCTTGAAAACAAGACTTAGGAAAGATTTATTTTTATAGCAGGACGCACGCCATAACCGCTTATGCTGTTATTCCCATAGCTGCGAATACTGCAGCCTGTCCCTACAAAATATGCGCGTGAAGGCTTGTTGCCTTGGGTTCGCAGCCACCACCAGGAGCAGCCGGCTTCTTCGCCGTCCTTGAGGATATAGTTGTCTTTGTTCGATTTGTCATATACATATAAGCTGCATCCATCGGGCTTTTTCGTCTTGGCAAAATCGGTTCCAACCGCACGCCTCACATCCTTGCCGTGAACCCCGGATAAATTCTCTAACTCGGCAACGCTAAGCAGAAAGACCTTGTCCTCCGTGTCCGGGCAGCCTTCTCCGTTGTCCGTACAATGAGCCGTCTTGATGAATTGCTTTTCGGCGCCGCTAAATGCGGTGTTATAGAATTCATCGTTCAGCCACTCGCGCAAATCGGAGTCACGCCAAGTTCTTTCCGTGGATTCACGCCACCCCATATTCGCGCTCTTGCCATGATACCTCTTGCAGTCCAAAATATACTCACTCAAAACAAACAGCTCGCTTCCTGAATGATGAAGAACACGCCATTGTATCGCCAGTTCTTGACCGTCTGCAGACTGCGGATACGTGCCGAACATAATGAACTCGCCGGGCTTTACGTTCCGGTACGTCACAGCTGAATGATCCTTTTCCATGAAGTTTTCCTCCCTCGCTTTTCATTTCAACTTCGATCATATAACATTCATGCAAGATTTCATTTGAAATACCAGGAATCCTTGTGCAGAGGATCGTTGTCCCCTATAATATTGGTGCCGTACTTTATGGTTTGACTTTAAGGTAGATGCCTTAAGATAGATAACGAAAGGACTTGGCAGCCATGACTTTACCGATCATTGATATCGGCGTTAACCTGATGAATTCATCGTTCGACCGGGACCGGGAGGAGGTGTTGGCCCGGGCCGCTGAGGCGGGCGTAGAGCAGCTGATCATAACCGGGACGTCTGTGGAGAGCAGCGAGGAGGCGGCGCACTACGCAAAGTCGTATCCCGGCAGGCTGTTCTCGACGGCAGGCGTTCATCCGCATGACGCCAAGCACTGCGGACCGGATACGGCGGAGCGGCTGCGGCGGCTGGCCGGGCAGCCTGAGGTGGTGGCGATCGGCGAATGCGGGCTGGACTACAACCGGGATTTTTCCCCGCGCGACGTGCAGCGCCGCTGGTTTGAGGAGCAGCTGCGTCTGGCGGAAGAGCTGGACATGCCGTTGTTTCTGCATGAACGGGACGCGAGTGCCGACTTTGCCGCGATGCTGAAAGACCACCCGGCATTGATTCAGCGCGCGGTCGTGCATTGTTTTACGGGCAGCGCAGAAGAGCTGTACGCCTACCTTGAGATGGGGCTGCACATTGGCATTACCGGCTGGATTTGCGACGAACGGCGGGGCGGGCATTTGCGTGAGCTCGTCCGGGACATCCCGCTGGACCGCCTGATGATCGAGACCGATGCGCCTTATCTGGCACCGCGTGATCTGCGGCCGAGGCCAAAGGGCGGACGGAACGAGCCCGCTTTCCTGGCGCACATTCTCGGAGTCATCGCCGACTGCAGAGGGGAAGAGCCTGAGGCGCTGGCCGCAGCCACGGTAAGGACGACCCGGCGCTTTTTCGGAATTTAAGACGCGGCATAACGCCGCTCTAACTCTGGACATCCCAGGACAGCCGCAGCGGGCAGCCGACCAGGCTGCCCTTTTTTAAGAGATCAGAAAGTATAAGTTTCGGAGCTTCTGCTTCCTGATCTCGCAAGAAAAACTTCCTCTAGACGCGGTCTGTCTTCTTTGAAAGTACGTCGATAGACGTTTTTCTTATTACGGCAGATGGCACAACACGCTATAGATGCACTTCCGGCGTTCATGTATAATGTAAAGCGTCACGATGCGACATCTTTTTCTATTTTTAGACTCAAGGTGGATATAACGTTGAAATATTTGATCCAAAAAGGTTTTACGCTCCGGTTTACGATCAGCCTGCTTGTCATTATTGCGATCCTGCTTACGATGCTGACCAGCATCACTTCAGCCGTTCAAGTCAACCGCGCCTCCTTAATTGGCAATTATCTTCAGAATAACGAGCAGTATGCCAAAAAGCTGGCTTCCAATACGAACGAGCTTCTCGTTACGATGCAGCAAAATATCAATGCGATTGCCAAAATATCCGGGCGGAGCCAGGAGATGGACGCCCAGCTCTTTGACGATCTGTTTCAGGAGAATACGCAGTATTTCAACTCTATAGTCGTTGCAGACGCCAACCGCATCGTCAGGGCGCTCAGTCCGCACACGATCGGCATTGAAGTCGGGGATCAGCTGACCTCGGCCCAGAGCAAAATGGCGGTCTCCTTGAAAGCGCCTTTTATTTCGAACCCCTACCGGGCGACGACAGGGAGGTACATTATCCTCATTTCGGCACCAATCGTCGATGCATCCGGCGCTTATCAAGGGTTTGTCGGCGGAACCATTTATCTTGAAGATAAAAACGTGCTCAGCACGATGCTGAAGGAGCACTTTTTCGGCAACGGGTCTTACGTTTACGTAGTGGAAAAGAACGGGGCTATCATTTTTCATCCGGACAAGCAGCGAATCGGCAAATCGGTCATCAGCAATCCGGTCGTGAAGAACGTCCTGTTGAAAAAAAGCGGATCGCAGCGGGTGACGAACTCCGAAGGGGGCCAATTTTTTGCGGGTTACGCTTATGAACCGAGCAGCTCGTGGGGGATTATTTCCCAGACGCCGACGTCGGTCATTGACAAGCCGCTTCATGATTTGATCAAAAGGGTGCTTCTCGCCTCCCTTCCATTCCTGCTGCTGATCCTCATTTTGGGATGGTGGGTGGCCAGCCGCATTGCCAAACCGCTCAATACGCTGGCTCAATTTTCCGACCAGGCCACGCTTGGCTCGGCACGCCCGCAGAACGTTCCCGACATTAAATCGGCTTATTATGAGGTCAGGCTGCTGTCGCAAAGCGTCAAAATCGCGTTCCAGCACATGAATCAGGATTTGACCCAGCTTCGGAACGAGGCGGGCGTCGACGAGCTGACCGGGCTGGCCAACCGGAGGACGCTGGATACGGTGCTGCAGCAGTGGACCGAGTACCATGTGCCCTTTGCGGTCATTTTAATAGACATTGACCATTTCAAGGGAGTCAACGATACCTATGGGCATGTTCTCGGCGATCAGGTGCTGAAGCACTTGGCCCAGCTGATGCGAAACGTGTCCTTGGAAGGGGATTTGTGCTTCCGCTATGGGGGCGAGGAATTTGGGATTCTGGTGCAGCGCAGCGGGCCGAGGGAAGCCGGCGTGGTGGCCGAACGCTTAAGAAAAGAGATGGAAAGAACCGTGAACCCGATTGGAGTGCCGGTGACGATCTCGGCCGGCGTAGCGGCATATCCCGAGCATGGACGCTCACCGCGCGATTTGATCCTGAAAGCGGACGAGGCGCTGTACCGGTCCAAGACGGGCGGGCGCAACCGCGTCACGCAATCGGGGGAAGCAGAGGTTAGGCGTGCACAGACGGGGAAGTAACGAAAAAGTTCCATCTATTTGGAAATTGGGAATTGTATCCGCCGCGCTGTTGTGTTAACATGGGGATACCTATAATGATCGGAGGGTTCGAATAAGATATGTACTACATCAAATTCCGTTTTTTCACTTTGTGCCGCTAACTGAATAGTGCTCAAAGGCTCTGCCCCTGTGCGGAGCGAACGGGATTGGTCTGCATATCTTTTGGAACCCGAAATATACGTGCCGAGTGTGCTCATTATTTGAGTTATGCCGGGTGTATGCGAGGGAGGGCGATCCGCCCTCTTTTTGCTGTCTTCAGCAGCCGTAGGGCGTTCCTCATGCAATAACATAAAACCAGCCTGATTGGAGAATGCTTAGGACACCTTAAGCTTGACGGGCAGCTGTCATCGAGCAAGGGGGTTCTTCTTTTCCAGTGCTGATATATCCGTTCGCTTTAAACCACAGGGTACAGCCTGCGGTTTTTTCGTTTCATCGAACAATTCAAGCTAATCCGGAGGTAAAATATATGGAACCCATTCAACAAAAAGCGATACTGGTCGGCGTGAACCTGAACAACCAGCCCGATTTCGAATACTCCATGGAGGAGCTCGGCAATTTGGCCGAAGCCTGCGAGGTGGAGGTCGTCGGGCAGCTGACGCAAAATATGGAGCGCGTCAACAAATCCCATTACATCGGTACCGGGAAAGTCGAGGAGCTGGGCAGCTTATTCCGGGGCCTCGAGGCGAATCTGATCATTTTCAACGACGAGCTCTCGCCGTCGCAGCTCCGCAACCTGGAAGCGGATCTGGAGTGCAAGGTGATCGACCGGACGATTCTGATTTTGGATATTTTTGAAAAAAGGGCCAAAACGCGGGAAGCCCAGCTTCAAGTGGAGGTTGCTCAGCTGCAGTATATGCTGCCGCGCCTCGTGGGCCTGCGCGAGTCCCTCGGACGGCAGGGCGGCGGCGTCGGCATGCACAACCGCGGCTCAGGCGAAACCCGGCTGGAGCTGGACCGCCGCCGGATCGAGGAGAAGATCAGCGCCTTGAATAAGGAGCTGGAATCGCTGGTGTTTCAGCGGCAGACGCAGCGGAAGCAGCGGAAGAAAAACGAGCTTCCGGTCGTGTCGCTGGTTGGCTATACCAATGCGGGCAAATCGACCATCATGAATGCCATGCTGGAGGCCTATTCTGCGGCCGGACCGACCGGCGAGAAAGCGGTATTCGAGAAGGATATGCTGTTCGCCACGCTGGAAACGTCTGTGCGGAGCATACAGTTGGAGGATCATAAATCTTTTCTGCTCACCGACACGGTCGGGTTTGTCAGCAAGCTGCCCCATCATCTCGTCAAAGCGTTCCGCTCGACGCTGGAGGAAGTGTCCGAGGCGGACCTGCTCATCCATGTCGTGGATTACTCGAACCCGAAGTATGAGCAGCTGATCCGAATTACGGAGAACACGCTGAAGGACATCGGCGTTACGGACATTCCCACCATCTTTGCTTATAACAAATGCGATCTGGCGGGCGTGGACATTCCAGAGGTCAAGGAGAAAAGCGTCTATCTGGCAGCCAAGCCGAGAATCGGGATGACTGAGCTGGTGGATCTGATCCGCAGTTCTGTGTTCAAGGATTACGTTACCTGCGAAATGCTGATCCCGTATGACCGGGGCCAGGTGGTTTCGTATTTGAATGAGCATGCCAGCATCCACGCCACCGAGTATGAAAATGAAGGTACACGGCTCTCGCTGGAATGCCGGCTTCAGGACTTTGAGAAATATCGCGAATACGTTATAGAATAATGCTGAATTAAACGTGTATCTACGTACGTTCGCCAGAGACAGAAAGCGTTGGTTCAGCTCCGCTGAAAATTTATGAATTCTATCATCTACAAAAAACCTGCCGATTCACGACAATCTGGTGTCGTGACCGACAGGTTTTTTGCTGCCTAACTATCGGATGGCTGACCGCCATGGCTGAATGCTTCAACCGTTTGTAAGATTTTTAACCGTGAACCATATTTCTGCATATTGGAACAGGCTAACGCCATATGATTTCTGCGTATGATGAAGCCGATGTTTTTTGCTTGATCAAACCGATAACTTGAATCATAGGAGGTTCGTCAATTGGAAATCCCAATCACAGGTTTGCTGTTTCATTCTGAAGGTTCCGGTTCCGAGCATCATCACAGCCTGCTTATTACTTCGTGGGATGGAAGGCCGGTCAGAGTCCATGTTCATCCGATTTCCGGTGATACCTCGTTTGACGTGGGACACTATCATCACTACGCCGGAACAACGGAACCGGCCCCCAGCGGCGTTCCCCATGTCCACCGTTATCATGTGGAAACATCTTTTAATGATCAGCATGTTCATTATATTCAAGGGACGACGGGACCGGCCATTCCTCTGCCGGGAGGCGGGCATTATCACGATTTTGCGGGTTATACCACCGTTAACGGCAGAATTCCGCACTCCCATAGGTACGGAGGCAGAACAGGAAACGAGGAGGAGGATTAAGCCGATCCGTTATATTTTCACGATCTTCCACAGGCTGCCGGTTCCAGGAGTCGGGTTATGCTTACCCATCAGACCAAAATCGACAAGGTACAGCTCATTTCCTTCCGCATTAAATTTGACATCAATGGGCCGGATCGGCCCTTGTTTCGTGGATTCGCCAAGCGGATTGGTCAGAAAGTTGGAAATTTGCCCGGTATCCAGGTTGACTTTAACTACTTTGAACCCAGGAAGTTCCTCGGTTTTTTCAAAACCGGATTCCCCAAACTGGGCGACATACAGCTCCCCTGGACTGCCGAAATCAGCGTTTGCACAAATATCAAATTTCATGGAAGCGCTATGCGGCTGCAGACGGGCCAGCGGTTGCGCGGCAAGCGGAGGATGGTTGCGGATAAGAAAGGCAGGCTTTGCTTGTTCCGCGGCATGAAAGTGGGGGAGGGTTACGGGCAAACCGCTAAACAGCTCCGGAAATCCGTACCATCCCCCTGGGGTGACTTCCCAAATCTTATCCCAATCCAGTCTGATTTGCCGGCTCCCCCGCGGATCCGCGCCATGGTCCGTTACGATCAGTTTCCCGTTCATTGGGGAAAATCTTAAACCGAACGTATTCCGGAAGCCGTCTGCGACGATCTGTAGGTGGCTTCCGTCAGGATTACAGCAGTAGATGACCCCGTTAGCCAACAATCGACCTTGTACGATGTCACCCGCTTTGCTCGGAACGCCAAAGGCGTGGTATGCCCCGGTTACTGCTGCCCCTGGTTGATCGGATAGCGGATCCCGGGTAA
>Ga0164243_10004594_pt1 | contig 21550 bp, 26 predicted proteins | sample OricompcompostOP_FD_108781 | JGI IMG/M metagenome (GOLD analysis project Ga0164243, IMG submission 108781) | Organic Plus compost microbial communities from Emeryville, California, USA - Original compost - Organic plus compost (OP) | ecosystem: Engineered > Solid waste > Mixed feedstock >...
CGCGCGATGGAGGGCACCGGCTTCCTGGGCCAGGCGGCCGAGGACGTCTACTACCTCGAGAAGGACGACCTCTACCTCGTGGGCACCTCCGAGGTGCCGCTGGCCGCGTACCACTCCGACGAGATCCTCGAGGCCGCGTCGCTGCCCCGGCGGTACGCCGCGTTCAGCCCGTGCTTCCGGCGCGAGGCCGGCTCCTACGGCAAGGACACCCGGGGCATCTTCCGGGTGCACTGGTTCGACAAGGTCGAGATGTTCGTCTACACGACCCTCGACCAGGCGGCCGCCGAGCACGAGCGGCTGCTGGGCTGGGAGCGCGCCTGGCTCGACGCGCTCGAGCTGCCGTACCGGGTCATCGACGTCGCCTCGGGCGACCTCGGGCTCTCGGCCACCCGCAAGTTCGACTGCGAGGCCTGGATCCCGACGCAGGGCAAGTACCGCGAGGTCTCCTCGGCGTCCAACTGCACCGAGTTCCAGAGCCGCCGGCTCGACATCCGGGTGCGCGGCGACGAGGCCACGGTGCCGGCCGCGACCCTCAACGGCACGCTCTGCGCCATGACCCGCACGATCGTCGCGCTGCTCGAGAACGGCCAGCAGGCCGACGGGTCGGTGCGGCTCCCGGCCGCGCTGCACCCCTATCTGGGCGAGGTCCTGGAGCCCATCGCGTGACCTTCGCCCCGAAGCTGATCGCGCTCGACGTCGACGGCACGCTCGTCGACCGCACCAACGTCATGAGCCCTGCCGTGCGCGAGGTCGTGCACGCGGTGCGCGACGCGGGCATCGAGACGGTCATCGCCACGGGCCGCGGAATCCCCGGCGTCATGGAGGCCGCGGGCATCGTCGGCTTCACCGAGGGCTACGCGGTGGCCAGCAACGGCGCCGTCACGATCGCCTACGATCCGGCAGTCGAGGTTCTCAACACGATCACCTTCGACGCCAGCGAGGCGGTGCGGCGGGTGCTCGAGGCGGTCCCGGACGCGCTGGTCGCGGTCGAGGAGACGGGCTTCGGGTTCCGCGTCAACCGGCCCTTCCCCGACGGCGAGGTCACGGGCGAGTACATCCTCGAAGACATCGAGTCGCTCATCGCGCGGCCGGTGTCGCGTGTCATCATCCGCGCCCCCGAGCAGCAGGCCGACGACTTCCACCGGCTGGTCGAGGGACTTGGCCTCACCGACACCAACTACTACATCGGCTACACCGCGTGGCTCGACCTCGCGCCCGTCGGCGTCTCGAAGGCGTCCGGCCTGGCCTACCTGTGTGAGCGCCTCGGCTTCTCGGCCGACGACGTGCTGGCGGTCGGCGACGGCAACAACGACATCGAGATGCTGCGCTGGGCCGGCCGTGGTGTCGCGATGGGCCAGGCGCCCGACTTCGTCAAGGACGCGGCCGACGCCGTCACCGGCGGGGTGCTCGAGGACGGCCTCGTGGCCGAGCTCGGACGCTACGTCTGACCCACGAGACCGCCGACCGGCTCGGGCGTACGGTGGCAGCGACGCAACCGACCTGGAGGACACGATGAACCACAGGACACTCGGCCAGCAGGGCCTGACGGTCTCCGAGCTGGGGCTGGGCACGATGGGCATGACGATGGCCTACGGCCCCAGCGACGACGCCGAGAGCATCGCGACCATTCGCCGGGCCTTCGAGCTCGGTGTCGACTTCTTCGACACGGCCGAGCTGTACGGCAGAGGCACGGGCTCGAACGAGACGCTGCTCGGCAAGGCCGTCGCCGACTTCCGCAGCGAGGTCGTCATCGCCACCAAGTTCGGCTTCGATCTCGCCGGAACGCGCGCGAGTGGCGTCGACAGCCGCCCCGAGCACATCCGTGAGGTCGCCGAGGCCAGCTTGAGGTACCTCGGCACCGACTACATCGACGTGCTGTACCAGCACCGGGTCGACCCCGACGTCCCGATCGAGGACGTCGCGGGCGCGGTCAAGGAGCTCATCGACGCCGGCACGGTGCGCTACTTCGGTCTCAGCGAGGCCGGCCCCGACGTCATCCGCCGGGCCCACGCCGTCCAGCCAGTCTCCGTGCTGCAGACGGAGTACTCGGTCTTCGAGCGCGACGTCGAGGACGCGGTGCTGCCGGCGGTGCGCGAGCTCGGCATCGGCTTCGTGGCCTACTCGCCGCTCGGCCGCGGCTTCCTCACCAGCGCGGTCAAGCCGGCGAGCGAGTACCCCGAGGGCGACATGCGTCGTCGTGACGAGCGGTGGCAGGGCGAGAACTTCGAGGCCAACAAGCGGGCGGTCGAGCAGCTCGTCGAGCTCGCGGGCTCGAAGGGCGCCTCGGTGACGCAGCTCGCACTGGCATGGCTGCTCGCCCAGGGCGACGACATCGTGCCGATCCCCGGAACCCGCAGCGCGACGCGGCTCGAGGAGAACGTCGCCGCCGCCGCGGTGACGCTGACGCCTGCCGATCTCGACCGAATCCTGCAGATCCTGCCGAACGGCTCGTACGGCGGGCGCTACCCCGCAAACCACATGCCGACCTGGTGAAGGCGCGGACGGGTCAGGCGACGCGGCTCGACTCGAGCTGGTCGAAGACGTCGAGCACCTGGTCGACCGTCGGTGTGCCGCGCCCGACGGACACCGACTGGTCGGGCTGGCTCTCGCGGGCACGGCGCAGGTGACGCTTGACGGTCGACGTCGAGCAGCCGAGGCGGTTGGCGAGCTGCTGGCAGGTGTCGTGAGGGTAGGCCTGTCGGATGGTCAAGACGGCCTCGTGGCTGACCGGTCCGGCGCCCGTGCGGGGCGAGCCGAAGGCCGATGCCGGCGCCGGCTGCGCGACCACGACGCCGAGCTCGCGGCGGATGTGCTGGCGGTCGTGCTCGGTGGTGCAGGCGGCGAAGCCGGAGACGTCGACCTCGACGACCGCGCGGTAGAGGCACTCGATCAGCAGCGGGCAGCCGGCACACTGCCGGTGCGCGGCTGCGCGCATCAGTGACATCTGCTCGCGTTCGGCACGGGTCATCTCCGACCGTGACGGCGGCGAGTGCAGCAGCTCGTCAAGGTAGACGCCGTGCGCACTGGCGCACGGCGGCAGGATCGCGTCGTTCACGATGAGCATGTGGGCTCCCTCTTCCCGTCAACACATCGTGATCAGGCTAGAGGTACATGCCCCCTGTGGTGTTGCTTTCGCCTGAACTGCTCGAGTCGTCGGCCTGGGCGGCGCCGGGGGCCGGCAGCGCGAGGCGCATGTTCTGCAGCTGCGACTGCGCCACCATCTGCTGGGCGTAGAGCGCGGCCTGCATGCCGTGGAAGAGCCCCTCGAGCCAGCCGACGAGCTGGGCCTGGGCGATGCGCAGCTCGGCCTCGCTCGGCGATGCGGAGTCGAACGGCAGGCTCAGGCGCTCGAGCTCGTCGATGAGCTCGGGCGCGAGGCCGTCCTTGAGCTCCTTGATCGACTGGTCGTAGATCTCGCGCAGGCGGGCGCGGCTGGCCTCGTCGAGGGGGGCCGCCTTCACCTCCTCGAGCAGCTGACGGATCATCCCGCCGATGCGCATGACCTTCGCGGGCTGCTCGACGAGGTCGCTGAGCGGCGTGCTGGGCTTGGGGAGGGACACCGGCTGACCGTCGGTGCCGATGATCTCGGGCTGTTCTGCGGACATGCTCCCCAGCGTATCCACCTCCCCGAGATTTGCTCCACGAACCACCACGGGGACGACGATCGGTGGTGGTTCGCCCACCAAATCTCGGGGAGGGTTTAGAGGGTGAGGAGGACCTTGCCGATGTGGGAGGAGTCCTCGAGCACCTGGTGCGCCTGGCTGACCTCTTCGAGCGGGTACGTCGCGTGGACGACCGGGTGGACGCTGCCGTCGGCGACGAGTGGCCAGACCTGCGAGGTCATGGACGCGATGATGGCCGACTTCTCCTGGCTCGGCCGCGCGCGCAGCGAGGTGGCCATCACCGCGGCGCGCTTGCCCAGCAACGCGGCGAGGTTGATCTCGGCCTTGGTGCCACCCTGCATCCCGATGACGACGAGACGCCCCGCGGTGTTGAGGGCCGCGACATTGCGCTCGAGGTACTTCGCCCCGACGATGTCGAGGATGACGTCGGGACGGCTGTCGTGCTCGCGCAGCACCTCGACGAAGTCGTCCTCGCGGTAGTTGATGGCGAGGTCGGCGCCGAGCCCACGGCAGAAGGCGGCCTTCTCCTCCGAGCCGACGGTGACGACGACCGTCGCCCCGAAGGCCTTGGCGATCTGGATGGCCGTCGTGCCGATGCCGCTGCCGCCGCCGTGCACGAGCAGCGTCTCGCCGTGCTGCAGCTTGCCCATCATGAAGACGTTCGACCACACGGTCGCCGCGGTCTCCATCAACCCGGCAGCCTCGACGAGCGTGACGCCGTCGGGCGTGCTCGCGACCTGGCCGGCGGGCACCGCGACGTACTCGGCGTACCCGCCGCCGCTCAGCAGGGCGCACACGTGCTCGCCGAGGGCGAAGTCGGTGACGCCCTCACCGAGCCCGACGACGTCGCCGGAGCACTCGAGACCGAGCACCGGGGTGGCCCCCGGGGGCGGGTCGTAGCGACCCTGTCGCTGCATGAGGTCGGCGCGGTTCACACCGGCTGCGGTGACGCGGATGAGCACCTCGCCGGCTGCGGGCTCGGGGGTCGGGACGTCGACCACCTCGAGCGCCTCGACGCCGCCGGGCTTGTTCACGATGACAGCACGCATCCCGCCACGCTAGCGCCTGCGCCCACCCGCACCCAGCCGGTGAGTCGTCCGTCTTGGCCTCTCCCTGAGACAATGGCTGGATGCGCGTCGCCCTCGTCCAGCTCGCCTCGCCGGCGAGCTCGGCCCCTGCCCTCGAGCAGCTGGCCGTCCGACTGGCGGCCGTCGACCCCGCGGAGTCGCTCGATCTCGTCGTCCTGCCGGAGGCGTCGATGCACGACTTCGGCCCTCCCGGCCTCGACCTGGCGGCCGTCGCCGAGCCCCTCGACGGTCCGTTCGTCGCCTTCCTGGCCGAGCACGCCCAGCGCCTGGGCACCACGATCGTGGCGGGGATGTTCGAGGCAACCGACGACCTCCCCTACAACACGCTCGTCGCGGTCGCCCCCGATGGCAGCCTCGCGGCCGCCTACCGCAAGGTGCACCTCTACGACTCCTTCGGCTACCGCGAGTCCGACCGCCTGCGCGCGGGCAGCCCGGCCCCGGCGATGCTCGACCTCGCCGACCGCCGTCTGGGGCTCATGACCTGCTACGACCTGCGCTTCCCCGAGATGGGACGCCTGCTCGTCGACGCCGGTGCCGACACCCTCGTGGTCCCGGCCGCGTGGGTCGCCGGCGAGCACAAGCTCGACCACTGGCGGACGCTGCTGCGGGCGCGAGCCATCGAGAACACCGTGCATGTGCTGGCCGCGGCGCAGTGTGGCCCCGACTACACCGGGCACTCCTTGGTCGTCGACCCCATGGGCCTTATCGTGGCCGAGGGGGGAGACGGGCCTGAGATCGTTCGGGCCGACATCGACCTCGCGGACGTCGAACGCGCACGCGAGGTCAATCCCTCGCTGGACAACCGAAGGATCCGCTGAACCGCATGAGTCCCACGACCACTGGCGGACGCCGACGGCTCGACACCCCGGCCGACTACGACGTCCCGACTCGCGGCCCCCGCCTGGGCTCGGCCCTCGCGGTGCGGGCCATCACGACCCTCGTCGTGGCCGCGTGGGTCGCCGGCACCCTCGGCTCGGCCACGGCGGTGCTCGCGGTCGGCGCACCCGAAGGCATCCAGCGCCCGGCCGCCGCCGTCCTGATGGTGGTGTTCGCGATCGGCCTCGTCCACCGCAGCGGTGGGCACATGCGCATCTGGGCCACCATGGCCGGACTGCTCGCGGTGCTCGCGCTGACGCTCCAGACCAACATGCTCATCGCGGGTGCCGCTGCCGTCACCGCCGTGGTCGGCGCCGTCTGGTCGGTGATGTTCACCCGCCCGGCCGACACTGCGATCGATGCCGTGCGCGAGTTCGGACTGACGCTGCTCATCGCGCTCAGCGGGATGTTCGCCGTCGCGGCCTGGAACGCGCCCGTCAGCTACCAGCGCTTCAACCTCGTGGTGCTCGCCGCCTCGCTGACGTTGGCCATCACCTTGGTCTGGAACCTCGGCGCCGGCCTGCACGGCCTCGGCCGCCAGGGCTTCCTCATACTCATCGGTGCCGCCGCATTGCTGCTCGTGCTGCTCGCCTACAGCAGCTTCGTGCGTGCCCATGGCTCGCAAGTCGTCCTCGACGCCTTCGACAGCTCGGTCGTGTGGATGCGCGACACCTTCGGGGGTGTGCCCCGTCCGGTCGAGGTCGTCATCGGCTTCCCCGCGCTCATCGCCGGCGTCTCGATGCGTGCCAAGCGCCGTGAGGGCTGGTGGATCCTGGTGTTCGCCGTCATCGGCACGGGCGTCGTCACGACCTCGCTCGTCACCCCCGGGGCGCTTCCGAGCTACATCCTGCTGTCGACGCTCTACTCGGCAGTGCTCGGTCTGGCGCTCGGCCTCGTGGTGCGCCACTTCGTCATCCGTGAGCGCTCGAAACGAGCCGCCCGTGCGATCGAGCCGATCGAGCGCTCCGAGCCTCCGCGTGTCGCTGCCCTGAAGTAGCGGTCTCAGACCCGAGCCACCTCTCGCCGTGGCGTGGCGGTGATGCGACAATCGGTGCCGGCGCAGTGCTTCGGCACTGCCACCCAGGAGGGGTGCCGGAGCGGCCGATCGGAACCGCCTTGAAAGCGGTCGCTGGCAGCAATGTCAGCCGCGGGTTCGAATCCCGCCCCCTCTGCGTGAGTACCTATCGACTCGACCGTGCCTTCGCCCTGCGTGCCTTCGGCCTGCAGATCGTCGTGGTGGCTGTTCTCGCCTTCCTGGCGTTCGTGCTCACCTCGTTCGACGGCTTCGCCGACGGGGTCGGCATCGGGTTGGCGATCCTGGCCGCCCTCGGCTTCGTCTCGGGGCTCAGGCTGCTGTTCCTGCCGCCGAAGCTGCTGACGCTCGACTCCGAGGGCTACCGCGCCGCGCGCCGTGCAGGCGGCGACACCTTCCGCGGTCGCTGGGAGGACGTCGCCGAGATCCGTGCGCCGTACTCGAAGGGCGGCGGCCAGCTGCTCATCGTCGAGTACGCCGATGCCTCGCAGCAGCAGTTCCCGCTGACACTCGTGCGCGAACGTCGGATGGAGCTCATCCGTGACTTCTACGACCGGCTGAACACCTCCCACGGCTACCGTCGTTTCGACCCACAGGCCTGAGCCGCCGACGCCCGACGTCCCCGATTGGCCGCGGGGCATCCGCGTTCGGTAGCCTGATGCGGTTGCCGGTACGCCGGTGACGAGGAGGTGTCGCATAGTGGCCTAGTGCGCCCGCCTGCTAAGCGGGTTGAGGTTTAAACCTCTCGCGAGTTCAAATCTCGCCACCTCCGCCACCTGTGAGAGGCCCCGGTCGTCGACCGGGGCCTTTTGCGTCCCCTGACACGAGGACGACTCAGAGTTTTCACGTCTCACTGAGCGCGTTTGAGCGTCGACAGGAGCGTTGAGCCACTAACGTCACCTTTACGTCGGCCCTCTCTTCCCCCCTGGATGAGAGGGCCGGCCTAGTTCTCGCTGTGTAGAATCGCGACGTCGACATGGCCGGTCCGGGTGGCTCAGACGTTGTCGTGAGGAGCGCCACGCACCATGAAAGTCTCTGCTCGAACCGACTACGCGCTGCGCGCGATGATCGAGCTGGCCGCGGTCGAGGGCCAGGTGCTCTCGGGCCCTGAGATCGCCGAGCGTCAGCAGATCCCGCGACAGTTCCTGGACGCCATCCTCGGAGATCTCCGCCGGTCCGGTCTGATCGCGAGCCAGCGCGGGGTCAACGGCGGCTTCCGTCTCGCGCGACCAGGCACCGAGATCATGATCGCCGACGTCATGCGTGTCGCGGACGGTCCGCTGGCCACCGTCCGCGGTGAGCGTCCCCAGCACCTGGCGTACGACGGCGCGGCGGTCCCGCTGCAGCAGGTCTGGATCACGGTGCGTGCGCATCTGCGTGAGGTGCTCGACCACGTCAGCATCGCCGACGTCGCCCGCGACGACCTGCCCACGTCGATCTCAACAGTCGCGTCCGACCCCGAGACCTGGACCTAGCCCCGTACCGGCCCGCCCGCCCCCCAACTTTTGGACACTTGCGGGGCATATTCGCGCCGGTAAGCCCCCGCAAGTGTCCAAAAGTTGGGGGACGGCGTGGGGCGGTGGCGCGGGTCAGGTGAGCCAGCGGTGCTCGCCGGCCTCGAGCGCGACCGTCAGCTGGTTCTGCGGCGGCGCCTCCCGCTCGGGCGGGCGGGAGCTGAACGCCGCGATGGGCAGGACGACGCGGTTGAAGTCGATGACGGTGTCGCCCCGCTCGTCGGGCTCGGGCATCTGCACGAAGCGGTAAGGGAACACGCCCTGCCTGCTCGGGTCGCCGAACGTAGCGTGCAGGTCGCCCCGGGGCTGCCTGCTCACGACCAGCTGGTGCTCGTGCCCGCCGAGCGAGAAGCTCAGGGTGCCGTCGAGGCCTGAATCGTCCGAGGACGTGAACCGGGCGGGCACGACGTGGTCGGGATGCGGCCGGAACACCTCGATGCTGCCGTAGTCGGGCTCGCCAGCGACCGTCCCCTCCTGCTCCGCGAGGAGTCGCTGCGCCGTGGTGAGTGGCGTTCCCGATGCGACGAGCGGCACCCGCAGAAGACCACCCGGCGCCAGGGGCGACGGATCTGACGGAGGCGTGTCCCGGGCGGACAGCATGAACAGGGGGCCGTACGGCGCGGTGAGGGCGCTCACCCGCTCGCGGTGCCACCGCGCCCATTCCTTCTCCAGCGACATGCGGCCATCGAATCAGCCGCCAGAGGCCCCGGTCGCCGATACCACCATGTGGATGTCTGTGCGCTCTCAGTAGCGCATCCGCAGCCGATGAGATCGGCATCTCACTATGTGAATCAGTCAAAGTGACCAGTTTGATCATCTTTTAATGGACGTCGTGGGCGCGCTCCTCTCGCGATGTGTGGAGAGCTCGCCCACGACCACCCGTCTTCCAGAAAAGGTCATGACCCCATGAAGCTCCAGCACGTACGACGAAAGCTCTCGGCCGCCCTGGCGGTGACCGTCATCGCATCGGTTGCCGCAGGCTGCGGTGCTGCCGATGGCGCCGCCGACGGCGAGGAGGTGACCACGATCCGCTACCAGACCAGTGGCTCGCTGATCGATCTCGGCGAGCTGGCCCAGGCGCTCGGCTACATCGACGGCATCAAGCTCGACCGGGTCGGCGAGGTGCAGGGCGGCCCCGCGAGCCTGCAGGCACTCGCCACGAAGCAGGTCGACATCGGCGGCGCCTTCAACGGCGCGCTCGCCAAGGTCGTCTCGACCGGCGTCCCCATCACCGGCGTGCTCGCGTACTACGGATCGTCCGAGGACTCGGTCTCGGCGTTGCTGACCCTGAAGGGCAGTGACATCACGAGCGCGAAGGACCTCATCGGCAAGGAGATCGCCGTCAACACCCTCGGCGCCAACTCCGAGGCGATCATCGACACCTACTTGACCAAGGAGGGGCTGTCGAAGGAGGAGATCGCGAAGGTCACGCTCGTGCCGCTGCCCTCGCTCAACGCCGAGGCGGCCCTGCGCGAGAAGCAGGTCGACGCGGCCTATCTCGGTCAGGTGGCCAAGGAGATCGCCGTGAGCCGTGGCGGAGTCGAGTCGCTGTTCACCGACGTCGACCTCGTCGGCCCTTACAACGGCGGCAGCCTCGCGCTGCGTGACGACTTCATCAAGGACAACCCCCAGACCACGAAGAAGCTCGTGGCCGGGATGGCCAAGGCGCTGGAGTACTCCCAGACGCAGCCGCAGGAGAAGACCATCGGGGTCATCACGAAGTACCTCAAGGAGCACAACCGTGGCGAAGAGGCCGCAGCGCTCGCCCACTGGAAGGGCGCCGGCGTGGCGACCCCCGGCGGAGTGATCCGCGACCAGGACTTCGACATCTGGCTGGACTGGCTGGGCAACGAGGGCGAGGTCGACTCCGGCTCCATCAAGGCTGGCGACATCTACACCAATGAGTTCAACCCGTACGCCGAGGAGAAGTGAGATGAGCAGCACCATCGAGCTGAAGGACGTAGGACAGGTCTTCCGCGTCCGGGGTGAGGACGACCGCCAGCTGCGCGAGTTCGTGGCCATCGAGCATCTTGACCTGACGGTCGGCGCGGGGGAGTTCCTCACCCTCGTCGGCCCCAGCGGCTGCGGCAAGTCGACTGTGCTCGACCTGGTCAGCGGGTTGACGCGGCCGAGTGCCGGCGTCGTCTCAGTCGGGGGCAAGGAGGTCACGGCGCCGGGTCTCGACCGCAGCGTCGTCTTCCAGCAGTACACCCTGCTGCCGTGGCGCACGGCTCTCGGCAACATCGAGTTCGCGCTCGAGGCCGCTGGTGGGCTGAAGAAGGCGCAGCGCACCGCACGGGCACGGGAGTACCTCGAGCTCGTCGGCCTCAGCGACTTCGCCGGCCGCTATCCCCATGAGCTCTCGGGCGGCATGAAGCAGCGGGTGGCCATCGCACGCAGCCTTTCGTATCAACCGGAGGTGCTGCTCATGGACGAGCCCTTCGGCGCCCTGGACGCCCAGACACGCGAGCGGCTCCAGGAGGAGCTCGTCCACATCTGGGAGGCCACCGGCACGACCGTCGTGTTCATCACGCACGACATCGACGAGGCGATCTTCCTTGGCCAGCGGGTGGCGGTGATGAGCAACCGTCCGGGACGCATCAAGGCGATCGTCGACGTCGACCTCGACCGTGGCTCGCCGGACGACGACGTTCGCTCCACCGCGGAGTTCGCGCGCTACCGCCATCAGATCTGGACGATGCTGCGCGAGCAGCACAGCCCGGTGGCGCGGCTCGAGGAGGTGCATCAGGTTGCCTGATCTGCTGAAGGAGAAGACGGAGGCCAAGCCCAACCCCCGGCAGGAGGCGGCCGCCGGCGTCCACCACGTCTCGCGCTTCCGCGGCCGGTTCCAGCGACTGTGGCGAGGGCTGATCGGCATCGTGCTGCTGGCTCTCATCTGGGAGTTCGCACCACGTCTTGGGCTGGTCGACCGGCACTTCGTGCCTCCGTTGTCCGAGGTGCTGGACGCCTGGTGGCAGATGATCCGCAGCGGAGAGCTCGCCACCAACCTGCGGGCGAGCCTGGTGCGATCGGCGGTGGGCTTCGGCCTCGCGCTGGTGACGGCCATCCCGCTCGGTGCGGCGATCGCCTGGTACCCGCCGGTGCGTGACCTGACGACGCCGGTGCTCGAGATCTTCCGCAACACGGCGGCGCTCGCACTGCTTCCTGTGTTTGTGCTCATCCTGGGCATCGGCGAGACCTCGAAGATCGCGATCGTGCTGTTCGCCTGCTTCTTCCCGATCCTGCTCAACACGATCAGCGGAGTCGCGTCGGTGGACCCGCAGCTGCTGCGCTCGGCGCGGGTGCTGGGGCTCTCACCGGTGACGACCTTCCGGAAGGTCGCCTTCCCGGCTGCGGTGCCGACCATCTTCACGGGAATCCGCATCGCCGGCGCCGCGGCCATCCTTGTGCTGATCGCAGCCGAGATGATCGGCGCCACTGCTGGTCTGGGCTACCTCATCACCTACTCGCAGTTCAACTTCCTGATTCCGAAGATGTACGCCGGGATCATCACCACCTCCGTGCTGGGCCTTGCGATCAACTTCGGCCTGGTGGCGCTCGAACGGCGCTTCTCGCGCTGGCGCTACTGAACAGAAAGGACAACACCATGTCTCGACAGCTTCATCTGAACGCCTTCCTCAGCGGAGTCGGCCACCACGAGGTCGCCTGGCGCCTGCCGGAGAGCAGGTCCCGTGCGAACACCGAGGTCAGTCACTTCCAGGACCTCGCGCGCATCGCCGAGCGGGGCAAGCTCGACTCGGTGTTCTTCGCCGATGTTCCTGCCCTCAGCTTCAGCCCCGCCCGTCGTCCGGCCGAGATGCTGGACCCGACGCTCCTGCTCGCGGCGATGGCCGTGGTGACCGAGCGCATCGGCCTGATCGCCACGGCATCCACGACCTTCGAGGAGCCCTACAACATCGCGCGTCGCTTCGCCTCGCTCGACCTGATCAGCGGTGGCCGGGCCGGCTGGAACGTGGTGACGACCGCCAGTGAGGACGCCGCCGCCAACTACAGCCTGGACGTCATGCCGGACCCCGCGGCGCGGTACCACCGTGCGCATGAGTTCCTCGACGTGGCGCTCGGTCTGTGGAGCGGGTGGGAGGACGACGCGGTGATCGCCGACAAGGCGACCGGCGTCTACGCCGACCCCGCGAAGGTGCACACGCTCGACCACGAGGGTGAGCACTTCAATGTCCGCGGCCCGCTCAACGTCGGCCGCAGCCCGCAGGGCTGGCCGGTCATCGTCCAGGCCGGCTCGTCGGGTCCCGGCATCGCGCTGGCCGCGGCCTACGCCGAGGCGGTGTTCACCGCGCAGACCACCGTCGAGGACGGCCGGGCGTTCTACTCCGAGCTCAAGGCCGCGACCGTGGCTGCGGGACGCGATCCTGAGGGCATCAAGATCCTGCCGGGCATCGTGCCCATCATCGGCAGCACGGTGGCCGAGGCGCAGGCGCTCGAGAAGCAGCTCGACGACTTCGTGGTGCTCGAGCACGCGCTCAACCAGCTGGCCGGTGACATCGGCATCCCCGCCGACCAGATCGACCTCGACGCTCCGCTTCCGCAGAACATCCGCTCTGTCGACGAGATCGTCGGCGGGCGCAGCCGGTACGAGCTGACGGTGAACCTCGCGCGCCGCGAGAACCTCACGGTCCGTCAGCTGCTGATCCGCCTGGGCGGCGGCCGTGGACATCGGACCTTCGTCGGCACCCCCGACCAGGTCGCCGACACCATCGAGGAGTGGTTCACCACCGGTGCGGCTGATGGCTTCAACATCATGCCGGCTGTGATGCCCTCCGGACTGGAGGCATTCGTCGACCATGTCGTGCCGATCCTGCAGGAGCGGGGTCTGTTCCGGCGCGAGTACGCCGGCAGCACGCTGCGTGAGCACTACGGCCTCGCGGTCCCTTCCGGAGATCGTGGCGAGATCGTCGCCGCGGCAAGCTGAAGGCGCGCCATGACAGAGCGCGAACTCACCGTGTCGGTCGTCGTCGGCAATCCCAAGGCCAGGTCGCGCACCTGGGACGCGGCCCACCGAACGGCCGAGGCGCTCGGCGCGTCCTCGGTCGTCGCGGTGGACCTCGTCGACCTCGGCCCGGGGCTCCTGGGCTGGGGTGACGAGACGGTGGCTGCGGCGGTGGCACAGGTCAGGGCGAGCGAGGTGGCGATCTTCGCCTCGCCGACCTTCAAGGCGACCTACTCCGGTCTGCTCAAGCTCTTCCTCGACCAGTTCGAGACCTCCGTCGGGCTGGGAGGGGTCGTGGCGGTGCCCCTGATGTTGGGGGCCCACCACGGCCATCAGCTCGCCCCCGAGGTCCATCTCAAGCCGGTGCTCGTCGAGCTCGGCGCCACCTGCCCGACGCCGGCGCTCTACCTCATCGACCGGGCGAGCCAGCCGGACCCGGTGGCGCAGGCGTGGGCCGAACGATGGGCGCCGGTCGTCCACAGCAGCCTCGGAGCCCATGTATGACGACGTTGGCACCTCACGACGTGGAGCTGGCCAAGTCGTTCCGCAAGACGATGGGCAACGTGGCCGCGGCGGTGTCGGTGGTCACGACGCTCGACGGTGGCAAGCCCCATGGCACGACGGTCAGCGCGTTCGCGTCGCTGTCGATGGCGCCGCCGATGCTGCTGGTGTCGCTCGACAACGACTCGACACTGCTGTCGAAGCTGCGCCTCGAGTCGATCGTCGGCATCAACGTGCTGGCGGCCCACCACGACCAGGTGGCGTTGCGGTTTGCGCAGAAGCTCGACGACAAGTTCACCGACGTGCCATGGCAGGTCGAGGACGGCGCTCCGGCGCTGGTCGACCGGCATGCCTGGGTGGCGATGTCGGTGGCTCAGCTGGTCGAGGCCGGCGACCACACGCTGGTGCTCGGCGATGTGCTCGCGGCGGAGGCCTCGCCGAACGCGCCGCTGACCTACTGGCAGCGTGCGTTCGGCACCCACAAGATCTTCTGAGGCCGGCCTGCGACGAGCGATGATGCATCAGGGCTGAGCATCCGGCCCTGATGCATCATCTCTCGTCGAGACTCAGACCGCTTCGGACAGAACCGCGGCCGCGGCGGGAGGCGCCGTCACGTTGTCGCGCAGAGCCTCGAGCAGCTTCTTGAGTCGGCGTGAGACCTGCATCTGGCTGACCCCGAGGATGCCCGAGATCTCCAGCTGCGACTTCTCCTCGAAGAAGCGCAGCCACACGAGCTCGCGGTCGCACTCGGGCAGGCCCCGCAGGAGGGGCGCCACGCTGGCGACCTCCTCGACGCGCTCGAAGCGGGTGTCGATGGTGCCGAGGCGGTGGCTCAGTCCTGACCATTCGCCGTCACGGCCCTCGTCGTCGAGGGAGCTGGCGCTGAACCCCTGCTGGGCGCTCTGCGCCTCGCGGACGTCCTGCACCTCAACGCCGAGCTCGTGGGCGATCTGGGTGGGGGTGGGCGGCTGCTGTGAGGTCTGCAGCGCGTCGTCGGTGACACGGGTGACGGACGCCTGAAGCTCCTGCAGCGCGCGGGGCGGACGGACGGTCCAGCCGCGGTCGCGGAAGTGGCGCTTGAGCTCGCCGAGGATCGTGGCGGTGGCGAAGGGCGGGAAGTCGCCCTTCTGGCCGTCGAATCGGCGGGAGGCCTGGACGAGGCCCAGGTAGGCGACCTGCGTCAGGTCGTCTTGGTCGATGCCTCGGCCGTGATATCGGCGGGCTAGTGAGCGAGCAAGGGAGAGGTGGGTCTCGACAAGCTCATTCTCGGAGTCGTGTTCGATGGACGGCGTCGAGGCCGGGAGCGATCGGTCAGCAGTTTGAGTGTTCACGGTGTGCCCCTTGGGAGGGTCGTACTCGGGAACCGGCTGTGGCTTAACCAGTGCCCAATTATTACTCCCCTTCAAGCACAGATACAAGTGCCATCTAGTCCTTTCGAACTATATGGGTGGTTCCTGTCGGTCAGGACGGGTACGTGTCAGGGAAACAGAGAGGAGCAAGATCATGGGACTGGACGACAAGATCAAGAACGCTGCCGAGGACGCCAAGGGCAAGCTCAAGGAGGCCACCGGCAAGGCGAACGACAACGAGGAGCTTGAGGCGGAGGGCAAGGGAGACCAGGCCAAGTCCGACCTCAAGCAGGCTGGCGAGAACGTGAAGGATGCCTTCAAGCACTGAGCGCACCTCTGGCATGACGACGCCCCACCCTCCGACGGAGGATGGGGCGTCGTCTGGTGCCGAGTGGCTACGTGAAGATGCTGACGCCGCCCGGGCCGACGAGGAGGCCGACGATGATGAGGACGATGCCCCACAGAAGCTGGCGCCTGAACAGAGCGAGGATGCCGGAGACCACCAGGATGACGGCCAGGATCCAGAGCAGTAGTGCCATTGTTTCCACCTCCAGAAAAGTGTGTTGCCCCCTCCAAGTACCCCGGAGACGGTCCTTCAATCTAGGTGCCGTCCTTGCCGGGGAAGCGTAGGATCGAAAGTCTCCCCTCGCCCTTCGTGGCGATGGGAGGGCGCCGCTTCGGCGCATGGCCCTCGTTGCCGTGGGTGCCGTGCCGGCGGCGGTGTGACGGGCCACGCACTCCCACTTGGCCCGTCCTCGGGGCGCGAGGTCTAGGCCCCGCGCCCCGAGTCCGCCACGGGGTCGCAGAGAAGTGCTGCGTCGTTGTCCCCACGGGGCGAGTCCGTGGTCTCAGGTGCGCCACGCTTCCGTGAGCGGCGTGGCACACCTGCGTGATGGACTCCAGGGGAGTGCGAAGGTCCACCACGACCGCGCAGCTATAACCGCACCGGCAAACGGTTTGGCATAGCGAACGGTGACCCGCTGCCCAGTGGAGACGGACAACGAAGTCTCACGGTCTCGTAATGCTTCCCACCCTTGCAAGGGCCGAGGGGCAGAGTTCACACGATTAAAATAATTGGTCTGGCAGATTGCGGCTCCTGTCGGAGCGGTCCACTCCCTCATAATTGATTGGTGCACAAATCATTGGTACACTCACGAGATGAACGACCCCGATCCTCTCGCGCTGGAAGAGCAGGTCTGCTTCGCGCTGGCCGTGGCGTCGCGTGCCGTCGTTGCGGCCTACCGCCCGGTGCTCGAGCCGCTCAACCTGACGCACCCTCAGTATCTCGTGATGCTTGCGATGTGGCAGCACGACCGTCTCGGGGTCAAAGACCTCAGCCGGCTCCTGCACCTCGACCCGGGCACGCTCTCGCCGTTGGTCAAGCGTCTGGAGAAGGCGGGCTTCCTCACCCGAGGCCGCGCGCCTGAGGATGAACGCTCATTGGCCATCACCCTGACGGCAGAGGGTCGCGCCCTGCGTGAGCAGGCTCTCGCCGTGCCCGGCACGATGCTCGAGCGCCTCGGCATGACACAGGCTGACCTCGGCGACGCCAACCGCTTCCTGCACAGCCTGATCGCCTCGGCTGAGTCGGTGACCGCATGAGCACTCCTGCGTCAGAGACGTCGGCCGAGGCCCGTTCGCTGCTCACCGTGCAGCGCCGGGTCGGGGCCATCGGCTTCTTCGCTGTCATCATCCACGGGGTGTTCGGTCTGATTGGTGCGGCGCACGTCATCGACGGTCAGGGCCGACACTCCGATGCCACGCTGCTGCTGGTGATGTCGGGCGTCTTCGGCCTCGTCACCTTCGCAGGAGTACGCCTGATCCTGGGCCGCTCGCTCTGGTCGCCGTTCTGGATCGTGCTGTCCCTGCTGCCGACAGTCGTCGCGTTCATCGTCATCTGAGCGAGCATTGCAGCTCGCTTGTGACACGCTGAGCAAGACACAAGGAGCCCGGACACCATGATCAGCCAGCACCTCGGGAGCGCAAGAATCCCGGCACCTGCACTCGCCGTAGACGTCTTGTTGTCCCTGGTGCGCGAGCAGCTCGGCATGGATGTGGCGTTCGTGGCGCGCTTCGAGGGCGCGCGTCGCCACATCCGCAACATCATCGACACCGTCGACCTGCCGGGCTTCGGAGCAGGTCATGTCGACGACCTCGACGACACGTACTGCCGGGCCATCACGTCGCAGGGCATGGACGAGGTGACACCGGATGCCCGGTCGAGTGAGACGGCACGCCAGCTGCGCGACACCAGGGTCTTCGACGTGGGTGCCTACATCGGGATCCCGCTCCACCGGGCGGATGGCTCGCTCTACGGCACGTTGTGCGCCTTCTCGCGCCGAGCGAGGCCAGAGATCGGTGCGCAGCAGGCCGAGGTGCTGCGCGCGGCCGGTCGCCTGGCGATGGAGGTGATCGAGAGTCAGGATGCGCGCCTCGGACAACACGACCTGACTCGCGACGACATCGAGGGCCTCCTCGCCGCGCATGGACCGTGGCCGGTCTTCCAGCCCATCGTGCACATGGCGGACCGAAAGGTCGTCGGCCACGAGGCCCTGAGCCGGTTTCCGGTCGGCACGCCCGATCCGTCCCGCTGGTTCGCGGCGGCCGCGGACATCGGGCTCCAGGGGCAGATTGAGATGGCGGCCCTCGAGCGCGCGGTGTCGCACCTGGACACGATGGAGGGCCTCATGGGGCTCAACATCTCCGAGGTGACGCTGCAGATGCCCGCGTTCGCCGCCCTCGCCGAGCGGTTGCCGCTCGAGCGCATCGTGCTCGAGCTCACCGAGCACGACCTCATCCGCGACTACCCGCGCCTTCAGGCGACGCTCGATCCGCTGAGACAGCGAGGGCTTCAGGTGGCCGTCGATGACGCCGGGTCGGGTTACGCCAGCTTTCAGCACGTCCTGATCCTCCGGCCAGACTTCGTCAAGCTCGACATCGCACTCGTGCACGACATCGACCGCAGCGACACCCGGCAGGCGTTGGTGTCGGGGCTGCAGGCCTTCGCCTCCCGCACTGGACTGACGCTGATGGCCGAAGGTGTCGAGACGAAGGCTGAGGTGGAGTGCCTGCTGTCGATCGGCATCGAGCACGGCCAGGGCTTCTACCTCGGGCGGCCGGCACCCGATGGCGATGACGTGCCCCCGACCAGTTGACTACTCGGCGGCGAAGCCTTTGCGTGTCCGTTTGTTGACGTAGAGCAAGCGGTCGGCGCGCTGCAGGAATGTCGAGGCGGTGTCGCCAGGCTGCGCGGTGGTCAGGCCGAACGACCAGGCGTTGGTGGTCTGCTCGCGCAGTCGGTGCAGTGTCTCGGTGGCCTCAGCCTCGTCGGTGGCAGGCATCAGCAGCACGAACTCGTCGCCCCCTATGCGCGCGAGGGTGTCGTAGCTGCGGGTCGCCGACAGGACGGCCGAGGCCAGATCGGACAGTGCCACGTCTCCGGCCCCGTGACCGTGGAGGTCGTTGACCTTCTTGAGGTCGTCCAGGTCGATGAGCGCGGCGGAGAGTGGCTGCCCACTGCGAACGGCGCGCGCCAGCTCCTGGTCGAGACGTCGCTCGAGACCGAACCGGTTGAGAGCGCCCGTCAAGGGATCGGTCTCGATCTGACGGTCGAGTTGGATGCGCAGGTAGCCGGCGGCCTCGAGGCAGAAGAAGGATGCCAGTGCCAGGTTGGCCCACGTGGTGAACAGGCCGGGGTAGGCGTTGATGCCGAGCGCAGCGCCCGACAGCCCCACGGCGAGTCCGGTGACGATGCGAGCCGTCCGTCGCGCGAAGAACCAACCCAGGTAGCAGCCCAGCATCGGGTAGAGGACGAGGTTGTTCACCGAGACGATCTCGCGGTCGGACACCAGGATCTGGAACAGCGTCACCGCCACGAAGACGCAGCAGGCTCCGAGCGCGACCGCAGGCGGAAAACGCTCGCCCATCAGAAAGGGGATCACGCTGACGCACAGCGCCGCGACGATCAGCAGCCAGGTCCACCAGGGCGCCACTCCACCGGAGAGCGGGTTGAACAGATCGATGACGCTCGTCCCTGCGACGACCATCGCGGCCAGCGAGGTGACTGCCGCGAAGGGGGTCGCGCGCTCGCGCCACCGCCAGAAGCGATCACGCTCGGACGGCATCCCTGGCACGCGCCCATGGTCCCACGGGAAGTGGGGGACAACCTGTCGAACGGGTACATCGAGAAAAAGCTCCCGCGGTGGAGCGACCAGAAGTGATGGACATCACGAGCATGGGAGGTCTCATGGACACGAACTACGACGCGCTGATGGAGCGCCTGCCACCCGCGACGCGCGACCTTCTTCTCGCCGATCCCCGCCAGCACCTGCCGGCAGGGGTCATCGCCGAGCTCGAGAGTTGCGGTCTGTCGTCCGTGTCGCCGAGCGACGACCTGCGTATTGCCACGCGTCTGCCTGACGACTTCGTCGACTATCTGGACGCGCGCGTCTCGCCGGGTGGCGCGTGAGCCGTCATCGAGGCCACCAGCAACTGACGAACAGGACGGTTGCGACCTGACGTGTCACAGTTGCGCCATGGGACTCGATCTTGGCCGACGCGGACGCCGGGTGCTGTTCGAGGTGGTGGGCTGGGTGCTCGTCGTCGCGGGCATCGCCGCGCTCGTGCTGCCCGGGCCAGGACTGCTGGCCCTGTTCGCGGGGCTCGCCGTCCTCTCGCAGCAGTACACCTGGGCAGAGCGTGCGGTGGAGCCGGTGAAGGAGAAGGCGCTCGAAGGCGCTGAGGCCGGTGTCCAGACGTGGTGGCGCATCGGACTGTCACTCCTCGGTGTCGTGGCTCTCGCTGCCGTCGGTGTCTTCTGGATAGTGGGGCCCGATGCCCCGTCGTGGTGGCCGGTGCGCGACTCGTGGTGGCTGTTCGGCGGCTGGGGCGTCGGCGCGACGCTCATCTTCTCGGCCCTTGCCGCGCTTGCCCTCCTGATCTACAGCTACCGCAGGTTTCGCTTGAAAGCCGTCTGAGTCCGACTGGCGCACGCCTCGGGTCAGGCGCGTGGTGGGATGGGCCCATGAGTGGAGCGCACGTAGAGGTCGGCCAGTGCCTGGTGGCGGTCCGAGTCGACGGCCGGGACGCCTTCGGCGATGACGCGGTCGACGCGGTGGTTCGCGCGATCAGCGCTCAGCACATGGCCGGTCAGGCGATCGACGGGTCCAAGGTCGGCATCCCTGGCTGGGTGTTCGTACGCCTGCTCGCTGACGGTGAGCAGAGCCTGCTGCTGCGGCTCGACGCGGAGCAGGAGGCGTCGTTCTACGACGTCCCGTTCGCGCAGCTTCGCACGGACCTCGAGCTGGTGTTCGGTGAGGTGCAGGTAGGTCTCGACCTGGCTGTCGACGGGCACGAGATCACCGAGGACGGCCTCTTCGCCGTCGGCCCGGACTGGTCGGCCCTGTTGGTCGCGCCCGCGGGCCAACACCCTCTTCATCTCGCGGCCGCCGTGCACAAGGTCTCGTTCAGCTCGACGACCGTGGGCGGCCATGCGCTCATCGCCCGCGCCGACCGACCCGACGACCACGAGCTGGCGCACGACCTGAGCGCCCACTTGCTGGACCTGACGTCGGCGACGGGCCGCAAGCCCGTCGTCGTGCTGTGGCGTCGTGGTGCGATGACCTGCGTCCACCTGATGCGCAAGGGCGACCTAGTCGACGTCCACGTCTGGGAGCCTGCCTGGGTCGACATCCGTCCGACCGGCATGGTGCACCCGCACCTCGACGAGGTGGTCGACGAGGTGATCGACACGCTCGTGCCGGCACGGTCCGAGGGTGCACCGTTCGCCAAGGCCTTCGGGCTCGACTCCGCGGCTGCCATGAACCTGCGTGCCCTGCTCAGGCGCGGCGAGGCCGACATCGCCGGCCTCGTGCGGCTGCTCGGCCTGCCCGATGAGGTGGCCACCGTGTTCGCCGGCGACCACGAGCTGACCGATCTGCCGGGCGCGACGGTGGCCGAGCCCACGACGATGAAGACGGCACTGCGTCAGGAGTGGGACAGGACGAACGAGTTCATGCCCAGCTGGTTCGACAAGATCGAAAACGCTGGGCGCGACCTGGCCTGGTGGTACGTCTTGGCCAGCCTGGCGTTCGGCGTGGTGTGCGCCTACTTTGCGGTCGACTGGCTCCGGGGCGGCGACACGGCGCCCTGGTTGGGCGTGGTTGCCCTGGTCGCCGGTCTGGCCACCCTGTTCGACCTCGGCGTCCGTTATGTCCTGCGATGGAGACGCTCGCGGCAGTGATGTCCGGGCTAGGGCCGTCCCAGCGCCCTGTACGTCCAACCGGCACTACGCCAAGCCTGTGGGTCCAGAGCGTTACGGCCGTCGAGGATCCGTTTGTCGGCGACCTGCGCAGCGAGAGCAGCGGGATCGAGACCGGTGAAGTCGCTCCACTCCGTCAGTAACAGGACGATGTTGGCGTCCTTGGCTGCTTCGAGAGCAGTGTCGGCGTAGCGAAGCTCGGGGAACCTCTGCCGAGCATTGGCTATCGCCTGCGGGTCGGTCACGGTTACGTGAGCCCCTTGAAGCCGCATCTGCTCGGCCACGCTCAAGGCCGGTGAGTCACGGACATCGTCGCTGTCGGGCTTGAAGGCGGCACCCAGGAC
>Ga0164243_10004595_pt1 | contig 21547 bp, 17 predicted proteins | sample OricompcompostOP_FD_108781 | JGI IMG/M metagenome (GOLD analysis project Ga0164243, IMG submission 108781) | Organic Plus compost microbial communities from Emeryville, California, USA - Original compost - Organic plus compost (OP) | ecosystem: Engineered > Solid waste > Mixed feedstock >...
CATGTCCAGGATGTGGTCGATGTGCTCGATGTCCACCGGGCACTGCTCCACGCACGCGCCGCAGTTGGTGCACGACCACAGCACGTCCGGGTGGATCACGCCGTCCTCGCCCACCAGCGGCTTGTCCAGCAGCGCCAGTACGTCGGTGTCCTCGTGCTCGACGCCGTTCCGCGTCGCCAGCAGGTACGGGGCGACGGCGAAGGCGTGGTCGCGCTGTTCCAGGACGAGCATCTTCGGCGACAGCGGCTTGCCGGTGTTCCACGCCGGGCACTGCGACTGGCAACGCCCGCACTCCGTACAGGAGTAGAGGTCAAGGAAGCCCTTCCATGTGGTGTCGCCGACCTTGCCGCGGCCCAGCCGCTCGGGGTCGAGGTCCTCGTCCTCGAAGTCGACCGGCTTGCCGTCCACCCGCATCTGAGGCGCCGCGCCCAGGGCGTTGGGACGGCGGGAGAACAGCACGTTCAGCGGCGCGGTGAAGATGTGCAGATGCTTGGAGTTCACCACGATGATCAGGAACACCAGCATGAAGCCGATGTGCAGCAGCAGGCCGATCTCCTCCAGCAGCGCGGAGGCCGGCAGCACCTCGCCCAGCCACAGCGAGACGAACGCGCCGGAGGAGTACGGCAGGTTGCCGTTGGCCGCCGCGGCGCCGCGTGCCAGGAAGAGCGTCCAGATGATGTTGAAGATCATGAACAGGACGAGCCAGGCGCCGCCGAGGTGGGAGCCGGAGAAGCGGGACCTGCGGCCCAGCCTGCCCGGCGACTCCCGCAGCCGGATGACCGCGAAGGCCGCCAGGCCGAGCAGGCAGGCCACGGCGATGAAGTCCTGGAGGAAGCCGATCATCGCCCACTGGCCGATGATCGGGATGTGGAAGTCCGGCCGGCCGGTGACGGCACCCTGGATGATCGCGCCGTACGCCTCGACGTAGACCGTGAGCAGGATGAAGAACGCCCACATGACGAAGAAATGCGCCGCGCCGGATGGCGTCCACTTCAGCAGCTTCCTCTGGCCGAACACCTCGACCAGCTGAGCCTTCAGCTCGGCGGCGGCGTTGGCCTTGGCGTACGCGACCCGATCGGGGGCAGGCGGGCCCACCGTGGCGAGCTTGAACAGGAACAGCGCCCTGCGGCCCGCGACGGCCACCGCCACGATGGTCATCACGAGCCCGATGACGGCTACCCAGAGCACGAGTTTCTCCCTTTCAGGCGGCAGGCCCGCCCACAGTCGATCGACACCATCAGGGGCGGCCGGCCGCGTTCACATGACCGACGAGGTTGCCCACCGGGATGCGCACGTTCTCCAGGAGCACCTCGCTGACGGCGGTGCGGTCGATCGTCCGCCGTCGTGAGTGGACGATGACGCCCGGCGAGCGCATGTCCACGATGAACTTCGCCAGGCCGCGGCGGTTGGGCACGTCCGCGCCGGCATGGGCGAAGAGCAGGCCGTAGTCGGAGTAGTGGGCTCCCGCCGTCCAGATCTTCTGCCCGTTGATGACCCACGCGTCGCCGTCCCGGACCGCACGGGTCCGCGGGTGCGTGGGCTCGCCGACCGTGCCGGGATCGCAGAAGAGCTGGCACCACACCTCATCGCCGCGCAGCATCCTGGGGATGTGCCGGAGTCTCTGCTCTTCGGTGCCGCTTTCGAGCAGCGTCGGCGCGCAGATCCCGAGACTGATGATGAGCGGCCCGGTGGGGATGAGGTAGCCGCCCGCCTCTTCGTTGAACACGCGCTCGTGCGCCATCGTCAGCCCTTGCCCGCCGTAGGCCTCCGGCCAGGTGAGACCGGCGAGTCCCGCGTCGTACAGCTTCGCCTGGAAGCTCTTGGCCGCCTCGACGGCCTGCGGGCTGTCGCCGTTCTGTCCGTCGGCGGCGTGACCGGGAGGCGAGACGGCTTCGCGGCACTGGGCGTTCTCGGCGAGCCAGGCGCGGACCCGGCTGCGGAACCGGGCCAGCTCCGAGGCGATCGCGTCGTTCATTGCGCTCCCTTCGCACTCGACGTGGATCGGGGTGGCGGTCGCGCCCGTCGCTCAGGCACGGCCCCACCCTGGACGGCGGCTCGGACCACGGGCGATCGTAGGGTGATCAACAGATAATTCGCTAGTACATTAGACTATTTAACATCCACGCCAGACGGTGCCACCGGCCACCCGCCCAGACATCCCGCAGGCAGATGCGAACCACCCGGAGTCGGGCGGCGCCTTCAGATTAATCCTATAGATTATTGCGCTAAAGAATTGGCGGAGCTAGGCTCCGATCTCGGGGCCTCGTCGATACGGGCGTCGGACATCATGGGCCCACGCACAGAGGGTGAAGGCAATGAGTTCGATCAGTGACCAGGAGCTGCTAGCTCGGCTGCCGGACTATCTCATCGTCCACGACAACAAAGAGTTCTACCGCGGCTGGCTCAACCGGCAACTGCTGCTGAACCGCTGCCAGGACTGCGGCGTTTGGCACCACCCACCACGTCCGATCTGCCCGGAGTGCTGGTCGTTCAATGTGAAGGCCACGCCCGTCAGCGGCAAGGGCACCATCCACACGCTGATCTGGCTCCGCCAAGGGCCGCCCGCTCCCGGCGTGGACTACTCCACCCCGTACCCGGTGGCGATGGTGGAACTCGCCGAGCAGCCCGGGCTCCGCTTCACCAGCACCGTGACCGGTGTCGCACAGGGCGACATCGCCATCGGCGCGCCCGTGGAACTGGACTGGATCGAACGCCATGGTGAGCCGTTCCCCGTCTTCCGCCCGGCCGGATCCTGACCGCGATACGGCTTCCATGGCCGAGCCGCCCACCTTCGAGAAGGGTAGGACCTGATGGCACGCAATCCGATCAAGGACCAGATCGCGATCGTCGGCATCGGCTCGACCGGGTTCTCCCGGGACGCCGGCGGCCGCTCCCGCGAATCGCTCATCGCCGAGGCCTGCATCAACGCCATCAAAGACGCGGGCGTCACCAAGGCGGACATCGACGGCGTCTGCGGCACCAACCCCGCCGCCGCCCAGGTCGTTTCGATGCTGGGCCTGCCCGAGGTGACCTACTACGTCAACCAGCCCCCACCGCTCGGCTTCTCCATCGTGGACGCGATGAACGCCGTCTACTCGGGGTCCTGCGACGTGGCGCTGGTCTACCACGGCGTCTACCGCTCCCCCGCCGTCTCCAGGTCCGCCGCCGCCGACCCCTTCCGGCGCAAGCTGGGCTTCGGCGGGGTGCCACTCGGCGCCCGCCTGCGCGTCGACCCGGAGTCGGTAGAGGGATCGGTCGGCTACACGGCCTGGGCGAGCCGCTACATGAGCGAGTACGACGTCAAGCGCGAGCATCTCGGCTACGTCGCGGTGAACGACCGGACCAACGCCATGCGCAACCCCCTCGCGGCGATGCGCGACCCGCTGACGATGGAGGACTACCTCGCCGCCAGGATGATCCGTGACCCGCTCTGCCTGCTCGACATGGATATTCCGGTGGACGGCGCCGACGCCTTCATCCTGACGACGGCCGAGCGCGCCCGGGACCTGACCGACCGGCCCGTGCTCATCCACGCGGCCACCACGGGCACCATCGCCAAGAACGCCGAAGACCAGACGCCGGGCCTGCATCAGCACGGCCAGCACGTGGTGATCAAGAACCTGCGGGAGAAGAGCGACCTCTGGCTGTCCGACGTCGACGTCTACTATCCGTACGACGGCTTCAGCTTCATCACCTTGTCCTGGATCGAGAACGCCGGCTGGTGCGGCCCAGGCGAGGGCGGGGCCTTCCTTGAGAGCAACTGGGACAAAGAGACCAACCGGGTCATGATTGACGGCCGGATCCCGGTGAACACGCACGGCGGAGCCCTCTCCGAGGGGGGCACCCAGGGCTCGGGCCACATCCGTGAGGCGGTGACGCAACTGCGCGGAGACGCCGGGGAGCGGCAGGCGCCCGATGCGCGCACGGCCCTGCTGACGCCGGGCGGCTTCTTCTTCAACGCCCAGGGACTCATTCTGCGCCGCGACTGAGACGGCTTGGGCGAGCCTTGGTGAGAGGCCGACCTTAGTGCGAGCTCAGCCTCAGTGCTAGGTCGGCCTTGGCGCGAGGTCAGCCGCCGCTCCCGCTCGGTGCGAGCAGGCCGTCCCGGTCGAACACGGCCCGCCCGCACCGGAGCACCAGGCGTACGTGGTCGGCGGACGGGGCGGCTAAGGCCTGCTCCAATGGGCGATCCAGGAGGAGCAGGTCGGCCGGCACGCCCGGCCGCACACTCCGGGGCCGCCCGCCCGGATCCTCAGGCGGGGTCAGGTAGCCCGCGAGCGCCTGCCTCGCCGCGACCCTCTCGTCGGCGGAGACCACCCTGCCCGTCGCGGTACGCCGGTCCCTGGCGGCCTTGATGACCTGCCAGGGGTCGGCGGGGCCGTACGGGGCGTCGCTGGACGGCACCACGGGGATCCCGGCGTGGAGCAGGCTCGCATAGCGGTAAAGATCCGGTTGGTCCTGTTCGGGGACGTCGGTGAGGTAATCGTCGCCGCGGTCGGCTATGAACCCCGGCTGCGTGACCACCCGTACGCCCAGCCTGCGCAGGCCTTCCAGCAGTTCCCGGGGGATAAGCGCGCCATGCTCAATGCGATCCCCCGGCAGCGGGCCCGCGTCCGTCAGCGCGACGATCAGCAGGACCAGTGCCTCCCTGGTCACGCAGTGCACGGCGACGGCGCGCCCCCGGGCGTGCTCGGCGGCGATGCGGCCGGTGAGCTCGGACAGGGCCGGCAGGTCGCCATCCGCCAGGACGATCTTCACGGGACCCGCGCCGGTCCCCTCGGGCGGCTTCCTTCCGGACGGGACTCCGAGCAGGTGGACGCGCTGCGGGAGGTGCCCGTCGGACACCGCGCACGCGAGCAGGTCGAGCGTCGAATCGCCGAGGTCCGGCGAGGCGTCGGTCACCGCCGTGATCCCGTAGCCGGCCAGCCGCGCGCCGACCTCGGCGAGGTCCGGCAGGTCGCCGGGAATCCGCTCCCTGAGCAGCGCGTCGGCGCGCCACAGACGGCCCGTGGGGTGACCGGTCTCGTCCCGCTCGACACCGGGATGGGACGCCGAGTCCAGACCCAGCCGCGCGACCGCGATCGAGTTGAGGATCCACAGCGCCCCGCTGCGATGCTGCAAGCGGACGGGACGCCGGGCGTGGAGCAGGTCGAGGGCCCGCGCGTCCAGCAGCCCCGCGACGCTCTCCGCGTATCCCACCCCGCGAACCCAGCCACCGCGATCGGCCTTCGCCCGCTCAAGCGCGGCGGCGAGATCGCGGCGGTCGCGCACTGCGGGAGGCCCGGCGTGGACGGACGTCCCGGCCGCCGCGAGCGCGAGCAGATGGATATGGTGATCGATCAGCCCGGGCAGCAGCGCCCCGCCGCGAGCGTCGACGATCTCCTCACCGGGCCGCCGCAGCGCGCGGGGCCCGACTTCGGCCACGCGCTCGCCTTCGACGCGGACGTCACCGCGCAGGCCGCCGACCTCGGCGTCGCTCAGAATCACCTCGCCGCACCGCCGATGGCCAGCGCGGCGAGGACCTCCGACGTGTCGGCCCCGCTCGGCGGGGCGGGTGGCGGCACCGGCCGGGCGACCGGTGCGAGGACCGGTGCCCGCGCCCCCGTGGACGTCTCCACGTACCACTCGTGCGCGGCGTCTCCGCCGCCTCGGCGAGCCAGGCGGCTCGGTGTGCCGTCCAGCGTCGCCGCGACCACCCGCGACATGGCCACGTCCAGCAGGCGGCCTCTGCCTTCCGCCAAGGCGTCGATCACGGCGGCCGCCGCGGTGATCCCGGTCAGCGGGTCGGCGATGGCGTCGCCGCAGAACACGGGGGCCCCGTCTCGGGGATCGGCCGCGACGAGACCAGCGCCGGCGGCGACGTCGTCGCCGAACCCGACACGGTCGACGTCCCTGCCGTACGCGGTGATGGACACCCAGACCGCGCCGGTCGCCGCCCGCGCGGCCGCGTCCAGGCCGAACCCGGCGAGGGCCCGCGGCCGGGACGCCTCGATCACGACGTCGGCGGCGGCCACGAGCTCGGCCATGGCCCGCCGTCCCTCCCGCGTCCGCGGGTCGAGCACGACCGACATGTGACCGGAGTGCAGAAGGTCGTAGAAGCCGGGGTGACCGCGGCGAGCGCCGTCGGGACGGTCCGGAGTCTCCACTTTGACCACCCGCGCGCCGGTCAACCCGAGGAGATGGGCGCACAACGGGCCAGCCCACAGCGCGCTGAAGTCCACGACCAGCGCCGGCCGGCCCTCCCGCCGCCGCACCGGGGCCCCGGGCGGCGACGCGATCACCGCGGGCGTGGGCGACCCAGTGGCCTCTCCGACGCGAGCCACGGCCACGCCGAGCTGGGCCGCGGCCTCGACCAGCGCGCCGGCAGGCCGTGCCCGCACCCAGCGCGCGACGCACGGCCACCAGTCCTCCGGCAGTTCCCGTCCCATCGCGGCTCCCAGCAGCCACCTGTCGTCCTCACGAGGAGCGGACAGGGCGACCCACCCGTCCTCGGCGGGCAGCAGCCGACAGGAGCCGCCGGCGGATACGCGCCCTGCGCGGCCCAGCCCCAGCAGTGCCGCTCTCTCGGCGAGCAGGCGACCGCCGTCAAGGTCCCGTACGGCGTCCGCGTCCCGGATGTGGGGACGCAGCCGCCCGATCAACTCCCGGGCGACGGATGCCGCCCGTCCCGGCGGGACCAGCGGCGGGCCGTCCGGATTGCCGCTGATGGCGACGACGCCCGACTCGGTCCAGTCCACGATCGAATCATCGGTGCCATCGGCCGGAAACCGGGTCACGTGCCCCGCCTTCCCGGAGCGACGCCCCGCCCGCACCCGGCGGCATTTCCACCACCGCACGCGGCACGGGCGGCCGAGGACACGACGGCGCGGCAGGCCAGGGCAGGCGTCCCGGCGGTCGGGACCAGAGTCGTCCACTGCGATGCACCCAAACCGGCGGACAGGAGAAGCCGCACACCGCCTGACGATGGAAAGACCAGCGGCGGACGCCCCGGGCTCACGGTTCCCCCTTCCCTCACGACAGACTCCGGACTGTCCAGGCCGGGGCCTGGACAGAGTCGCCCCTGCCGAGGCTACAGGTCCGGGTTTTCACCGGGTGGTGCCCCTACCTGGGGATCCTTGGTTGATAAAGTTAAACTCTATCTCTCATCTAACTTAATCATGCACGACGACGGCGGTTACCGCGACAGGAGCGAACGTCCCAATGGAACGGGTCAAGATCTGGTCTCCCCGCGACGTCATGGAGACGTTCAGCGGCTGGGGAGCGGAGGAGTCCGCCACGGGCGTACTGGTCGTCGTGTCCTTGGACGCCCCGGGACCCGCTGACGAGGCGGCCCGGCTGCTTCGCACTCTCCCGCTGATCTCCGTCTGTCTGAGCCGCAGTGCCTCCGGCTCCTCCTCCGCGCAGGGGTTCGACGTGGCCTTGACCGAGACCCCGTCACCGCCCGCGCCGTGGGTCGGGGTCGACGATCTCCAGGCGGGGGTGCGGCGTCTCGCCGCCGCCACCGCCGCCAGCCCGACCACCTCCGTCGCGCTGGTTCAGCTTCTGCGGATGGGCGAGTCGCTCGAGGTCGCCGACGCCTTGGTCGCGGAGTCGGTGACGTACGCGATGCTGCAGAGCGGCCCGGAGCACCGCGCGTGGCTGGACGGCCATCCACGGCCCGTCGCGAAGACGGCGGCGGAACCGCCTGTTCTTCTCGAACGTGACGGCGATCGTCTCCTGGTGACGCTCAACCGGCCCGAGGTGCACAACGCCTTCGACGTCGGCATCCGCGACGGGCTCGCCGAGGCGCTGCGCCTTCTCGCGGCCGACCTCGCCATCGCCGAGATGCACCTGCGCGGCCGGGGGCCGACCTTCTGCAGCGGTGGCGACCTGTCCGAGTTCGGCACCGTGGCCGATCCGGTCACCGGGCATCTGGTGCGATCGACCCGCGGCGCGGGCGCCCTGCTGCACCGGGTGGCCGACCGGGTGATCGTCCATCTGCACGGCACGTGCTTCGGGGCCGGCGTCGAGGTGCCGGCCTTCGCCGGCCGGGTGACCGCCACCCGGGACACCCGCCTCGTACTGCCCGAACTGCGCATGGGGCTGATCCCCGGAGCCGGCGGCACGGCGAGCATCCCGCGCAGGATCGGCCGCCAGCGGACGGCGTGGCTGGCGTTGACCGGGCATCGGTTGGACAGCTCGACCGCCCTGCGCTGGGGCCTCGTCGACGAGATCGTCGACACCATTTAACCGCACGACACGTAAATAGTATTAACATCTAGTTGAATGAACTTGAACAACCCGGTCTGCAAGGGCGGCGCGTCCTCACGGTGGCACCGGCGGTAGCTGCGCCACCCGCGGGCATCGGTCGAGGCCTCGCACGGCTCGACCCGGGGCAATGACGCTCCGGCGTCGCCTTCAGGCCGCCGCAGTCCCCGTCATGCAGGGTCGCCGTCAACGCGGACATCACCGTCGTTGGCGGACATTCACATACGCGTCCGATAGGTAGAGAAGTGACCAATATCGCAATCCCCATCGACACCCACGTGCGGGTGCCCAAGACCGCAGAGGTCGTGGCCAACGCCCTGCGCCGTCGGATCGTGCGAGGAGAGATACCGGAAGGCGCCGCCCTGCCCAGTGAGTCTCTGCTGATGGAGCAGTTCGGCGTCTCCCGCCCCTCGCTCCGTGAGGCTCTGCGCATCCTGGAAAGCGAGAAGCTCATCACGGTGCGCCGCGGCGCGCAGGGCGGGGCACGGGCGCGCCGGCCGACCGTGTCCGTGGCCGCCGACTACCTCGGCCTGCTGATGCAGATGGACGAGGTGCCCCTCTCGGACGTCTACATCGCCAGGGTCGCCATCGAGCCGGTTGCCGTTCGCATGCTGGCGTCCTCTCCCGATCGCGCGTCGGCGGTGCGGGAGCTGCGGCGTCTTCTGCGGCAGGAGGAGCTGGCCTCCGACGATCCGAACGCCCATCACGAGGCGACGATCCGCTTCCATCAGAGACTGGTCGTCCTGTCCGGCAACAAGACGCTGGCCCTGCTCTGGGGCACCTTGCAGGCGGTCCTCGCCGGGGAGATGCGCGACTCCGCGTCGAACCGCCCACGGAGGCGGGAGCGCGTGCGCAAGCGGCAGCAGGCGGTGACCAAGGCCCTGGATCTCATCGAGGCCGGCGAAGCCGACGAGGCCTCCCGCTTCTGGCGCGAGGAAATGATCCGGGCGAGCGAGGTGGTGCTGCGCAAGCACGGCACCAAGACGGTGGTGGACGTCTTCAGCTGAACCGCCGTCGCCTCCATGGACAAATCGCTGCGCGTCGTAGCGGCGCGAGCACGAGAAGAGCCGATGTGCGGTCTCCGCGCCGTCCCGCATGCGACCTTCCACCACCGATCAAGACTGCACAAATGGACACAAAAAATTCAATTAGTTAAACTTATGTTGTGACCTCCTACACATGGACCGAACCCGGCGCCCACGAAGTGGCGGCGGGTGTCTACCGGATCCCGCTGCCGATGCCCGACGACGGCCTGCGAGCCGTGAACGTCTACGCCCTGCGCACCGATGACGGCCTCGTGCTCGTCGACGGCGGCTGGGCGGGGCCCGAAGGCCGGAACGCCCTCGTCAAGGCCCTCGCGCACATCGGCGCGTCGCCGCAGGAGATCGACCGCTTCCTGGTCACGCACGTGCACCGCGACCACTACACCCTGGCCGCGATGATGCGGCGGGAGTTCGGGGCCAAGGTGTGCCTCGGCCGGGACGAGCGGGCGACGCTGGAACTGATGCGGCAGCCCGAGCGGAGCCCGATCGCCGGGCAGATCGCCAAACTGGCGGAGCTCGGCGCACCGGCCCTCGCCGACCGGCTCGCCGCCCGAGTCGGCGGGCTTCGCGACGTCGCCGACTGGGAGCCGCCGGACGAGTGGCTGGACGAGGGCAGGATGCTTCTGCCGGGCGGCCGCGAGTTGCAGGCGGTGCACACCCCCGGGCACACCGCAGGCCATCTGGTCTTCCACGACATTGCGAACGGCCTGCTCTTCGCGGGCGATCACGTGCTGCCCGTCATCACGCCTTCCATAGGCCTCGAAGCCTCCCTGTCGGGCGACCCGCTCAGCGCCTTCCTCCGCTCGCTGGCCGCCATCAGGGCGCGGCCCGACGCCCTGCTGCTGAGCGCACACGGCCCGGTGGCCCCGAGCACGCACGCCAGGATCGACGAACTGGTCGACCATCACGGCGCACGCCTCGACGAGATCCACCGGCTGGCCACCGCCGGCGCCGAGACCCCCGCCGACATCGCCGAGGCGATGCGCTGGACCCGCCGGGGACTCCGCTGGAGCGAACTCGACCCGTTCAGCGCGATGATGGCCGTGTTCGAGACCACCGCCCACCTGACCCTGCTCATCGCGCAAGGCCGCCTGTCGATGACGATGCGGGACGGCGTCCGCCACTACCACTAGACCCTTTCGCCAGGGCAGGTACCGCGGCCTCGGCTTTCGCACCCAGGCCGGCCGCGGGGGGGCGGTGCGGCCAACGCCAGTCCAGCCAACGTCAGCCCGGCCAACGCCAGGTGGGCCCAGCATGAACTTCTGGCCGGGTTGAAAGGGTTCACTGATCCGGCCGCCGGGAGAGCCCACACCGCGACCTTGCCCCGCGCGGCCTTCCGGCTGGTCCCAAGCGTGATCGCATCCCAGGCCATCGCGGTGTTACGGGCCGACGAACACGCCCAGTGGACATCCCCCTCGCCGACTCTGGGCCGGTGCCCAAGAGGTCGAACGCGTGCCGCGGCCAACGCCCGGCACGATCCGCTCGGCCACCTGTCCCCTTGGCCCATGCCTTGAATCGGTCACCCTGTGGCCGACCCCGCGCACCATGACCGACCCCGGGTCGCCGACGGCGGTGCGGGCCGTGCGTGGGAACGCCTCCCGCCTGGACTTCCGGGACCAGGCGGGAGGCACGCTCAGGTGCGTCGCAGCCGTCAGGCGGCAACCTCGACGGGCGGCGGCGGCAGGTGGGGGAACAGCTCGGCGAAGGCGCCGACGGTGATGCGCTCGCGCACGGCCGGGTCGACGCCGTCGAAGAGCTCGTGCAGCGTCTTCTGCGTGTGGCCGTACGTGCCCTCCAGGTGCGGGTAGTCGCTGCCGAACATGACGTTCTGGTACCCCATGCCGACGACGGTCTCGACGGCGGTCTCGTCATGCTGGAAGGAGACGTACACCTGGCGGTAGATGAACTCCTTGGGCGGCATGGACAGCTTCGGGCGGACGAACATCGAGTGCTGGCGGTAGCCCTCGTTCATCCGGTCGCCGAGGAAGGGCGCCCACGCGGCGCCGCCTTCGGAGACGAGCACCTTCAGGTTCGGGTGACGGTCGAGCGCCCCGCCGGTGATGAGCTGGGTCACCGCGCGCTGACCGCCGTAGGTGGTCTCGACGTAGTTGAGGACGGCGCCACCGGGGCCGCGGAAGGGCGTGGTGTCCCCGTCGGTGCCGATGTGGATCGTCAGGACGAGGCCCGTCTCCTCGACCGCCTGCCACAGCGGCTCCCACTCGTCGTAGTTGTACGTGGGCCGGCCCTGCGGCGGCACGGTGGGGATGAAGACGGCCTTGTAGCCGATGGAGGCCGCGCGGTGGACCTCCTTCACGGCGTCCTCCACCCGCAGCAGCGGGATGGAGGCGGTGGCGACGAGGCGGTCGGGCGCGGCCTGCTGGATCTCCGACAGGGCCCAGTCGTTGAGCGCCTTGGCACCCTCGGCGACGAGCACCGGATCCTTGATCAGGTTGGCCCACATGCCGAGCGAGGGGAAGGTCAGCTCGCCCCAGATGCCCTCCTGGTCGAGGTCCTTGATCCGCTCGGTGACGTTGCCGGCCCCCGGCGGGCGGGAGGAGAGGGTGGCGATGGTCTCGCCGGCGAACTCGCCCTCCTTGATCGGCTTCGGCAGCGGTCGGCGGATGACCTCGCCGTCGATGTAGACGGTCTCCCAGCCGTCCTCCTTCACGGAGCGAGGCATGCGCTCCGCGAGGGCGGGCGGGAGGATCTCCTGGAACAGGTTTTCCGGCTCGAGGAAGTGCGAGTCCCCGGAGTTCGCCCAGATCTTCTTCTCCATGGGGTTCCCTTCTGTGCCACGGAGTCGCCCGGCAGCACTCCTAAGATGATCTTATTATACGACGTATAATCGCTCTCGGTCAATGCCCTTGTGGAGCAATTATTTATCCTATTATGCTGATTGCACCCCAACGGTGGCAACAGTCTGTGACCACCGGACCTCCCGCCGACGAAAGGAGTCGCCGTGCACGACGACGACGAGGAAGTCTTCGGTGAGCCGAGCTTCGAGCTGAGGCTCCGCGATGGCGAACCGCAGGTGAGCGGCTGCTACTTCATGTGCCCGATCATCCAGGTGCAGACGGCCGAGTGGGATGACGTGCGGCCGGACCGGCTCCTGGTCACCGCCACCGACGGCAGCAAATGGTACGCCGACGGCGTCTCCCGCGTCGGCACGGTCAACGTCGTGCTCCAGCCCATGTAGGTACGCGACCGGCGAGGCGCCGCGCCTCGCCGGTCGCGTACCCGCCGCGCCGCCCGCACGCGGCGCGACCACCCTGTCCTCGGCCCGCCTGCTCTCGACTCGTCTGACTACCGCCTGCCTGTCTCCGCCCCACCTGCCCTCGGCCCGCCCCTCTCTGGCCCCGCCCGTCCCGGTTCCTCAGCCGACGCGTCCGAGTTCGTTCTCAAGGCGGGCCACGAGCTCGGTGTTCCGGGTACGGCGCATCTGCAGGTACTCCCGGATGTGGGGACCCGCCACGTGCACGACGCGGCCGTTGACGTCCCCCGCCCGTTCCGACGCCAGGTACGCGACGACTTCGGCGACGTGGGACGGGGCGAGATCCAGCTCCGGGGGCGAGTATCCGGCGTCGATCGCGGCGGCCGACATCCTCGTGCGAGCGCCCGGCGAGATGGCGTTGACCGTCACCCCCGTGCCCTCGCAGTCGCGGGCGAGGCTCAGCGTGGCCGACCAGATGGCGGCCTTGGCGGCCCCGTAGGGCACGCCGCCGCCCGGCGGCGGCGTCAGGGCGACCTCGGAGACCGTGTTGATGACGCGTCCCCAGCCGCTTGCCAGCATGTGCGGCAGGGCGGCCCTGATCGTGCCCAGCGTCCCGGTCACGTGCACGGCGAAGACCCGCTCAATGAGGTCCACGTCCGTCTCGTGGAGTCGGCCGCCGCCGGCGATGCCCGCGTTGTTCACCAGGATGTCGATCCGGCCGAAGGCGTCGAGCGCGGCCGACACGGCGGTCGCGGCGCCGTCGAAGGTGGAGACGTCCGAGCGGTCGGCGACCGCGGTCCCCCCTTCGGCGACGAGTTCCGCCACGATCGCGGCGCTGACGTCCTCGGCCGCTCCCGTGCCGTCCACTCCGCGTCCCACGTCGTTGACGACCACGGCCGCTCCCGCGCGGCTCAGCGCCTGGGCGTGCGCGCGGCCGAGGCCGCGCCCGGCCCCGGTGACCAGGGCGACCTTTCCGTGCAGAGATCTCATGGGACCACCTTCCGCACGGCTCGTGCGGTGAAGACGACGTGGTCGCGCCGCAGCCGGGCGATCTCGGAGTCGTTGTAGCCGAGCTCCGCGAGGATCGTCTCGGTGTGCTGCCCGGGCAGGCATCCCGGCTCAACCCGCGGCGGCGTCCTGCTGAAGGCGGCCGGCGGGCCATGGCGCAGCATCCTGCCGAACAGCGGGTGGACGACCTCGGCGACCGCCCCGGCCGCGCGGAGGCCGGGGTCGGACAGGGTGAACTGCGACGGGCTGCCCTCGTACACGGCGGCGCAGCCGACGCCGCAGGAGCTCAGCCGCTCCTCCCAGACCTCGGCGGGAGCCCGGGAGAACGCCTCGGTGAGGACGGCGACCAGGTCGGCGTCATGCTCGCGACGCGTTTCCCGCGTGGCGAACCGCGGGTCGTGGAGGAGATCCGGCCGGTCCAGGGCCTTGGCCAGGGCCTCCCACTCCTTGCGCAGCGGGGCGGCGAGGAATAGCCAGCCGGTCGAGGCCGGGTAGACGCGGTACAGCGCGTGCAGACCGTACTGGTCCGGATCCGGCCGGGGCACGGCCGGCTTGCCCTCGTAAGTGTTGAAGTCGTCCGCGTACGCGTAGGCGTTGCCGCCGATCATGGACGTGTACGCGTACTGCCCCTCCCCCGTCCGCTGCTGATGCCGCAGCGCGAGCAGGAGCGCGGAGGCGAGCGCCAGGGCGGCGTTGGCGTCGCCGTCCGCCAGGCCGTTGATCCGCGCCTCGAGCGCGCGGATGGCGGGGAGCCCGCGCCGGAGCGCCTCGACCGCCCTGTCGGCGTCGACGGCCGCCCCGGCCTGCCGGGGGAAGGCCCCCGCGACGGCGGCCGCGATCGAGGCGTAGATGGGCCGGCTCGCGTAGGGGCCGGAGGGGCCGTAGCCGGCGCCGTGCAGGTAGACGAGCCGGGGGTTGAGCTCGCGCAGCCGCTCGCGGCCGAGGCCGAGCCGTTCCGCGACGCCGGGGCGGAAGCCGAGGACGAACGCGTCGGCGCGCCGTACGAGCCGGTGGACGATCTCCTGCCCGGCCGGGGTCTTCAGGTCGACCGACAGGCTCTGTTTGCCTTCCGTGGTCTTGGCCCCGCCGACCTCCGCACCGCCGAAGTTGTAGCGCATCGGGTCGCCGTCCGGCGGCTCGACCTTGATCACGCGGGCGCCGAGGGAGGCGGCGAGGGTGCACGCGAACGGCATCGCGTAGAACTGGCCGAGTTCCAGAATCGTCACGCCCTCGAGCGGGTGCCGGGGCAGTGCGCGGGCGTCCGGACGAGCCGGAGGCGATTGACGTGTCAGGTCGTCGAGGACGGCGTCGTCGAGCGCCGGCGCGCTCCTCCGCACGGCCGACGGCGTCCGCTCGAAGGCGGCGATCGGCCCCACCTGCCGGGTCGGGCCGGCGATCGGGTCCCATACGTCGATCACGTGGCCGTTGTGCAGCGCCTGCGGGTGGCGCAGCCCTTCCTCGCCCGTGGCGGCGAGCTCGAAACCGACGTCCGGCTCGGCCACCAGGAGGGGTTCCCACTCGGCCCAGGTGCGCTGCCGGAAGGCGTCGCGGAGCAGGTCGGCGAAGGCGGAGGCGTCCGCCTCGTTGGCGAAGTCGGGAGCGTCGCGGAAGCGCTCGTCGTGCCAGGTCCACTGCAGCCCGAGGGCGCGGGTGAGGCCGCGGGACTCCTTGCGGAGCACGGTCGTGAAGATCACCCAGCGGCCGTCCTTGCTGCACAGGACTCCCGCCGTCGAGCGGACCCCGTCGGCGTCGCGCGGCCGCTCGGGGTGCGCCGCCTCGTACTGCCGCGTCATGAGCCCGAAGTAGTCCATCGGCGTGAGCCCCTGCAGCAGCGAGGTCTCCACGTGCTGGCCCGCGCCTGTCCGGTCGCGTACGACGAGCGCGGCCATGATCGCCTGCAGGGCGAGCTGTCCGGCTCCGTGGCTCGCCAGCGGCGCGGCCAGCACGTGCGGTCCGGGCCGGGCCGCACGGCCGCGGGTGAACCAGCCGGTCTTGGCCGCCACCACCCCGTCGTACGCCCGAAGCCGTGCGTGCGGGCTAAGCGGGCCACGGGAGGGGAAGCCGCGGATCGAGCAGTGGATCAGGCCGGGGTTGTCCCTGGACAGCTTCTCGTATCCGAGGCCGAAGCCCGCGGCGACGCCGTCGGCGAACCCCTCGATGAGCACGTCGGCCCGGAGGGCGAGGGCGCGGGCCCCGGCGCGGCCCTCGGCCGTGCGCAGGTCGAGGACCTTGCTTTCCTTCCCTCGGTTCCAGACCAGGAATCCGGACGGCGACAGGCTCCGCAGCCGGTCGCCCGAGGGCGGCTCCACTTTGATGACGCGGGCTCCGTTGTCCGCGAGCAGCATTCCGGCCAGCGACGCGGCGACGCTGCCGGCGCCCAGCTCGATCACCAGGAGATCGGCACAGATCCCAGAGTCCATGGGGGTTTCCTCCGCCGGAGGCCGGGGCGGCGCGTACCCGCGCCCGGCACGTGGTCCGGTCGTCACTCGGTCGAGGTGGATCTCATCGTACGGGCGGAAGAGCCCACCTTGAAGGGTTTGAGATTAATTATCTATCCTATTAATCTTTTTACAAGGTGAGACACCGGTCGCGGTTCCGCGCCACTCCCCCGGCGAGAGGATGCCCATGCATGATCACGAATTGTCCGGTGAGCCGGACGAGCGGACCCCGCCGCCCTCCGACCGGCCGGTGGTGCGCGGTCCTGCCGGACACGCGCCCCCGCGCCCGCCTGGCTCGGTACGGCGTACCGCGTCCGTCGACATGATCTGGTCCGAGAAGCCACCCGGCCGGCTGACCATGGTCGGGCGCGCGCGGGATCTGCTCACCCCGGCGGACGGCGGCCCGGCGCGCGTGCTGGCCGAGGACGGACTGCGGGCCGAGGTGGCGGCCGACCGCACGATCGAGGCGATCGAGGCCGCCCCGGCGCGGCCGTCCCTCGCCCGCCTGGCCGGTGCACGCGGCGGCGGCGGTCTGCGCAAGCTGATCGACGAGGTGCTGCCCGGGGAGAAGGCGGCGGGCACGCCGCTCTACCTGCTCCTCGACGATCTGGCTCCCGCCACGCTCATCTCCGGCTTCGCCTTCTCGCTGTGGCCCGGGCAGCGGGAACTGCTGTCCCGGCGGGCGCTGCCACTGAGCATGGAAGGCGTGTGCATCGGCCTGCGTCCCGGGTCCACGGCGCTGAACGACGGCCGGCCCAACCCCCGCCAGCAGCACCTCCGCGTGCCGCCGCTGGCGCACCCGGACGATCCCCTGGGCTGGCATCCGCTCGACGACGTCATGGGGATCACCGTGCGCCGGGCCCGGCGCATCGACGTGCGCGCCGGCCGGGTGCTGGAGATCGACGCGATGTTCCAGGACAGCGCGACCGCTCCCGACGGCTCCCGCGTCGCCGTACACGAATACCTGCTGACGGCCACGGCCGACCCGGCCACCGGCGAGCTGCTCACTGTGCGGGCCGACCCCCGGGTGCTCCCCTATCCCATGGAGTGTCCGCTCGCCGCGCAGAACGTGCACCGCCTGGTGGGGAGGTCCCTGGCCGGGTTGCGCCGCGCGGTGATCGACGAGCTCAGGGGAACGGCCGGATGCACCCACCTCAACGACGCGCTCCGCGCCCTCGCCGAGGTCCCGGCCCTGGCCCGGCATCTCACCCCGGCCGGCTGACCCCCCGCGGTCCCCGCGGTCCGCCCACTCCGCACTCCGCCCACTCCGCACTCCGCCCACTTCCTGCGACGACGAGGCGCGGCGCCCCTTCCCCGGAAAGGAGCGCCGCGCCTGTGTGCCGGCTAGAGCGCCGACTTCTCCAAGATGTGCACGCCGCAGGCCGAGCCCAGGCCGATGACGTGCGCGAGCCCCACCTTGGCGTCCGGGATCTGCCGCGGGCCGGCCTCGCCGCGCAGGTGGGTGGCGATCTCCCAGATGTTGGCGATGCCCGTGGCCGAGACCGGGTGGCCCTTGGACTGCAGCCCGCCGGACACGTTCACCGGGGTCCGGCCGTCCCGCCAGGGCGCCCCCGAGTTGAAGAAGTCGACCGCGCCGCCGGGCTCGCAGAGCTGCAGGTTGTCGTAGTGCACCAGCTCCGCGGTCGCGAAGCAGTCGTGCAACTCCACCAGGTCCAGGTCCTCGGGGCCCACCCCGGCCTGCTCATAGGCCGTGGTCGACGCCTGGCGGGTCAGGGTGTTGATGTCCGGAAGGATTTGGCAGGCCTCCTGCCACGGGTCGCTGGTCAGGACCGACGCGCTGATCTTGACGGCGCGCCGCCGCTGCTCCAGGGAGAGCGTACGCAGTTTGCTCTCGCCGACCACGACGGCCGCCGCCGCTCCGTCGCAGTTGGCCGAGCACATCGGCCGAGTGTTCGGGTAGGCGATCATGACATCGTTCATGATCTCCTCGAGGGTGAACCGCTTCTGGTACGCGGCCTTCGGGTTGAGCGTGGAGTGGGCGTGGTTCTTCTCCGAGATCCGGGCGAAGAGCTCGAAATCGGCGCCGCCGTACTTGTGGGAGTACTCCATGCCGATCTGCGCGAACACCCCGGGCATCGTCTCGGTGCCCACGTGGCCGTCGAGCGAGGTCACCTCGCCGAAGCGGCCCTTGGGCTCCCACTTCCGGCCTTCCTGCTCCCGGGAGTTCCCCGTGAGCAGGCCCGCGCCGGACAGCTTCTCCACGCCCACCGCGAGGCCCATGTCCGCCTCGCCGGCCTTGATCGCCATGATCGCCACCCGCAGCGCCGTCGCGCCGGTCGCGCAGGCGTTGGCGACGTTGTAGACGGGGATGCCCGTCTGGCCGATCTGCTTCTGCAGGCGCTGGCCGAAGCCGCCGCCGCCCGGCGACATGAGGTTGCCCGCGGCCAGGACGTCCATGTCCTTGATCCCCACGCCGGCGTCGGCGAGCGCGTTGAGGGCCGCCTCCGAGCCGAGGTCGAGGGTGTCCTTGTCCTTGTGCTTGCCGAACTTGGTCATGTGGATGCCGAGGATCCACACATTCTCCGACACTTTCGATCTCCTCAGCTCACCGGCTCGAAGCCGTACCCGACCGCTTCCACGCCTTCCGCGTCGGCGCCGATGGGCACCGTCGTCAGGCGGACCTTCATCCCGAGCGTGACGTGCTCCGGATCCGGCGGGACGTTGACGATGTTGCCGCGCACGCTGGTGCCGTCGCAGTCGACGACGCCGGCGACGAAGGGCACTTTGACGCCCTTGGCGGCGACGTGAACGATCGAGAACGACTTCACCGTGCCGGTGCGCGCGACCTCCACCTGCTTGAACGTCTGCAGCCCGCAGCCGGCGCAGGCGTTGCGGCGGTCGAAGTATCTGGCCTGGCAGTTGGTGCACTCGTTCGCCACGAGATGCGGATCGTCATCGAGGACCAGGTAGTCCACGAGCGGTACCCGTTTCACTGAAGCACCTCCGGGTTCATTTATTTAGATAATTACACTTTATAGCCGACCGGCTCCGTCGGGAAGAGCCGGGCCGGGGACCGGCGGCCCGGCTCAGCCCTGCGCGAGTTTCCTGGTGGCCTGGGGAAGCACGGTGAACAGGTCGCCGACCACGCCGAAGTCGGCGAGTTCGAACAGCGGGGCGTCCGGGTCCTTGTTCACCACGACCACGGTCTTCGACGTCTGCATGCCCGCCCGGTGCTGAATCGCGCCGGAGATCCCGGCGGCCACGTAGAGCTGCGGCGACACGGTCTTGCCCGTCTGGCCGACCTGGAACTGCGCCGGATACCAGCCGGCGTCCACGGCGGCGCGGGAGGCGCCGACGGCGGCCCCGAGCAGGTCCGCGAGCTCCTCGACCGGGCCGAAGTCGCCGCCGGTGCCGCGGCCGCCGGAGACGACGATCGCCGCCTCGGTGAGTTCCGGCCGGCCGCTCTTCTCCCGCGGCTTGCTGTCCACGATCCGCGCCCCCTTCGCCGCATCGGACACCTCGACCTGGACGTCGACGCGCTCCGCGGCCCCGGCGGCCGGTTCGGGGGCGGCGGAGTTGGGCTTCACCGCGATGATCGGCGTGCCCCGGGTCACCGTGGCCTTGACCAGGTACGAACCCGCGAACACCGACTGGGAGGTGACGATCCGGCCGTCCTCGGCGGTCACGTCGACGGCGTCGGTCACCAGGCCGCCGCCGATCTTGACGGCCAGGCGGGCGGCGATCTCCTTGCCCTCGAAGGAGGACGGCAGCAGCACGGCGGCCGGGCCGACCCGTTCGGCGATCTGCGCGAGCGCCTCCGCCTTGGGCGCGACCAGATACTCGGTGACCTCGCCCGGCGGCACCACGTAGATCTTCTCGGCTCCGTGTTCGGCCAGCGTGCCGGCGGCCTGATCCAGGCCCTCGCCGATGAACACGGCCGAGGGCGTCCCGACGCGGCGGGCGAGCGTCAACAGCTCATGGGTGATCTTGCGTACGGCCCCGTCGACGTGGTCGACGAGGACGAGAACCTCGCTCATGGCGTTCCTCTCTCGAACGGGGAATCAGGCGAACTTGCGGGCGGTCAGGAACTCGGCGAGGAGCAGGCCGCCGTCGCCCTCGTCGGTGACGATCTCGCCCTTCTGCCGCGGCGGGCGCGCGGTGATCGACTCCACCCGGGTCCAGGCCCCCGACAGGCCGAGCTGTCCGGCGTCCAGTCCGAGGTCGCCGACGCCCCAGGTCAGCACGGGCTTCTTCTTCGCGGCCATGATCCCCTTAAAGGACGGGTAGCGCGGCTCGTTGATCTGGTCGGTCACGCTCACCACGGCCGGCAGGCGGGCCTCGATCGTCTCCGTCGCCAGGTCGTCGTCGCGGCGGATGCGCGCCACCCCGGCGTCCACGCTCAGCTCGGAGGCGAACGTCACCTGCGGCAGGCCGAGGCGCTCGGCGAGCATCGCCGGGATCACGCTCATGCCGCCGTCGGTGGACGCCATGCCCGTCAGCACGAGGTCGACGGCGCCGTCCTCGGAGATCTTGCGGATCGCCTCGGCGAGAACCAGCGACGTCGCGAGGGCGTCCGATCCGTGCAGGGCGTCGTCCTGTACGTGCACGCCTGTGTCGGCGCCGATCTGCAGCGCCTTGCGCACGGCTTCGGCCGCGTTCCCGGGGCCCATCGACAGCGCGATCACCTCGCCCCCGGCGGATTCCTTGAGCCGCAGCGCCTCCTCCACGGCGTACTCGTCCAGCTCCGACAGCAGGCCCGGCACTGCGGCCCGGTCGGTCGTGGCGTCGCCTTCGGTGAATCTGCGGTCTTCCTGTGCGTCAGGGACGTACTTCACGCACACAACGATCTTCATGACTGCTCCTGTTCATAGGGGCGTGCTCAGGCGGGGCGGCGGCGCGCCGACCTGCGCAGGTTCGGGTTGACGATCAGCGCGTCCCGCGGTTCCACGTCCTCGCCGGGACGGCACAGCTCGTCGAGCCGGTCGAGGACGTCGCGCGGCAGCCGGACCTCGGCCGCGCCGATCGCGTCCTCGAGGTGGCGGGGAAGGCGGGGGCCGATGATGGCGCTCGTCACCGCGGGATGTTCCAGTACGAAGGCGTAGGCGAGGTGGGGCAGGCTGACGCCGGCCTCCGCCGCGAGCGCGCCGAGCCGCTCCACCAGTTCGTATTTGCGGGCGACGCTCGCGGAGTCCTCGGTGGACCAGGGGAGGCGGGCGAAACGGCGCGCGGCGCGCGAGTCCGGTTCCGGCCGCCGGTCCTGCGCGTATTTACCGGCCAGCCAGCCCATGTTGAGCGGGCCCCAGACGAGCACGCCCAGGCCGTACCGGAGGCAGGTGGGCAGGATCGAGTGCTCGGCCCGCCGCAGGAAGAGGTTGTACGGCAGTTGCTCGGTCATCATGCGGTTGGCGCCGAGGCGTTCGGCGGCCCACCGGTACTCGACGATGGATTCGGCGCTGAAGTTGGACGAGCCGACCGTCCGGACCTTGCCGGATCGGACCAGGTCGTCCAGGGCCAGAAGGGTCTCCTCCGGGGCCACGTCTCCGTCGGGCAGGTGCTGCTGGTAGATGTCCAGGTGGTCCGTGCCGAGGCGGCGCAGGCTTCCTTCGACCGCACGCATGATCCAGCGGCGGGACGCGCCC
>Ga0164243_10004597_pt1 | contig 21538 bp, 13 predicted proteins | sample OricompcompostOP_FD_108781 | JGI IMG/M metagenome (GOLD analysis project Ga0164243, IMG submission 108781) | Organic Plus compost microbial communities from Emeryville, California, USA - Original compost - Organic plus compost (OP) | ecosystem: Engineered > Solid waste > Mixed feedstock >...
AGGCGCCGGGCCCGATGCCGGTCCGCCTCCCGCGCCCGGCCCGGATGGCCCCTTCGTCTAGCGGTCAGGACGCGGCCCTTTCACGGCTGAAACACGGGTTCGATTCCCGTAGGGGTCACCAAAATCCTCTCCCAGAGGGTTCCAGAAGATGCCACAAGTGGCTGATTTCTGCGGGTTTTTCGTGGTATAGGTATCCCATACGGAGCGGCTTCGTGCCACCGGATACCACCATCTTGATGGTATATCTGATGGTAGCGCGCCCCTCCCCCCGAAAGGAGATACCATCATGGCGCTTACCGCTGTTGCAATTAACAAGGCCAAGGGCCGCGCAAAGCCCTACAAGCTCACCGATGGCGACGGGCTGTTCCTCTATGTCACCCCCAATGGCGGCCGCTACTGGCGCATGAACTATCGCCACCTTGGCAAGCAAAAGACGCTGGCGTTCGGCGTCTATCCCGACACCGGCCTTGCCGAAGCCCGCGAGCAGCGCGACGCGGCGCGGAAGGTTCTGGCGCGCGGCGACGATCCGGCCGAGCAGATCAAGTTGGAAAAGATCGCGGCGGCCGTGGCGGCGTCCAACAGCTTCAAGGCGGTTGCCGACGAATGGCTGGTGAAGGTCGAGTGCGAAGGCCGCTCCGCCGTCACCATGAAGAAATTGCGCTGGCTGCTGGACTTCATCAATGAGTCCATCGGCAAGCGTCCCATCGCCTCCATCACCGCACAGGAACTTTTGGTGATGCTCCGCAGGATGGAGAGCAAGGGCCGCTACGAGACGGCCAAGCGCCTTCGCAGCACTGCCAGCCAGATATTCCGCTACGCTATCGCCACGGCCCGCGCAGAGCGTGACGTGGCGGCCGACCTTCGCGGCGCGCTGATTGCGCCCCAACCCGTCCACCGGGCAGCGATCACGAACGCCAATGCAGCGGGTGGCCTGTTGCGGGCTATCGAAGCGTTTGAAGGGCATCCTAACACCAAGGCGGCACTTCGCCTGCTGCCCCATGTGTTCGTCCGGCCGGGCGAGTTGCGCTATGCCGAATGGGCCGACTTCGATTTCGACGAGGCCGTGTGGACGATCCCGCCCCACAAGACCAAGATGCGGCGCATCCACAGCATCCCCCTGTCCCGGCAGGCGCTCGCCATTCTCGAAACCATCGAGCATGACGCGGAGTATAGCAGCTATCTATTCCCGTCGCTGCGTTCGGTTGACCGGCCCATGTCGGAAAACACCATCAACGCTGCCTTGCGGCGCTTGGGCTTCGCCCAAGATGAAATGACCGGGCACGGCTTCCGGGCGATGGCGGCGACGCTGCTCAACGAAATGGGGCTATGGCATCCCGACGCCATTGAACGGCAGCTTGCCCATTGCGACAACAACGCCGTGCGCCGCGCCTACACGCGGGGCGAGTATTGGGATGAGCGCGTCCGCATGATGCAGCATTGGTCCGACCATCTCGATTTCCTCCGCGACGGCGCGAAGGTCATCAAGGGCACGTTTCCCAAGGCCAAGGCCGGGCAATAGCCCGGCCTTGCGTCACTCGGCGCGATCTTCGCGGTAGGCGGCGGGGTTGGCAATCCAGCGATCCACGGCGGACTCATGCCAGCCGGTGCCGTGGACGCTGATTGTGATTTGCCGGGGGAAGCTGCCTTCCGCGATCTTGCGATATAGGGTGGAGCGGGAAAGCCCGGTGCGGGTCAGCACGGTCTTGAGACGGATAATCTTTTCCTTGTTGGGCATCGAGGTAACTTTCACTTTTGACGTTGGCATATCCCCCTACGAACAGAATTGGCGGCACGGATTCGCGGCGCAAGAGCGCCCCGGCCAAGATATGGCGAAGATGCGGACTAGGGCGGTCTAAGTGTAGGTAACGGCGGGAAGCGGCAGCGAACTACGGCAAACGGTGGCGTATGACGGTGGACGGCGAAGATAGGCGGTAATCGGCGGCCTATACTTGGACGTTTCTTTACCAACCGTGACAAATATGCCACGCGATTACGCGACGTTCTGGCAAGCAGTGCGACCCGATGAACTTGGCGCGATTCCGATTCGCACGACATGGCGGAGCCTTTCTTCAAGGTGGCCCGCCATTGCCACGAACTCATGCTGTATCAGTTCATTCCGCCACGCAAGAGGGGGAGGCACTACACTGCCGACAGGTGCCAACTCAGTTCTAAAGGTGCTGATTTTGTCCGTTTCTGCCCGCAGGCGGGCAATTTGGATGAAGATTGCCGCACCCCTGCACCATAGCTTCAAGGCTATGGACAAATTATAGCCCAGAGGATATATGACCTTATGCCGTGGACGGTTCGCAACCATGATGCCTTTGACGCCGAATATGATGCGATGCCCGATGCGGTGCAGGACGAGCTTTTGGCGGCAACCGGCCTATTGGAACTTTACGGCCCCCGGCTCGGTCGCCCCCATGCCGATACGCTTGGCGGATCGAAGCATACGAACATGAAGGAATTGCGCTTCAATGCCGATGGCGGCGTGTGGCGCGTGGCCTTCGCGTTCGACCCGGAGCGGCAAGCAATCCTGCTGGTCGCTGGCGACAAGGCAGGCGTGGCGCAGAAGCGGTTTTACAAGACGTTGATCGCCAAGGCCGACAAGCGGTTTGACGAGCATCTGGCGGCGCTGGCCGCGAAGGAGAAATGACGATGGGACGTTCACGCAATGAGATCATGGCCGCCCTGCCCGAAGATCGTCGCCGCCGGATCGAGGCGCGCGCGCAGGAATTGGTTGCGGAGGTCGAGGGACTGAAAGCGTTGCGCCAGCTTGCCGAGCGCAGCCAAGAGCAGATCGCGGAAACCTTGGGCGTGAAGCAGCCTTCCGTTCACAAGATCGAGCGGCAGACCGACCTTTACCTTTCGACGTTGCGCCGGTTCGTGGAAGCCGCAGGCGGCAAGCTGGAACTTCGCGTCGAGTTGCCGGGCAAAGGCGTTCTGCATCTGACGGGCGTTGGCGATCTTCACGCCTGACCCGTCGCGCTTCCCGTCCCGGCCTTAGCTTCCGCTTCCGTCTCGAACGCGCGCTTGCCCTTGCGCTGCCATAGGGCAAGGGCGTTGTCGCGTTCCTCTCCTTGCAGCTTCGCAGCGACCGACAGGAACGCGCCGTAGATCGTGGCGCGGTCGTCGTCGGTCAGATCGACCAACCCAGCCTTGATGACCAGCCCGCCGAGTTCGATCAACTGCCGCGTGCGCTCGCGGCGCTTCACAACCCATTCCCGCATGTCGGTTCGCGCCTTCCTTGCCTCAATGCGATGCCGCGCCGCCTTGGAGCGGTAGAGCGCCTTCCGGCTGGCGTTCAGATCGCGGCGCAGGCTTGCGTTGTTTGCTGCGAAAGAAAGCCGCGCCCGCCTTGCGCCAGCCCTCCTTTGTCGCACTATCGTTGTTGGCGACGGCATGGAGCAGCGCGCCTGCCAGCAAATCGGCGTCGAACGCATCGGCTCCGGTTGCCGCAACCAGCTCGCCAAGCTGCTGCACGCGCCTTTCCTTGATGGCCTTGGCCTTGTCGGCAAGGGCTTTGAGTTCCGAATCAAAATCGCGTGGTTTACGCATCGCAAAGTCTCCATTCTTGTTCGATGGAGTGATTCTAGAGTATCGTCGCGCGTAGTGCAGTAGAGTCGCCGGGACGTGATGATACCGCCTAGTCCCTGCTCGGATTTTATTCGAGGAGGGCGCGCTTATACGTCGTGCCGACGTGCGCTTAAGGCAGTAGATGGTATATCGCTATGGCGATCTACCATTTCTCGGTTCAGGTCATCGGGCGCGCACAAGGGCGCAGCGCCGTTGCAGCCGCCGCCTATCGGGCGGGCGAGCGGCTGCACGACGAGCGGCTGGACCGCGACCATGATTTCCGCGCCAAGTCGGGCGTCGAGCATAGCGAAATCCTCCTACCCGAAGGTGCGCCCGAACGCTTTGCGGATCGGGCCACGCTCTGGAACGAGGTCGAGGCGACCGAGAAGCGCAAGGACGCGCAGCTATCCCGCGAGGTGGAGTTTTCCATTCCGCGCGAGATGGACAAGGCGCAGGGCATCGAACTGGCCCGCGACTTTGTGCAAGCGGAGTTTGTCGAACGCGGCATGATCGCGGATTTGAATGTGCATTGGGACATAGGCGCGGACGGCCAGCCCAAGCCTCATGCCCATGTCATGCTCACCATGCGCGAGGTCGGCCCCGATGGGTTCGGCCAGAAGGAACGCGACTGGAACAGGACCGAGCTTGTCGAGCAATGGCGCGAGCGTTGGGCCGATCACGTCAACGCACGGCTTGCCGAACTGGATATTGATGCTCGCATAGATCACCGATCCTTGGAAGCGCAGGGCATCGCCCTTGAGCCGCAAGACAAGATCGGCCCCGCCGCACAGCGTATGGGCGAGCGTGGGCTTGAGTCTGAGCGCATCGAAGATCACCGCGCCATCGCGCAACGGAACGGCGAGCGCATCATCGCGGAGCCGCGCGTCGCGCTGGTCGCGATCACGCACCAGCAGGCGACATTCACGCGCCGCGACGTGGCGATGTTCGTGCATCGCCACACGGACGGCAAGGAACAGTTCGACCGGGCGATGAGCGCCGTTCGCACTTCGCCGGAGCTTGTCGGCTTGGGCAAGGACGGGCGCGGCGAAGATCGGTTCACGTCACGCGACATGATCGAGACGGAACAGCGGTTGCAGCGCGCCAGCGAGTTGATGGCGGAACGGGAACGGCACCGCACCGACGAGAAGGACCGCGCCGTCGCACTGGCGCAGGCCGAGCAGCGCGGGCGTGCGATGACCGGCGAGCAGCGCGCCGCGTTCGAGCATGTGACGGGCGAGCGCGGCTTGAGCGTCGTCGTCGGCTACGCCGGGACCGGCAAGAGCGCGATGCTTGGCGTTGCGCGGGAGGCGTGGGAGCGCGCCGGATACGCGGTGCGCGGCGCGGCGCTGTCGGGCATCGCAGCGGAGGGGCTGGAAAACGGATCGGGCATCGCGTCGCGGACCATCGCCAGCATGGAACATGGCTGGGCGCAGGGGCGCGATATGCTCACCGCTCGCGATGTTCTGGTGATCGACGAGGCGGGCATGGTCGGCACGCGCCAGATGGAGCGGGTGCTGTCCCATGCCGCCGACGCCGGCGCAAAGGTCGTGCTGGTAGGCGACCCGCAGCAGTTGCAGGCGATCGAGGCGGGCGCGGCGTTCCGGGCGATCAACGAATGCCACGGCGGCGTCGAGATTACGGAGGTTCGCCGCCAGCTTGAGGGATGGCAGCAGGACGCTACCCGCCAGCTTGCCACCAGCCGCACAGGAGAGGCGATCCGGGCCTATGCCGATCATGGCATGGTCCACGCCGCCGAGACGCGCGAGCAGGCGCGCGCCGAACTTGTCGAGCGTTGGGACCGCGAGCGCATCGCCGCCCCGGATCAAACCCGCATCATCCTCACGCACACTAATGACGAGGTGCGCGAACTGAACGAGGCGGCGCGCGACCGGATGCGGGCGGCGGGCGACCTTGGCGACGATGTTCGCGTAAAGACAGAGCGCGGGGTGCGTGCCTTCGCCAGCGGCGACCGCATCATGTTCCTACGCAACGAGCGCGGCCTTGAGGTGAAGAACGGCACGCTAGGCACCATCGAGAAGGCCAGCCCGGAACATATCGCGGTCAGGACCGATGACGGGCGCTCCGTGTCGTTCGACACCAAACATTATGCCCATGTGGATCACGGCTACGCCGCTACGATCCACAAGGCGCAGGGCATGACCGTTGACCGGACGCATATGCTGGCGACCCCCGGCATGGACCGCCACGGCGCTTATGTCGGAATGTCCCGCCACCGCGATGGCTTGGCTGTTCACTATGGTCGCGACGATTTCAGGGACGAGTCCCGCCTTGTCCGCACCCTGTCCCGCGAGCGCACGAAGGACATGGCGAGCGATTACCGCCAAGCCGATCCAGCCAAGGAATTTGCCGAGCGGCGCGGCATCGGCCTTGGCGAACGCATCGCGGAGATCGTCCGGCCGGTGGCCGAAAAGGCGCTCGGGATCTTCGACGGCTTGCGCCTGTCCCTTGGCGGCCAGCAGCGCGAACAGGGAATATTTGCAAACTTCCGTCCCCCGGAGCGGGCGAGCGAGCAGGCGCAGGCCGCGCCGTCCCATGCCACCGGCCAGCGCCGCGCCGTCGAACGCTTTGCCCGCGCCTTGAACGAGCTAGGCCGGATGCGCGATCAGGGCTTGCCCGTCCTGCCCCATCAGCGCGAGGCGCTGGACCGGGCAAGGGAGACGCTGGACGCAATCCGGCCAAACGCCTCGGCCGACCTTGGCGCTGCCTTCCAGCGCCAGCCGGAACTTGTCCACGAGGCCGCGGAGGGGCGCGGCCAGGCCGCGCTACGAGCGATGAGCGAAGAGGCGGAATTGCGCGCCGATCCCTACAGCCGCGCCGACCGCTTCGTGGAGGGCTGGCAGCAGCTCCGGCAGGCGCAGGACGAACTACGACGCGACGGGGATTTCCGGGGCGCGAAGCGCATCGGTCAGGAAATGGCCGGGATGGCGAAAAGTCTCGAACGCGACGCGCAGATGGAATCGCTGCTTTCCGGGCGGCGTCAGGAATTGGGCATCGACGTGGATATGGGCCGCAGCCTTGCCCGTGATTTGGCGGACTCCGTGCCGTTCGATCATGGCCGCGACCTTGGCATGAGCCGATAGGAGAAAGACATGGACGAAAAACGCTGGCCCAGCGCGTTGCCCTACGAGCCACCCACCCCGGACCCGGCGACGCGGGCTTTTACGGAGCTAAAGGGCGAACTGGCGCTGTTACGCCGCGCCGTCGAGCATCTGGCGACCGAGAAGGCGGAAATCGAGATTCCCGACTATAGCAACACCCTTGCCAAGATCGCGAAATCGTCAATCGCCATCGAGAGTGCCCCCGCCTTGCAGATGACACCGGAGGATTTCGGGGCGCGGTTCGAGGCGGCAGCGGTGATGGCGCGACGCGAGGATCAAGCCATGCTTGCCGCAGCGAAGCGAGAACTTGCCGAAACCACTCGCACCTTGCGGGCGACCATCGGCACGGCCGCCACCATAGACCAGCAGAGCCGCGCCTGCTGGTGGTGGGGCGGTGGCGGTTTTATCGCCGGATGCCTGATATGGGCGGCCCTTCCCGGTTTCGTTGCGCGCATCGCGCCGACAGGCTGGCATTGGCCCGAACGCCTCGCCGCGCGCGCCGTGCGCGAGCCGACGCTATGGCAAGCGGGAACCCGGATCATGCGCGCCGACAGCCCGGCGGCATGGCAGTCCATAGACACTGCCGCCGAGCTACGCCGCGACAACCGCGAGGCCATTGACGCTTGCGAGCAGCAGGCCGCCAAGGCCAAGCAGCCCGTGCGATGCACAATCAGGGTGAGGTATCGGCAACCTTGACCCAGCCCAGCAAGCGCCCGAAGCCGACTGGCGGTAACCCTTCGAACGGCGCCATGCCAGCTTCGTGCTGGACGTCTTGGAGTAAGCCCCCAGCCATGGTAGCCACTCGATCTATCGAGGCTCGCCAGCGTATTATGGAAGCCCCGTGGCGTTGACCCTACACTGGAGCGTCATCACAATCTGCCCGCCGACGGGGAAGGTCGGGATAGTGACGCCTGCTCCCGTCAGGGTGGTCACCGGCACAGTGGGCGAGGGACAGACCGCTCCGCCACTACCGGTGCAATCGGCAACCGGAACGGGGATCGTGCAATCGAGCGCGGCATCGGGGATGTCGCGGATTACCGCACCATTGCCCGAGTTCGGCCCATTGTTGGTCGCTGTAATGGTGTAGCTGACAATTTCGCCGCTGCGCACTGTTGGGGCGATGGCGGTCTTGACAATCTGGAGATCCGTTTCCTGGCGCGTATTGGTAATTGTGCAAACAATGGCCTCCAACGCGTCTTCAGGCCTGATGGTCAGGGTCGTCCCGGCGAGCTGACCTCCGGTGCAACTCCAGGCCGAGGCGTCGTAGCTTCCCACATTGCCGCCGCCGAAAACCTCCGAGAGCGCGATGACGTCGCCAACCTGCACCTGTTCCAAGGCGCCCGCGTCGGTTTCGTTCGCCGATCCGGCAGTCGACACGAGAGACGGATTATTGAGGCCGCCGCCGGTCGTTGACAAGGTGACCGAGTCACTGGGCACCGCGTTCGCCCAGATCTTCGTGAGGCCAAGCGCCGGCAGGCCGAACTGCAGGACCAGAGGACCGCTGGAGGCGTCGTTGGCGGTGTTGAAGTCATCGTTGGTCGGATCGCCGTCTCCATCGGGCACGCTGCGGCCCAACTCCACGTTGGCCGTATAGCTTCCCGCCGCGGTAGGCGAGCTGACGGTTACGGGAAATGTGAAGTCGATGGACCCACCACTCGCGCCGGGGGAAGCGGAGCCTGCGAGCGGCGTTGGATTCAGCGCACAAGTAATGACGCTGTTTCCGCCGCTTAGCGTGCAATTGGCGGGCGCCGATACGGCAGTCCAGCCGGCAGGGAGGGTCGCGACGAGCGTAAAACCATCGTCACCATCCGTAGCGCCGGGGCCCATGTTGGTCGCACTGATCGTCACGTTCTGCTGCTGCCCATAGGCGGTATAGGCAGGCGTCGGCGTCGTAATACCGACGGCGATGTCCGGCAGCCCCTCCACAGCGAGTGTACACGAGGCGTCCTGCTGATTGGTCAGAGCGATGCCCGTCAGGCAATTGCCGGTCGTCACATAGCTGTTCGTTGGAATGCCGGCGGGCCGCTGAGCAATTGCGGCGCCGTAGTTCGAGTTCGGCTGGACGTAGAGTTCGTTGGTCTGGAAATCGGCCGTCACATTGTCTCCGGCCGCTGCATAGGGGGTCTTCCCTGCACCACCTGTTAGGGTGGTGCCCCCGAGCGTCAGGTTAGTCAGCCAGCCGCTACCACCCAGGGTTTGCGACCAAGCGAAATCGGTGAACGTCAGAACCGATGAATGGCGCGCCTGGACGAAGGTTGCGCAGTAGGCGTTCATGCCGTCATAGCCTTCGCCGCCACCCTGGCGCGCATAGCCGAACATCCCTTGGCTGGCGTTGGCGCCACCGCAGAACGGGCCGCGTGACGTGTGCGGAGCGTTACCCTCGATAACACCGATGTCGATGCGATTGATCGTGCTGGTGTCGAATTGGACCCAGTCGCCGGCTGCAAGAACAACCGTGCGGCATCCGATTCCCACCTGGCTGGTCCATGCGAATCCCGACGTGTCGCGGTCCCTGCCGTAGAAGGAAGCTGCTACTTGGCCGACCGGGCAGTTGCCGGTTTGCACCGTTCCCTGCTGATCGTAAACGAAACCTGTGACGGTGCTGCCAGAGGCAATGGTAACTGTCGTGCCGTCCGTTGTGATCGTCGAGCAATATAGATCGGCCTGGACGGTCATGCCAAAGGCGCCGTTAGGGGCGATATTGGCCCGATCCACGTGACGCATTCCGGTCACAAACTGCCCGGCTGGGCATTGTGTAATGCCGCCGCCCGCCTTGTCGCTGCCGATCGTTCCCACCGGTCCTGTCGGTGCGGACTGGCCAATGCCAGCCTGCGCATGGGCGACACCCGATGCTCCGAGCAGACAAAATATCGCGAGGCAGGCATGAAGCCAGCGCAGCACAAGCAAGCGAGGCAGCCTGCCTTCTTCCCTGTTCGTGAAGCTTTGCCGTTTCATTCTTTTGTCCCCCAGTAGAATCCCTGCACCTATGTGACCTGTCCTGCTCGCGGACATCAGTACCTCCCCACCAGGTTGATGAAGAAGCCCTTCTGATCGTAATCGAAGTTTGTGAGGTCGTCGCTGAACTCGGTAAAGTTATATCCGACGCCGATCCTGAAATTCTTCGCCACATCGCGATCGAGGCCCACGAGGAATCCATGCCTCGTGCCACCGTCCTTCACGTCGAGGACGCGATATTCGGCCAGGGCGTGCCATTTGGAGAGGACCTCGTAGCGGACCTGCCCTGCGGCAAAGTTGGTCGCGGAGTCGAACCATTCGCCCGAACCGCGGCCCATGCGCACCTCACCTTCGCGGCGGGCCAGCTTGAGCGCGAATTCCCAGTGATGATCGAGTCGATGGACGCCTTCTAGCGAGAAGATCTGCGACTTCTGGTCATAGTCCGCGCCGCCTTCCTGGCCCAGCGTGGCGAGGTCATAGAGATAGGTGTAGCGGCCGAAGACGCCCCAGCGCGTATTGTTCCAGGGGCGCCAGGCGAACCCGACATTGCCCTCGACGAACTTCGCGCCGGCGAGCGGATTGATGTTGTCCTTCGTATCCGAATAATTGAATCGGGCGGCGACGCGCCAGCTTTCGTTGATCTTGTGCGTGATGCGATTGGTGGTGACCCACTGTTCGCGCCGTTCGGCGCCGGTATCGCGCCGCCATTCGAGCTTGCTCTGCCAGTCGGTGTCCGGCGATGTGCGGCCGAGGCGCACGCTGACCGCGCGCCGGTCGACGATACCGCCCAGTTGGTTGCGCAATTCGCCGGTTTGGTAGGTGATGCCGGTGCTCCAGCCCTGGGCGGGATAGAAATCCAGTCCATAGGTGTGAGCGAGGCCGGACTGGGTCGGCTCCTTGAGATACTGGCTCTCGTTGAAGATGTTGACCTGATTGGACAGGCGCCAGCGCTGGCCCAGCGTCCAACCGTTCTGGCGGTTGGGGTTGAGAAGATTCTCATACTCCGTGGTGTCGGTGGAATAGGTGTAGGCGCCGTAGAGAGTGTGATCGGGCGCGAGCTTGTATTCCGCGTTCACCGTCGCGGCGTCGCCGCGATCGCCTGTGCTCACCTCCGCGCCCACCGAGGACTGATCGCCGAACAGATAGCGCCCACCCGCGAGCACCATGTCGTTGCTGCGGTAGCGGCCATTGTCGTCGTCGAGGGTCAGCTGGCCCTGGGCATAGAGATCCACCGATGTGCCGATACGGCGGGTATATTTGAGCGCGCCGAGCATCCCGGCCGCATCGGCATAGGCCGAGTTTTCGTCGACGCGGCGGATTTCAGCGGCGAGGCTGTTGGCATCGTCGATCCGCCAGTCGAGACTGCCCTGCATCTGCAGGAAACTGTTGGGACCACTCTCGGCCTTGCTGTAGCGTCCGTAGATGCCGAGGTTCGGCGTGATCTGGCCGAGCACCTCGCCGCCATATTCGGTGGTGGGCAGGCCGGTGTTGTAGCGGCTGGTCGAGTATCCGGCGTCGGTGTCGCGCCACCAAGCGGCCGCACTCCAGTCGAGCGCCACCCAGCCCAGTTCGGTAAAGTTGACTCGCGCCTCGATGGATTTGGCATCGCCCTCCTGCGGGCCTGTGCTGGTGAGCCGTGTGAAGTCGAACCCGCCATTGGTCGAGAAGAAGGTCGGGGCGGCCAGCGCCTCGGTATGGGCGAACTCGCCCTTGAGGTAAGTCCCTTTACCCGCCTGCAGCGTGATGTCGCCGCCGTAGAGGGTGTAATCTTCGCCGGCCCGGTTCTCGTCGACATAGGTGGCGCCGAGGCCGATATGATCGCCAAACCACTGCTTGCCGCGGAAACCAAGGGTGAGCTCGTCGTCGTCGAAGCTCGAAGGAACCCACTCATAATCGACGATCAGCCGCTGCTCGAACCCGTCGAGCGGGGCGTCGCGGGTAAGCGTGGGCACATTCTCGCGGGTGATCTGGGCGAGCGGACGGGTGAGGATGATGCGGCCCTGCAACTCGTCGATCTCATAGTCCGCGCCACGCGTGAGCTGGACGCGGTTTTCCGGGCGGCCGGTGGTGCGGTCCCTGATCTCCAGATAGACGATGTCGGAACCTGGCAGCAGATCGGCATGGCGCAGATAATAGAGGCTGCCGCCGGTGCCGATGAACTCGTTATGGCCCGGCGCGGTCTGCGCCTGCGAGCCGAAGGCGCGCACTTCTGTTTTCGGGTCGCCCCACAGATTATTGCCGTTCGAGCGGAAGTTCAGCGCCGCGCCATAGAGTGAGCGGATATATTGCGCATAATCGGTGCCGGTGATGCCGGTCTGATAATTGCCCCACAGCGCCTGGTTCTTGTCCCAGTCGACGCGCAGATAGAAGCGGCCCATCGTGTCGATGTCGCGGTAGGTGGTCGAATCATCGCCATAGACGGGATAATAGAGATCGGGATCGAGCCGCCGGAAGATGTCCTGCGGATCGGCCTTGCCGAAGCCCTTGAACAGATCGCCGATGTCGCGCTCCGTGGTGTCGGCCTGCGCGGTCACGAGATAACGCCCGCCAAGCTTGGATTTGAGATAGAAGGCGAGGCGACCGTCGGCGAGAATATCGTCGTTCGCGCGCGGGTCGTTGGCGAACGGTTCGATCGAGCCGGAGATGTCGTTCTGTGAAATGGTAAGATCGGCGATGCCGACGCCGAAGAAGTAACGGCCGCTCACGTCCACATCGAGCGTATGATGCTGCGCCGCCTCGCTGCCATTGCCGGTGAGCGCGATATCGAAGCTGTGCCGGCCGATGGGAGAGAGATATTCGGCGACGAACTTGCGTTCCAGATCGACCGGATAGGATTCCCCGTTGATCGTGAGCTGCTCGTTCTGCGGCAGGTTACGGCCCTGGATGCGGATTCGCGAGCCGCGGATGGCGATGTTCTGCTGGCGCAGGCCGTTGCCGCTGAACACGTCGTCGATCAGGTTCTGGGTTTGCGCCTGTTGGGTCGTAAGAGCGGTGCCGAGCGTCCTCTCGACATTGTTGCGCAAGAGCTGGTTATTGCGCGCGACATCCTCGGGCCGCACGAGTTGCAGGCGGCGCTGGGTCGTCTCGTCGAATGCGCCGTTCTCGCCATAGGCGCGCAGCACATAGATGAGCTCGTCGCCGGTGCGGAACCGGTATTTGCCCGGAAGCGCGCCGTCCCAGTTCACCTGAGTGACCGCCGCAACGTCGAGCGACACGACCGCCAGCGGCTCGATCAGATCGGCGTCGGTGCTGCGATAGATCGAGATTTCGAGCTTTTTGATGAACCCCGGATAGTTGCCGCGCACGAAGAACTGGACGGGTTCCGTGATCCGCGTCCCGTCATAGGGGACCATGGAGGGGGCCGAGACGGAGAGCTCGGGCTGGCCGAGCGTGGGATCCTCCGTGGCCCAGATCACGCCTCCATTAGGCAGCGAGATCGAGAATTTGCCGATCGCCGTCGCCTGTCCCGGCTGTTCCGTCGCGATGGTCACGCGCCGGTCAGGTTGCAGCGCTTCCGACGACGAATGTTCGTTCGTTCCGCTCGTGACCGGCCGCGCATAGCTGCGGGTGCGCAAGCGGAAAACGGTGCCGCTATCGTCCGTGCACTTGTCGTCTGAACAGTCGAGCGCATCGCTTCTCTCGTCGGCGCGATCGTCTGCGACCTCAGCCATATTCTGGGCGAGCGCAGGCATCGCGACGCTGGCCATCAGGCTGGCGAGGGTGAGATTGAGGAGTTGGTTTTTCATCGTCCGGCCCTCCCTCACTTCTGCTCGCCGACGGGGGCCGTCGGATCGTTGCTGCTCTCGACACGGAATTTGCTTCGGATGTCCGGTGGGATCCGCTCGGCCATCGCGTCATAGACCGCCCGGGCTCGGCGCATGCCGAGCGCCGTGTTGTAGTCGAAAGAGGCGCGGACATCGGTGTGGCCCACGATCGCGATGACCCCGCCGCCCTGCTTGGCGATCCAGGCCGCAACCTTGTCGAGCAACGGTCCGAACTCGGGCCTGATGTCCGACTTGTCGGTGTCGAACAGGACGGTTCCCAGCAGAGCTCCGCCCTCGTCGATCCCGACCACCATTGAGGACGGATCGTCGACCCGCCCGCGCGCGGTAATGACGAGATTTTGCGCCGAGGCCGGATCCAGCCGGGGGAGGAGGGCTGCCTTCACCGCCTCGGCGCGATCGAACGCCAGCGCCTCTGTGTCGCCGTTGGCGTCGATAACCACTTCACCGCCCTGATATTCATTCACCTTGGCGGCCATCCGCTCGATCACCGGGAGGTACTGCTCCCGCACCTCGGCGCTGCCCGGTGCGAAGATCACGCGGCCCAGTTCAAGCTCGATGGTCTCGGTCCTCCCTTCGATCAGGGTAACCGGCAGCTTCACGCCCCAGTCGAACCGGACAGGCAGGCCGGGGGTGATCCGGCGCAGCAGCGGATTGTCCGTGGTGAAGGTCGCGCCATCGGGCAGGGTCGTGGGATCGACCTTCAGGATGAAGTTGCGTCCGCGCTGCCATTGGCCACCGGGCACGCCTTCGAGATGATAGCGGCCATATTGATCGGTCTCCATGATGAGACCTTCGACCGAAGCGATGCGCACGCCGGGGATGCCGCGCTCGTCGATACCGGCATTCTCGACGATATAGTCGACAATATAGCCGCCTTCGCCCTGCGAGACCTGCCGCGTCACCCGCGGGTCGGCGCCGTTCAGGCCCTTCGCCGCATCGCCGCTCTTCTCGATCCGGGTCTCGCCGGCCGCATTCATGCGGACCGTGACGCCCTGGCCGTTGGTGAGGACGAAGTCGTCGGTGAAGGCCGGTGCATTGAGGCGCTGGCGGATCACGATCCGATGCTTGTCGACCGGATCGGCCTCGGACTGGCGCGCGCTGATGCCGCCAAGACGGATACCATGCAGGAGGGGAGCGCTCGCATCAGGCTCGGGTGCCATGCCGTCGCCGCGATCAATCGTGGTCGACCCCGGCACATAGGCGTCCGGCGCGAAGCCGCCCTGCACATGCAAGCCGGAGAGCGCCGCGCTGTCCTGCCATCCGTCACCGTCGCGGTCGTCGAACACGGTGCCGAAGATCAGGCTCTCATCGACCAGCGGATCGCCGACCAGCTCGACCTGCGCCGTCGCCGGATTGGACACGGGCACGTTCTGGCCCGAATAGACCTGGGCCTGGTTGACGTGCGTGCCCTGACGGACGCCGGCCCCGACCCGCATCAGGTACGCAAGAGTGGCGGTCTCCCCTGCCCGCACGTCGATGCCTTCGAACCGCAGCGGACTCTGGCCCGACACGCTGGCCATATTGTCGCCATCGACGACCGCGAGGGAGCCCTCGACATAGGTGAAACCCGCCGGCGGCATGTCGACGATAGCGCCGTTCACAAGATCGCGCGCACCGACATTCTCGACCGAGAGCGTGTAGCGGACCAGATCGCCGATCCTGACCTCACGCACCGCGACGGTTTTGACGAGGCGGATCAGCGGCAGTTCGACCTTATGCTCGGTCGTGCAGGCGTCGCAGCTCGGCACCGAGGTTCCACCACCACCGGCAGCCGTCACCAGGTTGCGGACCATCTCGCCCGCCTGATCATTGACGGTGGCGGTGTAGGTCAGGCTGTGCGTGCCGACCGGCGTGCCCGCGGGAAGCGTGCAGGTGATGGTCTCGCCGGTCGCCGCGCAGAGCGCCGGCATGCTGACGATCGTGAGGCCCGGATCGGGCGTGTCGACCAGGGTGAGGGGCTCGGTCGTCGCACCGTTGGCGACGGTGGCGACCAGCGAATAGTTGATCGTCTGCCCCATCTGGACGGTCTCGCCTGCTGCCGGATCGGCAGACTTGACGACGCTGATGACGGGCGCCGCAACTGGTGTGTCGGTGCTGCAATTATCGGCGCAGGTGGGCGTGTCGCCCCCTGACCCCACGACCGTGTTCCTGACGGAACCCGACGCCTGCGCGTTGACGGTCGCCGTATAGGTCAGGCTGTAAGCACCCGGCGCCGTTCCCGCCGGTAGAGCGCAGATCAGCGGGTTCGCCGCATTGCAGGTGAAGACCCCGGCATCAGTGACCGCCGTGAAGTCCAGACCGGCGCCCAGCGTGTCCGTAAGCGTCAGGATAGCGGTCGTTGCCGAATTGGTTACGGTTGCAGTCAGCGTATAGGTGAGCACGTCGCCAGCCTTCACCTCGGCCGGACCGGCCACCGACTTCGCATAGGTCACCGCGGGGGCCGCCAGCGGCGTGTCGGTGCCGCAGGTCCCGGCGCAGGTCGGATTGTCGTCGCCCGTGCCGACAACAGCGTTGGTCACGCTTCCGGTCGCGCTCGGATTCACCGTCGCGGTGTAGGTGAGGCTATAGGTTCCTGCCGCCGTTCCTGCAGGCAGCGTGCAGACCAGCGGACTGGCCGCGTTGCAGGTGAAGACGCCCGCATTGGTCACGGCGGTGAAAGCGAGGCCCGTGCCCAGCGTATCGGTGAGAGTGAGGGTGTTGACGGTCGGTGAATTTGCGACCGTTACCGTGAGCGTATAGGTCAGGACATCGCCGACGCTCACCGTGGCGCCGGGCGCCGTCACGGACTTTGCATAAGTGACGGTCGGATTGTCGACCGGCGTATCGGTCGAGCAGCTTCCCGCGCAGGAGGGTGTGTCGCCGCCCGAACCGACGACCGCATTATTGACCGTGCCCGTGGCGCTTGCATTCACCGTGGCGGTGTAGGTGAGGTTGTAGGTGCCAACAGCCGTGCCGGCGGGCAGCGTGCAGATCAGCGGATTGGCTGCGTTGCAAGTGAAGGCGCCCGCGTTGGTCACGGCGGTGAAGTCGAGCCCTGCACCCAGCGTATCGGTCAGGGTAAGGATCGCTCGGGTGGGCGAGCTCGCGACCGTTGCGGTCAGCGTATAGGTCAGGACGTCACCGACATGCACGGTCGCGCCTGGCGCCGCGACGCTCTTGGCGTAGGTGACCACCGGGTCGGCGACCGGAGTATCGGTGCCGCACTGGGTGGTGCAGGTGGGATTGTCGCCGCCCGAACCCACCACGACATTGCTGACCGTCCCCGTCGCCGCCGCGTTGACGGTTGCGGTATAGACGACGCTGTAGGTGCCGGGGCCGGAGCCGGTAGGCAAGGTAAAGCGCACGATCGGGGCGCCCGAGGCATCGACCGTGTAGGCGCCGGCGTTGACGACAGCGGTGAAATCTAGGCCCGTGCCGAGCGTATCGGTCAGGAGCACGATGTCCGACGTGGTCTGCGAGTTGGCGACCGTCGTCGTCAGTGTGAAGGTGATGACATCGCCGGTCGAGACCGGACCTGCGGTATCCGCGGTCTTGGCATAGCTGACGGCAGGCGCGATCACCGGCGTATTGGTGCCACAGGCACCGGCGCAGGTCGGATTGTCCGGCCCCGAACCCAGCACGGCGTTGGTTACGCTGCCGGTCGCGCTCGCGTTGACGGTGGCGGTGTAGGTGAGGCTATAGGTGCCAGGTACGGTGCCAGCCGGCAGCGTGCAGACCAGCGGATTCGCTGCATTGCATGTGAAAGCGCCGGCATCGGTGACGGCGGTGAAATCGAGGCCCGTGCCCAGCGTATCGGTGAGGGTCACCGCACCCGTGGTCGCGGAGCTGGCGACGGTCGCGGTCAGCGTGTAGCTGATGACGTCGCCGACCTTCACCTGCGTCGCATTGGTGCTCTTCGAGTAAGTGACCGAGGAGTCCTCGACCGGGGTGTCGGTGCCGCACTGGGTGGTGCAGGTCGGATTGTCGCCGCCCGAACCAACGACGACATTGCTGACCGACCCGGTCGCCGCGGCGTTGACGGTCGCGGTATAGACGACGCTGTAGGTGCCAGGGCCGGATCCGGCAGGCAGGCGGAAGCGCACGATCGGGGCGCCCGAGGCATCAACCGTGTAGGCGCCGGGATTGACGACAGCGGTGAAATCTAGGCCCGTGCCGAGCGTATCGGTCAGGAGCACGATGTCCGACGTGGTCTGCGAGTTGGCGACGGTCGTTGTCAGCGTGAAGGTGATGACATCCCCTGCGGAGACCGGCCCGGGAGTGCTGGCGGTCTTGGCATAGGTCACCGCTGGCGCGATGACGGGCGTGTCGATGTCGCAGTCGGCGCCGCAGACGGGATTGTCCGGGCCTGAGCCGAGGACGGCATTGCTGACCGTACCGGTGGCGCTCGCATTCACCGTGGCGGTGTAGGTCAGGCTATAGGTGCCGACCGCCGTGCCGGCGGGCAGCGTGCAGACCAGCGGGTTCGCCGCGTTGCATGTGAAAGCGCCGGCATCGGTGACGGCGGTGAAATCGAGGCCCGTGCCCAGCGTATCGGTGAGGGTCAAGACACCCGTCGCCGCCGAATTAGCGACGGTCGCGGTCAGCGTGTAGCTGATGACATCGCCCACCTTCACCTGCGTCGCACTGGCGCTCTTGGCATAGGTGATAGCCGGGTCGGTGACTGGCGTTGTGGTCGTGCAGGCGCCTACGCAGGTCGGGTTGTCTCCGCCGGTGCCGACGACAGCATTGTTGACCGTGCCGGTCGCGCCTGCGTTCACCGTAGCCGTGTAGGTCAGGCTATAGGTGCCGACCGCGGTGCCAGCCGGCAGCGTGCAGACCAGCGGGTTCGCCGTGTTGCAGGTGAACGCGCCGGTATTGGTGATGGCGGTGAATTCGAGCCCCGCGCTCAGCGTGTCGGTGAGGGTTAAGACGGCCGTGGTCGGCGAGTTCGTCACCCGGGCGGTCAGCGTGTAGGTGAGGACATCGCCGGCCGAGACTGTGGCGCCGGGCGCCAAGACGGATTTGGAATAGGTCACACCCGTGTCCGCGACGGGCGTGTCGGTGCCGCACTGGGTGGTGCAGGTCGGATTGTCGCCGCCCGAGCCCACCACGACATTGCTGACCGTTCCTGTCGCCGCCGCGTTGACGGTTGCGGTATAGACGACGCTGTAGGTGCCAGGGCCGGAGCCGGCTGGCAGCGTGAAGCGCACAACCGGAGCGCCAGAGGCATCTACGCTATAGGCTCCGGAACTGACGACGGCGGTGAAGTCGAGACCGGTCCCGAGGGTGTCGGTAAGAAGGACAATATCCGAGGTGGTTTGCGAGTTCGCCACGGTCGTGGTGAGCGTAAAGGTGATGACATCGCCCGTTGAGACCGGACCTGCTGTGTTCGCGGTCTTCGCGTAAGTGACGGCAGGCGCGATGACGGGCGTGTCGATGTCGCAATCGGCGCCGCAGGACGGGTTGTCCGGACCCGAGCCCAGCACTGCATTGCTGACCGTGCCCGTGGCGCTCGCATTGACGGTCGCCGTATAGGTCAGGCTGTAGGTTCCTACCGCCGTCCCCGCGGGAAGCGTGCAAACCAGCGGGTTTGCAGCATTGCACGTGAACGCGCCGGGGCTGGTGACGGCGGTGAAGTCGAGACCGGTTCCCAGCGTATCGGTGAGGGTGAGCACGCCCGTCGTGGCTGAATTAGCGACGGTCGCGGTCAGTGTGTAGCTGATGACATCGCCGACCTGGACTTGGGTCGCGTTGGCGCTCTTGGCATAGGTGACGATGGGATCCTCGACGGGCGTGGTGGTCGTGCATGTTCCGACGCAGGACGGATTGTCGCCGCCTGTGCCCACCACGGCGTTGTTCACCGAGCCGGTGGCCTGATCGTTCACGGTAGCGGTGTAGGTGAGGCTGTAGGTACCCGGGGCGGTTCCGGCCGGAAGGGTGCAGACGAGCGGACTGGCCGCATTGCAGCTGAAGGACCCGGAGCTTGTGACCGCTGTGAAGTCGAGGCCGGCGCCAAGCGTATCGGTCAGGGTCAGAACCGCTGTGGTCTGTGAGTTCGTGACGGTGGCGGTCAGCGTATAGCTGAGGATGTCCCCGGTCGAAACAGTGGCGCCGGGAGCGGAGACACTCTTGGAATAGGTAACCGCCGGGTCCGTAACCGGCGTGTCCGTGCCGCAGTTCGTCGTGCAGCTTGGATCGTCCGGGCCGGAGCCGATGACGGCATTCGTCACTGACCCGGAGGCGGATGCGTTGACGATCGCCGTGTAGGTGACGCTGTAAGTTCCCGGCGCCGTTCCGGCAGGCAGGGTGCAGACCAGCGGGTTGGCTGCATTGCAGGTGAAGGCTCCGGGGCTGACCACGGTCCCGAAGTCGAGGCCGGCCCCGAGGGTATCGGTCAGGGTCACGACCCCGGTGGTCTGGGAGTTAGCGATGGTTGCGGTGAGCGTATATGAGATGGTGTCGCCGACCACGACACTGGTCGCGCCGGTTGTCTTAGCGAAAGTCACTGTCGGGTCCGACACCGGCGTGCTGGTGGTGCAACTGGTCCCGCAGGTCGGATTGTCGGGCCCGGAGCCGAGCACGGCATTGGTGACGCTGCCGGAGGCCGAGGCATTGACGACGGCGCTATAGGTGAGGCTGTAGGTTCCGACCGCAGTTCCGGCTGGCAGTGTGCAGACCAGCGGGTTCGCGGCGTTACAGCTGAACGCTCCGGCGTCGATGATGGCGCCGAAGTCGAGCCCGGCGCCAAGCGTGTCCGTAAGCGTCACAACGCCGGTGGTGGCCGAATTGGCGACCGAAACGGAGAGCGTGAAGGCTATCGATTCGCCGACCTGGACCGTGGGATTGGGGGCTGAGACGGTCTTGTCGTAGGTCACCGCTGGAAGTGGGATGACATTGACGATGGCCGTCGATTCGTCGTTGGCAGGGTTGCTGTCGGCAGCTCCAGACGACAGGCCAACGCGTGCGGTGTTGGACACCTGCGTTTGAGCGTAGGCGGACCCAGAGCCGACGATGAGGGCGAGGGCCGACAGCGCCAGGACGGATAAGAAAATCCAGCGTTCAACCGCGATCCTGCGAAGCGAATGAGCCAACGCACTACCCCCTCGATAACCCAGGTCTAAGGGCCTCAGCGGGGCTGTTGCGTCCCGCAGCTCTCAGGAACGCCGAGTGCCAGCCGCTGGGACCGTGTCGTCACAATCCCTCCAATGAGTCTCTGCTCAAACCGAAATCGTGACCGATCTTTACTTACATCGAAAGTGCGTGAAAAAAGTGAAAACTTTCTTAACGTGCGCACTTATGTGTAACAGTTACCTTGACGATCTTGCCGATCCCTGCACTTCTACTCTTGGATTTTTGCATCCATTTTGGACCTACGCGGCATCGGAGACAAAGCGGTGATTGAGCGACTGCATGAGCGCGTTCGGTCTCCTGGTTAGTCAAGCTGTCGTAGCACCTAGCAGGAAGTGCTTGACGATACACAGGTCGCGCGTTGCCAACTGGGCCACTAAGAACCTCGATACTCTACTCGTTGCTACAATCGGTTGGCAGGTCAGCAGAGGTTCAGGGTATTATTCTATGCTGCTCGTTATTCCTGTTGAAATTCGAGTGGGGCACCGTTCGTTCAAACAAGAGATGGCAGATGCCCAATGGCACTTCAGATATTCGCTATCGCCGTCTCCTCAAGAGGCTGATAGAGGCTCGCACAGAGGCTGATCTTTCGCAGGAAGAGGTTGCGCGTCGCGTGGGAAGAGCGCAGCAATTTGTCTCTCGCTATGAGTTGGCTGCGCGCAGGTTGGACATCATCGAGTATGTCGATGTTGCGACGGCACTCGGCCTCGACGGGCCAGGGGAGCTAGCCAAGGTGCTTGGCGAGCAGCCTGAGTGACTTATCAGACAGGTGCATGAACTCTGTCATGAATTCCGATAAATTTTGCCGGGCATCATCAAATTGGACATTATTCGCGATTAGGATCGACGCCTGATTTTGCCCGCTTATCTGAGCCTTAGGGTCGGGACCCATAAACAGGATTCCCTTGGCGTCGGGAATGTGATTCAGCCTCCTGATTGATCGGGAGCGTGCGTTGTCGGGCGAGTTTTGGTTGAGCGACGGGCAGTGGGCGCGGCTAC
>Ga0164243_10004598_pt1 | contig 21531 bp, 15 predicted proteins | sample OricompcompostOP_FD_108781 | JGI IMG/M metagenome (GOLD analysis project Ga0164243, IMG submission 108781) | Organic Plus compost microbial communities from Emeryville, California, USA - Original compost - Organic plus compost (OP) | ecosystem: Engineered > Solid waste > Mixed feedstock >...
ATCACGGGGGCATCCGGCGAGGTCTACTCTCACGGCGGCTCACTCCATTATTTTCACCAAGCCGGCCAGTGATTTCTTCTCGCGGCTTCCGGGTCTTTTTCACAGGATCTTCACATGTGGGCTTTCCACCAGCCGCCCGCTCTCTGGAATGGAACGTTTCCTGTTACTCGTCCCTTCATCGCTTTTCACTATTCGCTTTTGTTAGTGTTACTTATACCATGAGTGATAGGAGGCTGTCAAGCCCCTTTCTTTTTTTCCCCTCAATATACTCATTCGCAGGCTCACAACCCTCTATGCACGCCTATTTCAGATTCTGTCCGGTGATATGCTGCACCCTGACATAGAGCACCACGCGGGGGTCTCCAGGATTGCGCCAGGGCATCCCATACCTCTCGGCAAGCTCATTAAAGAGAGAAGCGTCAGGATCTTCTTCAATCCGCTCTACCACACCGCGAAACTCTGCATGGATATATGGGTTATCGAGATCATTGATTGAAATAGCGACACGCGGATCACGCCTGATATTCGCGTATTTCTTGCGATCTTTTGTATGCGTAAATTTAATATACTCTCCATCCCAAAGGAACCACATCGGCGAAGACTGCGGCGCCCCATCGGGGCCAAGTGTTGCAAGGTGAGCCAGGGCCTTCGAGTTCAGAATCTTTTGTACCTTCGGGTTGTTTATATCGATCATTAGCCATTTTCCTTTCTCCGTTTCCGGCGCCTTTTAAGCCGGCCCACAGGAGAAAACAGCGACCCGCTCACGGTTTATTCCCGCTCGACGTATTCTAGCGCGTGCTTTTCTTGAAAGATCGCATCTCACTTACAGCCAATTTCCAGCGAACGAGCGCATCCGCATGATAATCGCGTAGACGCTCATAGACACTCTCACCCATAGCATGTGATGGCGTGCCATTGTAATCAGTTACCAGTTGTGGATAGGCACAGATAGTGCTCCGAGACGTAGAGGAGACAAACCAGGCCCGAGCAATCCAGCCAATCTGACGCGCATCCAGATAGTCAAAAAGCATGTTCACAAAGTCGGCTTTGCAATTGTACTGGCCAAATGCTGTAATCAACAACGGATAACGATCCGCGAACTGGCCGAAATGGTCGGTCCAGAAGGAAGGCATTTTATCGCTCGCGTTGTTAGAGGGATGGCTGCTGTAAAGGACATTGGTTCCTTCCAGCGCGTACATGGAAAGCTGCTTCAGGCTATACCCACCATTGGTGCCATTTGCAATCACCAGATTCCGGGCTCCCGTTTTGCGAATCGTTTCCAGCAAGGTCTGCATCCCCACTGCCTGGTAGGAAAAGAGCTTGAAGCAGCCGCAATAATGCACCCTGACCTCATCCCCCACGATCATACAGCCGAATTTCCAGCAGGACCCCTGCTGATACGAGATACCGGGCTCATCATAGAGCTCGAAAAGCACGTTGGAATAGTCCTTGTAGGTCTGCGCCACCTGTTCCCAGAACGGCACCGCATCGGTATCGGGCATTTGCTGTTCTGCACCTGCGCCGCCAACCTGTCCACCCGCACCGGACCAGTGCAGGTTCAGAATGACATTCAATCCGAGTGCTGTCAGATCGTCAACCAGACGGTGCACAAATGCTCGATACCCCGCCGCTGTACAGGTCGAAATTTTCATATCGCCCTTCAGCCAGAAATTCTGAGAAAGCGGCACCCGAACCGTATTTCCTCCCCAATATCTCCCGTCTTTGATATCGGCCACATTGGGCACAGGGACACCCATCAAGGCAAGATGCGAACGATCATAAGGGCTCTGCTTGCCTGTACAATCAAGTTCTGGCCCTGAACGCGTGATACCATGAAAGAGATAGGGCTTCCCACTGGCATCCAGCACCTGATTTCCCAGAATGGTATAAGGGCCTCTTGCCAGGGCCTCATAGGGGGTCATAGTCTCCGCGTGAGCCTCGCCGGCAGCAAATACGGGCAACACACAGCCAAGCACCAGCACAACACGCAGTAGAGCATGAGCAACAGACATGTTTTCCTCCTCCCCACCTGCTTACCACACCATTGAGTTTCTTTCCGGAAACAACTCTGCCAAAGGAGAAACGGATGTTACATTCACTATAACGCTTTCTCCGCTTTTTGAAAATGGGAAGAGTACTTTCCGGGGAAGAGAGCCCCCTTGCACGTTCACAGATCTGGAAGATACTATGTAGAAGAGATCTTTCAATACGATAACCAGCGTCTATGAGACAGATATATTTCACTCGCTCTATCACAATACGGGGAAAACGCGTTCGCTATCAGGTCATAGGCAGTGGAGAGCCAGTTATTCTCGTGCATGGTCTGGCGGCCTCTTCTCTCTGGTGGCGGCGCAACATTCCAGCGCTTGCGCGTCATTACCGGGTCTATATTCTCGACCTCCCGGGATTTGGTAGTATGCGCGCAAAGGCTAACGCAATCACCCTCGCAGAAGCCACTGAATGGCTACAGACGTGGATGCAGCATGTCCACATTCAGCGCGCTCACTTTATCGGTCATTCTATGGGTGGGCTGATCTGCATTCGCTTTGCTGCTCGCTATCCAGAGCAGGTTGCAAGCCTCGTGCTGGTCGCGCCCTCGGTGCTGTTTCATCAGACCAGCATTCGCGCGAATATCCTCCCGATGCTCGCCTTTCTGACCCATCTTTCACCGGCCTTCTTCCCGATTGTGTGCTATGATTTCCTTCGGGCAGGGCCACGCACAACACTCCGCTTCGCCCGCGAACTCTTGTCTATGAATGTGCGCCAGGATATGCAACGCCTACGCGTGCCAACGCTTCTTATCTGGGGAGAAAAAGATACCCTTGTGCCCTCGATTTTTGCCCCGCTGGCACAACACCTTATTCATGAATCGCGTCTCGTCCTCTTGCGCAATGCCGGTCATGCCTGTATGTTTGAACAATCCAGATCCTTCAATGCCGCCGTCCTCTCCTTCCTCCATGCGCAAACACAGACACAGGAAAGAAACCACACAGAGAAGAACGTAACGTTTCCGCTATTGGATTCGTGACACCCATGTTGATACAACACAGAAGTTCGGAAATCAGACAAGAAGTAGCAGAGAGGAGGTTTTCAGTTATGAATAGACCTCAAGAAGAGAGAGTTACCAATACCAGCAATACGTACTTTGACCTGGTAAGCGTGCTGTATCACGCACTTGAAGGGGCAAAGACATACGCCATCTACGCGCAAGATGCACAGCGCGATGGAGATCAGGAACTGGCCCAATTCTTCTATCAGGCCCAACAGGATCAGGTCCGATGTGCAGAAAACGCCAAGCAGATACTTGCTCGCCGCACATCACCGGCTGCTACGGCCTCAGCAGGTATCCCCCGCTCACAGGGGACGGCCCCTCAAAGCTAAGCTCATACAATACAAAAGGAGAGCAGGCCCGCTTCATATCAGGCTTGCTCTCCTTTTTTGTTCTCGACTTAGCTTTCCTGTGGTGGTTGCTGTGGCTGAGATGGTCTGACTGTCTGCTCTCCTGATGGAGGCGTCTGCGGCACCTGCCGAAGCGTCTGTTCTTCGGCAGAAGGCTGAGGTGCCTGCCTGACCGTCTGTTCTCCTGTATAGTGAGGCGTCTGTGGCGGTACCTGCCTGACCGTTTGCTCTTCAACAGGAGGCTGAGGTGCGGGGGGCGCTTGTCTGACTGTCTGTTCCCCTGTATAGTGGGGGGTCTGTGGCGGTACCTGCCGAATCGTCTGCTCTCCCGATGGTGTTTGCATCTCTCCTGTCGCGGGCTGTTTCGGAAACTCGTTCGTCGGATACTGTGGTGCCGGGTAGCCATACGGCTGCTGCTGAGCGCCTCCTGGATACTGAACCTGCGCCTGTTGCGGATATGCTCCCGAAGGCGTCCCCTGCTGATACTCACCAGTCGGATATTGTGGTGCAGGATAGCCGCCATACAACTGCTGTGACGGTTGCTGTCCCGTTTGATAAGGAGGATAGCCATACGGCTGCTGCGGATACCCACCGGTCTGATGCTGCGGATACATACCCGGCGCACCTGCGGGCTGTTTCGGCAAGATATGCCAGACCCCGGCTGCTGCAATCGCCAGCATGCCAATCAGCGAGATGTAGCCACCTGCCTGCCAGACAAGAGACAGAGAGACAGCCCCAAACAAGCCATAGGAGGCGGTTGAAAGGATCTCGGTAATTGCCTGAGATACCAATGGCGAGATCAAGGCCTGAAAGATCGCCCCGATGAGGCCCAGAATAATCAGAGCGATTACCCCTCGCTTCACCTGGACCTCCAGCGGCCACCTGGAACCAAAGGGATTCTCACTCAATACCAGACGCGTGGCAATAAAGATAGCCGCCAGGGCGAAAATCACGTTCAACCAGAGCAGCCCATTGATAGCCGACAGTTGAAGCGCGGTCAAGGCCTGCGATTGGAACGGAGAGCCCTCCTGAGCCTGCCCCGTGCCTGCCTGAATGGCAGCAAAAGGAATGAAAAAGAAAGTGATCAGCGCCAGGACAGCGCCTCCTATCGCAACCAGGAATGGAATATTTTTCGGTAACAGGAACTTATTAAACATGGCAGCGCTCCTCTCTACACGGCGTTAGCAGTTTCTCTTGTGCCTGTTTCATCCTCTTCGTATCCTTCAACATAGCTACTGTTGTCCACCTTGAGGAGGCTGATTCGGCTGTGGCGGATAGGGATACTGGGGCGGCTGATTACCAGTATTATACTGCTGCATCGGTGGTTGATTCCCGGTATTATATTGTTGTGCCGGTGGTTGATTCCCGGTATTGTACTGCGGGGGATAGTTTCCAGTGTTGTACTGCTGCACCGGCGGCTGATTCCCGGTGTTGTACTGTGGGGGATAGTTTCCAGTGTTGTACTGTGGCGGGATCGGACCAGTCGGCGGCGGATATGCTCCCGGATACGACTGTCCAGGCGCTACCTGCTGCGGCATTTTTGGCAGGCGCTTATAGGCCTCCCAACCTGCACAGCCAATGACAACCAGCATTGCCAGCAGGAAAATCCAGGCACCCACACCGAAGCTGAAGGAGCCAGGAATTTGAGCAGGGCTTCCCAGAGCGCCACCCAGTGAAATGGATTTCGCAGCGGAAATCACGATAATCTCAACGATAATGCTCAGGAGAGCCGCGCCAATGATGGCATACAGGGTCCAACTCACCTGCTTCTCAACGGGTGCGGCAACCTGCTTGCCCAGGGGTTGCGCGCTGTAGATCAAGCGCCCCAGAGCAAGCAGCACCAGCAGCACCAGCAGAAAGGCAAGCCAGATCGCTGCGTTCGTTGAAGCAAGCAAGGTTGTATTAATGCCAACCGCAGGAAGGGATATTGAAAAGGCACCTCCTGTTGCCTTGACCTGCATTTGAGCAAATGGCATGAATAAGAATGCTATCAGTCCGATAATGGCACCAGCGCCTGCAAAAAGGTAGGTACGGTTCGAGGGAACAGTTAATGCATCCATTAAACCTATAACCTTTCTAAGAGGATAATCACCTCTTGGAGATGAAAGTTGAATGGTGTCCCGAATTGTCAATTAAAGTCTATCAGGAGAGATAGGAAAAAACAAAGAAATTCCAGTAGGATGATTATATAATAAAGCATGCAATTCAATCAATATAAAAACTCACAAGAAAACAATGAAAAACTCCGCATGTTTTGCATTGAAAAACACACGGAGTCTTTAAATACAGTCTGTTTTACGAGGCTTAGAAGAAAGGTCCATCCTCTCAAGCAGAAGTGGATGTTACAGCACTATGAGCAAGAAAGCCCATATCCTCGAAAAGCGTGCTCTCTGGCACCGTGATCCCATAGGCACGCAAGAGAGCAGCCGCCTGGCTTATAGCCTGTCCAAATGCTCCCTGAGCAAGCAATTGCAGAATCTCCGACGCAAAGTAGTCCCCGAAAAAGCGATCACGCTCATCATATGATACCTGATGCTGGCGCAAATACACGCGCACCACAGCCGCAAGTTGAAGGTAGTGCTCATAAGCAGGGGGAAACTGCTGTTCCAGTTGCTGCCGTATGCGTTTCGCTAAACTCGGGCTGGCTCCCTCGGTTGAAACAGCGATCGTCAACTGTCCACGCCGCAGAATGGAGGGAACAATAAACGTGCAGCGAGCCGGTACATCCACGATATTGACCTGTTGCCCTCGTTCCTGCGTCTCCTGCCAGATATCCTCAATCTGTTGCGAGTCATTTGTAGCCGCCACCACAACAAAGGCAGTCGCAAGATCACCCCGCTCATACACCTTTTGCCGCCAGACAATCTCTGACCGCTCTGCCATTTCCTGCAAGGGCGTACAGAGTTCAGGGGCAATCACTGTGACATGAGCACCACAGGAGACAAGCGCCTGCGTTTTCTCAGCGGCAACTGTATTACCGCCGACAACAATAACCGAGCGTTGCCGCACATCAAGCATTACCGGATAATACTTCGGCATAACCTACCTCTTCCTTCTCTAAAGGATTGTTCAAAAAAATAACCCGTACAGAGGCACCCCTTTGTACCTCCAATACGAGCCCGGGTAGGAGAGGCTACGTTGCCTGACCTCAAGCTGTGGCAACTGTTGTACGTTCGCGTAACCGCTCAATACCGACCCTGTGGCAAAAGTCGCCAAAGCTTTCTTCTCGTTGGCGCTCTTGCTTCCACAACGCCAGCACTGGCTGAAGCGTGGCCGGAATATTCTTCAGTGGAACAGAGGCAGCATAGAGGACATTCAAGCGAGTACCCGCCTGATCACCACCAATATATACGTTGTAGAGATCCTTTGAACGCCCGACCAGGCCAATATCACCCATATACGGGCGGGCACATCCATTCGGGCAGCCGGTCATGCGAATACTGATCGGCTCACCAGCAAGACCAAGTTCCTCTAAGGAAGTCTCAATCTCCTTGACAAGCTCCGGTAAGACACGCTCCGACTCGGCAACAGCAAGGCCGCAGGTTGGCAACGCCGGGCAGGCCATCGCAAAGCGATACGCACCGATAGCGGCGGGGTCAGTTACAATGCCATAGCGCTTGAGCATCGCTTCGACCTCGTCTCGCTGCGCTTCCTCAATATCAGTCAGTAGTATGTTTTGTTGAGGAGTCAGACGAACGCCCGGGCGAAAATGCGCGACAACCTCACGCAAGCCGGTCTTCACCTGCGCCGTCTCAGTATCTCTGACACGCCCGTTCTCTATATGCAGTCCCAGGAACCAGCGACCATCTGCCTGCTGCTGCCAGCCTAGATGATCCTCGATCGCATGTAATTCGACAGGACTCGGCGGAGCAAGTGTAAAGCCAAGCCGCCGCTCAACCTCGTCCCGAAACCAATCAATACCACGCTCATCAACCACATATTTCATACGAGCGTGTTTACGGTTCTTGCGATCTCCATAATCGCGCTGCACGGTGAGAATTGCTTCAGCAATAGCAACAACGGTATCAGTGCTGGCATCACAGAGCGGCGTTCCCAGACGCGGGAATGTCTCGCTCTTCCCGTGCGTCATGCCCATACCGCCACCGATCACCACAGTAAAACCAATCAACTTATCCCCATCAAGTCGTGCGATCAGGCCGATATCCTGCGTGTACACATCAATACAGTTATCTCCTGGGAAGGCGATTCCTACTTTGAACTTTCGAGGGAGATAGGTCGAGCCGTACATAGGCTCTACTTCGTCAGGGCTCTCAATGATGTGCGTTTTCTTTCCATCAACCCAGATTTCAGAATATGCCCTGCTGCGTGGAGCCAGATGCATAGCAAGACGATGTGCGAACTCCTGTACCCGTGCTTGCGCCCTCGACGAGGTAGGAGCAGGACAAGCCATCACGTTTCGGTTCACATCCCCACAGGCCGCCAGCGTTGAAAGCAGCGCCTTATTAATATCGTGAATGGTCTGATGCAGGTTCTCTTTCAGGATGCCGTGAAGCTGAATACTCTGTCTGGTTGTAAAGCGCAAGGTGCCATTGCCATAGCGGTCTGCAAGTTCATCCTGAACCAGATACTGTTCAGGAGTTAAGATACCGCCTGGAATGCGCGAACGCACCATAAACTGATAGGCCTTCTCGGCCCGAGCCGCCTTGCGGACCTGACGCAGGTCACGATCATCCTGCTGGTAAATACCATGAAACTTGATAAGCTGAATCTGGTCTTCCGTAAAGTGTGAGGTCGGTTCGGCCAATTCTTCAGCGATTTTGCCCCGCAACAGATGGCTATTCACCTTGATCTGCTCTACCTTACTCCCCTCTCCCGGCCCAAGCGCTTTCAAATAGCTGTTCTCTGATCCCGAGTGTTCAGACGCAGTCATGGCACCTCCTCATATCGCCTCTGCTGGCATTGCGCAATTCTATCGAACAGTAACAGCACGCTGTCCAGTTCTTGCAAGAACTTGTGTTTTTGTGATATTGTTGATATAGTAGATCAACAAAGTAATTATTCCTTTGCAATAACTATACGGTCAAAATGGATAGCATGTCAACCCTTTACACTCACAAGGAGCACACAAAATGACATTGCTACTCAGTTGTATTTCAACCAGACACTCGTTGCTCAAGAATCACTGGGCGCAATCACGAGAGCAAACGGCCTGTCCGGTGACAACGCTTGGTAGCCTGCAAAAGCCAAAAGAAGATCAGGGCGGTCTGCTTGTCTCGCTGGATGAGGCCGGACAAATTCAGGCAACGCTCCCGCTAACAATGCCTGCCGGTATGGCACAGACCGAACAGGGTCTGCTGGTTGCGGCGCTGGATACCATCTATGAGGTATCGCCCGATCTTACCGCGATCAAGAAAAGCGTCAGCTTGCCCTCATTCAGTCTGCTCCACTCGCTCAATCGCACCGCGCGCGGCTATCTGGTTGCCAGCACGGGTGTTGATGCGATAGTGGAATTCAGCCGTGATGGAGATCCTTTGTGGAGTTGGTGGGCCACAGAACATGGCTTTGAGGAGACGCCCACCGGAGAGCGCCGTATCCTTGATACAACGGCGGATCATAGAGGCGTGAAATATGGAACTCTGACCCAGACAACGCATGTTAACTCGGCGACCGAGTGGAAACATGATACCATCCTTGCTACCCTCTTCCACCAGGGTTCGATTGTCGCAATTGAGCGAGAAACCGGACGCTGGCAGACCGTGCTCTCGGGGCTTAACCATCCCCATTCCGTGCGCGTGCTCGATGACCACTATGTGACAGTAGCCGATACCGGACATGGGCGCGCCCTCCTCGTCCATCTCAAGGACGGACAGGGCATCATCGAGCATGAGGTTACAATAGAGACAGATTGGCTTCAGGATAGCTACTATGATATTCATGCTGAACGCTGGTATCTGGTCGATGGAAAAAACTCGCGCGTTGTGATTCAGAAAGGGCTGGCGGGAAGCGAGACCCTGGCAGAGCTTCAGCTTGACCCGGAATGGCGGTTATACGAAGCGCATCCACTCCATTAAAAAAAGCGGGAGAGCTTTTCCAGCCCTCCCGCCATTCTGCTCTTCACATGTGTCTAGGAAACAGCGCGGATTGCTTCCTTCCGTGCCTGTCGCTTTGAGGTGCGAATGCGATAAGCATAGAAGGCACCGCTCCGGTTCTCTGGCAGATAGCCGCGCAGATGAGTGCCTTTCTCCATGTACTCCTCATGCTCGATCGTGCCATACTGATGGAACTGAGCCACCAGATCACCCCGATCATATGGGATCAACACATCCATCGCGACAAACTGCTGTATCAGTTGCTCACTGATGCAATGCAACAACTGATCGATGCCCTCGCCAGTCAAGGCCGAGACCTTCACCTGTGGCAGATGAGATGCAATCTCGCTCAACTCTACCACCTGATCCGGCGCGAGCTGATCGGCCTTGTTGAGTGCGATGATCATCTGCATACCACCTGCATCGATCTCCTCAAGCACCTGCTCGACTGCCTCGATCTGATGGCGTACATGCGGATGCGAGGCATCAACCACGTGAACCAGCAAATCGGCCTCAGCAACCTCTTCCAGGGTCGCCCGGAAGGCAGCCACCAGCGTGTGCGGCAAGCGCTGCACAAAGCCGACGGTATCACTCAGCAGAATTTCTTGCCCCCCCTCAAGCCGCGCTTTACGGGTGGTTGGATCAAGCGTCGCGAACAGCTTGTTCTCGGCCAATGTCTGCGCTCCGGCCAGCCGATTCAGCAAGGTTGACTTTCCGGCATTGGTATAGCCTACCAGCGCCACAACAGGAGGTCCATCATGCTTCCGCTTGTCACGATGCAACTGCCGCTGATTGCGTACCTGCTCAATCTCTTCAATCAACTGATCGCGCTGGCGGCGCAGCAAACGGCGGTCAACCTCAATCTGTTTCTCTCCTTCACCACGCTGGTTCACGCTACCACGCTGACGAGACAGATGCGACCACTGCCGGGCCAGACGCGGCAAATCATACTCAATCTGAGCCAGCTCAACCTGGAGACGCCCCTCACGCGTCCGCGCACGCTGACCAAAGATGATCAGGATGAGCGCGGTGCGATCGAGCACCTGGACCCCAAGTTCACGCTCAAGATTACGATGCTGTACCGGCTTTAACTCAAGGTCAAAGATCGCCGCATCACAATCGTGAAATTGGAGCAATCCTGCAAGTTCCTCTACTTTTCCGGAACCAAGCACCGTCGCCGGGTGAGGACGCATGAGGCGCTGCACCACACGATCCACACACTCCACGCCTGCCGTCGTTGCCAACTGTGCAAGCTCGTCCAGCGACTCTTCAAGCGGCCATTCCGCATCAGGCAGGTCTACTCCTACCAGAATTGCCTTACGCGGAGCGGTTGAGAGCAAGCCGTCCATGCGCTTCTCTTCGTACGCATTATTGATGATAGATTCTGTCAATCTCTGCTCCTTTTTTCTCTCTGCCGCCCCAAAACAAAACGCAACTGATCTCAAAAATGGGATACTCCGTCAAAAAAATCTAAACTACTGTTCATTGAGGCGAAAATACACGTGTCGGGCGGCTACCGCTTCTGCACTGGCCGATCTCCGCTGGAGCGCACCGATAGAATGGATGAGAAAGAAGGTGGATATTGTTGGTGAAAATGAGGAACAAGATTGGTGACCGATGCCAGCAAAACCCTTCTCTCTTCACGCTCCATAGCAGATAACACCTTACAGGATACCTCTATTCCCGATATCCCGCTTGCTCAAAAAACAGGTGTACTTCGCCGCTAAGTGTCGTTTAGAGAAAGGCTTTGATTATCACTATTCGCACCACTCCTGTTTTTTTTGTTTGCTCTTTCAAGCATACAGAATTTCAGGCTGAAAGTCAAGAGGGAAGTTACCCGCCTTGCTATGACTTTTGGTAATTCCCTTCTTTCTTGCTCGGCAAAGTCGGTATAATAAGGACATTACCATTCATCTATTTAAAAAGAAAATGAGGATACGCCGATGTTGTCCAGTTCCGTCACCGTCAGCCGACACTTTATCCCCAACCTATTTGCTTTTTTGTTCCGCAGGAAAAGGAAGGCCTTCCGTCTCTTCTAAAGACTGGCACGCATATGTCAGCGTTGAGAGCGACAGCGGAGAAGATCGTTTCTTCTCCGCCAGGACTGGCTTATACATCATGCTCAATCAATAAACTCCCCATGCCACGAAAGATCAAGCCACTCCACCACTCAGGTTCCTGAACAAGTCGTGGATTGCGCAAGCGCCGCATCAGGGTGCTGAAAGCAATCTCACTTTCCAGTCGGGCCAGCGGCGCCCCCAGACAGAAATGAATTCCCTGCCCGAATGCCAGATGTCGATTCTCTTTTCGATCAAGGACCAGTTGATCAGGGTTGGTAAAATGGGCGGGATCATGGCTGGCTGCTCCCAGACAGAGCACGACAGTGGAACCTGCCTGTATGCGCTTGCCGCCAATCTCAATATCCTCTTTCACCTCGCGACTGGTTGATTGTACCGGTCCATCATATCGAAGCAGTTCCATGACAGCGGTAGAGGCAATCTCGGGGTTCTGCTGGAAAAGCATATATTGATCGGGGTGAGTCAGCAAGGCATACAGACCGTTTCCGAGTAGTTCCGTGGTCGTCCCATGCCCGGCAGCCAGCAGCAAGATGCAGTTCCCGAGTAGCTCGTATTCATCCAGTTTATCACCGCCCTCATGCGCATGGATCAGGGCCTGCAACAGATCATCCCGCGGCTGAAGCTGGCGTTGCGCAATCATTTTTCTAAAATAATCGATGAACTCCTGCACACCATACAGCGCCCGCATACCCTGCTCAAGATCCAGGTCTGCCCCTTCCAACAGCGTGCCAAAGTCACCGGACCAGCGGATAAACTGTTCTCGATCCTCGGACGGAACTCCGAGCATCTCGGCAATCACAATCGCAGGGAGCGGATAGGTAAACTCTTCCACAAAGTTGAAGCGCTCTTTTGCCAGCACATCATCAAGCAGCGTATCGACAATCTGCTGAATATGCTCACGCATACGCTCGATCATGCGCGGTGTAAAGGCTTTTGCCACCAGGCCTCGAATCCGTGTATGATCGGGCGGGTCCAGAAAAAGCATCTGACGCGCGATCGCACGCAAGGAGGGCTCCACCTGCCTGTAAAACGCCTCAGGAAGCCATTCTTTTTCGATCTCGAATCGTTGCGCCGATACTTTCGGACTGCGCAAGGTCGTTACCACATCGTTATAGCCTGTCAGCACCCATGCCTGTAGTTCAGGATCCCAATACACCGGATCTAATTCACGCAAGCGATGATAGAGCGGATAGGGAAACGCCCTGTATTCATCATTGTATACCTGTTTTAAGCTCAAAGAGATATTGCTGTTCTTCTGCACCAGAGCCTCCAATCCTGACTAAAGAACCCATTCTGCTTTTAACAGGATATACGCAGCGGCCTGGAATCAGGTTGCCTGCCTTCCCGCAAGAAAGCAAACAACCTGTCATAAACTTACGCCCGTTGCAGGAGCTGATCGTATTTCTCGTCGTACAGAACAATGCGGCCCTCAGGCATCAGCAACAGCGTATCAGGCTTGAGATAGCGCACAAACTCCAGATCGTGGGTCACAGCGATGATCGTGCCATTATATTCGGCCAGCGCCTCACCAACAATGCCCCGCGACATCGCATCCAGGTGGGTAGTCGGCTCGTCCAGCACCAGCAGATTGGGGCCATCGAGCACCATTTTTGCCAGCGCCAGGCGCGTCTTCTCGCCACCGCTCAAAGTGCCCACGGGCTGAAACACGCGATCACCCGTGAAGAGGAAGCACCCCAGAATTGAGCGCACACGCTTCATATTATCGGGAAGAATACTTCCAGCCTCATTAATCACGGTGTTTTCGTAGTTCAGGCCCTCGTTCTCCTGTGCATAGTAACCAATACGCACTCGATCGCCGAAGATCACTTCGCCCTGATTGAGTGTCGTCAGGCCAAGTAGTGAGCGCAGCAATGTTGTCTTGCCCGCACCATTGCGCCCGACAATCACCAGCCGTTGCCCCCGCTCGACCTCAAGCCTGAGGTTGCGGAAAATCTCTTTCTCACCATAGCTCTTACAGAGATCCTCAGCAACCAGCACCACACGCTCGCTGCTCACGCGCACCCGGAAATCGACTTTGATTCGCCGGCTGTTCTGAGGCAGGACCGGCATACTCTGTTCCAATGCCTCAATGCGCTTGTCGATCGCCCGGCGCTGGCTGACACGTGTCGCACCAAACCTCCGCAATTGCTGAGAAGTCTTACGCAAGCGGGCAAGCTCGCGCTCCTGCCAGCGACGAGTGCGCTCCATCAGGGCCAGCGCATCCCCGGTCTGCGTCAGGTAGTTTGAGTAAGTGCCGCGATACTCCTCTATTTTGTGCGTGAACTCGTTCAAGCGCAGAATCTTATGGATGTTGCGGTCAAGCAAGTCCAGATCATGCGAGATAATCAGGATAGAGCCTTTGTAGCTGCCCAGAAAATCCATCAGCCAGGCCGATGCCTCAACATCCAGAAAGTTCGTTGGCTCATCCAACAACAGCAGTTCGGGAGACTGGAACAGCAAACGCACAAGAGCCAGTTTGGTCTTCTGGCCACCGCTCAAGGAGCTCACCTGACGATCAAGCGTCACACCGCCGATATTGAGCCCGGCTATCAGTTCTTCACAGCGTGCATCGGCTTCATAGTAGCCAAGCCGCTCAAGGGCATCCTGAGCAGTGGCAAGCCGCTGCAACAGCGTTTCCAGCTCGCCAGCATCTGCTGAAGCGAGTGCAGCTGAGATCTCTTCATATTGTGCCAGCGCCCGATCAAGTCCGGTACTGCTAAAGATGAAGTCTCGTACGGTCTTGCCCTCTGCAACGGGATCTTCATGTGCAATATCCTGACTCAGATAGCCAAAGCTACGCGGACGACTGACCGTGCCGCTATCACTGTCCTGTAAACCGGCAATGATTTTCAAGAGAGAGCTTTTCCCGGCACCATTCACACCAATCAAACCAACTTTTTCACCCGGTCCGATCGTAAACGAGACATCCTCAAGGATCTGCCGGGGACCATAGGCAAGCTGAATTCCTTTTACCTGTAACATAGATGTTGTCCTTTTCGCGCATACAATTCAAAAATGTGGTTGCTCTCTGCTCTGGCACGTCGAACAGAAGGAAGCTAGAGGGGGCAAAGCAGTGAACTCTCTCGCGCAGGACACATCAGGAGGCGTTAGCCGCATGTGGTGCAAGCAGCGATTGGAGTTCTCCGCTGCCCGGCGACACACGCCATAGGAGAGAGGTGAAAAAGAAAGGGAGGAAAGGAACCTGATTTCGGGATACAACAAACCGTCACTTACTCAGGTGAGTAAGCATCGATTGTTGAGCGTGCCACTTTCCTGCCGCATGAGCCCAGGCGTGTTCGCTCATGCGGCCACGTTGGCCTGAATAATTATCCCTACTTTCATACTCACAGTGAAAACCTCGGTTCCTCTCTTTGGAGGATTATTTTCCTTCTCAGAAAGATGTCCTTTTCCAAGCTTACCATACCTCTACAGCAAGAGTCAAGGAGTTCCGCATTGGAGCCTGCGCGTGCATAAACAAGCATCAGATGAATCATCGTCGATAGTAGCAAATTTGTGAGCAATACGCTACAATGACAGAGTACACAAATGAGATTCCTGCACTTGTTTCTTTCATCATTACTATACTTTTTTATAAAGCATATTTAATACGTCTTAATTACTAAAGAAACAAAACAGGGATGCAGGCAGTACAGATAGAGGGAGTCTCAATATATGCTTAAAAAACGTCATATACTCTTTCTGATAACAGTGTGGATGTGGTTATGCTGCGCCTCCATCCTGCCCGACCCGCTTCACCTTTTCCATTCCGAACAAAGCGACGCTCAGGCCCCCGTCCTTGCTCGTGAGGCCCTCATCACCCCCTGGACCGACCCCAACATTCTGCTCCAAATCATCAGCGTCGTCGTCACCAGTGTGTTGACGGTCGTCTCCATCCTTGTCACGCTGCGTGGCTATCAGGAGAACCGCAGGGTCATGCATGAGCAACAGGAGCTTGCACGAAAAGAGGCACAGCACGAAAAGGAAGCTAAAGAAAAGGAGCATCGGGAATTTATCAGCACAGCAACCGCCCGCTATCATGCCAGACTGCTTCAGGACGAAGCCATGTCCAGCATCAAGATTCTGGATATGCCCGAGCCAATCACATTGGAGCATATCCATGTCGGGCAACGGCTCCGCCCGCTCAAGAAGACAGATCCTGGCCTTGAAATGAACAGAGGAGATACCCCGGAGCGTGTTTTTCACTTCATTCAACAGAGCATCGAGGAAGAGTACCTTGAAGGGAGCTTTGCCCCAGAAGAGGTCCTGCGCGACAAAAAGCATATCATTGTCCTCGGCGATCCCGGAAGCGGCAAAACCACGCTACTCAAGTATATGCTGTCCCGGGCGCTCAAAGACCAGCTCAATGGGTTACACCACTTACTCCCAATCGCCGTTGAGCTCAGTCGCTTTGCTCGCTCACAGCAGGACAATCTTCTTGACTTTCTGGCCGATGACTGGCACGACAATCATGGCTTCCCGACCTTTCAGGAGGCGCGGGCTTTCCTGGAAGATCAATTCAGCAAAGGCAAGGTACTCCTCCTGCTCGACGCCCTGGACGAGGCCATTCTTGGCAACAAAAAGAGTGAGCGGCAGGAAGCCTATCGCCGCGTCTTTGAAGCGATCAAGCGATGTTGTAGTAGCTATCCAGCCATCTACTTGATCGTAACCTCGCGGCTGGCTGAGTACAAGTATGAGCAACGCGCCCCGCTGCCCTTCGCCGAATACGAGATCCTGCCGTTCCGCAAACAGGAAGCACATGAATTCATTGGGAAGTGGTTTCAGCTTGAAGGGCCCGAAGACCGCCAGCGGATCGCGCTTGGCGAGGAGCTGAAAGAGGTGCTAGACAACACTCCGCAGCTTGAAATGCTGGCCAGTAATCCACTGCTGTTGTCGCTGCTTGTGATGCTCTACGAGCGTAATAAGAAACTACCGACACGCCTGGCCGATCTCTATGCCCGCTGTATCGAGCTCTTACTGTATGAATGGGATCAGGAACGCCTGCATCCACGCTATACCTATGCCTTGCTCACGGTTGAGCAGAAAAAACGGCTCCTCAGCAAGGTCGCCTGGCATTTTCATCAACAGCGGCAACGTTACTTTACTGAGGAACGGCTGAGTGCAGTGGTCTCACAATTTCTCGAGCAGGAGACTCCTTCGGCGCATAGTACGGCCCACCAGATTATTGATGAGCTGTGTTCGGATAATGGCTTGATTAAGAAACAGAACGATGGTGCTTACGGCTTTCTCCATCTGACCTTTCAGAGCTACTTTGCCGCACTCTCTATCGTCGAAGCGCGTACCTTCAAAGAATATGCACTACAGGCCGACACCATTGAACAGCTCCTCCTCAAAGAGCTGTTACAGCACCCAAATGATCTCTGGAATGAAGAAGTGTTGCTCATGTATGCAGGCATCATTCAGGATCTATCCCCTCTACTTGAGCAATTATTGAACCGCAAAGGAATGGAGGATGTCTTCTCCATCACCCTGATTCTGGCAGGCCACTGCCTCGTTGCGCATCACCGCGAGGGAGAAGAACCACCAGCACAGCAACAGGAAATCATCGACCGGCTACTTCAAGTCTTGCACGAGACGCCCTATACACAGGTCCGGCAAGAAGTTGCCAAGACGCTGGTCAAACTTGCCGGAATCGATACCGCGCTACACACGCATCTGTTCGAGCTCATCTACCACCCAACCAGCAAGAGAGCCCTTACAGAGAGCCTGCTTCACGCGATTGGCATCAGCGGGAGCAGCGACGATGTCGAGAAGCTGCTTCCTCTGTTCCTGCATCCTGAGACGGCAGCAGACCTGCGCCGCATTCTGACCGACATCTTCAACAGGCGCTACTACGATACCGTTATCAAACAAAACGGCATCCTGACTACCGCTCTGCTCAAAATCCTTGATGACACTCGGGCAAGCTTTGAGTTCCGCCATGACATTATCAGGCTCTTTGAGCAGCAGGAAGCGCCTGACATCGCCCCGCAACTGATGGCACTGGTGCTCGATCCTTCGGAAGATACGGTTTTACGCATCCAGGCGGCAATCTTGCTTGCCAACTCATCCGACTCCACAACACGAGCCCGGCTGGTCGCGCATATGAACAGTGAGCCACAGGACGAGAGCACGCCTCGCTGTATCGCAGTCGCGCTGACCTTTACCACACCACAGAAGATATTGCCTCAGGATCGTCAGCGGGCCGCGCATATCCTGCTCGATTACCTCTTTGCGCCACCCGCAACCGATGCTGAAAGCCAGTTATTGAAAGAGGTAATGGTCAATTTCTTCGGCCTGCCTGGCATCTCTGTCCTGCTCGAAGACACGGCCATCAGACAGAAGCTCTATCACTACCTGAAGGACCGAAACAGGGACGCGGAGGAACGGCGCTATATTGCCAGCCTGCTGACCGCAAGCATTCCCATTGCCCCCCAACGAACGCGCAGGCTTGCTGCCATGCTCATTCAGGAGTTACAGGCATTGACCACCGAGCTGGACCATGACGGCCTGCGCAAAGATATTGAGGATCTGCGCTACCTGCTTGGAGATAAGCACGTGCCATTTGATCCCTCCGCTTACCTCAAGGCAGCACAAAGCTTCTTGCCTGTTCAGAAACAGATGATTCGTCAGCTTGAGCGTCAGGAGCGCTGGCAGTTGCTCCGCGACCGATCGCTACAACCCGACATTCGAGCTGGTATAGTTCAGGTGCTGGTCGAGGAAAACGACACGGTCAGCATCGCCAGCTTACGCCGCCTCGTCGAAGAGGTAGCACTTCCCCTGCCATTGCGTCGGGAAGTGGTCAATGCATTGGGCCTGATCACCAATGAGAACAAGGAAGAGGAATACGAAACTGCCCGCGTGCTGATCCAGCTTGCCAACAGGGATAAAGAGGTCAGAGATGTGGCAATGGAAGCACTCTGGTATGTCAGCCGCCGCATTGGCGTTCAGGTGGTACGCGATCGCTTTTCACGGCGGCTCCTCTTGCAGCCCTGAGCATGGTTGCCGCTTATGAGCTGCTATGGCCCGGGCATTACCAGCGCTTTTCAGCTCGTAACCGCTGATAGTCTTCGGGGATCAATGAGTATACCTGAATGCTTGCCAGAGAGCCATTGGTGGCACGTTGAGCATTGCGCAAACAGCCCTCAAACTGGAAACCAAGCCGTCGGGGAATAGCCGCGCTACGTACATTGCGCTCATCGCAGCGAATAAAGACCCGGTTCGCCTGTAGCTCAGTAAAGAGAAAGTCAGTTGCCAGGCGAACCGCCTCCGTCACATAGCCCCGACCGGTCGCCGAGGTGCGCAGCCAGTAGCCAAGCTCAAATGAGCCCGCATCCCAATCATGCGGATGAATGCCAAATCCGCCCAGAAAACGCCCCGTGCAGGTATCCCACATATGGAGCGGCATATCCTCACGCAAGAGCCAGTTCGCCATTCCTCGCATGATCCACGGGCGCACTTCCTCCAGCGTCTGATAGGCATCGGCAAACGCCAGCCAGGGCCGTAGTTGAGCTCGCGACTCCGAAAGCGCTTCAAAATACGGTGCAATGTCACTTTCGCGGAAAGGGCGCAGCGTCACACGCTCTCCCCGTAATTCATCAAATAACTTCAAATGTACCGGTCTGATTACACTTGCCATCATGCTATCTGCTCATCTCATGTATTTCGGGGGCCGCTTCCGCTTAGCCCCCGAAAAAAAACAATGTGCTACAGGTATTTTTCAAACCAGCGCAAGATACGCTCATCGATATCGATATTATGTTTGCGTTCGCGTGGTCCATGTCCCTCACGTGGATAAATGACCGCCTCAACAGGAACGCCGCGATCCATCAACGCACGATAGAAACCATATGCCTGATTTACCGGGCAGATAACATCTTTCTCGCCATGCAAGATCAGGCATGGTGTCTGCACCTGTGCAGCATATGTAATCGGTGACCAGCGTCGATACGCGTCAGGGTTGCGCAAGTAATCTGCCTTCATAAAGCGTATATCCCAGTCCGAGATAGCAGATTGCGCATGGAAGCTATGCCAGTCGGTAATGCTGGCCCCGATGACCGCCGCCTTAAAGCGCTGGGTCTGCGTTACAGCCCAGGCCGACATAAAGCCGCCATAGCTCCACCCCATAATACCAATGCGGTTGGGGTCGACCAGTCCTTCATTGACCAGATACTCAATGCCAAACAGGATATCCTGATAATCATTGCCACCCATATCGCCGACGACCGCATCAGCAAACGTCACGCCTCTCCCCCAACTTCCGCGAATATTTGGGCGGAACACGGCATAACCAGCGCCTGCCAGCAACTGCGTCCAGCGAAGCGCCGCGTCATCGATCCAGGCTCCTGACGGCCCCCCATGCACATGAACCACCAGCGGTGGCAGTTCGTCCGTCTTTCGTACCAGTGGCATAGTCAGTAAGGCGTCAATCTCCCAACCTTCCAGGCTCGAATAGCATAGCCGCTTCGTTGGAGCCAGGGCATAGGTTGCCTCAAAGACAGGATTAAGCTGCGAGACGCGCCGCCACTTCAGGGATTCAGCGGACTCTGAAAGCTCGCCAAGCCAGATATCGGTAGGTTCCTGTGATGTCGTGTGCAGTACCAGTAGCGAACGTGCATCAGGAGTGATTGAGACATCGGATGCCGCTTCCAGCGGGAAATCATGTTCCAGATAGTTGATGGTTCCGTTCTCGACTTCCAGCGTTGCGACGACATGGGTGACTCCCTGATAGGCAACAAAGAGCAAACGCCGACCATCAGGCAGCCAGGTACACCAGCACGGGCTGTACTCGATTCCCGGGGTCAGATCACGCGTTGTGCCATCAGCAACCGAAACCAGAAAGATATCACCAGCGCCATGACAGCGATCACTCCAATCACCCGAAATGTACGCAAGATATCGACCATCAGGCGACCACGCAAGATTGCTGGCCTGACGATCCAGCAAAGAGAGCTGACGCACAGAACCGCCATGAGCCGAAATCACGCCGACCTGACCGGCGTACCAGCCGTTTTCACCCGGACCGGTAGAATAATAAAGAGCCAACTGCGAGCTATCTGGGGACCAGGAGAATTCCCAGATGCTCAATTCGGGACATGTCAGAGGATAAGGTGCATCACTATCAATATGGACAGCCCAGAGACGTCGATAGCGATCGGGGGTCAACACCAGTGGATCACCCTCCGGTTCATCGCCTTCCAGTGTGGTAAAAGCCAGATACTGGCTATCGGGCGACCAGGCAAGATCAAGCACACCATTTGGCATAGTGCAGACGCGTCGGGGCTCTCCCCCGGCAGCCGGAGCAAGATATATCTGCGCCTTTTCATTTTCACCCTGAGGGGTTGAAATATAGGCGATATATTTTCCATCCGGTGACCAGCAGGGAGCTTTATCACCCTGAGTCTCTCGGGTTAAGGGTCTGGGTTGCGCCTTCTCTCGGGACAGATCAAGCGTATAGAGACGATCAATACGATACGTCTCCTGCTCACGCCACTCGCCCAGAATAAAGGCGGCTTGCTTCCCATCAGGTGAGATTCGCACCTGCATCGGGGAGCGCAGTTGCAGCCGAGATCCCGGCTTCAACGGGATGCGATCGGGTGGAACTGAATGAAGACTGCTTATTGTCGGTGTTGAAACACTACCCATAAAGTCTACTCCTACTTCGAGATACGAAGGGACAAGCATCAAAGATAGTATAACAGAAACGCACCGATCAATAGAGAGTAATTTGACACAGCGAGAGTCACAGCAAAACTTCATTAACCACCAGGAGAAAGGATGAAGTAATGAAACTGCAAACACGCCTCGCGCGTGGAGAATATAGGCTGAAATTCCAAACATTCAGAGAGTAAAGGGACGCAGCTTTTGCCTTGTCTCGTTCTATAGATAGAATTTGGAGGGAGAGATGCCCAGGTTGCTCGAACGAAAACAGACCCGTGCAGATAAAACGAAAGATACCATCAAGGATCTGAAAGGATCTGCACAGGCAACTTATGGAAACATGCAAA
>Ga0164243_10004599_pt1 | contig 21530 bp, 17 predicted proteins | sample OricompcompostOP_FD_108781 | JGI IMG/M metagenome (GOLD analysis project Ga0164243, IMG submission 108781) | Organic Plus compost microbial communities from Emeryville, California, USA - Original compost - Organic plus compost (OP) | ecosystem: Engineered > Solid waste > Mixed feedstock >...
CGCCTCAAGCGCGACCTTGGCCTTGAACTCGGCCGTAAACCGTCTGCGTGTCTTCATGCTGGATCGTCCTTTTCATCGGTCGATCCACCTTATGCCCCTGTCTCAGAAACCGGCACCACCTCAAATCAGACACCCAAATCGTGCTCAATTGCTCCTAATGTAAGCTTACAAAGTGAAATCATGTCGTACACAGGTAGGCCGGTTTCACGTCGTACCGTTTTTGCTGCAAGTGGAAAAGAAGCGCATTCCAGAAGAATGATAGCAATTCCCGAATTGGCATCCCGCACCTTCTTAGCACAGGCCAAAACGTCAGCAATAAGAGCTCGAACATCTGTTCGAGGGGGCGGCTTCATCATCTCGTCAGACCAGAACTTCCCCCCCTCGATTCCCTCGATCACAACTTGAGTGCGATCCTCCACGCCTGCTAGCGTCAGAAGCTCATCACTGAAGCAGGCACTGTCGTATGTCAGCACTGCGATCTTCCCATTGTTTGGCAACTGGCGCAGTAGTCCAGGCAATAGTAGAAGGCTCGACAATGCGACAGGCACACGTACCCCTGCAGCCACTGCTTCTTGGTAACGTATTGTGAAGCCGCAATTTGAAGTGATTGCAATTGCACCCCGAGAAACAAGACGTCGGGCTGCAGCGATATAGCCGGGCAGCACCGACGTGTCGCCACGAACAACATTCTCGACCCAAGCGCCTGGAACATATTCGATAATCACAGGCGTTCCGACCACGTTCGGGTCTGCATAGGATCCTGGCAGAGGTTCAGGTTGTGCCGCATCAGGTGAAAGCCCCCGCTCAAGACTAATAACTCCCAGCATGATTCACTCCTTTGCGCGTCAGATGATGATTGTAAGTTTCTTGAGAAACCTCAACTGCGAAGATGATCAGATCCGAGTTGCATCACATATGATGAGCAACTATTCTATAAGCTATAAACCCGAAAAAATATCTCATATGAAAGAGGCGCCCTTTCCACCGTCCACCGTGATTACGGCGCCATTAAGAAAAGCTGCCTTGCGGCCAACCAGAAACGAAATGAGCGCCCCTAGTTCCTCCGGGTCACCAGCGCGCCCCATAGGGTTCTCGCCTGCAACTAGCCGTATAGCTTGATCACGACGCAAATTAAGTTCTTCAGCTATTGCATTCACCCTTTGACGGACCCTGCCACTGTAAAAATATCCCGGCGCTACGGTATTAATGCGAACGTTATCAGCAGCAGCAATGCGGGATAGATTTTTTGCCATGTTTGCTATCCCAGCGCGAAAGGTGCCGGCGAGAATTAGATGTTCAGATGGCTCTCGAAACTCTGCACCGGTTATAAAAACTACATCCCCGAAGCGTCGCGATCTCATAGCGCAAAGGGCACTGCGACTTAACCTCACCGCACTCATGAGGAGAATTTCAAAAGCATCATACCATTCTCCATCGCTGAGGGTTTCAATGGCTCCGTAGGGCATATGCCCAGAATTAACGATAAGACAATCGATCGGGCCCGCGAGCGCTTCAGCACGTACAAACAGGTTTCTAGTTTGTTCTGGATCCTCAAGGTCTGAAATGAGGGCATGAACGCATACATTAGGAAAATCTTTTACCAATTTGGTTACTGCACGCTCTGCACGGGCATTGTCACGGCCTGTAAGAACTATATCAAATCCGTCTCCTGCGAGAGCTTGGGCTGTTGCGAAACCTAACCCTGCAGTTCCACCTGTAATAAGGGCCCTGCGAACCAATTTATTCCCTCCTCTCATTTCACACATAGACATTGCAGTACACAGGTTCCATCGGTCGCTGCGAGCAGATCCAGAGTACATCTCACTCTGTAGAGGGCCACAAAAGTCTATCTTGAGTTCATCCAGGCAATAGCTTGTCGGTGAACCTGATCACATCGGAAAACAACCATTTCCTGCCAGTCTTTGATTTCCGGATTATACTGATGTTTCGTTGCAGCTCTGATCTTCTTCCCCAAGGGTTCGTCCGACTGCTCACGGTGATAAGCAAACAGCCAATGATCATCGCGCAGAACCTTACGACTATCCTCTTGACCAAAGGTACCAAACTCAAGGCAAACATAGGTATGTCGATCGCCTAACATGCGTTCCCAATACTCATCCTGGGTTCCGGTAAGGCGAAATGAAGAAGACGTCCCGAGATCTGGTGAAGTGACGGACGGACCGAACAGCTCAAGAGCGCGCTGATAACCATCTAGACCTGAAGGTGTTTCGCATTGCAGCTCACCATATCCATACGGCCCCAGCCCAGTATGATAGTCAATGATCACAATGTTTTTTCGGTATGCGATCTTATAATCTTTAACGATCTTTTCCAGAGTCTCGCGTGCTTCTGATGGCGCTGTTCCACCATAGAACATCCCGTCAGGGTGCGTATATTGTCCGCATTTGCGGGCGCTTTGAAAGGCCATTTCCCCGTGTTTCTCGCGGAACTCTGCAATCGCCTCCTCGGCTCGTACAAGCCCAGTGTGTGACAGATCGCTAGGAACCAGATGGTCGGCCAGTAAATCATAGCCGGGATTCTTCGGCAGAGGTTGGGAGAAGTCGACAAAGTTCCGGTTGAGATCGCAGCCCTCGACTGTTACTCGGCGGTCCCATGCGAATCCATATGGGTTCAGTGAGTGAATAACAAGAACAGCGGTAGATTCGGATAAATTTACCGGAATTTGCGACTGCAACAGGTGCAATTGCGCAGCTGAACCGCAATAGCCCTCGACGCCATGTGTTCCGGAAATCAGGATCAAAACGTTTTCTGCATTTTTATTGCCGACCCATGCAACATCGGTGAAGAGATCCTGCCCCGTCGGGCCTTTTGCAAATGACGGATAAGCGCACGACTTTGTCACAGAAAGAAATCGCTTGCGCGCTTCAAAGTAGTCTTGCGAAAAGAGGTTTTTCATATCTGAGTTTATCATCGATTTTCCACCTTGAACCTTACCCGCGCGGCGGCAAAAGCCGGATGCGCTCGGGATCAATGTTGACGTATAGCTGTGTTCCGTGTGTCGGGACCACACCGTGATCAAAATGACCATCCATCAATAGCTCTAGAGAACCGATCTGTATGATCGTGCGATAGGCATGGCCCAGGTATGTGCTACTGAGTACATTGGCTCGATATGTCTCGGGGCCGTTACCACTAGTAACCATCTTTATGGCTTCTGGCCGAATGGCCACGTTGTAATCGCCCGGCACTGCCTGGCAAGGCAGGGATACATCCGGGTCGATGACCAGCCTTCCTTCGGCATTGACCGTGCCGGGCAGGATGTTGCAGGCTCCGATGAACTCGGCGACGAACCGCGACTTTGGCGTATCGTAGATTTCAAGTGGAGTGCCGATCTGTTCGACGATTCCATGGCTCATGACCACAATTCGGTCGGCCATGGCCAGCGCCTCTTCCTGGTCATGGGTCACAAACAGTGTCGTGATATTCACACTTTTGATCAGAGCGTGCATCTCGTCGCGCAAGCGCAGGCGCAGCCGCGCATCGAGGGCGCCGAAAGGTTCATCCAGCAGCAGGACCGCAGGCCGCACCGCAAGGGCGCGCGCCAGCGCCACACGCTGTTGCTGTCCGCCCGACAACTCTTTGGGATAGCGGTTGCGCAGCACCCCCAGTTCGACAAGGCTTAGCATCTCGTCGACTCTTTCACGCTTGGCATTCTTTTCGACTTTTCGGTTGTCGAGCCCATAGGCGATGTTCTGCGCAACGGTCATATGCGGAAACAGACCATAGGACTGAAAGACCATACCTGTATCACGGCGGTATGGCGGCGTTCGGGTGACATCGGTGCCGGCGATGCGGATCGTTCCTTCTGTCGGCTGAACGAAACCAGCCAGCATGCGCAGCGTCGTCGTTTTGCCGCATCCGGAGGGGCCCAGCAGCGATACGATTTCCCCCTGATGCATGTCGAGAGAGAATGTCTCGACGGCGGCGACATCGCCGTAGACCTTGCGGATACCGTCGAGAGAAACAACAGCGGGTGATGACATGGCTAATTCCTTACTTTCCGACGACGCGGCTGACGCCGACGACCTTTTCGATGACGAGGATCACGACCAGCGTGATGACGATCACGATGCTCGACACCGCAGCGACGGTTGGGTCATAGCTGCTTTCGACAAAGGAAAAGATCTGGACGGGAAGGGTTACGGTTGAGGCGCTGGCCAGAAAGACGGACAGGGTCACGTTTCCGAACGAGGTGACAAAGGCGAAGACCCCGGCTGCGATGATGCTGGGAGCCAGCAGCGGTATCGTCACGCGGCGCAGAGTGGTCGGGGGAGAGGCGCCGAGATTGAGCGATGCCTCTTCGAGCGTCTTGTTGAGCAGCCCAAGACCGGTGCCCAACGTGCGCACGACATAGGGCAACATGATCAGCACATGACCAAACAGGAGGCCCGCAAAAGTCTGGTTGATCCCGATCCAGGACATGAACTGCAGCAGCGCCAGCGCAAGAACGACCATCGGGATGATGATGGGCGACAGCATCAGGGCTTGGAACATCGAACGGCCGGGAAAACGATAGCGGTCCAGGACGAAAGCGCCCGTCAATCCAATCACAAGCGCGATGACCGTCGCCGCTATCGCCAGATAGGCGCTTGTCCCCATCGCGCGCATGAACTGGTCACTGCTCCAGACACGCTCATACCATTGCAGGGAGAACCCTTCCGGCGGGAAGGAGAGCAAGGATCCCGAGGTGAAAGAGGCCCCGACAACGATGACCGCCGGCGTTACCATCATCACATAGACGAAGCCGCGCAGCAGAAAGCCCCCGTAATGCAATATGATGTCGGAGAGGTCGGATGTCATTTTCATGTGCGGCCTCCGGTCAGGATAGCGCTGACGGCACGGGCTGAAACCAGCAGGATGATCGTGATCAGCAACAAAATGATCGACATTGCGGCACCGGCAGGCCAGTTCAGCAGCACAACGATCTGTTCATAAATGACTGCGCCGATCATCTGCACGCGACTGCCTCCGATCAGACGTGGCGTGATGAAGGCCGAGATGGTGAGGATGAAGACCAGCAGCATCCCCGACACGATGCCAGGTGCGGCGATCGGCAGGATGACCCTGCGGAAGGTCGTCAGCCGGTTCGCCCCAAGGTTCGCGGATGCCTCCTCCAGCACCGTGTCGACATGCGAAACCACGCCCATCACCGACAGGATCATGAAAGGCAGGAACTGCTGGACCAGCACGAAGACGACGGAACCGTGATTGAACACCATGCGCAAAGGTCTGTCGATGAGCCCCATCCCCATCAGCATGTTGTTCAGAACGCCGGTCCTGCCAAGCACCACCATCCAGCCAAATACGACCACGACAAGGCTGAGCGTCAGCGGCAGCACCACCGCAATCAACCGCCAGCGCCGTGCCCTGGCCGGCAACCGGGCAAGGGAATACCCGACCGGAAAACCCAGCACGGCACAGATGACGGCAACAATTGCCCCCAGGGCAAAGGTCTCGGCCAGAACCGAAAGGAAGTAGCCATCAACGAACAGCTTGCCATACTGGATCGCACTGACCCCCTCGGCATCAAATGCCCGCTCACCCGGCAGCAGGCTGAGGCGCGCCAGCCCGAGAAAGGGGATGATCAGGAATGTCACGAGCACCAGGAACGACGGCGCAATCAAGACGGCGAACCAAAAACGCCGTCCCGCGAGCGGTGTAAGGGAGGATTGCGGTATAATCTTCATATAGTGTCTTTCATAGGCCTCGTCCGGCTTTACGAGCGTCAGTCGATGACGATCAGCTCGCGTTTGAAACGCGTCAGCGCCTCGCTTCCGGTTTCGGTCACCAGGAAGGACTGGGTGATGACGATGCCGGTATCATCCAGCCACAGGCCGGACATGCAGTGAAACGCCATGCCAGGTTTCAGAACGGTCGTATCCCCCGGACGCAGGCTGGCAGTGCGTTCGCCCCATGTCGGCGGAAAGCCGATACCGATCGAATAACCCAGCCGGGCCTCTTTCTCAAACCCGTGGCGTGCGATCGACTTGCGCCAGACCAGCTCCACCTGCTCGGCGGTCATCCCGGGGCGGATGCCGTCGATTGTGGTGTTGACGCCTTCGATCACCGCATCCGCCAGCCTCAGGTAGCTGTCGTCCGGCCGCCCCAGGAAAACGGTGCGCGACATGGGGCAGTGATAATGCAGGCGCGCTCCGGCGATTTCGATATTGAGCGGTTTGTTCACCTGCAATGGCTGATCGGTCCACAGGCCATGAGGCGTGCGGACACGCTCGGCCGCGCAGAAGTGGGGGGGGCTGGTCGTATAGACACCGCCAAAGTCCTGCGTCCCGGCAATCTGCGCCTTGTAGATTTCGGCGACCACATCGTTTTCGCGCACCCCGGGGGCACATTTCGCGACCGCTGCAGCCATGGCCAGATCCACGATCCTGCCCGCCTGTCGCATATATTCCTGTTCAGCCTTGCTTTTCACCAGGCGAACGCGGTTCACCAGCAGTTCGGCATCGCCGAAACGGGCGTCGGGTAGATTGGCGACGAATTCGGCGTGGATGCGGGCGGTGTAGTAATAGGCTCCCATCTCGACCCCGATCCGCCCCTTGTCCAGCTTCATGCTGCGCAGGATATCCGCCGCCGGCTGGACCGGATGTGCGGTGGTTGATTGCACAAAGTGATCGGGATAGGTGCGGATGTAGTCGTCCCGCAACCAAGTCGTGTCGCGGGCCGAGACGCCATCCATAAAGCGACCGATCCAGACCGGCTGATCCAGCTTTGACGAGACGACCAGAAACAGCGGGGAATAAAAGGCCCAGGCATCGAAACCCGTCAGGTAGAAGATGTTGGAGGGGTCCGACAGGATGATCGTGTCGAACCCGCAGGCCTCCATCTCTGCCTTGGTTGCAGTGAGGCGGGCCTGATATTCGGCCTCGGTAAAGTAAAGTGCGGGCATTCTGAACGTCCTGAAAATTAGCGGAATTCACGATTGAAGCGCGTGAACCAGGCAGAACGGTTGGCCGCCACCTTGGTCCAGTCGACAGGCTTGAGGTTGTTGAGCCCCTCGCCATAGGTCAGGATGCTTTCCGCTACGTCATCCTCAAGCTTGACATTGGTAGTAGGCCCATAACGGAAGAAGCTTGCCAGCCCCGCAATAAACTCATCGGACAATGCTTGTTCTAAGAAAGCTTGCACTGCTTCGGGATGACGGCTATTTTTCACCGGACAAAAGTAGGAACGGACCGCATACAGCCCTTCGGAAGGGGAGACCAATGCCATCGGTACGCCCGCCGAGCGCATCGCGTGGATCCGGCCATCCCAGAATGCTCCAGCAACCGCTTCGCCCTGCTGGAATAGTTGTTGTAGGTTCACTGTGGACGGCGTCAGCGACACCACATTTGGGTAAATTTTGCCGAACGCCTCGAAACCTGGATCCATGTTGTCAAGGCTGCCGCCATTCGCCTCGGCCAATGCGATCAGCAACAGCAAACCGCCGTTATTTTCCAAGTTAAAGAGGCCCACCCCACCGGCCAGATCCGTGCGAGCGAGATCCGCGAACGCTATAAGGGGGTCCTTAACGATATCTGTATTATAGGTGAGTGCATTGGATGAAAAGCATATCGGCACACCGTAGCTTTCGAATTCGCGAGCTGACGAAATAAGCCGCCCTAGTCCTGGTATCTCGCTTTCAGTCACAGGTTGGAGAGCTTCAGCAGCAACGAGTTCGGGCAGCGACGGGCTGTCGCACAGCAGGATGTCGAAGGGCGGAGAATCTGGCGTTGCGATCACCTTGGCAACGGCCGCAGCGCTCGCGCCGGGCGTATAGCTGACCTTGAGACCAGTGCTCTGCTCCAGTGGAACACTGATCAGCTCGGTCATCAGCCGGTCATAATCTCCGCCATACCCATTGACCTGCAGCGTGATCCCTTCGAACTTCCGATCCTGTGCTCGCAGTATGCTGGGGGTCGCAAGGATCGTGGTCGCGGCAAGCGCCATGAAATTTCTACGATGCATTTTATGCTCCCTGTTGGTTCTGATGAGGACTTTACATGGCTGAAGCTAGAGAAGTCTGCATTTTTCCTCACTTTTTGCAGGAATTATGCGGATTCCTAACATTCTTGCCCCTTTTCGGCGATCTTGCAGAGCTTGCGACTGTTTCTCGCGTGGCAACAACATCCCGATTGATGCAAACAACCTTGGGCTGGGTCATTTCCTCATAGGCGAAGCGGACGCCTTCGCGGCCCATGCTGCCGTATTTCGAGCCGCCAAAGGGCATGGCGTCAAAGCGGTAATCCGAGGAATCGTTGATCATCACGCCGCCGGCCTCGATCTGCCCGGCCGCGCGCAAAGCCAGATTCAGGTCTGCGGTGAAGATCCCCGCCTGCAGGCTGTAATCGATGGCATTGGCCCAGGCCAGCGCCTCGTCGAAGCTGTCGAAGGGCTCCAGCGTGACCACCGGGGCAAAGATTTCTTCGCACCACAGCGCGGTGTCATGCGGCACGTTTTCCAGCACCGTCGCGGCCAGCGCGGCGCCGTCGCGGCGGTGGCCGCACAGCACGCGGGCGCCGGCATTGACCGCGCCCTGCACCACGGCATGGGCGCGCATCGCGGCCTCGGTGGTGATCATCGGGCCCAGATCGGTCGCCTCGTCCAGCGGATCGCCGGTGGTGAGGGCGGCGGCGCGCGCGACGAAGGCATCGCGGAACGCCTGATAGAGCGGCCGCTGGATCAGGATGCGCTGGGTGCCGATGCAGTTCTGCCCGGCGGCCCAGAACGCGCCCGAGACGCAGGCCTCGACCGCCTTGTCGAAATCGGCATCGGCCATGACGATCACCGGCGCATTGCCGCCCAGATCCATCGCCAGCCGCTTCAGCCCGGCCGCGCGGGCAATCGCCTCGCCGGTGCGAAAACCGCCGGTGAAGGAGACCAGCCGCACGTCGCGGGCCGAGACCATCGCATGGCCAAGGTCGATGCCGCCCACCGCCGGGGTGACGACCGGATAGGGCAGGCCGGCGGCGCGCAGGGCATCGACCAGCGCCAAGGCCGACAGTGGCGTCAGCTCGGACGGTTTCAGCAGCACCGCATTGCCGCCGGCAATCGCCGGGCCCAGCTTGTGCGCGACCAGATTCAGCGGGTCGTTGAAGGGCGTGATTGCGGTGATCAGGCCCAGAGGATCACGGGTGAACCAGCCAAAGCGGTTTTCCGACCCGGCATAGGCGTCAAACGGGATCACCTCACCCGCGCCGCGCTTGGCTTCTTCGGCCGACAGTTTCAGCGTATTGACGCAGCGCGCGACCTCTTTGCGGGCCTGACGGATGGTCTTGCCGGCCTCAAGCGTGATGGTGCGGGCAAAGGCGTCGGCCGTGGCCTCGATGCGGGCGGCCGCGCCTTCCAGAATCGCGGCGCGCTGGTGGCGGGACTGATCGCGGGCGATGGCGCGACCCTCGCGGGCGGTGGCCAGCAGGCTGTCGATGGCTGCAGCCGGGGTCTCGGGCACCTCGGCGACCAGCGCTCCGTCCCAGGGGCGGGTGACCGCGATATTGCGGGGGGCGGCGATCTGGGCGGCGCAGGCCGACATGAAGGGCTCCATGGCATAAGGAAACCGGCCCCGGACAAAGCGTGGTCCGGGAGAGGCGGTATCAATGAGAGAGGAAGGGCAACCAAGGGTTGCCCGCCGCGCGACGATTGGGAAGGAATGCGCGGCGGGCAGGGCAGAGGGGTCAGGCCAGCGCCTTGTCGCGACCCAGCTCGTCCATGACCTGACGCACGGCTTCGTCAGCGATGCCGACGATCACATCGACTTCTTCTTTGGTGGTCACCAGCGGGGGCGCAAAGCCCAGGATCTCGCCATGCGGCATGGCGCGCGCGATCAGCCCGCGCTGACGCGCCGCGGCCGAGATGCGGTAGCCGACCTTCTGTGCCGCATCGAAACGGGTCTTTTTCTCGCGATCCGCGACGAATTCCACCGCTGCCATCAGGCCGACGCCGCGCACCTCGCCGACGATGGGCAGTTGCGCAAAGGTCTTTTGCATCTGCTGCTGGAAATATTCGCCGGTGACGCGGGCATTGCCGGGCAGATCCTCGCGCTCGACGATGTCCAGCACCGCATTGGCGCAGGCGACGCCGATCGGGTGGCCCGAATAGGTATAGCCATGCGAGAAGGAACCGATGCGGTCGGCGGCATCCTCCATCACCTGATAGACCTTTTCGCTGACGATCGAGGCCGAGAGGGGCACATAGGCCGAGGTCAGGCCTTTGGCGATGGTGATCAGGTCCGGTTCCATGCCGTATTTGATGCTGCCGAACATCTCGCCGGTGCGGCCAAAGCCGGTCACGACCTCATCCGCAATCAGCAGGATGTCGTATTTCTTCAGCACCGCCTGAATCGCCGTCCAATAGCCGGCGGGCGGCGGGGTGATGCCGCCGGTGCCCAGAACCGGCTCGCCGATGAAGGCGCCGACGGTGTCGGGGTCTTCGCGCAGGATCAGTTCCTCAAGCTCACGCGCGCGGCGGGCCGAGAACTGTTCCTCGGTCTCGCCGGCTTCGGCGCCCCAATAGTGGTGCGGCGCGCCGGTGTGGCGGATCAGCCCCATCGGCAGGTCCATGTGGTCGTGATAGAAGCTCATCCCGGTCATCGAGCCGGAAATCACCGAGCAGCCGTGATAGCCGCGCTCGCGGGCGATGATCTTTTTCTTCTTCGGCTTGCCGCGCAGGTTGTTGTAATACCAGACAAGTTTCGCCTGCGTCTCATTGGCGTCGGACCCCGACATACCATAGAACACCTTGCTCATCCTGCCCGGCGCCATCTTGACCAGACGGTCCGACAGGATCGCCAGCTGGTCGGTCGTATGCGCGGCATAGGAATGGTAATAGGCCAGCTTATGCGCCTGTTTGGCGATGGCATCGGCCACCTCGTCGCGGCCATAGCCGATATTGACGCAGTAAAGCCCGGCAAAGGCGTCGATCAGCTGATTGCCATTCGCGTCCTCGATGCGGATGCCCTTGCCGCCGGTCACGATCACAGGATCGCCGGCCTTGCCCGTCGCGAAGTCCTTCAGCTGGGTGAAGGGGTGCAGGACGCTGCGGCGGTCCTTTTCCGAGATGGCGGCGATATCGAGGCTCATGGACGGCTCCTTGTTCTGTCTGGTGGTGGGCGGTCCCACCGGCTGGTTGCAGGATAGCAGCGTCACCAGATCGTGATGCGTCGATAATTGCTTGAACGACGCATAATTCCTGCGCATGATAAAAAGAAATATAAGGAAACCAGCGTGACCGAGCTTGATGCCATCGATCGGCGAATTTTGCGCGCCGTGCAGGGAAACAACCGCCTGACCACCGAGCAATTGGGCGAGATCGCCGGCCTGTCCGCCACCGCCTGCCAGCGCCGGCTGAAACGGTTGCGGGCGGAGAAGGTGATTGAGAGCGATGTCTCGATCGTCTCGCCCCGCGCGGTGGGCCGGCCGCTGACCACGCTTGTCGAGGTCTCGCTGGAACGCGAGCGGGCCGATATCATCGACCGCTTCAAGGCCTCGATCCGTGGCACGCCCGAGATCATGCTGGGCTTCTACGTTACCGGCGACACCGACTTCGTGCTGGTCGTCACCGCCCGCGACATGGAGGATTACGAGCAGTTTACCCGTCGGTTCTTTTACGAGAACCAAGATATCAAGGGCTTCAAGACGTTGGTGGTCATAGATCGGGTAAAAGCAGGATTCGTTGTGCCCATCGATGACAGCGCATAGAGTAACGAGCGAAAGTTGGTGATGGCCTGAAGGGTGGCATATCAAGGCGGTGTTCAAGACGCCGTCAGTTCTCAGTAGAGAAAAGGATACGCCACATGCCGTTAGGGCTGCCCGGCGCCGGTGCACAAGCAGTATTTCCTTTTGCGGGGAACAGCCGAATATACAATCCACAAAGTGAGACTGCCCTGCGCGCACCCCCAAAGACCTGATCTCGGAGATCTTGCGTGGATATCAGAAAGCTTCGTTATTTCGTGGGCGTTGCCGAGGCCCCGAAGTTCGACAAAATTGGTCTATATTTGTGGGCTGTCGGCCCTTCTGATCGAGTCATCTCAATGGGTTAACGATATCCAAGGTCCAAAGTTCTGTAGTCACACGCCTACAGCTGTTTCGGTTTGCCTAGATGGTTCAGCTGGAATATTCTGTAGGTATGTTTGTTCGGATCAGCAAAAGCGGTGAACGGCGCTATCTGCAGCTCGTTGAGTCCTATCGGAACGAGGCGGGGCAACCGCGCCATCGGGTTGTTGCCAACCTTGGCCGCATCGACGGGATGCAGGATGGCCATCTCGACCCGTTGATCCGCGGCCTTTGCCGCGTGGCCGGGCGCGACGAACCAGAAGCACCAGAGATCTCTCACGCACCTGCCAAAGCATTTGGAGACGTTTTCGCGCTGCACGAACTATGGAGGGATCTCGGCTTTGACCGCGCCCTCGGTCGCGCTCTTCGATCCGGCAAGCGCAAGCTGGATGTCGAGGCATTGGTGCGGGCGATGGTCTTCAACCGCCTGTGCGACCCTTCCAGAAAGCCGGGGTGCCTGCGCTGGCTCGACACCGTGGCCATGCCCGAGATGCCGGCCAAGGTCGAGCATCACCATCTCCTGCGCGCCATGGACGCCCTGATGGACAATGTTGATCGCGTAGAGGCTGAGCTGGCCCGTCAGATCCGGCCCTTGGTCGATCGCGATCTGACAGTTGTCTTCTACGATCTAACCACCGTGCGCATCCACGGTGAAGGAGAGGTCGAGGACGACATCCGCGCCTTTGGCATGAACAAGGAGACCGGTGGGATCGCCCGCCAGTTCGTGCTTGGCGTCGTGCAGACCGCCGAGGGGCTGCCGCTCATGCATACCGTGCATCCGGGCAACGTAGCCGAGACCAAGACGCTGCAAGCCATGTTGACCACCGTCCTGCAGCGCTTCCCGATCGAGCGCGTGATCCTGGTGGCCGACCGCGGGCTGCTTAGCCTCGACAATATTGGCGCCCTGACATCCCTGGCCGAACAGGGCGGGCGAACGTTGGAGTTCATCCTCGCCGTCCCCGCGCGCCGCTACAGCGACCTGGTCGAGACCTTCCGAGACATGGCCTTTGACGAGAACGGGCTGACCGAGGGTCGTTTTGCTGGTCACCGCCTGATCGTTGCCCATGATCCCTTCCGCGCCGCCGAGCAGGCCGACCGCCGCCGGGCACGCATCGCCGAGCTGGAGGCCATGGCCGAGAAGATGGTCGGCAAGCTTGATGCCCAGGATGCGGGAAAGACCGCAAAGGGGCGCCGTGCTTCCGACCGCGGGGCCTACAGCCGCTTCACCCGAGCCGTCGCAGAGGCAGAACTCACGCGCTTCCTCAAGGCCGATCTCGACGCAGATCGCTTCAGCTGGCACGTCGATGAAGACGCCATTGCTGAGGCGGAACTCTTCGACGGCAAGCTCGCGCTGATCACCAACGCCCCGGACCTGCCCCCTGCCGAGGCCGTCGCCCGCTACAAGGGCCTTGCCGACATCGAGCGCGGCTTCCGCGTGCTCAAATCTGACATCGAGATCGCGCCAGTCCACCATCGGTTGCCCGAGCGCATCCGTGCGCACGCGCTGATCTGCTTCCTGGCCCTCGTCCTCTACCGGGTCATGCGCATGCGCCTGAAAGCCAGGGGGCACAGCGCAAGCCCCAGAACCGCGCTCGACATGCTCGCGCGCATACAGCGCCACAGCACGAAAATCGGCGAACGCTCAATTGATGGCCTCTCAACGACAACCCCGGAACAATTGGAGCTGTTCAACACCCTGAACCTGCCAAAACCTGCCTAAAAGCCGTCCCGTAGTCACACAAAGGCGAAACCCGCCTCAGAGAAATCAATCGCTTAGCGGCTTTGCTGTCGAACTTCGGGGCGCCGATGCCAAGCGAGAATACAGAAGAGTTCGAGCGGGTTCTCACCCAGCACTGAGCCGGCTCAGTGCTGGGTGAGAAACAACAGCCGGATTCACTACGACTAAATCACACAGCGCATCGAAGCTCAGGTAGGTTGCGGCGGTTGCGCGCCCCCGCAACCAACGATAATTGCGAACCTCCGCTGGCACCGCCGCGGAGGTTTTTGCGTTTCTACGCCCAGGCTTCCGCGACCCGTCCGATCGCGCCAGAAGATTGTCCAGCGCCTCGGCCTCCGACAGGAAATCCGGATCCTTCTTTCCCGCGGCGAAGCGCAGGATGGCGCCGAGATCGCCGCGCAGCACGATGGCCAACTCGTCTTCCTCCGGCACCAGCGTCACCTGGTCGACCAGCGGGCGGAGGATCTCCGCCGCCTGGGCGCGGCTGTCCTCGTGCTGCAGGTTCTCGGAAAGCGCGGCGATCCGTTGGGCATAGAGCGCCGCCATGTTCGGGTGCAGCAGGGGCGGTGGTTCGTCGGCGTTGGCCAGCTTCTCCGTCAGCTCCGCCTTGCGGGCTTCTAGCTTCTCGGCCTTGTCTTTGAGTTTTGAGGGAGGGAAGCCTTCGAGGATGGCGTCGACGATCTTGTCCAGTTCCCGATCGATGCGCTTCAACTCCTGCCTCCATCCTTCAAGGTTAGCGCCGCGCTCCATGCGGAGCCGGTTCACCTCCCTGGTGAATTCGGCGCAAAACTCCCGGAACAATTCCGGCTCCATCAGGTGCTTTTTGAGCCCGTTCAGGACCGAGGCCTCGAGCGCGTCGCGGCGAATATTGACCCGGTTGTCGCAGGTGCCCTTGTTGCGCGCCGTCGAGCAGCCCAGAAGATCCTTCGAGATCATCGAATAGCCGCCCCCGCAGCAGCCGCATTTGACCAGGCCGGCGAAGAGGTGTTTCGGACGTCGCCGGTCGTTCAGCGGGTTGCCCTCCGGCCGGGGGCGGGTCGAGAAGGCCAGTTCGCCCTGCCGGGCCTTCACTGCGTCCCAGAGGCTTTGGTCGACGATGCGCAGGTCCGGGACGTCCTGCACGACCCATTCGCTTTCCGGGTTCGGCCGCGAGACCCGCCTGCCGGTATCGGGATCCTTGACGTAGCGAAGCCGGTTCCAGACGAGGCGGCCGACATAAAGCTCGTTGTTCAGGATGCCGGTGCCGCGCTCGCGGTTGCCATGGATGGTCGACGGCCCCCATTCCCGGCCCATGGGGCCAGGGACGCCCTCGCGGTTCAGCGCCATGGCGATGGCGCGCGAGGAGAGCCCGCTGTCGTAATCGGCGAAGATGCGGCGGATGACGGCGGCCTGCGCTTCGTTGATCGTCCGGTCGCCGCGGATCGGTTCGCCATTGGCATCGAAGCGCTTCACCACGTCGTAGCCGTAGGAATTGCCGCCGCCGGACTTGCCGTCCTCGACCCGGCCGCGCAACCCCCGGCGGGTCTTGTCGGCCAGGTCCTTCAGGAAAAGGGCGTTCATCGTTCCCTTGAGGCCGACATGAAGATGGCTGATCTCCCCTTCGGACAGGGTAAACATCTTCACGTCGGCATAGGTCATGCGCTTGAAGATACCCGCGATATCCTCCTGATCCCGCGACAGGCGATCCATGGCTTCGGCCATGATCATATCGAAGCGGCCTCGCGAAGAGTCCGATATCAGCGCCTGGAGGCCGGATCGCTGGATCATGCTGGAGCCGGAGAGGGCATGGTCGGAATATTCCTCGACCACCTGCCAGCCCTCCTTCTCGGCCCGCAGACGGCACATGCGGAACTGGTCGGCGATCGACGCCTCGCGCTGCAGGTCCGAGGAATAGCGGGCGTAGATCGCGACCTTCATGCGCGGGCCTCCTGGTCAGTCGGGATGTTGGTTATGCCCCTCGCGCTCTTCGGCCGCGACGAACTCCCGCGCCGCCTGCCGGGCCAGCAGGCGCACCAGGTCCGCAAGCCGCCGGTCCGGGGAGGGTAGGGGAATGGCGGAATCGCGGGCCGGCTCTGCGACCACCCGCAGCCGTTCCGCCACTGTCTGCCTCCGCCGTGCCATCGCCCCGTTCCGCTCCTCGCACGGCAGGATCCGCGCCAGAAGAATCGTGGCGCAGGGCGACGAGGAATCACAGGCGGGTTCGGGCGCATCGCATCAAGCCTCGGCGCAGCACAGCGTAAACCGGCGCTGCCGCGCCTGCTGCAGGGGGCGCTGCGCGGCGGCACCTTCGTAGGGTGGCGTAAAAATACTGGAAAGTCGCGGGGGTTCTGGCGGCGAGGGGTGAAATCGGCGGGGTTCCGCAGCTCATGCATGGAAACGCCTTAGGCGCCCTCCCGTAGGGCATGCTCTATAGATTCATAGCGGGGCGGGCCGCCCAAGGGTACCCTTCCGAGGTTACTGCGAAGGCCATGCGCCTGATTGGTCGGCCTACGACAACCACAGCTCGTTGCCGCCCGGTAGACCCAAGCCCTCCAAGATCATGCATCCGATTTGGAAGGAGTTCTTCGACCGTGCAGTAGAAACCCCTTGGAATACCGGGATCCGAGACGTGTCAAGGGCGCAAGAGCCCCAGCTCCTGCAAAAGACTCGGCAAGTTAGGTGATCGCGCCTCGCATTCCCAGATGATCACGACTCGCCAACCTAGTTCCTCCAACGCAGCTTGGCTCCGCTTGTCTCTGGCTTTGTTAGCATCGAACTTTGCCCGCCAGAACTCCGGCCTCGTTTTGGGTACGCGTGCGATGCTACACCCTTCATGCGCGTGCCAAAAGCATCCGTGGACCATCACGACCGTACGATCTCGCGGAAGGACAATATCTGGCTTTCCTGGAAGATCCTTTCGATGCAGTCTGAAGCGTCGTCCCGCCCGATGCAATGCGCGTCTGACCAGAACCTCTGGCTCGGTATCCTTGCTTCGGAAGCGAGCCATCAGGCGCTGCCGGTCCTGTGGGTTCATGGTCGACATGGATTGAATATGGGGTATAGCTATCGATATGACCACCCAAGAGCACTTTAGAATCAGCTCCCATCTAAAGGACATAATCGGACGCGACTTGGTAACGAACGAGTTCGTTGCTGTGTTTGAGCTTGTCAAGAACGCGTTTGATGCTAGGGCAAAACGCGTTGACATCGCTTTCGATAGCGACAGGGGTGAACTGTGGGTCGTTGATGATGGCAAGGGCATGGATGCTGAGACCATCCGCGATCGTTGGCTATTCGTGGCCTATTCAGCAAAGGCCGATGGTACCGAAGATGCCGGCGCGGCCGGCGACTATCGCGATCGCATCAGGCCTTCTGGCCGGTACGCTGGCAGCAAGGGGATCGGTCGCTTCTCATGTGACACGCTCGGTGGAACACTGTCCCTGTATAGCCGACCATCTGCGAAGAAACCTACCCAGAAGCTGGACGTGCGTTGGGAGGACTTCGAAATCGATAGTCGTAAACTATTTCAACGGGTCCCCGTTGAGTTAGAGGAGGTAAGTGAATTTCCTGAAGATGCTCCAGTCGATATGCCCAATGGTTCCGGCACGGTGTTACGGATTAGTGAACCAAGGACTGAATGGGATCCAGAACGTATACAGCGGCTGCGCAGCTATTTGGAAAAGCTAATTGATCCGTTTGGCACCACGGACGATACCCCCGTCCACATAACGGTTGTAGACAGGAATTTGGATGATGAAATAATTGCTTCATTAGAAGGCCCTGTCGGTAACGACTTGAGAGATTTGCTATCGGAAAAGACGACCAGGATTGTAGTTGAGATGGACGGTAAGAAAATCTCAACGGAACTCATTGACCGTGGGCGAGCGATCTATAGGATTTCAGAAGAAAATACATACGAGGGATTCAAAAATTCATCAGTTCGCGCGGAAGTATTTTATCTGAATAGGAGCGCCAAGAATACTTTCACGCGAAGGATGGGGGTTAGGCCGGTCGAATTTGGTAGTATCTTCCTTTTTCTGAATGGCTTCCGAATTTTCCCAATCGGTGAAGAAACTGATGATACATTCGGGTTAAATCGTCGCAAACAGCAAGGCTCTTCACGCTATCTTGGCACACGCGATGTGATCGGTCGGATTGATGTCAAAGCCCCCCCGCGAATATTCCGAGAGGCTTCAAGCCGCGATGCCGGGTTGATTGAAGATGCTCATACCCGTGATCTTTATGATGCCATACGGCGGAAGGCCATATTCCGGCTTGAGCGCTATGTGGTGGGTGTGACGTGGCAAGATAAGGCGGACGCCGACCGTGAAGATGCAAGTGGCTTATCTATACCTGCAACGCGTGGCCGGGTTGCGCAGTTAATCGGACAGCTTGCGGCGACCCGCGACATCGAATTAGAATACTACGACCCCGACATAGTCGAACTGTTTGACGAGGATGCACGGTCTTTACAAGGAGCATTCAAATCACTGACGGCCATTGCCGAACGTGAAGGTGATACCAATCTGCTTCGAAGGATAGAAGAAGCCCGAGCACGTCAAGTTGAGCTTGAAACCTCGGAAAAAGAGGCAACCGAGGCTGCCCGGAAGGCCCTTGCGGAAAAGGCGCGTGCTGACGAACGCATTGCCAGGCTTGAGCATCAGGCAACCTACCTTGCGTCCACTCAAGACATGACAGCAGAGCAAATGACGTTGCTCTTGCATCAGGTACTGATCTATGCCGGGCACATTAGCTCCGCTGTAGATCGCGCGTTTGGCCAAACCGGCGAAGTGGCGGAAGCGGCTGCCGATCTCCTTGAAGGGGGGGATGACGATGACTTGGCGGAGGCCGCCGCGACCATAAGGGTCGCTAACCGCAGGGTGATTGATGATCTTGACTACATTCACCTAGAAAACGATAGATTAATGGCAGTTGCGCGCTTCGCCTCAAACGCCCGCTTTGAGTTGGAGACTGATCGGCTCGAAGGAGACATTGTCGAATTCTTCGAGGAGTATGTGAACAAGGTCCGGGCGACCCGCGATGGGGTAGGTTCGATCACCTTTGAGACAAATGGTCTTTCCTATAAGACGGAGTTTAGGCCGGTTGACCTCGTTGTCGTGGTCGACAATCTCATGGATAATGCCCGGAAACATGGTGCACGGCAGATGAAAATGGCAGCCTTGCGCGAAAAGGGCGGGGCTGGCGTTCGCATTGCAGTTACTGACGATGGTCGAGGAATCGATGAGGATCGTGTCGATCCTGAGCGGATCTTTGACAAGGGCTATACCTCGAGCCCAGGAGGAACGGGTCTGGGGCTGTATCACGCTCGAAAAGTCATGGAAGAGATGGGGGGGGGGCTAGCTCTTGATCCCGAACGAGAACCAGGCCGCGCCACCTTTCGGATAGTCTTGCCAGGAGCTCGAAAATGAATCTTACCTTCGGGATATGCTGGATTGAAGACCAAGCAAGTGAAGCCGAGATCGAGGCAGTCGAGGCTGCGGTTCGGGCTGCTGGTTTCGAGCCCGACGTGTACCGCATCGCGGCTGAAGATGAAATCCGGGCGTTTGCGAAGCAGCAGGAACATTTTCAAGACTACGACCTGATCTTGCTGGATCTTAGACTTGGAAACGGCCTTCGAGGGAACGAGCTAGCACCTGAGATCAGGCAAAGCTTCCGATCAACCCCGATACTCTTCTACAGTGCCGTGGCGGAGAACGATCTACGTATGATGATGGCACAAAAGCACATTGATGGTGCATACTGTGCCCATCGGGATAGACTGTCAGTCCGAGTTGGCGAATTAGTTTCAGATCTCTCTCCTGCACTCAATCGCCTCTCGGGGATGCGCGGCTTAGCTGCACGGGTTGTAGCAGAATGTGACCATGAGCTTCGTACAATACTGGTTGGATTGGCAGAGGCGAGCGGCACCGCTGCTGAAATAGCCAGTTCCCTTAAAAGCAGGGTAAGAAGCGCAGCCGAAGGCCAACAGAAGCGTATTGATGATATCGAAGAACTCGTTGAGCTCCTTGATGACCACGCTATCTCAAGCGGCGCACTGTTCATGGAGGTCAGGGACCTGCTTCGAGCGGGTATATTAACAGATGAAATGCGCGCAGTCTTGAGGTCTGTTAGGGAGTTTCCCAATGATGTACTCAAACGCCGCAATATTCTCGCACATGCTCTCGAGGAACGGGGGGAAGATGGCTGGACGATTACCTACGACAAAGGAACAAGGGTGTTAACCGTGGCTGACTTCGAGCGTTATAGGCAAGGCTTTCTCTCCCAACTTAGCAGACTTCGGGACCTTAGGATGCTTTTGATCAGCGAGTAGGCCGACGAGTGTTTCGCCGATCGCTTCGGCGAGGAGCGGTGGCACAGCGTTCCCGACTTGCGTATACTTCGGACATGCATCCCGTCGGCGACTGCCTCCAGTAGTATACGGTCCGCAGAATGAAAACCAATCAGGAAAGGATTGTAGCCTCGCCATTTCGCGAACGCTCATGGTCCGAGCGTCGGAGTAATGTATCATATCATCGGGAAGTGTGGTGACGGTCGGAGCCGGGGCATCGGGTGCCAATGGCGTCGTAGAGCGTTTTCCGATGCCCAGACGCGTGCGATCAGCCGGCTTAAGGCTGACGCCAAGTTGACAAGTCCGAATGATTTCGTGCATCCGTTCCGCAATCTTCGCCGAATGTCTTGGGATGCGGCGATCGTCTGGCTGTCCCTCTTGACCGACCCTTATCAACCTCTGATAAGCACTGAGGGCAATATTATCGTGCCGCACGACGGCGGAAAATCCCTGCTTGCCCCATTCTGGATCGGGGGTATGCGTGTTCTCACCAATCTCTAGATCGGAGAGGGCGTCCTTCGCTGTGGTTGGGCCTGGCCAAAGGCCACGGGTGGAGAGGAAGCCTTTTCTAGCCGTTCTCAGTCGCTCGAACGGATCAATTCCAGGGAGCGTACCTTCTTTCGCAGCAATGCAAAAATACCGTGGGCGACGTTGAGGTACGCCCCAGTCCGATGCAATTAACACATCGGACCAAGTCTGGTAGCCCATTTCCTGCAACCGAAATTCGACTACGTCAGCGTAATTTCCTCCGTCAGCGTGTGGCATGGACGTAAATCCACGAACATTCTCGATTAGAATAAGATTTGGGCGGATATGCTCTGCGATCTGCAGATATGCTTCGACCATCCGGCTTCGGGGGTCGTCGGGGTTGCGTCGGCCGTTGGTGGAAAAACCCTGGCACGGAGGCCCACCTGCCACCAAGTCGATCTTGCCGTTGAGCTCTGAGAGATAATCCTTATATCGATCCGCAAAATCTACCGCATCGATTGGTTCTATTGGTAGCCAGTCAGGCCACAGAGATCTGCCGTCCTTGCGGTCAAGCAGGTTCTTCTTATAGGTCTGGAATGCATTAGCATGGGCTTCGATCGCAAAGATGCAATCGAAGCCCGCACTTTGGAGTCCGAGAGATAGACCTCCGCACCCCGAGAATAGATCGACACAACTTCGTTTCATATCACTTTCTTGCATATTTGGGTAGGGTTGTCCAGGACATCAATGCGCTTTGAGCGACTGGGGCGGACGATGTCGTAGAACGGTTTCATCCCACTCACCGATCCAGTTCCGCTCTCGTCAACTCGGCGATCTGCAGATCGATCCCGGCCAGGGGATCGCCGTCGCCCAGGAACCACGCGGCCGATAGCCCAGTCCATGCCAGGATCCATTGCAGCAGGCGCCGCCG
>Ga0164243_10004600_pt1 | contig 21526 bp, 21 predicted proteins | sample OricompcompostOP_FD_108781 | JGI IMG/M metagenome (GOLD analysis project Ga0164243, IMG submission 108781) | Organic Plus compost microbial communities from Emeryville, California, USA - Original compost - Organic plus compost (OP) | ecosystem: Engineered > Solid waste > Mixed feedstock >...
CGGCGAGCATGGGCCTCGCGAGCGCCGCGCAGGCCCGCGCCACCAAGGAAGTCGAGGTCAGCCGCATCCTCGATCCTGGCCTGCTGCGCGGGCTGGCACACCGGCCGCTGTGGCTGATCGGCATGGTCGCCACCGGTGCCGGGCTGGCGCTGCAACTCGTCGCGCTGGCCTATGCGCCCTTGCTGGTCGTGCAGCCGCTGCTGATCACGTCGCTGATCTTCGCCGGCGCGTTCTCCGCCCGGCTCGAACGCCGCAGGCCCGACGGGGTGATGATTCTCGGCTCGCTGATCTGCATCGCGGGCCTCACCGCGTTCCTGCTGCTCGCCCGGCCCGGCGGGGACGCGGGCGCCTTCGTCGAGGGCACGAGACCACTGCCGCTGGTGCTCGTGCTCGGGCTGGTCACCCTGGTCGCGCTCGTGGTGTCCACGCTCAGCCACGGCTCGGCGCGGGTACTGGGGCTGGCCGTGGCCACCGGCGTGCTCTACGGCGTGACCGCCGGGCTCATGAAGATCGTCGCCGGGCAGGCGAGAAACGGGCTGACCGAACCATTCGGCGACTGGACGCTCTACGTCGTGTGCGTCGTCGGCCCGCTCGGATTCCTGTTGTCCCAGAACACCTTCCAGCAAGGCCGGTTCCTCACCCCGGCACTCGCGGTGATCACCGCGCTCGATCCGCTCGTCGGCGTCGCGATCGGCGTCTGGTGGATGGGGGAGACCGCCAACACCGAACCGCTCGCGCTCGCCGGGGAGGCCGTCGCGGGTGCGGTGATCATCGTGGGCATCGTGCTGCTGTCCAGCCGGGCATCGCACCTGGCTCGCGCCCAGTCCACATCGGACGAACTGCTCGACGGGAACGCTTCGGAAAGGGCGGCATGAACAAGGTGCTGATCGTCTCGGCGGCGATGGGTGAAGGCCACAACGCGACCGGGAGGGCACTGCAGGACGCCGTCCGCCGGCTCTGGCCACACGCCACGATCGGCTGGCTCGACGCGCTCGACGTGATGGGGGCCGGCGTGGGGCCGCTGTTCCGGTGGATCTACGTGTCCAACGTGCGGCGCACCCCGTGGCTGTATGAGTTCTTCTACCGTGCGCTGTGGCGGTTCCGCTGGTTCGCCGCGGCATCCAAACGCTTCGTCGGTGTCTGGTGCGGATGGCGGCTGGCCCGCAAGATCGGCGTGTTCCAGCCGGACCTGGTGCTGTCCACCTACCCGCTCGGCACGGCCGGGCTGGACTGGCTTCGCCGCCACGGCAAGCTCGACGTGCCCGTCGGCGCCTGGATCTCCGACTTCGCGCCGCACCCATTCTGGGTGTACGGCGCGATCGACCTCAACCTCGTGATGCACGCCCGCGCCGTGCCGCCCGCGCTGGACTGCGTGCCCGGCGCGAACGTCGCCGTCTCCGCGCCCTCGGTGCGCGACACGTTCCGTCCCGGCGACCGCGACACGGCGCGCCGGCGACTGGGCCTGCCGCTGGACGCGTTCGTCGCGCTCGTGTCCTGTGGCTCGCTCGGCTTCGGCGACGTGGAGGACGCCGCACGGGAACTGCTCGACGCCCATCCGGACGTCGTGCCGGTCGTGGTGTGCGGGCGCAACACGCGCCTGCTGGAGCGGCTGCGGCCGCTGGCCGAGCAGGACCCGCGGCTGCGCCCGCTCGGCTGGACCGACCAGATGCCCGCCTACACGGTCGCCGCGGACGTGGTCGTGACCAACGCCGGTGGCGCGACCGGACTGGAGGCGCTCGCGTGTGAACGTCCCGTGCTCATGCACCGGCCGATCGCCGCACACGGCCGCGCCAACGCCGCGCTGATGCAGGAGGCCGGGCTGGCGATGGTGTGCGAGCGTGACGGTGAACTCGCCGCCGCGGTGCGCGCGCTCATCGCCCAGCCGACCCAGTGGAAGGCGATGGCCGAGGCCGCGGCCCGGCACTGCGAGGCGACCGGTGACCTCGCCGACGGGCTGCTCGCGCTCACCTCGGCGGCCCGCGAGCGCAGTGTGTGCCCGGGGCGAACGGGGTAGCCCGGGGACATGGCTGACGTGAAACGCCTGCTCAAGGAGGCCGGCCAGACCTACGCGGCGGAGGCGGGCATCAAGCTGGCCGATATGCCGTCGCAGCTCTACCGGCTGCTCGTGCTGTCGGTGCTGCTCTCGGCGCCCATCCAGGCGAAGGTCGCGGTCGCCGCGGCCCGTGAGCTGCACAAGGCGGGTATGGGTACCGCGAAACGCATGGCGGAGGCGAGCTGGCAGGACCGGGTCGACGCCCTCGGCCGCGGACATTACGTGCGCTACGACGAAAGCACCGCCACCGCGCTCGGCGACGGCGCCCGGCTGCTGCTGGACAAGTACTCCGGCGATCTGCGCAAACTCCGCGACCAGGCCGCGGATGTGAAGGAGGTCAAGGCGAAGCTGCGGGAGGTGCCCAGGCTCGGCCCGGTCGGCGTCGACATCTTCTGCCGCGAGGCCCAGCAGGTGTGGCCCGAGCTGCGGCCGTACTTCGACGACAAGGCACGCAAGGCCGCCGGGAAACTCGGCCTCGACGCGAAGGACCTGCCGAAGCTGGTCGGCGCCGACGACTACGCGCGGCTGTCCGCCGCCCTGGTCCGCGCGGGCCGGGACAGCAAACTCGCCGAACTCGTAAGCTGAGGGCCATGGCCCGCTCGAACGACGAGGTCGCGGCGCTGCTGCAGGAGTACGCCGACCTGCTCGCGATCACCGGCGGCGACCGGTTCAAGGCCCGTGCCTACGAGAAGGCCGTCCGCGCCGTCGCGGGGTACCACGGTGACGTCGCGGGCCTCGGCGTCAAGGAGCTGCGCGCCATTCCCGGCGTTGGCAAGTCCATCGCCGACAAGATCTGGGAATACTTCGAGCATGGCAGCGTCGCCGCCATCGAGGAGGTCCGCGCACGGATCCCGGCGGGCGTGCGGCAGCTGATGGCCATCCCGACCCTGGGCCCGAAGAAGGCCGCCCAGCTGTATCAGGACCTCGGCATCTCCTCCGTCGAGGAGCTGGTCGACGCGATCCACAGCGAGCGGCTGCGCGATGTGAAGGGGTTCGGGCCCAAAACCGAGCAGAACATCCTGCACGGCGTCGAGCTGATGCAGCAGGCGGGCGACCGGGTGCTGATGAACGTCGCGATGGACCTCGCCGAGGAGATCGTCACCGAACTGTCCGCGGTCACCGGCTGCAGCCGCTGCACCTACGCGGGTTCGCTGCGCCGCTTCCGCGAGACGATCGGCGACATCGACATCCTCGCCGCGGCCGAGGAACCCGGGCCGATCATGGCGGCGTTCCGCGAGCTGGAGCTCGTCGCCGAGGTGATCGCGAGCGGTGAGAAGAAGACCTCCATCCGCACGACGAAGGGTCTGCAGGTCGATCTGCGCGTCGTGCCGCCGCAGGCGTGGGGCGCGGCGCTGCAGTACTTCACCGGCTCCAAGGGGCACAACATCCGCACCCGCGAGATGGCGGTGCACGCCGGGCTGAAACTCTCCGAGTACGGCATCTTCGACGTCGAGACCGGCGAGCTGGTGGTGTCCGAGACCGAGGAAGAGGTCTACCGGCGGCTCGGGCTGCCGTGGATTCCGCCCCCGCTGCGGGAGGACCGGGGCGAGATCGAGGCCGCGCGGAGCGACGAGCTGCCGGACCTCGTGACCGAGCGCGACGTCCGCGGCGACTTGCACACCCATACCGATCTGACCGACGGCGTGTCCTCGCTGGAGGACATGGTCGAGACGGCCGCCGCCCGCGGCTACTCCTACTACGCGATCACCGACCACGCGCCGAACCTGTTCATGCAGCGCATGTCCGACGACAAGATGCTCGCCCAGCGCGAGCAGGTGCGGGAACTCGCCAAGCGCTACCCGAAGATGACCCTGCTGCACGGCACCGAGCTCAACATCGACGCGGACGGCGAGGTCGACTGGGACGCGGACTTCCTCGCCGGTTTCGACCTGTGCGTCGCGTCGGTGCACTCGTCGTTCAACCAGCCGCGCGAGGAGATGACGCGGCGCCTGGTGCGGGCGTGCGAGAACCCGTACGTCAACATCATCGGTCACCCCACCGCCCGGCTGATCGGCCGCCGCCCGCCGGTGGACGCCGATCTGGACGAGGTGTTCCGCGCCTGCGCCCGCACCGGCACCGCACTGGAGATCAACTCGTTCCCGGACCGTCTTGACCTGCGCGACGAGCACATCCTGTGGGCGAAACGGCACGGCGTGAAGTTCGCCGTCAACAGCGATTCGCATTCGACACTGCACCTGGCCGGGATCCGCTACGGGGTCGGCACCGCGCAGCGTGGCTGGCTCACCAGGGACGACGTGATCAACACCTGGCCGCTGTCCCGGTTGCGGAAGTTCCTGCGCAAGGGCCGCTCCTAGCGCAGCCGTTCCTTCGCTTTCCAGTACAGGCGCCGCAGCGCCATCGCGCCGGGATTGCGTTCGCTCAGTTCGATCAGCGTGGCCTTCAGCTGGTGCCGGGCCGGTGGCCACTGCCTCGGCACGCGCGGTACGAGCCCGGCCAGCGCGTCGATCGCGACGTCGAGCAGTTCCGCGTCCGGGGTGGGCGTGAAACCGGTGTCGTCCCAGGGATCCACCGGGATCAGCTCGTCGAGATCACCGACCACGTGATATCCGGCCTGCCGGATGTCGTCGATGAACTGGCAGGCCTGCTTGCGCAGCCACGGGAAGTCCTCGGCCGGGATGGTGATCGCCCGCTGCTCCGGCCGTCCCGGCAGGATCTCCAGCGCCAGCTGGTCCTTCACGACGGCCGAATGCTGTGCCCACTCCACCTCCAGCCGGACGTTGAGGCGGCGCAACAGTTCCGCCTCCGCCGCGCCGAGAGACGTGTTGTGGTGCCTGGGATAGCTGAACCGGCCGACGTCGAGTTCGACCGCGCTGGCGAACCGCGGCCACACGCCGGGACCAGACTGCGGCACGGTCACCACATGCACCCGCTCCGGTGGCAGGCCTGCCGACCAGGTGCGCAGGATCTGCGTCAAGTCCTGGTAATCCCAGAACAATCCGCTGGTCTCGGCCGGCTCGCCGGTGCGCAGCGCGGACAGCAGATCCGGCAGCGTCGTGGTCTGGCCGGTCTTGACGTTCTCCTGCCACACCGAGGGAATCTGCCGCGCCAGATCGCGTGCCGTGCACACCACGTGCACCTCGGCGAAGTCCAGAGTGGACAATGCGTGCGCGGCTTGTTTCGAGGTGGCGCTGGCCAGCAGCTCACAGGACACGATCGAGTTGCCGGGCCAGGACCTGATGTGCGCGGCGAGCCGCGCCCACGCTCCCTCGGCCAGCGGTTCCAGCCAGTCGCGGTACCGCTCGCGTTGCAGGTCGATGGCCGCGAGGAACTGCTCCGCGAACACGTGACTCGGGTAGAGCACACCCGCCTCGGCGAGGATGGTCCGGTTGTGCCACAGCGTCTCCTGCACGGACGTGGTTCCGGTTTTGGGCAGTCCGATGTGGAGGTAGACGCGTCTCGGCATGATTTGGCAGCCTATGGATCCGTCGCCGCCGGTGGCTGTGAACGGCTTGAGAGTTTCTTGGGAAATCCCTGGGAAACCGCCGCCGCACACCTCCGGTGCGCTAGAAAGCGATCATGTCCCGACTCACCCGTGGCGCCACGGTATGGCTGACCGGCCTGCCGGGCGCGGGAAAGACGACCGTCGCCCGTGCCGTGCAAGCCCGGCTGGCCGGTCAGATGGAGGTCGCGGTCCTCGACGGGGACGAACTGCGCACCACGATCTCCGCCGATCTGGGATTCTCCGAACAGGACAGGGAACAGCACGGCCGCCGCGTCGGCTACGTCGCGGAACTGCTGACGCGGCACGGGGTTCTGGTGCTGGTACCCGTGATCACCCCGTTCGCCCGCACCCGCGCGGCCGTCCGGCGCCACCACGAGCAGCGGGGCTCGGTACTGCTGGAGGTGCACGTCGCCACTCCGGTGGCCGAGTGCGCCCGGCGCGACCCCAAGGGCATGTACGCCCGGGCCCGCGCCGGCACGCTACCCGGCCTGACCGGCGTCGACGGCACCTACGAGGAACCTGGCGCCCCTGAGCTACGCCTGGACACGACGGACATCGACGTGGACACCGCGGCCTCGCGGGTACTCGGCCTGCTGGCGCAACACCGCCTCCTGTGCTGGTCCTAGCGACGTCGCCGCGCCGGCAGCGGAGTCTGCCAGTCGAGTTGCGCGGCGAGTTCGGCCTCGCCGACCGGTTCGCGCCGCCGTGGCACCGTGGTCGTCGAACCCGCCGTCATGCGGGCGCTGTTGGCGATGTTGTGTTCCACCCGCGGCCGGCGGGCTCGCTCGTAGGCCTCGAACGGGAAGTCCGTGTCCCGCAGGGCCTTCGCCAGCACGACGGCATCCTCGAGCGCCATCGACGCGCCCTGACCGGTGGCCGGCGAAGCAGCGTGTGCCGCGTCGCCGATCAACAGGGTCCGGCGGGTGTGCCAGCGGTCGACGGAGGGCAGGTCGCGGGCGTCGGTCGCCAGCACCGGGCCCGTGGTGGCGGCGACGATGCCGGCGGCGGGCGTGGCATCCGGGCGCAGCGCGTCGAGCAGCCGGTGCCGGTCGATGGTGCTGTTCTCCTCGGCATGGATCCGGCCGAACCACGACGTCTCACCCGTGGGGGAGACGGTGTAGCCGAACGCCACCGCGCTGCCTCGCACCATCACGATCCGCGCCGGCTCGTGCGGAGGCGTCCCGTCCGAGGTGTAGCCGTAGAACACGCGCTGACCGGCATAGCGAGGCACCGCCGACGCCGCCACGTGAGACCGGACAGCGGAGTTCAGGCCGTCCGCACCGATCAGCAGGTCGCCGGTCGCGGCCGTGCCGTCGGTGAACCGCACGGTCACGTCCACATCGGACTCTTCGATGGACGCCACCCGTTTTCCGTGGTACAGCGGGATTCCCTGGCGCACGGTCTCCGCTTGGAGCGCGCGGCACAGCTCGGCGCGGCGCAGGCATCGATAGCCCGCGAGCGGCACGGTCGCGGCGGTTTCGCCGTCGCTCGTCATGACCTGCATACTCGTGAGCGGAAACCCCAGGTCGGCGCCGACATGCGCCGCGTCGAACTGGGCGAGCGCGGCGAGACCGTTGCGCGCCAGCGTCAGGAAAGCACCGGCATCGTCGCCGGTTTCGGGATGCGCCTCGAACACGGCGGACTCGAAACCGGCCTTGCGCAGCGCGAGTGCGGTGGCCGGGCCCGCGATGCCGCCCCCGACGATCAAGATCACGGGCCCCGACCCTAGCGCATCCGGCTCACCCGGCCTGCCGCTTCCACCACAGCCGCCCCTCCTCGGGGAGCGTGGAGATCGGGTCGTAGTAGGGGTACCGGCGGCGCAACGCGTCCCGATCCGCGTGCTCGATCCCGGTGCGGTAGTTCTTGGTCCAGTACGAGATCCCGCGCGCCCGGTCGTAGTCGGCGAGCTGGTGCACCCACCGTTTGCCGACGTAGGGCACATCGCACACGATGCGCGGCGTCGCGTAACCGGGCAGGTAACCCATGATCGCGTGCTGCAGTTCCTGCGCCTGGAACACCGCGACCCGCCAGTGCTCGGCGTTCGGGATCATGTCGCACATGTAGAAGTAGTAGGGCAAGATCCCCGCCTCGCCCTGCAACGCGAAGCACAGGTCCAGCAGCGCGCCCGGCGTCGCGTTCACGCCCCGCATCAGCACGCCCTGGTTGCGCACGTCCCGCACCCCGACGTCCACCGCGGTCCGCGCGGCCTCCGCGACCAGCGGCGTCACCGACTGGACGTGGTTGACGTGCGTGTGGATCGCCAGGTTCACACCCCGCCGCCGCGCGGTACGGGCGACGCGCTCCAGGCCCTCGACGACCTTCGGCTGCAGCCAGTGCTGCGGCAACCCGGCCAGCGCCTTCGTCGCGAGCCGGATGTCCCGCACGGTCTCGATGTCCAGCAGCCGCATCAGGAACGCCTCCAGCTGGTGCCACGGCACGTTCGCCACGTCGCCGCCGGAGACCACCACGTCCCGCACACCGGGGGTGGCGCGCAGGTAGTCGATCATCGCGTCCTGCCGGTCCACCGGTTTGAGCGCGAGCTTGTGCTTCTCGACCTGCTCCGTCGAATTGCCCACCAGATCCATCCGCGTGCAGTGCCCGCAGTACTGCGGACAGGTCGACAGCAACTCGGCGAGCACCTTGGTGGGGTAGCGGTGCGTCAGCCCCTCCACGACCCACATCTCGGCCTCGTGCAGCGAATCCCGCTCCGAATGCGGATGACTCGGCCACTCGGCGTCGCGGTCGCTGCGCACCGGCAGCATGTAGCGGCGGACCGGATCGGCGTAGAACGCCTCGGTCGAGCCGGCGTCCATCGTGTTGAGCATCTGCGGCGGCAACAGCATCGACATCGTGGCGAGCTCGCGCTGGTCGGCGGCCAGATCCTGATAGAACCGCTCGTCGATCAGGTCCCCGAGCACGGCGCGCAGCTGCTTGATGTTGCGCAGGCAGTGCACGCGCTGCCATTGCGCGTCACGCCACTGCGCCTCGGTGACGTCGCGCCAGCCGGGGAAGCGCCGCCAGTCCGGTTCGACCAGCTCCTTCCGCGCGTAGACGTAGGGCTGTTCGAGGATGTCGGCGGATGAGCCAGCTTCCTGGATCGCAGTCATCTGTACTCCCTGGCGGCGGATCGACATTAAAATCTCCCGTCGATACGACAATACGACGTAAAAATTACTGTCGCATGACAATCGTGCAGACTCGTCACCGTGAACGACACGACGCTGCTGCTCGGCGGCCGGATCCACTCGCCGAGCTCGCCCGACGCCACCGCCATGGCGGTCACCGGCGACACCGTGGTCTGGGTCGGCCAGGACGGCCCCGGCAAGGCACTGCACCCCGGCGCCGAGGTGATCGACCTCGACGGCGCCTTCGTGGCACCGGCCTTCGTCGACGCCCACGTGCACGCGACCGCCACCGGCCTGCACCTGTCCGGCCTCGACCTGACCGGCGTCCGCGACGCCGCCGGCCTGCTCGCCGCCGTCCGCGACGCGGTCCGGCCCGGCGAGGTGCTGATCGCGCACGGCTGGGACGAGACCACGTGGACCAGCCCGAGACTGCCCAGCCGCGCCGAACTCGACGAGGCCGCGGACGGCGCCGCCGTCTACCTGAGCCGCGTCGACGTGCACTCCGCGCTCGTCTCCAGCGCGCTGGCCGCCGGAGCCGACGGCGCCGACGGCTGGTCACCCGACGGGCCGCTCACCCGCGAGGCTCACCACCGCGTACGCGCCGCCGTCCGTGCCGCGATCACCCCCGAGCAACGCCGCCGCGCCCAGGACGCCTTCCTCACCCGCGCTGTCGAACGCGGGATCGTCAGCGTCCACGAATGCGCCGGCCCCGACATCTCCGGCGAAGACGACCTCACCGATCTGCTCGCCCTCGCCGCCGAGCCCGGCCGCCCCGAGGTCGTGGCCTACTGGGGCGAGCGCGACGCCATCGACCTGGCGACGCGACACGGCCTGCGCGGCCTCGCCGGCGACTACTTCGTCGACGGCGCGCTCGGCTCCCGCACCGCCGCACTCCACGAGCCCTACACCGACGCGCCGCACACCACCGGAGCCCGCTACCTCGACGCGGACGCCATCGCCGCGCACCTCGTCACCTGCACGGAAGCCGGGCTGCAGGCCGGTTTCCACGTGATCGGCGACGCGGGCGTGGCCGAAGTGGTGCACGGCTTCCGGCTCGCGGAGAAGACCGTCGGCCAGCGCGCACTCGCCGCCCGCGGCCACCGGCTGGAGCACCTGGAAATGGTGGACGCCGAGCAGGCCACGCTCCTCGCCGGGTGGGGTGTCGCGGCCTCGATGCAACCGCAGTTCGACGCTCTCTGGGGCGGCACGGACGGCATGTACGCGGCGCGGCTGGGGGAGCGGGCGGCCGCGCTGAACCCGTTCGCCATGCTCGCCGCGAAGGGTGTCGTGCTCGCGTTCGGTTCGGACAGTCCGGTCACCGGGCTCGACCCGTGGGCGAGCGTGCGTGCCGCGATCCACCACCGGACACCGGGTTCCGGCCTGTCCGCGCGCGCCGCGTTCAACGCGCACACCCGGGGCGCGCACCGCGCCGCGGGCGTCAACGACGGCCTCACCGGAAGCCTCGTGCCCGGCGCGCCGGCGCACTACGCGATCTGGGAAGCCGCCGATCTCGTCGTCGCCACACCGGACTCCCGCGTGCAGCGCTGGTCCACCGACCCGCGTTCCCGCGTGCCCGCCTTGCCGCCACTCGATCCCGGCGCGCCACTTCCGCGATGCCTGCGCACTGTCCGGGCGGGACGGGTTCTCTACGACGCGTTCACCTCGGCGGCCTAGATTGGAGCCCGTGGCAGTGACCGCGCCGGACACCACGGCGCCCGAGAAGTCCCCGCAACGCCGGCGCGCGTGGCGTCCCTGGCTGCTCCGCCTTCTGCTCGCGGGCGCGTCCGGGTTCGTGTTCTACCTCAGCTTCGCCCCCCGTCCACTGTGGTGGCTCGCCCCGCTCGCCTTCGCCGGGTTCGGTTTCGCCTTGCGGGGACGGCGGTTGTGGGGTGGGCTCGGCTACGGCTTCGTGTTCGGGCTGGGCGTGTACCTGCCGCTGCTGCTGTGGATCGAGGACTTTCTCGGGCGGGACTTCGGGCCGACGCCGTGGGTCGCGCTGTCCGCCGCGCTCGCCGCGTATCTGGGCATCGGCGGCGCGCTGTGCACCGTCGTCGCGCGGCTGCCCGGCGCCCCGGTCTGGATGGCCCTGGTGATCATCGCGACCGAGACGCCCCGCACGTGGTGGCCGCTCGGCGGATTCCCGTGGGGCCGCGTGGCGTTCAGCCAGTCCGAAGGCGGCTTCCTGCCGCTGGCCTCGGTCGGCGGCGCGCCGCTGGTCGGGTTCACCGTCGTGCTCACCGGATTCGGCCTCACCGCGGTGCTGGTGCGGCTGCGCCGCCGCGCCTGGCGCCCGCTCATCGCACCGGCCACCGCCGTGGTGCTGCCCGTCGCGATCGGGCTCGCGTTGTGGCCGGCCATCGGCACCGGCGCGCAGACCGGCAGCCTCACCGTCGCCACCGTGCAGGGCAACGCGCCGAACGTCGGGATGGCCCTGCTCGACGAGTCGGCGACCCTGCGTGCGAACCACCTCGCCCAGAACGCCCGGCTCGCCGAGGAGATCCGCTCGGGCGCCGTAGCCAAACCCGATCTGGTGATCTGGCCGGAGACCGCGGTGGACCTGCAGGGCGCCGATCCCGCCATCGACGCCGCGGTCGCCCAGACCGGCGTGCCCACCCTGATCGGCGCGCGCTACTGGCCGGAGAACGGGCGCGCGGAGAACGTCGAGGTCGTCTGGAATCCGGTCACCGGCGCGGGGCAGCGCTACGCCAAGCAGCAGCTCGTGCCCTTCGCCGAGTTCGTGCCCGCGCGCGCCATCGCCAGCTTGGTCACGCCCTTCGTCGACAGCACCGGCGACATGCAGGCGGGCAGCGCGCCGGCGGTACTGGACGTCGCGGGAACCAAGGTCGCCACACCGATCTGCTACGAAGTGGCCTACGACTACGTGACCCGGGACGCCGTCGGCGACGGCGCGCAGCTGATCGTGGTGCCGACCAACAACGCGTGGTTCGGCGACGGCGAGATGACCTACCAGCAGCTCGCGATGGCCCGCCTGCGCGCGGTCGAGCACAGCCGCGCCGTCGTGGTGTCCGCGACGAGCGGGGTCAGCGCGATCGTCGCCCCCGACGGCACGATCATGCAGTCGACCAGCCAATACACCGCCGCATCCCTGGTCGGGCGCGTGCCGTTACGGCAGACGACTACGCTGTCGGATCGACTCGGTGCGTGGACGGAGTACGTCCTGGTCGGGGCGGCGGTGGTGGCCGTGCTGATCGGGTTCGTGCGGCTTGGGCGCACCCGGCGCGCAAGCGCCTCCGAAGGCAACGACTCGTGAGCATCGCAGGGCCGCCCACGGCCCGAGGAGCGGAGCGGGGAGGAGCCGAGGCATGACACAGGACACGCGAGAGACCGTGGCGGGGTGACTGCTCCCGCCGAGGGAGGAAACGGATGGCGCAGGCGCCAGGGGCAGCACGACCGATCGAGCCGGTTCTGGTGGTGATCCCGACCTACAACGAGCGCGAGAACCTCGCGCCCATCCTGCGCAGACTGCACGAGGCGCTGCCGGACGTGCACGCGCTCGTGGTCGACGACGGCAGCCCGGACGGCACCGGTGAACTCGCCGACAAGCTGGCCGCCGACGACAAGCGTGTCCACGTCATGCACCGCACCGAGAAGGCGGGGCTCGGCGCCGCCTACGTCGCCGGGTTCCGGTGGGGGCTGGCGCGGGACTATCGGACGATCGTCGAAATGGACGCGGACGGCTCGCACGCACCGGAGGACCTGCCGCGGATGCTGGAGGCGCTCACCGACGCCGACCTCGTGCTCGGTTCGCGGTACGTGCCAGGCGGCAGTGTCGTGAACTGGCCGCTGCGCCGCGAGATCCTGTCCCGTGCGGCGAACATCTACTCGCGGCTCGCGCTGGGCTGGAAGATCAACGAGTACACCGCGGGCTTCCGGGCCTACCGGCGCGAGGTGCTGGAGAAGCTGCCGCTGGACGAGATCGCCTCGCGTGGCTACTGCTTCCAGATCGACCTCGCGTGGCGCACGCTGCAGGCGGGCTACGAGGTCGTGCAGGTGCCGATCACTTTCACCGAGCGCGAGCTGGGTGAGTCGAAGATGAGCGGCTCGGTGATCCGGGAAGCGATGCTGCGCGTCGGCGTGTGGGGGACCAGGCACCGGCTGGCGCAGCTGCGCCGCCTGATCACGCGTCGCGGCAGGTAGCCGAAGACAGGGGAAGGCCCCCGCGGCGGGAGGACGCGGGGGCCTTCGACTTCGTGGTGGGAAAGTGTGTCAGCTACGCCGACCGGGTCGTCCGCCGGCCCTTGAGCTCGGCCAGACGCTCGTTCAGCAGATCTTCCAGCTCCGGGATCGAACGCCGCTCCAGCAGCATGTCCCAGTGCGTACGCGGTGGCTTGACCTTCTTCTGCTCCGGCTGTGCACCATCCACGATCTCGGACTCGCTGCCGTGCAGGCGGCACTCCCACACCGAGGGGATCTCGGCGTCATCGGAGAACGGCACCTCGAACTCGTGGTTCTTCGGGCAGGCGTAGCGCACCGTACGGCGCGGCGCGAGGTCGTGGTTTCGGTCGGTCTCGTAGCTGACCGCTCCCAGCCGGCTTCCACGGAGTACACGGTCGGCCATGATGACGTCCTTTCAGTCGGCTCTGGGGTTGAGAGCCAGGGTGATGCTCACCCTATGCAACGACGGTCAGGGGCCGGTGATTCCCGGTCAGACATGTCGTCGCTCACGATGAGCGGGCTCACCCCTCGGCAACAGCTTCCACCACAGGGACACTAGCGACGCCGCTAAGTGACGCGGTTTTGCCGTTCTTCTTGGGAAGATCCCCCAGTCGGGCTATCGGATGACGGTATTTCGCCCAGCTAACGATGTTCAACCGAGACGGAGCTGACCGCGCTGCGCCGCCGCTGGTCCAAGATCACCAAGTCGGAAATGGCGGCGGCACAATACTTGATAACGCAAAGTAGTGAATTCGGGATCCCCCTGTAATGAGGTTGCATCTTCAACCATGCCGGGTGAGGTATCCGCCACAACGACCGTATCCCCCTCGCGGAGGACCTCGCCGTCGCGTACGCGGGCGTTGAACCGGCCCGGCGCGCCACACCAGCACAGCACCTCGACCTGAACCGGCTGCAGTTCGTCGGCGAGCTCGAACAGCCGCCGCGCCCCGGGGAACAGCTCGCCGCGGAAGTCCGTCGCGATGCCGAAGCAGTAGACATCGATGCCGACCTCGTCGGCCAGCTCCGCGAGCTGCTCGACCTGGCTGGGGGAGAGGAACTGCGCCTCGTCGACGATCAGGTAGTCCACGTGCTGCCCGGCGACCCACCGCTGCCTGATCAACTGGCGCGGATCGGCGTCGGGGCCGACCTCCATCGCGTCGCGCGCGATGCCGATCCGGCTCGTGATTCGCGGCGCGCCGGAGCGGTCGTGCCGGACCAGCAGCAGGCCGCGGCGGCCCTGTCTCGCGTGGTTGTGGTTGATCTGCAGTGCGAGCGTCGATTTCCCGCAGTCCATGGGGCCGTAGCAGAACCGGAGCATCCCGCGGACCGGGGCGCGGCGGGCGGTGGGGACGGACGACAGCGCGTCGCTCGGGCCGGGACGGTCGGCGGAAGTCGAGGTCACGACGCCCGAGCCTAGCTCTCCCTTGTTTGGGTGAATTGGCCGGAGATCGACTTCGGGTGTGCCGATGACAGGGGAGTGCGGCCAGGGGAGCCGGTGCGGTGTCGCCACCGGGCCTTTTTCGGGTGAGCCGCGTGTCGTTCCCAGTGGCCGAAGGTGTGTTGTGTGATTCTAATGGGTTCGATGTGACTCTTGTGGTTATTGGGACGCAACTTTACTGTGCTCGCATGATCCACAACCGGCTAAGACCCGTGGTCAGAGCGATCGTGAGACTCCTGGTGGTCGCGGCCGTCGCGCTGAGCGCGCAAGTGATCACGAGCGCGACCGCTTCGGCGGACCCCACTGCCTCCACCTGGCTCAAGTTGCGGATGTGCGAATCCAGCAACCGCTACAACGTCAACACCGGCAACGGCTACTACGGCGCGTACCAGTTCGACCTGCCCACCTGGCGCAGTGTCGGCGGCCAGGGCAGGCCCGATCAGGCCAGCCCGGCGGAGCAGGACTACCGCGCCCTCTACCTCTACCGCATGCGTGGCTGGCAACCCTGGGAGTGCGCCGGCATGCTCGGTCTCCGCAACGACAGTGACGCCCGCAGCAAACGCGTCCCCACTTACTCCGAATCGGCTTACATCGGCGGTGGCCCCGCGCCCGCTCCGGCGCCCGCACCGTCCCCGGCGAAGGCACCATGGCCCGGCGTCGTCTACGCCTACGGTGACTGCGCGCCGGCGCTCAAGACGTGGCAGCTGCGGATGAACGCCTACGGCTACGGCTTCGAAGGCACCGGTTGCTACTACGGCAAGACGCAGCAGGCCGTACTGGATCTGCAGCGCGCCAACGGGATCAACGACTCCGGCAGGCTCGGCCCGAAGACGTGGAAGGCCGCCTGGGAGGGCAAGGCGCCGCGCTGAGTCCTTTCCGGACGGTCAGGCCGCCCAGTCGCCGCGTTCGGTGAGTACTTCACGCAGCAGGTCGGGGCGGTCGGTGACGATGCCGTGCACGCCCAGGTCGAGCAGGGTGCGCATCTGGTCCTGGTCGTTGATCGTCCAGGTGTGCACCTCGATCCCGGCGCGCGCGGCGCTGCGCAGGAACGGGCGGTCCACGACGGTCAGGCCGCCCTGTTTGACCGGAACCTGTGCCATCGCGCCGCGGCAGAGAAAACCGAGGCGCAGCCAGGGAGTCCAGCCGTTTGCCCACAGCACGGCGGCCGAGCGGGGGCCCAGCGAGGTGATCATCTTGGGGCCGGCGAGCTTGCGGATCCTGGCGAGCCTGGCGTCGGAGAACGCGGCCGCCGCGACACGCTCGTAGGCGCCCATGCGCTCAACGGCCCGCAGAAAGGGCACGACGGCCTGATCGGACTTGACGTCGACGTTGAATCGCGCCTCGGGCAGTTCCTCCAGCAGGTCCTCCAGGCGCGCGACCGGTTCCCGGCCGCCGACCTTGGCTTTGCTCACCACGGACCACGGCTGCGCGGCGATCCGGCCGTGCGCGTCGGTCGTGCGGTCCAGTGCGGCGTCGTGGTGCACGACCACGACGCCGTCGGCGGTCGCGTGCACGTCGGTCTCGAGGTACTGGAAGCCCTCGGCGACGGCGCGGCGGAAGGAGGACAGGGAGTTCTCCATGCCCTCCAGGGTGTCGAGGTGCCACCCGCGGTGAGCGAACGCGCGGGGGAATGCGCCGGCCAGGTACGGGTGACTGCTCTGCGCGCTTTGCACCTGACCAGTGTGCGGTATCGGCGTGGCCGCGTCATGAGCGCGCGGTTGCCGGTTAGGGTCGTGCTCGTGAGCGAAGGGGTGGAGACACTGAAAACGTCACGTGACGTTTTGGAAGGGATACCGCGGAACGTCGCGCCGCAGCACTGTGGTTGGTGCGGGCGGCGTCTTGAGCAGACCGTCGCCAAGGGGAGGCGGCGGCGGTACTGCGGGCAGTCTTGCCGTCAGCGTGCCTACGAGCGGCGAGCGGCCGTGCAGCGCAGCGGCTTGCCCGAGGACGCGGTCGTATTGTCGGACACCGAGCTCGCCGCACTGCAGGACCGGCTGTTCCAGCTGCGCTGCGCGGCCGAAGACGTCGTCACCGCCGCCGACGATGGCGTGGGGACGGCGGAGCTGCGCCGGATGGCCCAGGAAGTGGCGGAGACGGCCCAGGAACTGGAGCGGCTTCGCTGACCCGGTCTCAGCGCCGCGCCCGACGTGGCTGCGAGCGGGCCTCGAGCATTGCCGCCAGTTCGTCCGGCGACGCGATGCTGACGTTCTCGTCGAGCAGGCTGAGCAGCCGGACCGGCCGGTTCGCGGTCGCGGCCGCCTCGAATTTGTGGTGGCCGTCGAGCAGGAAGTGGCTGAGCACCCCGTGCTGGTAATAGTCGCCACCGTCGTTTGTCGCCGGTTGAACAACGTCGAGCAGTGAATAGGCGACCGCGGTGGCGGGTGTTGCCCGGTCGGCCAGGTAGCCGGCGACTGTTGTGCTGTCGTTCCACGCCGGCGGGACCATGGGCACCACGAACTCGTACAGATGCCGGTTCGCGCCGGCGGGCGCCTCGAACGTCCGGTAGTACGGCGTGCCAGGATCCTCAGGGGCGCCGAGTACGGGATCGATGCCCCACGTCGCGACCTGTTCGTGCTTGAAGTAGTCGGACGAACCGCCGGCCTCCACGAGTTGCGGTGCCATCTCCAGCAGGACGGCCGTGTACCGGGACTCCGGCAGCACGCGCCCGTAGACCCGCAGCACGTCATCGTCGATTCGGTCGAGTCCCGCGTTGAGGTGCGCGGTTGTCAGCCCGAGGTCGGCGGCCTCGGGCTGGGTCAGCTTCTTGAACAGCGCCGGGCAGGTGCCGCACCACAGGTTGAGCTCGAAGACGGGCGTACCCCGCAGCGTCAGCCGTCTCGGCGGAAAGGCCGTGCCGGGCGGCGGCTCGGGCGTCGGCACGGCGACCAGGGCGTGTTTCTCCCGTACCCCCAAGGAAACACTCCGCCGAACGTCGATGATCACCTGTCCGACGCTATACCTGGCAGCGGTATCTCTGCAGCAGTGCCTCAAGTGCCGATAATGTACATTATGTTAAGTAAGAGGTGTTGACGGCCACCGCCATCAGGAGCGGCGGCCCGCGTCCACGATCCGATCCCTTGCTCGCCCGCACACACCGGGGCGATTCGTGCGAGGCCCACGCCTTGCGCACCTGTTGCTCGCGATCCCGAGTCCGCGGGTGATCGCCTTGATCGGCATCCGCTGGCGCGGTGCAACCGGGGCGGATCTCCGCCCCAGTCCTCCACGTTCAGCACTCCCCCAACGATCAAGGACGGGTTGAGCGTCACCCGGAGCACGTCTTGCTCTCCGTGGGTCGCTGTCGCTCATGCTCGTTCTCCGGTGCGTGCCTCGACATCCGCGGACCGGGAATGCACCGCGACCCCGCCGAGGAAGACCTGGTCGACGAGCACTTCGCCGACTCGGTCGACAGCGCACTGACGTGGGTCCCGGTCGAGCACGATGAAATCCGCCAGCTTCCCTGGTTCCAACGAGCCGCGCGACTCCTCGACTCCGAGCGTGATGGCGCCACCGACGGTGTGCATGCGCAGTGCCTGCTCGACCGTCACTGCCTGTTCCTCGCATAGGAGGTGCCCGTGGAAGGTGCGGCGGCTCACCGCCGCTTCGATGCTGAAGAAGGGGTTCGTCTGCCGGCGCTCAGATCCGACCCAGACGTCGGAGCTTCCTGAGAGCACCCAGCCGTCGTCGAGGAGCCTGCGCAGCGGGAACTGCGTCGTCTGCGCGTAGTCGCCGACATAGCCCGGCACGAACTCGCCGAAGTTCTGGATGAAGACCGGGTTCGGGACAGGCTGGATTCCCGCCTCACGCCATGCCTTGGTGAGACGGTCGTAGTCCGGGACGAGGTTGCCGGCATGTTCAACGCGAGGCTTCGGCCCTTTCGCGTCCGCTGAGCCTGCCGCCGCGAGGGCCGCGCAGACGGCGAGCTGCGCCCGATCTCCGTTGGCGTGGATGGCGAGCTGGAGGCCTTGCTGTTGGGTGGCGAGGAATGCTGCCGTGATGTCGTCGTCGGTGAGCGCGATCTCGCCGTCGCCGTATGCCGCGTCGAGGTAGGGGCGGGTCAAGGCGGCCCGGCGGGCGGAGTAGCCGCCGTCGGAGAACATCTTGACGCCGTGGATCCGGAAGCGGTCAGGGGCCGAGGCGAGATGCTTCCAGGTGTCAGCGGCGCACGCCTGTGCGAGCGTCGTTGTTCCCGGTGTCCAGAGGTAGGCCAGCATGCGCAGGCCGATGTCGCCGCTGCTGAGGGCGGCATGCAAGTGCTCGAGGCCCGTCGTGGTCTCCGAGATCTCCCCCATCGTCGTGACACCATGCGCGGTGAACAGCTCGGTGAATCCCAACTTGAGCGCTCCCGCCAGCTCGGAGGGATCCATGTGCGGCCACGGCACGAGGTTGTCCATCTCGGTGATGACACCTGTGAACTCCCCGTCCGAATCCCGTGCCACTGTGGGTATGCCGGTGATCGAGTGTGTGGCGGCCTTGTAGCCCTTCCCGATGCCCGCAAGCTCCAGCGCCTTCGAGTTCAGCACTGAGAGATGTCCCCCCGCGCGCACAGCGATGGCGACATCCGTACTGACAGAGTCGAGCTCGGCGCGCGTGGGCAGCCGCCGCTCCGCGAGTTTGAAGTCGTAGAAGAGATTGGCCTGGCCGACCAACCAGCCATCACGAGTATCGCGAAGATGCGTCGAAAGTTGGTCGAGCACGTCGCCTACCGAGCCGCATTCAGGCGCCCGGCAGTCGACAGTCTCATAGCCGACGCGCACCGCGACCTCACCATGAGCGTGCGGGTCGACGAACCCGGGCATCAGCGTGCGTTCGCCCACGTCGAGCACCGTCGTCCGGTCACCGATGTACCGGGCCGATTCAGCATCGGGCACCACCGCGGTGACGACACCGCCAGTGACGATCAGCGCCGCGGGCCCCGGCGGCTCAGAGCCCGCCATAGTGATGACATTCTTGGCGCGGACGACCAGGTCCGCAACAGCCTCCACCCTGGCGTCGGTCATGACCGCACGACGTTGTAGACCGACACGCCCGCCGCCGCGAAGTGCGCGAGGTCAGCCACCGCTGCCCGCCCCTGCGACGACGACAGCGACGCGGCCGCAGTTGCCGCATCAGGGTATGTCATCCGGCAGATCAGGTACGGCGCCGACTCATCGCCGCCGTCAACCTTGCCCCAGGTCAACTCCACGAGGTCGGGCATCGCCTGCGCAAGAGGTATGTGAACCTCGGCGTAATGCTTGTCGAACGCTGCCGGGTCCGCCGGCTTGCTGTAGATGGCGAAGACGTCATACATGCGAGTACTCGTTTCTGGCGAATGGATGCGGTCGGCTTGACTCGAGGACCGAGCCGTCGAAGAAGCGGCCGCCTGCGTAGAGCAAAGGTGCGCGCCGGGTGAACTCCGCTGCGAGCACACGTGCGATGAAGAGCGTGTGCGTGCTCGCCTGGATGCGCTCGGTGATGGTTGCCTCGAGCCACGCGGCCGCGGCGGTCAGGACAGGCGCGCCGTGCGGCCCGGGATGCCAGTTCACCTGCGCGAATTTGTCGGGCTGCTTGGAGGCGAGGCTCTGACATTCTCTCTCCTGCTCGGCCGCGAGGATGTTGATCGCGAGCAGGTCGTTGGAGAACAGCGCCGGGTAGCTTCTCGAGGACTTCTGGACGCAGACGAGCACTGTTGGCGGATCCAGCGACAGGCTCGAGAACGCGTTGACGATCAGGCCCCTCGGAGCATCGGACTCCATGGTCGTTACCGCAGTCACGCCGGTGACGAAGCAGCGGTGCAACCCCTTCAGTTTCTCGATGTCGAGAGCGTCTGCCAGTGCCGGTGGGTTCACCATGTTTGGTCCTCCTCGGCGCGGTGGCTGCGCAGAGAGTGAATGCCGAGAACCGCGAGCATGTCTCGCCGGTCCCAGGTCTCGACCTCTTCGACAACTACACCGTCGCAGGTGCGGAAGAACGACGCGCCCGCCGCCTGCACCGTCTTCCCTGTGGGCGGCACGCCGTAGTACTCACCGAGGTGCGTTCCCTGGCTGCGCCAGAGCACAGCCAGGGAACCGTCGGCCTCGATGCATTGCTCGATCGCAGTGCGGAGGTCCGGGAACCCGCGCCGGACGTCTGCGACGAGCTGCTTCATCCCGTCACGGTTGAGCACCTTGGGATCGGCCAGACTCGTGCGCACGTAGTCCTGGGCGAGGATTTGGTCCAGGGCGCCGATGTCGCCCTGGTTCCAGGCGAGTTCCCACGCGACGCGAATTTTCTCGCCGGCAGTCGCCACCACGTTCACGCCGACTCGATTTCGGGCGCACTCGCCTGTTCCGAGACCTCGTAGCCGCCCTTGCGCATTGGTATCCAGAGGAGCTTGGCCCCCAGCCAGTACACCAATCCGGCCGCGATTGCCGCCGGGAATGAGGCTGAGGTGAATTGGAACGGCGGCCGGTAAACGTAGGTGACCGGGTCCAGGAGATAGATGTACGTCGCGATGCCGGCCGCGAAGGCTACGAATCCCACCATGTTGAAGCCGGCTACGTAGTGGTACTTCGATGTCTTGCCGAAGACGTAGAGCGACCGCACGTCGTACTTCTGCTTGCGCAGCAGGAACCAGTCGACGATCTGGATGCCGCAGATCGGCGCGAAGGCGACGCCCAAGAAAGCGAGAAACTTCGAGAAGAACGAGTCGACGGAGTTGGCGAACAGGGCCACGATCACAATCGCTGGGACCGCGACGAGGAAGATCGTCAACCTCCAGCTGAGCTTGTCGGCCTTCGGAAGCTGGCGGATTGCCACGCTCGCGGCGTAGATGCCCATCATCGCAGTGCCGACGTTGGCAACCAGCAGGAAGCAGACCATGACGATGCCCGCGACGGCACCGCCCTGGCTGAGCAGGAAGTTGGTCGGGTCACCACCGGATCCCTTCACTGACAGGCCGGTGTAGAGACCTACTAGCGTTCCCAGTCCACCGCCGAGGCCGAAGCCGCCGATGACCGGCCACATGGCGGCCTTCGTGCTGGCACTGGTCCGCACGATCGAGCCGGTGTAGGCCCACCACGACAGATTGGTCGCGATCATCACCTCGAGCGCGCTCGTCCAGTTCCCCGCGGGATTGTCGTAGGGGAAGACGGCGGCAGCGTGGGCCACTCCGGACACGCCGACTTTCACAACTAGGTGTATGAGGTCATGACGTTGGTGACGCCGGTGTGGAGCCGGGTTGCTGGTGGCTGGTTTCCGGCGGCATTGTGCGGCCGATGGTAGTTGTAGTGGATGTTCCAGATCGCCAGGGCTGC
>Ga0164243_10004603_pt1 | contig 21519 bp, 18 predicted proteins | sample OricompcompostOP_FD_108781 | JGI IMG/M metagenome (GOLD analysis project Ga0164243, IMG submission 108781) | Organic Plus compost microbial communities from Emeryville, California, USA - Original compost - Organic plus compost (OP) | ecosystem: Engineered > Solid waste > Mixed feedstock >...
AGCGGAGACGCCGCGCATCTTGGGGCCGTACTCGACGTTCTTCCGGACGCTCATCCAGTCGAAGAGCGCCTCACTGCTCTGGAAGACCATGCCGGTGTCCTGGCTGGGCCCTTTGACCGGCTTGCCGTCGATATGGACCTGGCCGTGCGAGACCCGCTCGAAGCCCGCGGCCGCGGAGATCAGCGTCGACTTGCCGCAGCCACTGGGACCGAGCACGCAGACGAACTCGCCAGCCTCGATGGTCAGATCGATACCGTCGACCGCGACGAAGTCCCCGAAGCGGATCTGGACCTGGTCGAGCGCGAGCGCGGCGCCGTGGCTGGGCTCCGCCGCAGCCTCGACACTCATGAGGCGCCCTTGCTCGAGGTGGCGTGGCTGGTGAACCAGTCGGTGAGCACCGCGGACTTCAGGTCAGGGGACTTCTTCAAGATGCCCTTGTCGATGAAGTAGTCGACCTGCTCCTTGTAGGAGGACATGTCCTTGGCCTCGAACGCGCGGACACCCCAGTCGATCTGGTCGATGGCGGTCTTGGCGTCCTCGACCGGGATCTTGGCCTCATCGTGGACCGCCTCGGCGGCTTTGTCAGGCTCCGCGTCGATCTCCTTCGTCGCCTCGGCGAGCACCTGGGCCACCGTGCCGGCCTCCTTCTCGTGGGTCTTCAGCCACGAGGAGTCGGTGAGCAGCCAATGCACGTAGGAGTAGCCGTACGAGCCGGTGTCGGTGAGGACCTTCAGGCCCAGCTTCTCGCCTTGGGCCGGCCACGGCTCCCACAGCAGGTAGGCATCGATGGTGCCCTTCTTCGCGAGCGCGGGCATCTCCGGCGGGTCGCCTTCGACGAACTTCACGCTGCTGGTGTCGATCCCTGCCTTCTCGAAGTACTTGCGCGCCATGTAGTCGCTCAGTCCGGCGACCACGCCGATCTTCTTGATCTGACTTGCCTCGGTAACGCCCGGGCGAGCTACGACCTTGAGGTACCGGCCGGCCTGCTCGTAGATCGCCAGGACTCGCAGGTCGGGGTTCTGGGCGAGCAGCGTGATGGTGGTGGTGTCGGAGTTGCCGGCCATCTGGACCTGCTTGCCGGCGATCCCCTGGACCGCCTCGCCGCCCTTGCTGAACTGGACCAGCTTGACGTCGAGACCGGCCTTCTTGAACAGACCTTCATGGTCGGCGAGGAAGAACGGTGCATACGCCGCGTCCACGCCTACTCCGATGTTGATCGGTCCACCCGCGGATGAGCCAGCGCCCTTCGCGCCACATCCGGAGAGGGCCGCCACGCTGACTACGCCGGCGACGGCGATCGCCGCCCACTTGTTCTTGTGGTGTCGCATTTTCCTCACCTTCACAACTCAGTCAGAGAGCTCTGGTGCAGGGGCCCCGAGAGCCGGGCCACTGTAGGTAGGCGACAGCGGTGCTTACACGAGCCGAGTTCGTTGAGCGGAACGCGGCGTCAGGCGCCCGCCACGGTGCTGCGGGGCCCCTGATGGGCGCGGCCCGCGCCCGAGCGGCGCGGTGCACCGGCCGGTTCACCAATCGGTGCGGGTGCCCGAGTCCGGCGCCGGCTCGAGGGCTGGGCTAGGCCGAGCGGTGCCGCACGTGGCGCCCGATGGCGCCGGCCGCGGGCCGCAGGTGCTGGAGGATCGCCTGCTCGTCGTTGCGGGTCACCGGCACCAGCGCGGAGAGCGCCGCGATGGTGTGGCCGAGGCGATCGGGGACCGGAACCGCGAGACACTTCCAGTCCCGCGCGATCAGTTCGCGCTCCACGCCGTAGCGCTGGCTCTCGGTGCGGTTGAGCTCGCGGCGGAGCTCCGCGAGGGCGTGCTCGCCGATCCCGTCGCGCTGCTCGATGCCGGCCAGAAGCGCCTCGCGCATGGGGGAGTCGGCCAGCAGCACCTTCCCGGAGGCCGAGTGTGTCGGGGAGAGTCGCCCGCCGACGCTCGAGACCGAGTGGAAGCCGCGGCGGCCGTTGATCTTCTCGACGTAGAGGACATCGAGACCATCGAGGACGGCAAGGTGGACGGTGGCGCGCAGTGTGGTGGCCAGGTCGACCAGGATGGGCCGCGCAGTCGCCCCGAGCGCGGCCGAGAGCGGCACCCGGTGGCCGAACTCGAACATGCTCATCCCGAGCTGGTAGCCGTGGTCGGTGCGCGCGAGCATGCCGAGCTCGACCAGCTGCTCGGCCAAGCGGTACGCCGACGTCTTCGAGACCCCGGAGCGCTGGGCAAGATCGCTCAGTCTCAGTGTCATCGGTCCGTGCTGGAACGCCCCGAGTAGCGCATAAGCCTTGGCGAGCACCGAGTTCAGGCCCTGTTCGCGGGCCAGCGGGGCGTTCTGCTGGATGGTGATGACGGCCTCCCTCGTGACAGCCACAACTGTGACGCGCACTACTCCCGCGAATGTAATGCGCGTAACAGTATGCGTCCGTGCTTCAGGATTATCCAGCGGGATGAGCGCGGCATCACCGGGGTGTCACAGCGAGGTAAAACCCGACCTCAAGGGGCCGTCGCAAACGCGTCCGCAGCGACGAACTGGGCGGTACGACGCGCGTACGCCTCGATCGAGACCATCGGGTTGACGCCGGGCGCGGTGGGCAGCGCGGAGGCGTCGGCGACGTACACACCGGGTACGTCGTGCAACTGCCCACGCCCGTCGACGACCGAGGTGTTCGGATCGGTCCCGGCGGCGCAGCTGCCGCTTTGGTGAGCGGAGAGCGTGAACACGTCCTCCTTCTCGAGGGCGTCCAGGACGGCCAGGAACGCCTCGAAGTCCTCTCCCCGCCGCCAGCGGGGGTCGCCGGGGAGGAAGGTGAAGATCTCCTCGGCCCCGGCCGCCTCCAGGATCCGCGCGAGCTCGACGTGGCAGCGCCGGATGACTGCGAGATCGACCTCGTCGTCGATGTCCCAGCGCACCAGAGGCCGGCCCTCCGGGTCGCGCACCACCTCGCCGGCGCCGTGGTCGCGGGCGAAGCCCCACACCCCGGCCACCCGCCGGAAGCGGAGCATGTCCTGCTTGTGCTGGGCGCCGTCGTGCCAGGGGGTGAAGCTGCTCCAGAACCCCAGCCCCATCGGTGCCGCCTCGACGAGGAAGCCGTGGTTGTCCACGATCTCGGCCCACTCGTCGCACATCGTGGTGAGGATGTGGCCGCGCCATCCCTCGACCTCCTGGTCGAAGACCCCGCTCATGAAGTACGACGGGTGCACGTGCAGGTTCTTGCCGACGGCTCGGCCGCCGATCCCGGAGGCCTCCAGGATCAGTGGCGTCATCAGCGCGCCTGCGGCCACGACGACCTGAGTCGCCCGGATGGTGATCGTCTCGGTCGTGCCGTCGGCGCGGCGTACCACCGCCTCGACTCCGGCGCAGCGACCACCCTCGGTGAGGATGCGAGTCACGGCGCAGTCGGGCAGCAGCCGGGCGCCCCGGTCGGAGGCGTCCTGCAGGAAGGTCTTCATCGTCGACTGCTTGCATCCGAGCAGGCACCCGGAGTTGCAGGAGCCGCAGTATCGGGTGTCGGCGTCCTTCGCGTTGCGCGGGATCGTGATGTAGCGAAGCCCGCGCGCGTCCAGGCCGCGCTCCAGGAGGCGGTTCACACTGTTGGGCACGGTGTTCTCGGGCACGGCGTTGATCCGGGCCATCACCGTGGCCATGTGGTCGTCGTAGGACGGACCGGTGACGCCCTCCATGCCGGCGGCCTCCCACTCGCTGCGGGGCCGGTCCGGGGTGGGCAGGGAGGCCATCGAGTTGACCGTGGTGCCGCCCCCGACGGTCGAGCCCGCGAGGAGTCCGGCGGAGCCGTTCTCCGACCAGATGAAGCCACCGTCGAGGTAGAGGTTGGGGAAAGAGAGTGCCTCGAGCTGGGGGAAGTCCGGCTCGTTGCGATAGCTGCCCTTCTCGAGGACGAGCACCGAGAGGCCGGCCGCGGCGAGCTCGGCCGCGGCGACGCCGCCACCGGCACCCGAGCCCACGACGACCACGTCGGCGGAGAGCTCGCCGGCCGGCTCGATGGCCGCGAGCGTCTTGGGGAACTCGGCAGGCGAGGGCGGGTCCAGGAGCGGTCCGGGGAAGCCGAGGTCGGGCCAGGACGGGTTGCGGCCGGCGTCGTCCGGCGCGGTGTAGAACATCGCGGTCACGGTCGTCTGCAGCACGAACGCGCCGAGCCGGTGCCGGGGCTCACCGGCGATCTGGTGCCAGCGCGCGACCCGCGCGTCGAGCGGCAGCGTCACGAAATCCTCGCCCAACGCGGTGAGTACGTCGGCCACGCCGGCGCGGACGTGCGCGGAGAGACCGGGGAGGACGCTCGGCAGGATGCCGTCGATGCCGACGTCCGATGCGGAGCGGGCCATCAACGACGAGTCGGTCGCATCGGCAGCGTCGACAGCAGGTACCAGGGTGTCGCAGAGCGCGCGTAGCAGCGAGACATCGGTCAGCACGGAGTTGTTCACGGTCACGAGTCTTCCGGGTCAGAGGTCGAGGGGAGCGAGGAATCGAGCAACGGCGTCGGCGACGGCGTCCGCCTTCTGCTCGATGAGGGGGATGGTGCCGCCATCGATGACCTCCTCGGTCACCGCGGCCGCATTGGTCAGGTGTTCGCGCAGCCGAGGAAGGTCGGGGAGCGCGAACGGATCGGCGGATGCGCCGAGCAGCAGGGTCGGAGCGGTCACCAGTCCGATCCGGTCCTCCATCGCATAGCGGGCGCAGGCGAGGTGGCCCTCCGCGGGGTCGACGCCGGGTGCCAGTGCGTCCCGGATGAAGCGGTCGAGCAGGTCGGGGCGCTGCGGCGGATAGTACGGCTGGCGCAGCCGCCAGAGCGTGGTCAGGTGGGCGCCGTCGTCGGCCCGGTTGGCCTCGTCGACGCCGGGTCCGTTGGCGTGCGAGGCCCGATAGGCCGGATCGGTCCAGGGCGCCGAGGACAGTACGAGGGCGGAGATCCGATCGGGCGCGCTGGCGGCCAGCTCGATTCCGACGGCACCGCCGGTGTGGTGGCCCAGGACGCTGAATCGGTCCAGGTCGAGGGCGTCGGCGAAGGCGAGGACGCCGGCGGCGTAGGCCTCGATGCTCTGCGGCGCGACCACGTGGTAGCTCAGCCCGAAGCCCGGCATGTCGATGGCGATCACCCGGCGACCGTTGGCCAGTAGCGGGATCAGCTCGGCGAACTCGTCCCAGGAGCGAGGGGTCTGATGGAGCAGGATCACGGGAGCCCCGGCCCCCTGCTCGGCGTAGTGGACCTGACCCAACGGCGTCCGGGCGTAGCCACGTACGGGGGTATCGATGTGCGTCACTCGGTTCTTCCTCTCCTGCCTGACAAGCGCATGATCAGCTGGAATCTGCTCCCTACGCCCACATGTGTCTGCGTCGGGGTCCGGTGAGCGGTACCGCGATCCGCCGGAACCGCCGCTGCCTAATCAACGTGACCGCTCAGCGGAACAGGTGGTCCCTCTCACGAACTGTTCGCTGCGAAGGTGTGCCGCCGTATAGCTGATGTTTCCTGAGAGGACTGACACGTGGCTGAGGATGCGAGGCGGGAGCAGACCCCGCTGATCTCGGTGGTCGGAGCGGTCCGTCGCTATCCGGGGGTGACCGCCCTGCGTGGGGTGGACCTCGAGATCGCGCCCGGGGAGATAGTTGCGCTGACCGGCGAGAATGGCTCCGGCAAGTCGACACTCTCCAAGCTGATCGGCGGGGTCGAGCAGCCCGACGAGGGCACGATCCTCGTCGACGGGCACGAGACCGTCATCCCGAACCCTGCCGCAGCGCGTGATCTCGGGATCGTGATGATCAGCCAGGAGCTGACGCTTGCCCCCAGTCTGACCGTCGCCGAGAACATCATGATGGGGCGACTGCCGCGCCGCCGCGGTGCGGTCAACTGGTCCGCGGCCCGCCGGCAGGCACGCGCCGTGCTCGACGAGCTCGGCGTGCACGTCTGTGTCGACACGGTGGTCCGTGAGCTGAGTGTTGAGCTGCAGCAGGAGGTCGAGATCGCCAGGGCGATCTCCTCACGAGCCCGGCTGCTGATCCTCGACGAGGCCACCAGCTCGCTCTCGGAGGCGGCGACCGAGCGGCTGCTCGAGTTGGTACGCGAGCAGGCGCGTCGTGGCGTGGCCATCTTGATGATCTCCCACCGGATGCCGGAGCTGTACTCGACGGCGCAGCGGGCGACGGTCCTGCGAGACGGTGCCCTGGTGGGCTCGGTCCCGCTCCCCTCGACGCCGGAGCCGGAGCTGGTCCGGATGATGGTCGGCCGCGACCTCGGGGACTACTACGGGTCGCGTGAGGTGGAGATCGGCGAGCCGGTGCTCACCGTGGCCGACCTGGTCTCCGCGGACGGCGAGCTCGCGCCCACCAGCTTCGAGGTCCGGGCCGGCGAGGTGGTCGGCATCGCCGGCCTGGTCGGGTCGGGCAAGGCGCAGCTCGCGATGGCGCTGGGCGGCGCGATCCCGGCCAGCGGCGAGGTCCGCGTCCGCGGCCGTGCGGTCCATCTCGGCGCGCCGAGCAAGGCGATCGAGGCCGGGATCGGCTACGTGCCCGACGATCGTCGCCGGGCCGCGCTGCTCCCGGTCCGCAGCGTCGCCGACAACTTCAGCGTCGCCTGGCTGCGTCGGCTCGGCAAGCGAGGCGTCATCCGTACCAAGATGGAGCGCCGCGAGGTCCGGGACGCGATCGCCCGCTATGGCGTGAAGACCTCCTCACCCGGCAAGCGGATCACCCAGCTCTCGGGCGGCAATCAGCAGAAGGTCATCTTGGGACGCACCTTCGCCCGCGGCTGCGACGTCTACGTCCTCAGCGAGCCGACCCGCGGTGTCGACGTCGGCTCCAAGAGCGCCATCTACTCGATGATCCACGACCTCGCCCGGGCCGGGGCCGCCGTCGTGGTCATCTCCTCGGAGTTGCCCGAGCTGATCGGCATCAGTGACCGGATCCTCGTCTTCTTCCGTGGCCGGGTCTGCGGCGAGCTCGCCGGCGCCGAGATCGATGAGCACCGGATCGGCGAACTGGCCGTCAGCGGCCGTATCCATGACTCCCTCCCCGGGCACGAGCAGGAAAGGAAGCTCGACCATGTCAACTGACGTCATCGAAGGCGGCCGGGTCGCCCAGCCGGAGGACCCGGTCGACCCGACCGAGCCAGGTGGCCGTGCGCGCCTGGCTTCGGTCTGGGCCGAGTTGCGACGGGTCTCGGGCCGCAGCACCGGGGTGATCGCGGGACTGGTGATCCTGTGCATCTACCTGGCGATCACCGAACCGATCTTCGCCACCTGGGGCAACATCACCAACGTCGTGGCGGGGAACAGCGTCATTCTGGTCCTGGCGATCGGCGCCACCTTCGTCATCCTCTCCGGCGGGATCGACCTGTCGACCGCCGCCGCCGGAGCCGCCGCCGGTATGGTCTTCGGCCTGCTGCTCGAGCATGGCGCGGGAGGACTCCTCGCGGTGCTCGGGACGCTCGCCTTCGGGTTGCTGCTCGGCTTCGTGAACGGCTTCCTGATCAGCTACATCAAGATCCCGTTCCTCGTGGTGACTTTGGGGACGCTGTCGGTCTTCGAGAGCTTCGGGCTGGTCGTCAACGGCGGCAAGACCATCAACACCTTCAGCCTGGGCGGCTTCTCGGCCGTCTACAAGTTCACCCTCAACGACGTCGCCGGGATCCCATACCTGCTCATCTTCGACGTGATCCTGGTGGTCGTCGCCGCCCTGGTCCTGCGCTTCACCTCGCTCGGCCGGAGCATCTACGCGATCGGCTCCAACAGCGAGGCGGCCCGGCTGAACGGGATCAATGTCGCGCGCACCACCCTGCTGGTCTACGTCATCGCCGGCCTGTGTGCCGGTATCGGCGCCCTCGTCCAGGTGGGTCGGCTCACCGGAGCCTCACCCAACATCGACTCCACTTTGTTGTTGACCGTCATCGCTGCTGTCCTCATCGGCGGCACCGCCTACACCGGCGGAGAGGGAGGTGTCGGGGGCACCGTTCTAGGCGTCCTATTCCTCGGGATCATCCAGAACGGGCTCACGCTCAGTGACGTCTCCACCTTCTGGCGGGGGACCGTCAACGGCGTCGTACTCATTGTTGCCGTCGCGCTCGGGGTCGCCCGCGACCGCGGCTGGCTCCGTCTTCCCGGAGGTCTTCGTCGTGGCTGATCAGCTCTCGCCCCAGGAGTACGACGCCGTACTCGGTGTCGCACGCACGCTGCTGCCCGCGCTCGAGCCGCCGGCTGCCGTCGACGACCCGGTGCTCGCCGACTACTACCGGCTCGGTGCCGCGGAGCGTGGCCTCGACATCGCGGTCGCAGACCTGGTGCCCGGTCTGGACGCACCGGTCCGCTCGGCGGTGATCGCCCTCGCCAGCCATCTGGTCGAGCACGGATTCGCGACGGCCGAGGAGTCGACCCGTCTCGAGCTCCTCGAGGCGGCCGCCGAGAATCAGCAGCTGCGGCTGGGCCTTCGGCACCTCAAGACCCTGGTCCTCGGCAGTTTCGTCAACGGCGTCGACGAGAGCCGGCGCAACCCGGTCTGGCCGGCCCTCGGCTACCCAGGGCCGCTCTCCACCCCGCCGCGCCCCGAGGCGGCGCCGGGCCGGATCGCCCTCTACGAACCCGACGCGGAGCGGCTTGAGGCCGACATCGTGGTCATCGGGTCAGGGGCTGGTGGCGCGATCATCGCGGCCAGGTGCGCCGCCGCTGGCCTCTCCGTCGTCGTCCTCGAGGCGGGTGCCTACCGGACCGAGGACACCATGAAGGAGCTCGACTCCGACGGTGCCACGATGTTCCTGCGGGGCGGGCTGCTGTGGTCCGAGAACGGCCAGATGGGCGTGATGGCGGGCTCGGTGCTCGGCGGAGGCACGCTGATCAACTCCATGGTCTGTCTGAAGACCCCCGACGAGGTGCGGGCCGCCTGGGCGGCCGAGGGGCTCACCGGTCTGGACGGACCAGAGTTCGACAAGTACCTCGACCGCGTCTGGGACCGGCTCAACGTCAACACCCACGCCACCGTCTACAACAGCAACACCCGCGCGATGGTCACCGGACTCTCCGCGCTCGGGTACTCCCATGAGCGGCTGCCCCGCAACGTCACCGACGACGACGAGTCGGACCGCTGCGGCTTCTGCAACGCCGGGTGCCAGCGCGGCCACAAGAGGTCGGTACTGCACACCTATCTCCAGGACGCGGTCGAGGCTGGCGCCCGGATCGTGGTCGGTTGCGAGGTTGAGCAGATCCTCACCGAAGAGGGTCGCGCCGCCGGCGTACGCGCCGTGCTGCGTCGTCCCTCGGGCGAGCGCGAGCTGTATGTCGACGCGCCGACCGTCGTGGTCGCGGCCGGCGGGATCGAGTCGCCGGCGGTGCTGCTCCGCTCCGGGATCGGCGGACCGGCGGTGGGGAAGAACCTGCGGCTGCACCCGGCCTGGATCGTCACCGGCGTCTACGACGAGCCGATCGAGGCGTGGCGCGGCCAGATCCAGTCGGCGGTCAGCTTCGATCTCACCAAGGTGGTCGACGGTGGCGGCTTCCTGGTCGAGAGCCTTGCCCTCAACCCGGGCACCTGGGCCGGCCAGATGCCGTTCGTGGACGGCCGCACGACCCGCGACCGGTTGCTCGGCCTGCGGCACTTCGCGACTTGGCACGGCGTCTCCCACGACCACGGCAGCGGCGAGATCTACCTCGACGAGGAGGGCCGCGCCGCGATCAGGTGGGAGCTCGACGACACCGACCGGGCGATCGCGCTGCGGGCCCACCAGGAGCTCGCCCGGATGCACCGCGAGGCGGGGGCGCACGAGGTCTTCACCTTCCACTGGCGCGACGTGCGCTGGCGCAAGGGCGAGGACTTCGAGGAGTTCCTTGCCCGGCTCGAGAGCCAGGAGCGCCGGGACTACACCGGCTATTCGGCCCACCAGATGGGGGCCTGCCGGATGGGCGCCGACCCGGCGACCTCGGTCGCCGATGGGTGGGGCCAGCTCCACGACACCGCCGGCGTCTGGATCGGCGACGGCGCCGCGCTCCCGGCCGCACCCGGCGTCAATCCGATGATCACCATCATGGCGCTCGCCGAGCGGACCGCCGAGGCGTTGCTCTCCGCGCACGCGCTCACTGCGTGAGCAGCAACCTGCCTTTTCTCCATCTCCTCCCAGGTTGCTTCGGGGCAACCGACCAACACATCCCCGCCACCGACCAGAGCCTGTCCAGGAGGTTCTCCATGCAACACCGTCTCTCCCTCGCCGTCGTCGGCCTCGCCGTGGGCGCCACGGCATTGACCACTGCCTGCGGGTCGTCATCCAGCGGGTCCGGCGGCAGCGACTCGCTGACCATCGGCTACTCCTCGCCGGTGGCGTCGCAGCCGAGCCAGCAAGGCGTGATCCAAGGCCTCAAGAGCGGCGCGAAGAGCGTCGACGGGAAGGCCGAGGTGCTCGACGCGAACCTCTCGCCGGACACCCAGGTGTCCAACGTCCAGACCATGGTCCAGAAGAAGTACGGCGCGATCGCGCTGTGGACCCTGGACGCCGGCGCCATGCAGGGGACCTTTGCCCAGGTGAAGTCCGCTGGCATCCCGCTGATCGGCGTCAACTCCGAGAGCGACGACATGACCTCGACCGTGTGGTGGCAGCTGAACCTGTGCGAGGGCGATGACGCGCCCTTCAAGCAGACCGCCCAGCAGATCGCGAAGTGGCGCCCGCACGCCAAGGTCGTGGTGATGGGCGGACCGGCCGTGCCGTCGATCCAGGCGAACGTGAAGTGCTTCACCGAGGGTGCCAAGGAAGCCGGGCTGACCGTGCTCACCGAGCGCGACAACGTGAAGGACAACTCCTCCTCGGCACAGAGCCTGGCCTCCGACCTGCTGACGAAGTACAAGGACATCGATGCGATCTGGGCCTACAACGACGCGACCGCACTCGGTGTCTCGGCGGCGCTGACGCAGGCCGGTCAGAAGATCTCCGACGGGACCAGTGCCGGTGTCATCGTCACCGGCGTCAACGGAGACACCGACGCGATCAGCGCGATCAAGCAGGGTCGGCTGACCGGCACCTGGGACCCCGACCCGGTCGCCACCGGTCTCGCCGTGGTCAAGGCGGCGAAGGATGCCAAGGACGGCAACCCGGACAAGCGCCTCGTGGTCAAGTCCACCTTCTGGAGCGCCGCCAACATGAGCGACTACAAGAGCGGGGCGGACCGCGGCTACACCCTCGACAACATCCCGCTGGTCAAGTAGGCGCTCGGATGGTTGTGGTACGTCGGGCCCCGTCGCTGCTTCGACGCGGCGGGGCACCGTCTGCTGGTGGGCGCCGGCCGGCGAGCGCCCGGGCGGCGGCATGACCTGGCTGGAGGTCGAGCCGGGCGTGCGGCTGCGGGTCGCGGACCGTCGGCCGATGCAGGAGACCCGCGAGCCGGTCGTCCTGGTCCATGGTTGGAAGCAGTCCCACCGGCTCTACGATCGGCTCGCCGTTGCGCTGGTTCGGCGCGGACACCGGGTGGTCTCCTACGACCACCGGGGTATGGGCGAGTCGGACAAGCCGGACGGCCGCTATGACTTCGAGACTCTGGCCCGCGACCTCGAGCAGGTCCTGATGGCCCACGACCTTCAAGACAGCACCCTGGTCGGCTGGTCGATGGGCTGCACGGTCGCGCTGGAGTATCTGCGCCGCGCGTCCCACGGGGTCGGTCGGGTGGTCCTGCACAACGGGCCGTTGCGGCTTACTCGGGCGGAGGACTTCCCGCACGCGATGCCGGCGGATCAATTCGAGGCCTACCTGGAGGGGATGGAGCAGAGCTGGCCCACCTCGGAGCACGCCTTCCAGGCCGAGGCCCTGCTGCCCGCCGCGGATCCGGCGGTACTGGAACTGCTGGTCGCCGTCGCCCTCCAGACGCCGCTGGACATTGCCATGAAGACCGTCCGGCAGCAGGCCATGCTCGACCATCGGGCGGCGGTCCGGGGGCTCGCCGTACCTGTTCTGGCCGCCTACTCCGACCGTGATCCCTACTATCCGTCGAGCCTGGCGCGCTGGATCGCCGACAGTGCGCCGGAGGGCCACCTGGCTCTGCTCACCGAGAGTGCTCACTGCGGCCCGCTGGAGGAGCCGGAGCGACTCGCCGAGGTCGTCAGCGGATTCGCGGCGGTGCTGACCAACCCTCCGTCCTAAGAACACGTTCTAAGGCGACCAGGCCGGCGAGCCGTCTCGGCAGGACCGAAAAACAAGCAGGGGCCCATGATCGTGGGCCCCTGCTTGCGTTGCTCGGGTCAGCCGAGGTTGATGAAGACGCTCTTGGTCTCGGTGAACTCGTCGATCGCGAAGGAGCCCATCTCGCGGCCCCAGCCGCTCTTGCCGAAGCCACCCCAGGGCGAGCCCGGGTCGATCAGGGGCAGCTGGTTGACGAAGACCGTCCCGGCGTGGATCCGGTCGCCGAGCCGATGCGCGGTCTTGAGATCCTGGGTCCACACCACGGCGGCGAGACCGTAGTCGGTGTCGTTGGCTCGGCCGACGACCTCGTCCTCGTCGGCGTAGGTGAAGACCGAGAGGACCGGCCCGAAGATCTCCTCGCGTGCGATCACCATGTCGTCGCGCACCCCGGAGAAGACCGTCGGGGTGAAGAAGTAGCCGCTGGCCAGGGCGCCGTCGGCGCGGGCCCCACCGGTGACCAGCTCGGCGCCTTGCTCGACGCCGGCGGCGACGTACCCGGCGACCCGGTCCAGGTGCTCCTGGGAGACCAGCGGGCCGACGAAGGTGTCCGGGTCCGAGCCGGGGCCGATCTTGAGGTCGGCTGCGGCCTTGGCGAGCTTCGCCACAAACTCTTCGGCGCGCGACTCGTGCACGAAGAAGCGGGTGTAGGCACCACAGGCCTGACCGGTGTTGAAGAGCGCGCCCTGGAGGTTCCCGATCACAGCGGCGTCCAGGTCGGCGTCCCGCGCGATGATGCTCGGTGCCTTGCCGCCGAGCTCCAGGGAGACGCGCTTGAGGTTGTCCGCGGAGGACCGGACGATCTGCTGTCCCACTTCCGTCGAGCCGGTGAAGGAGACCTTGTCGACGCCCGGATGGGCGACCAGTGCCTTCCCCACCTCCGGGCCGCCGGTCAGGCAGTTCACGACGCCGGCCGGTACGCCGGCCTCGACGACCAGGCGGGCCAGCCACAGGGTGGACAGCGGCGTCTGCTCGGCGGGCTTGAGGATCACCGTGTTGCCGGTGGCCAGCGCCGGCGCCAGCTTCCAGGCGGCGATCGCCAGCGGGAAGTTCCACGGCGTGATGATCGCCGCCACGCCGACCGGCTCACGCTTGGTGTAGGCGAGCTGCTGCGGGATCGAGACCGGGGAGGTCTTGCCCTCGAGCTTGGTCGCCCACCCGGCGTAGTAGCGGAAGACCTGAGCGGCCAGCGGGACGTTCACGCCGGAGGCGATGAAGCCCGGCTGGCCCTGGTCTTGGGTCTCGATGGCGGCCAGTCCATCCGCATCGCGTTCGATCAGGTCGGCGATCTTCCACAAGAGGCGGCCGCGCGCGTCCGGCGTGAGGTCACGCCACTCGGCGGCGTCGAAGGCCTGCCGGGCCGCGGCCACCGCGGCATCGACGTCCGCGGCACCCGCCTCCGCGAATCGCGCGAAGGCGGTCCCGGTCGCGGGGTCGATCGTCTCGCTCGTGGCACCGGTGGCGGCGTCGGTCCATGAGTTGTCGATCAGCAGTTGGTGCGTGTCAGACATGGGGTGATCTCCTGTGGTCCAAGCAGAGCCCGACCATTGCGGGCGGTCGATGGAGCCGCACACCGTGGGGACGTGCCCGAGAGCCGGCTTTCGGCCAGTCTCCCAGCCGGTGGTACGCCGCCCGAGGGGCTGTTCCGGTGATCAGACCGCGGCGGGTCAGGCGGTCGGCGCCGCGGCTTCGGGGAGCGGCTCCCGTGCGGGCGGCCGCGACCAGAGCAGCGCACTGAGCGCGGCGCACGTCGCCGCTCCGGCGGCGATGGTGACGCAGAGCCACCAGCCGGCTGCGTACCCGACGTTGTGGGTGAGGATGCCGAAGAGAGCGGGACCGGTGACGCTGCCGAGGAAGAGACCGCTCTGGGTGAGGCCGGTCGCCCGGGCGACCTGTCCCGGGCGGGCCCGAGCGACGGTCAGGTTGAACAGTCCGGTCCAGCCCCAGCCGCAGGCGAAGGCGACGGCGAGCCCGACCGGGAAGAGCGATGTCTGCCGGAAGGCAAGGACGGCGAAGCCGCCTGCCCCGACCGCGATCAGCGCCGCGACGCGGCCGATGATGGCCCGACCGCTGCCGACGCCGCCGTACCAGGAGGCGAGGGTGCGCACCGAGATGCAGCACAGACTGCCGAGAACCTGGCAGGTGGCCGCCGAGCCGGCGCTGAGGCCGGCATCGACGGCTCCCGCGGAGCCGAAGATCGCCAGCGTGGTGGCGGAGGCCGAGCCGAGGAAGCCACCGACCACGAGCACTCCCAGTAGCAGTGGACGCTGGGGCTCGCACGATGCGTCGGCCGCGCCGCCGTTGGTGCCGAACCCACCGACTTGGGCAGGAGCACGCCCGCGGATCGCCAGTTGCGCCACCAGCGTGAAGAGCGCGGTGCAGAGGATCGCATCGCGCCACGTGGAACCTCGGTTGAATCCGGCGAGGAGGAGACCGGACAGCATCGTCGCGGTCGGGATCGCGGACTGGACCACGCCGAAGAGCAGCGCCCGCGCGCGTGGCGCGGTGATGGCGGCCAAGGTGTGGTTCGACGCGGGTTGGATCAGTGCGTTCGGTACGCCGAGCACCGCCAGGGCGATCAGCACCGCCGGCCTCGAGCCGGCGAAGACCAGGATCGTCAGTCCGAGCGTGGTGAGGCCGCAGGTGAGACGTAGCGCCGGCACTGCCCCGAGACGCTGGACCAGCCGTCCTGCGACGGGGCTCAGCAGGGCGGAGACCACATAGCTCGCGGAGACCGCGGTGCCCAGTGCGGCGACCGAGAAGCCGACGTCGTCGGCCATGGCGATCGAGAGCGACCCGACCAGGAAAGGCGGGATCGCCGCCGAGACCATCCCCGCGATCGCACCGGGGACGCCACTGGCCAGCGCGGCCCGGGCCGCGGTCGTCGGCCGGCCTCGCGGGATCGTCCTCATGGTGGAGTGGCCGCGCCACTCAGTGGGCGGTGTAACCGCCGTCGACGTGGACCACGGTTCCGGTCACCCAGCCCGCCTCGGGAGCGAGAAGAGGGAGCGCGGCGTGGGCGACGTCGGCGGGTGTGCCCCAGCGGCCCACCGGCACCTGACGGGTGAACGCCTCATCGGTGGCCTCATCCGTGGCAGCACCGTGCTGGTCCTGGTTCATCGGCGTCCTGGTCGGGCCGGGGGCGACGCAGTTCACCGTCACCCCCGAGCCGGCGACCTCGAGGGCGACCGACCGGGTGAGCGCGGCGACGGCGCCCTTCGTGGCGGCGTACCCGCCGCGCTCGCGGGCGCCGACCGAGCCGAGCACCGAGCCGATGGTGACGATCCTGCCGTGGCCCGCGCTCACCATCGCGGGCAGTACCGCCTGGAGAGCCAGCCAGGTGCCGACGACATTCACGTCCAAGGCGGCGCGGAGGTCATCGGCGGAGAGCGAGAGGATGTCGCCGCGGGCGAGCCTGCCGGCCGCGGTGACGAGTCCCGAGACCGTTCCCCAACGCCGGGCCGCCCCCTCGACGGCGTCACGCAGCGCCGCCGGGTCGGTGACGTCCCCGGCGGCGAACGCCGCGCTCTGCCGGTGCTCGCCGAGCCCGGCCAGCGCCTGCTCGCCGCGCTCCGGATCACGACCGAGGAGCAGCACCGGCCGGCCGGCCGCCGCCAGTGCGGCAGCGATGCCGAGCCCGATCCCACTGGTGCCGCCGGTCACGAGCACCGCGCCGGGGCCGGTCATGCCGAGAAGTTCGTGACGAATTCGGTGTCGACCCCGATCTCCCCGATCTTCTGCGCCCCGCCGGGGTCGCCGAGGGGCGCGTCGCGGCCGGGGAGGGGCTCGTCGAAGAAGGCCCGCGAGTCCTCGAGGAACGCCTTCAACTCCGGGTCCTTGCGGGCCTTGCGGTCCACGAAGATGGCATCCACCGGGCACTCGACCTCACAGGCGCCGCAGTCGATGCATTCGTTGCTGTTGATGTAGCTCTTCCGGTCGCCGACGTAGATGCAGTCGACGGGGCACACCTCGACGCAGGCGCGGTCCAGTTCGTCGATGCAGGGGGCACCGATGACGTAGCTCATGTCTGTCTCCTCGCTAACAAGCCGTGGGTGGGCGCCTCAGGCGCCTTCGGTCGAATGCCCCGGGAAGAGCGTGAGATCGGGGTCCAGGTCGACAGCGACGTGGTTCATCGCGATCGCGACCTCGCCGAAGCCGACCGACATCAGCTTGACCTTGCCGTCGTAGTCGGTGAGGTCGCCGGCGGCGTAGACGCGGGGCAGGTTGGTCCGTCCGGCGCGGTCGACGGCCACTGAGCGGCCGGCGAGCTCGAGGCCCCACTCCCGAAGCGGTCCGAGGTCGCTGATGAAGCCGAGTGCGGCGATGACGTGGTCGGCGGCCACCAGGCTCTCCTCGCCCGCCTTCGAACGCAGCGTGACCTTCTCCAGCCGACCCGCGGCGAGGTCACCGTGGAGACCGGTCACCTGGGTGTCGGTGTGGATCACACACGCGCTGTCCCGGACGCGGGTCAGGGTCGCGGCGTGGCCGCGGAAGGCGGCGCGGCGGTGCACCAGGGTCACCGAGCGGGCGATCCGGCTGAGCGCATCGGCCCAGTCCAGCGCGCTGTCACCGCCCCCGACGACGACCACGTCCTTGCCGGCGTGCACCGACGGGTCGACGACGAAGTACGACAGCCCGCTGCCGAGCCATTCCTCGCCGCACTCCAGCGGGCGCGGGGTCGGCGTACCGATCCCTGCCGTGAGCACCACGGCCTCGGCGTTGATCACGGTCCCGTCGTCGAGGGTGACGACCGGCTTCCCGTCCTCGTGGACGAGAGCGACCGCCTGGCGGCCGAGCAAATAGCTCGGTTCGTACGCCGCGGCCTGCTCGACGAGGTTGGCGACGAAGTCGCGGCCACGGATCGAGGGCAGCGCGGCGACGTCCCGGATCTCCTTCTCGGGGTAGAGCGCCATGACCTGCCCGCCCGCCTGGGGCAGGACGTCGACCACGATCGTGGACAGCCCACGGAAGCCGGCGTAGTAGGCGCCGTACAACCCTGTCGGGCCGGCGCCCACGATGAGTACGTCGGTCTGCATGGGTGAGGGCGTGCGAGCCACCTTGTCTCCTCGGACATCGATCACTGCTTGACGGCGGGCGACTCTAGGCACAACCGACCGGGCAGGGCCCATGGTGTGGACCGCTGAGCGAAATCGCCGTCGCCGAGAACCGGAGAAGGCGCTGCCGGGGACCGCCGGGTGACGGCTGATCGGCGACCCGGGAGGAGTCGTATTCCGCTGGGCGAACCAGACCGGTTGTCGGTTGGACCGCCCGATGATCTGCTGACTTAGCCGGCGCGGAGCGTCGATCTCCTCCTGCGACCACCGGCGCCGACGTGCACACGACGTGGAGTGAACTAATGACTGAGACCCTCGAACCCAAGGCGAAGGCATCCGCCGCGCCGACGGGCACCAACGAGAAGCCAGCCCCGAAGAAGCGTGAGACCCAGCTGCCCGGACGGCAGGACTGGTCGAGCTGGCCGCACTACCAGGCCGCCTCCTCGGGCTTCCGCGGCTATTGGTACCCGGTGAAGTTCTCCAACCAGGTGGGGGACCGCCCGGTTCGGGTGAAGCTGCTGGGCGAGGACATCGTCATCGTGCGCGACAAGGGCAAGGTCTACGGCCTGGCCAACCGGTGCCCGCACCGCGGCGTACCGCTGAGCTACGGCAACAAGCAGTTCCCCGGGACGATCTCCTGCGTCTACCACGGCTGGACCTTCGGCCTGGCGGACGGCGAGCTCAAGGCTGCGATCACCGACGGTCCGGACTCGCCGATCTGTGGGAAGGTCACTCAGCCGACGTACCACGTCGAGGAGCGCCTCGAGATGATCTGGATCTTCGTCGGAGACGGCGAGGAACCCCACCCGATCGACGAACAGCTTCCCGAAGAGCTGGTCAGCAACGCCGGGGTCGTCGGCGCCCGGATCATGCCGCGCGAGGGCAACTGGCGCTTCGCCTGTGAGAACGGGTACGACGAGGGCCACGCAAAGTACCTCCACCGGACCGCGCTGTGGCGGCTGTTCAAGCCGATGCCGGTCTGGAACACCACCAAGATCATCAAGCGCGGCCGCTGGATCTACCGGGTCCAACAGGAGCAGTTCTGGGACGCCGACTTCCCCGGCCTCGGCCGGTGGACCGGGCAGGCCTGGTACAAGGCCAAGCCGCCGAAGGAGACCAGCAACATCGGCAACACGGGCTCCCATCGCGAGGTCAACCCGGTGATCGCGGCTCAGGAGTTCCCCGGCTTCGCCTCGGTCAGCATGCCCGGCGTGCTGCGGATCGCGTATCCGACCTTCATCCACTACGAGTTCTATGTGCCCGTCGATGACGACAACCACCTCTACGTCGGCGTGATGGTGGACTTCAAGAAGGGGCTCAAGACGATCCCGTTCTACGTCAAGTACCTCGGCGCGGTCCGCTGGCTCTTCCACGGTCAGTTCTCCGGCCAGGACAAGTGGATGGTCGAGGTCACCGACGCCCCGCCGGAGAAGCTCTACCGCCCCGACGACTCGCTGCTCCAGTGGCGCAAGCTCGCCGAGGACACCACCGAGGACCGGATCGATGCCCTGGCCGAGCAGGGCATCGAGATCCCGGACCCGGCTGCCTGAGAGAGGGACACATGGCATCGATCGTGCTCGGAGTCGGCGCATCCCACTCGACTCTCATGAACACCCACTGGGACAAGGTCGTCCACACCGACCGGGCGGAGGCGTTCCGCGATGGTCTGGTCGCGGCCCGTGACCGGATCGCGCAGGCGCATCCCGACGTAGTCATCGTGGTCGGGTCGAACCACTTCCGCGGGTTCTGGCTGGACCTGATCCCTGCCTTCACCCTCGGAGTGGGCGAGGTGATCGCGGCCGGAGACGGCGGCACCCCGAAGGGCCCGCAGAAGACCGATCCCGAGTTCGCCCAAGAGCTGGCCGCCGAGCTCGTCGGGGCGGGCACCGAGGTGGCGATCTCCGCGCGACTGCAGATCGATCACGGTCAGGCGCACGCTATCCAGTACCTGCTCGACGGCCTCGACGTGCCCGTCGTACCGCTGGTGGTCAATGTCTTCGCCGCGCCGCTGCCGACGCTGCCCCGGGTGGCCCAACTCGGCGCGAACATCGCGGAGGCGATCACCAGGATCGGCGGTGACAAGCGGGTCGTCGTGGTGGCCTCGGGCGGACTGTCGCACCAGCTGCCCTGGCCCAGCGACTGGACCGATCCGCACGGCGAGGACGAGGAGTTCCTGGTCGAGGCCTGGCTCAACGGCCGTGGCGAGTGGGAGAAGTACGACAAGCACCGCCGGGAGATCATCGTCGCCGCCCAGCCGACGATCTTCACCGACTTCGACGAGCAGTTCCTCGCCGATCTCGAGAAGGGCGAGCTGGCGTCGTACACCCAGCTCACCACGCCGCAGATCGAGGCCCGCGCCGGCAACGGCGGCCAGGAGCTGCGTACCTGGCTGGTGATGGCGGCCGCGCTGGGGTTCGCGCCGGGCAAGGCACTGGCCTACTCGCCGATGCCGGAGTGGCTGACCGGCATGGGCGTCGCCGTGATCGAGCCGGCTGCCCACTGATCTTCGACCTCCGAAAGGGACCCTGGATAGATGACCAGCAACGCACTCACCTCGCCCGCGCCGGGTCCGGCTCCTGAGAGCCGGTTCGTGAAGGCCGACGGGGTGGAGTACCACTACCACGAGCTCGGCGTGCCCACCGGTCCGGCCACTGTCTTCCTGCACGGTGGCGGCCCGGGCTGCACGGCGTGGAGCGACTTCGGCGCGGTGGCGCCGCACTTCGCTCGGGACCGGCACCTGTACTTGGTCGATCTCCTGCAGTACGGCAAGTCGGAGAAGTGCCGGATCACCGGCCCGATGTGGGACTTCCACGGGGTCAAGATCGTGGCGCTCCTCGATGAGCTGGGCATCGACAAGGTCGACTTCATCTGCAACTCCTGGGGCGGCCACATGGCCCTGATGGTGGCGGCCAAGTACCCCGACCGGGTGCGCTCGTCGGTCATCACCGGCAGCATGCCGGTCTTCTACGGTCCGTTGGCCCCACTGCCCGAGAACGGCCACCGGGGCCGGACCGCTCGCGACGTGTATTACGGCGGTGAGGGACCCACCCGGGAGAAGATGCGTCAGCTGATCACCTCCCTGGAGTGGTACGACGCCGATCGGCTGCCCGAGGAGACGCTCGACATGCGCTACCAGCAGAGCCTGGACTCGGGGGAGCGAGAGCTGGCCGCGATGTCGGACTCCCCACGTGGCGAGTGGCAGGACATGACGACCGAGCTCGGCCTGATCGAGGCGCCGACTCTGTTCATGTGGGGCCGAGAGGACGCGTTCTTGACCCCCGACTACCCGCTGATGCTCTCCCGGATGGTGAAGCGCGGGAGCGTCCACGTGATGGATCACGTCTCCCACCACCTGCAGGAGGAGCGACCGGGCGCCTACCACGCCGTGGTCGACGGATTCCTCAAGGCCATCGACCACCCCTGACCGCCGCAACCATCTGGAGTCCGCCATGAAGCTTCTTTACGCCCTGGTCGCGCTGGTCGCGCTCGCCCTCGGCCTGCGTTATGCCAGCAATCGGATCGCGACCCACCAGAGCGTGCTCCCGAGCCTGCTCAATCGGGTGAACACGCAGGTCCATCGCATCAACCAGTGAGCGGTCCGGCGGCCCGCGTCGCCAGCCGGTCACTCCGCGGCGAGCGCTGCCGCCACCGACTATCAGAAAGCACCTCCCATGACCAATGATCTCGCCCGCACTATCTGGACCGAGTTGGCCGGTGTCGACTTCCAGATCACGACCGTGGATGCCGGCGGTACGCCGACCCGCGCGCTCCAGGCTGGCACCGGTCCCGAGCACGTGGTGTTCCTGCACGGAACCAGCGGCCATCTGGAAGCCTTCGCGCGCAACATCGGGCCGCACGCCGAGAAGTACACGGTGCACGCCATCGACATGCTCGGGCACGGCTACACCGGCAAGCCCGACTACCCCTACGAGATCCCGCGCTACCGGGATCATCTGCTCGCCTACTTCGACGCCGTCGGCATCGAGAAGGCCCATATCGGTGGCGAGTCGCTGGGCGGCTGGGTGGGTGGCCGCGCCGCCATCGACAACCCGGACCGGGTCGCCTCCCTCCAACTGCTGTGCGCCGGTGGGACGGTGGCCAACCCGGAGGTGATGGAGCGGATCCGCACCAGCACCCGGAAGGCGGTCGAGACCGATGACGTCGAGCTGACCCGCAAGCGGTTACGGCTGCTGATGCACGACCCGGCCGACGCGACCGAGGAGCTGGTCGCCGTCCGCCATGCGATCTATCACCGCCCCGACTTCGTGGCCAACGTCGCGAACCTGCTCTCCCTGCAGGATCTGGAGACCCGGCTGC
>Ga0164243_10004604_pt1 | contig 21511 bp, 16 predicted proteins | sample OricompcompostOP_FD_108781 | JGI IMG/M metagenome (GOLD analysis project Ga0164243, IMG submission 108781) | Organic Plus compost microbial communities from Emeryville, California, USA - Original compost - Organic plus compost (OP) | ecosystem: Engineered > Solid waste > Mixed feedstock >...
GCGGCCCGCAAGTTCGACTGCGAGGCGTGGATCCCGACGCAGGGCAAGTACCGCGAGCTGACGTCCACGTCGGACTGCACCGAGTTCCAGTCCCGCCGCCTGTCGATCCGCGTCCGTGATGGCAAGCAGGTCAAGCCGCTGGCCACGCTCAACGGCACGCTGTGCGCCGTTCCGCGCACGATCGTGGCCCTGCTGGAGAACCACCAGCAGGGCGACGGCTCCGTCCGCGTCCCCGAGGTCCTGCGCCCCTACCTGGGCGGCCGCGAGGTCCTGGAGCCGGTGGCCAAGTGAGCATCGCCTGCGCCGACGGCACCGAGGGCTCCGCGGCCGGTCTTCCGGCCGGCCGTGACGGTCTGCCGTACAAGCTGATCGCGACCGATCTGGACGGGACGCTGCTGCGCTCCGACGACTCGGTGTCGCGGCGCACCCGTGACGCGCTCGCCGCGGCCACCGAGGCGGGTGCCGCGCACCTCGTCGTCACCGGCCGCGGCGTCCCGTGGACCCGGCACATCCTTCAGGACCTGGGCTACCAGGGCCTCGCGGTGTGCGGGCAGGGCGCGCAGGTGTACCACGCCGGTGAGAACCGCCTGCTGACGTCCGTGACGCTGGACCGGCAGCTCGGGGGTGTCGCGCTGGCCAAGATCGAGGCCGAGGTCGGCCCGCTGTACCTGGCGGCGAGCCGGGACGGCCTGGACGGGGACGTGCTGGTCGGCCCGGGCTACGCGCTCACGGGCGCGCTGCCGTCGACGCCGCTCACGGACGCGTCCGACCTGTGGAGCGCCCCGCTCAACAAGATCTACATACAGCACCCCGAGCTGTCGGACGACGAGCTGGCCGAGGCCGCACGCCGGGCGGCGGGCGGCTTCGTCACGGTGGCGATGGCCGGCGAGGGCATCGTGGAGCTGCTGCCCCTGGGCCTGTCCAAGGCGACCGGGCTGTCCCTGGCGGCCCGCCGGCTGGGCGTGAAGGCGGCGGAGACCATCGCCTTCGGCGACATGCCGAACGACATCCCGATGTTCGCGTGGGCCGCGCACGGCGTAGCCATGGCCAACGCCCACGCGGAACTCATGGCGGTCGCGGACGAGGTCACGACGTCGAACGACGAGGACGGCATCGCAGTAGTCCTGGAACGCCTGCTCGGCTGAGTTCCAAAGGGGCACGGGAAACTGCGCGCCCAGCCACAACGGGCCCGCACCGCCCACTCGGGCGACTGTCCCAACCGAAGGGGCGCGGGGAACTGCGCGCCCAGCCACAACGGGCCCGCACCCGCCCACAAGCCACGCCCCCGCTGCGGCGAACCCAACCCACCCCAGTCCCAGTGACAAACGTCCAGTGGAGGATGCACGGATCGAACGTGCGCGAGGTCTCCCCCGACCACGGCTCAGCAAGCCGGTGCCTTACCTCTCGGCCAATCCTCCGGGTGGGCGGCCCACGCGAGAGCGACATCGCGTGCTCGAAGCGGCCGCCCCGGGCGGCTCCCCTGCGGAAGCGGGCTCGACGGTGGGGTAACTACACCGGAACCCGCCGCGGACCGCCCTGACGGGAGCTGAACGGACTGTCGTGCAGGGACATCGCTCAGCTCCTCTCCCAGACGGTGGCGCCGGACCCGGCCGGCGTCCTCGGCACAACCATGGTGCCGGGACGCCGACTTGGGCGCCACCGAATAAGCGCTGAGACGCTCACTCCTCGCCGGCGAGGGTCAGCGAGCGCAGCTTCTGGCCCGCGTACCAGGTGGCCAGCACGGTCACCAGCGCCAGCAGCACCGTGGCCGTCGTCAGGCCGACGTCCGACGTGACCATCTCGCCGCCGGCGACCTTCTCCGCCACCGCCAGCGACCACTGCTGGACGCTCAGGGTGCGCGCGCCCGGCACCAGGGAGCCGAACAGCGCCTCCCAGACGAGCGCGTAGACGAGGCCGAAGACCACGGCGTGCCGGGAGACCGTGCCGAGGAGCAGGAACAGCGCGGCGTAGGCGATGGAGGCGACGAGCGCGGCCACCGTGTACGCGACGGCGATCTGCTGGCCGTTGCCGTTGAGGATGAAGCCGGCGACGAACGTCGGCAGCGCCGAGAACACCATCGTCACGGCGATCGCCACGATCAGCTTGGTGAAGATGATCGTGGGCCGCTTCACCGGCTTGGACAGCAGGTACACGACCGAGCCGTCGTCGATCTCCGGGCCGATGGCGCCGGTGCCGGCGATGACGCCGATGATCGGCACCATGGTGGCGAGCGCGAGCCCGCCGAGCAGGTCGGACGCGGTCTGGTCGTCGGCTCCCGCGAGTCCGCGGACGGCCACGGCGATCACGATGAGCAGCAGCGGCAGCGCGCCCAGGATGAGGGCCCGGCGCCGGCCGAGCAGGGCCCGATAGGTGAGCCGGGCGACTGTGGGGTCGTACATCTTGGCCTCCTACGCCGCGACGAGATACGAGAAGACGGACTCGAGGGACTCGTCGGACGGCGAGACCGTGAGCAGACGGATGCCGTGGTCGCGCGCCACCCTGGGCAGCAGGGCGGTGAACCGGCCGAAGTCGACGGCCTGGATGTGCAGCGCGCCCTCGGCCAGGTCGACCTCGATCCCGGACGTCGACGGGTCGGCGATCAGCGCGGCCGCGAGGGCGCGGTCGTCGCTGGAGCGCACCAGGTAGCGGTGCGGGCGGTCGGTCATCAGGCGGCGGATCTTGCGGAAGTCGCCGCTGGCCGCGTGCCGTCCGGCCACCACGACCTCGATGTGCCAGGCGAGCTGTTCGACCTCTTCGAGGATGTGGGAGGAGAACAGCACGGTGCGGCCCTCGTCGCCCATGCGGCGCAGCAGGTCCATCAGCTGCATGCGCTGGCGGGGGTCCATGCCGTTGAACGGCTCGTCGAGCAGCAGCAGCGAGGGGTCGTGCACGAGGGCGCTCGCCATCTTCACGCGCTGGCGCATGCCCTTGGAGTACGTCTGGATCTTGCGGTCCTGCGCGTACTCCATCTCGACGGTGGCGAGCGCCTTCTGGGCGGCCTTGGCGCCGAGTCCGTGCAGTTCGGCGTTGGCGACGACGAACTCGCGGCCGGTCAGGAAGTCGTACATCGCCTCGCGCTCGGGGACGATGCCGATGTGCTTGTAGATGGCCTCGTTGCGCCAGACGGGCTGCCCGTCGAGGGTGACGGTGCCGGTGGAGGGGGCGAGGAAGCCGCCCATCATGTTGATGAGGGTGGACTTCCCGGCGCCGTTCGGGCCGAGGAGGCCGGTGACGCCGGGGCCGATCGTCATGGTGATGTCGTTGACGGCGACCACGTTGCCGAACCAGCGGGAGACGTGGTCGATCTGGAGCGTGGTCACAGTCCCACCTTCTTGTAGCGGCGCAGCAGGAGGCCGTAGGCGGCGGCGATCAGGCCGAGGACGACGACGACGTAGACGACGCCCTCACCGGTGCCGGGGCCGGCCCCGCCCGGGAACGCCGAGGTCGCGCCGAGGAAGGCGGACTGCACGCCGTCGATGAGCGTGACGGGCGAGAACAGCCCGATCCAGGCGATGGCCGCGCTGCCGCCGTCCTCGCCGAGGGTCTGCGCGTCGGCGATGGCCTGGAGCGTGGAGACCGCGCCGTAGGAGATCGTCATGACGGCGATCACGGCGGCGATGCCGAAGCCGCGGCGCGGGGTGACCGACGCGATGACCAGGCCGATGCCGGCGAACAGCAGGGAGAGCAGTGTCACCGAGACGAGTCCTTGTGCGAATCCCTTGGTCTGGTCGGCGAAGTCCAGCTTGGCCAGCAGCGCGCCCACGTACAGCACCAGCAGGGGGGCCGCGGTCAGGATGAACAGCGCGGAGGCCAGCGCGGCGAACTTCGCGCGGACGTAGTCGGCGGTCTCGATCGGCCGCGAGAAGTACAGCGGCACGGTCTTGAAGCGCAGGTCGCGGGAGACCGACTGGGGTGCCTGGGAGGCGACGTACAGGCTGATGACGGCCTGCATGATGATCGCGTAGCGCGTGTAGTCGACCGGCAGGTCCTTGGCCTTGGTGGCGACCGCGACGGCCACCATGATGGCCGCGGGCACGCACATCACCACGAACAGCAGCATCGGCAGCACCTTGGACTTCACCGAGCGGCCGAGGCCGTAGGCGCCGCGCAGGGACTGCGAGTACAGCGAGCGGGTGGCGTACGAACGGCCCAGGCGCGGGCCGTCGTAGCTGCGGTAGCCGATGTTGTGGATCCGGGTCTGGTCGCCCGGCTGGGGGACCGGTGTCCCCACGGGCTGCTCAACCGCCATGGCCGACCGCCTCCTTTCGCTGTGCGGCGGCGGCCTGGTCGCCGTCCTGGAAGACCTCGGAGATGTGGTGCCGGCGCTGTTCCATGCGGACCAGGCCGAGGCCGAGGTCGGCGACCACGTCCCGCACCAGGTCGTACGTCTCGTCGCCCTCCGCGGTGAGCAGCAGGATGTGCCCGGCGCCGGGGAGGCCGCCGCTGCCGTCGAGGACGTCGACCCCGCGCGCGTGGAGCGCGTCGCGCACCGCGCGGGTGCCGTCCGGGTGCTCGTCGCTGTCGGTGACCTCGATGGCGAGGGTGGTGGTGGTCTGGGTGAAGTCGGTGGTGGAGCTGGAGCGCAGGAGCTTGCCACCGTCGATGACGACGACGTGGTCGCAGGTGCGTTCGAGCTCGCCCAGCAGATGGGACGTGACCAGGACCGAGATGCCGAAGTCGGTGTGGATGCGGCGGATCAGGCCGAGCATCTCGTCGCGGCCGACCGGGTCGAGGCCGTTGGTCGGCTCGTCGAGGAAGACCAGCTGCGGGTCGTGCACGAGGGCCTGCGCGAGCTTGACGCGCTGCTTCATGCCCGTCGAGTAGCCGCCGATGGGGCGGTAGCGCTCCTCGTACAGGCCGACGTGGCGCAGGGTGTCGGCGGTCCGCTCGCGCGCGGCGGTCGGCGGCAGGCCGGACATGCGGGCCATGTGCACGACGAACTCGGTGGCCGAGACGTCGGGCGGGAGGCAGTCGTGCTCGGGCATGTAGCCGACACGCTCGCGGATGGCGGCGCCCTTGGTCGCGACGTCGAGTCCGAGCACTTCGGCACGGCCCTCGGTCGCGGGGGACAGACCCAGCAGGATCTTGATCATGGTGGACTTGCCGGCTCCATTGGCCCCGACGAGTCCGGTCACCCCGGGCCCGATGTCCATGGTCAGCCGGTCAAGCGCGGTCACCCGGGGGAACCGCTTGCTCAGGCTTTCGGTCGCGATCACAGTCACACCACGAAGGTAGTGACCCGCGCCACGCCGGTCGTCAGACCGCAGAGCTGTTTCGGGGTCAGACTCCAGGACTACGCGGGCCTGGGGATCACCCTGAGGTCCAAGGCGGCGAGCCCTGATTTTCCCCAAGGCGCGGCTTATCCACAGGCTCGGGGGGTGCTATTGACGCGATCTCCAACAGATGTCAGATTCGCCGGTGTCACGTCACGGACACGGACCGCGACCGGGACGGACCGGGTGCGTTCCCGGCGGCTCGCGGGGGCACACGGGCCGGACGACGATCTGCCGCGGGTGCGGCGCGGGGCGGAGGAGAAGTGACCCTTCAGGGTGCGCGTGAGCGCCGGGTGGAGACCGGCGGGGTCGAGCTGTGCGTCGCCGAGCTCGGTGACCCGGCCCGGCCGACGGTGGTCCTCGTGCACGGCTACCCGGACAGCAAGGAGGTGTGGTCCGAGGTCGCCTCGCGGCTCGCGGGGCGCTTCCACGTCGTGCTGTACGACGTCCGGGGCCACGGCCGGTCCACGGCACCGCGTCCGCTGCGCGGCGGGTTCACGCTGGAGAAGCTGACGGACGACTTCCTCGCCGTTGCGGACGCGGTCAGCCCGGACCGGCCGGTGCACTTGGTCGGGCACGACTGGGGCTCGGTGCAGGGCTGGGAGTTCGCCACCGTCGGACGCACCGAGGGCCGCGTCGCGTCCTTCACCTCGATGTCGGGACCGTCCCTGGACCACTTCGGGCACTGGATCAACGGGCGTCTGCGCCGTCCCACCCCGCGCGGGATCGGGCAGCTGCTCGGGCAGGGCGCCAAGTCCTGGTACGTGTACGCGCTGCACACGCCGGTGCTGCCGGAGCTGGCCTGGCGCGGCCCCCTCGGCAGGCGCTGGCCGCGGATGCTGGAGCGCCTGGAGAAGGTCTCCGGCGACGGCTACCCGACCCCGTCGCTGCCGTCGGACGCGGCCAACGGGGCGTGGCTGTACCGGGACAACGTCCGGGCGCGGCTGCGCCGCCCGCGCGAGGACGCCTACGCGCACGTGCCCGTGCAGCTCGTCACGCCCCTCGGGGACGTCTTCCTGTCGGAGCGGCTGTACGACGGCCTGGAGCAGTGGGTGCCGCGGCTGACCCGGCGCACCCTGGACGCCCGGCACTGGATACCGCGCACCCGTCCCGACCGGCTGGCCGGCTGGATCACGGAGTTCGTGACGTCGGTGGAGGACGGGCGGCCCGAGCGGCTGCCTGCGACCGGGAAGCACGTCGACCGCTTCGGCGGGCAGCTGGTGCTGGTCACCGGCGCGGGCAGCGGCATCGGACGGGCCACGGCGTACGCGTTCGCCGAGGCCGGGGCGCGGGTGGTGGCCGTGGACCGGGACGCCGAGTCCGCCGCGACGACCGCGGAGACGGCCCGGCTGATGGGCGCGCCCGCGTCCTGGGCCGAGACGGCCGACGTCTCCGACGGGCCGGCCATGGAGAAGCTGGCCGCGAAGGTCGCCGCCGAGTACGGCGTGGTGGACGTCCTGGTGAACAACGCCGGGATCGGTCTGGCGGGCTCCTTCTTCGACACGACCCCGGAGGACTGGAAGCAGGTCCTGGACGTCAATCTGTGGGGTGTCATCCACGGCTGCCGGCTGTTCGGGCGGCAGATGGCCGAGCGGGGGCAGGGCGGTCACATCGTCAACGTCGCCTCGGCCGCCGCCTACCAGCCGTCGAGGGCGCTGCCCGCCTACAGCACCTCCAAGGCGGCCGTGCTGATGCTGAGCGAGTGCCTGCGCGCGGAGCTGGCCGGACAGGACATCGGTGTGACGGCGATCTGCCCGGGGTTCGTCAACACCCCGATCACCTCGACCGCGCGCTTCGCCGGGGTGGACGCCGAGGAGGAGCGGCGGCTGCGGAAGCGGTCGGCGCGCTGGTACGGCCTGCGCGACTATCCGGCGGAGAAGGTCGCCGACGCGATCCTGCGGGCGGTGGTGCGGGGCGACGCGATGGTCCCGGTGACGCCGGAGGCCCGGGGGTCGTATCTGCTGGCCCGGTTCGCCCCGAGGGCGCTGCGCAGGATCGCGCGCGTGAAGCCGCGGCTGTAGGCGGGTGGCCGGTTCCTCCTCCCAACAGCCGTGCTCTGAGCGGCTGTTTCTCCACAGGACCGCAAAATCCGCTGTGGATAACCGCACTTGGCTGTGGACCAAACCTCCGGCGCGAAATCGTTCGCGTGATTCGTCCCGCTCCCGGCACGCTGGTGGGCATGGACGAAAGACGCACCGTGAAGGTGTCCAAGTATCTGTCGAAGCATCTGCGCCACCAGCCGCAGCGGATCGGGCTCACGCTGGACGAGGGCGGCTGGGTGGAGATCGACACGCTGATCGCCGCCGCGCGGGCGCACGGTTTCCCCTTCACCCGTGACGAGCTGGACCACGTGGTCGCGGCCAATGACAAGAAGCGCTTCGCCGTGGACGGCACCCGTATCCGCGCCAGTCAGGGCCACAGCGTCGAGGTCGACCTGGGGCTGCCGCCGGCCACCCCGCCGCCGTACCTGTACCACGGGACCGTGGCCGCTCATCTGGACGCGATCCGCGCCGAGGGGCTGCGGCCCATGAACCGGCACGACGTGCATCTGTCGCCCGACCGCGACACCGCCACCCGCGTCGGCGCCCGGCGCGGCCGCCCCGTCGTGCTCTCCGTCGACACGGGCGCCATGCACCGCGACGGGCACGTCTTCCACGTCAGCGCCAACGGGGTCTGGCTGACGAAGGCCGTGCCGCCGGAGTACCTGCGCTTTCCCGAGGGGCACTGACCTTGATCCGCCCCGCACGGCCGGCTCCTCCTGCATGATCGGTGGTATGGACCACTTCCCCACCACCGAGTCCGCCGTGACCGCGCTGCGTGACCTCGCCGCCGCCTACGACCGCGCGATCGAGGTGACCCATGACATCGGCGCCGACCAGACGTCCCGGCGCAGTGCCGCCGGCGTCGGCGTGACCATGGACCCGGACGGCTCCCTGCCGCACGAGGCGTACGTCGAGCTCGGCGGCTCCCCTCGCGTGAGCGTGCGGCTCTTTCCGGACGACGACGCGCTCGTCACCGTGGAAGGCGTCGACTGCCCGGACATCGACCGTGACGACGTACTCGCCTTCGTCCGGTCCGTCTACGACGGCCTCGCCCACGTCCGGGCCCGCCGCTTCCCGCCCGGTCACTTCCTGATCGTGCCGCTGCCCGGTGACCGTACGCACCGGGAGTTCCTGCCGATGCTCAGCCTCACTCCGTGGCTGAGCACGCGCGTGCGGTGACCGTTTCACGTGAAACCGGCCGGGCCGCATACGCTCGACGCATGAGTCTGCGCCTGAGCACCGTGATCCTCCCGTACCGACGCTGGTCCGAGGGAGGCCGCGAGGCATGGCAGCGGGCGGAGCAGCTCGGCTTCCACGCCGCCTACACCTACGACCATCTGTCCTGGCGGAGCTTCCGGGACGGGCCGTGGTTCGGTGCCGTGCCCACGCTGACCGCCGCCGCGGCCGTCACCGACCGGATGCGGCTGGGCACGCTGGTGACCTCGCCGAACTTCCGGCACCCGGTGACGCTCGCCAAGGAACTGATCTCCCTCGACGACGTCTCGGGCGGCCGGGTCACCCTCGGGGTCGGCGCCGGCGGCACCGGCTTCGACGCCACCGCGCTGGGCCAGGACCCCTGGACGCCGCGTGAGCGCGCCGACCGGTTCGCCGAGTTCGTCGGGCTGCTGGACCGGCTGCTCACCGAGGACTCGGTGTCGTACCGGGGCGAGTTCTACTCGGCGCACGAGGCCCGCAACATCCCGGGCTGTGTGCAGCGCCCCCGGCTGCCCTTCGCGGTGGCCGCGACGGGACCGCGCGGACTGCGTCTGGCTGCGCGGTTCGGGCAGGCGTGGGTCACCACGGGCGACCCGAAGCTGTATGAGAACGGCACGTCCGAGCAGTCGGTTCAAGCCATTCGCGGGCAGGTCGAGAAGCTGGGTGACGCGTGCGCGGAGGCCGGCCGTGACCCGGGTTCGCTCGACAAGGTGCTGCTGACGGGGTTCACCCCGGACCGGGCACGCCCGCTGGAGTCGCTGGACGCGTTCGTGGACTTCGCGGGCCGTCATCAGGAGCTCGGATTCACGGAGATCGTGGTCCACTGGCCGATCCCGGACTCGGACTTCGCGGCCGACATGAAGGTCTTCGAGCAGATCGCCATGGAGGCAGAGGCCCAGCTCCGGTGAGCCGGACGGCCGGGCCGGAGGGCGGGCGGCGGCACGGGTGCGGGCGCTCCCGCCGGTGCCCGCAGGGTCGGTATCTCCTCAGGTACCGCATCAGATGTGCGGACTCGTGCACGGGCGTGCAGGCATATGCGGGAGAATGACCAGGTGACCTCAGCGACTCGACAGCCCCAGAACCCGGCGTCCCCCGCGCTCTCGACCCCGCTCGGGCAGGACGGCGGGCCCGTCGTCCGCCCGCGGCTCATCGCCACCGATCTGGACGGCACGCTGCTGCGGGACGACAAGTCGGTCTCCCCGCGCACGGTCGCCGCGCTGGCCGCCGCCGAGAAGGCGGGCGTCGAGGTGTTCTTCGTGACCGGCCGCCCCGCGCGCTGGATGGACGTCGTCAGCGACCACGTCCACGGTCACGGCCTGGCGATCTGCGGCAACGGCGCCGCCGTGGTCGACCTGCACGGCGGCCCCGGCGCCCACCGGTTCGTGAAGGTCCGCGAGCTGGCCCGGGAGAACGCGCTGGACGCCGTACGGCTGCTGCGGGACGCGGCGCCGGGCACGGTCTACGCGGTCGAGCAGACCTACGGCTTCCACCAGGAGCCGGACTACCCCAAGCTGCACATGGAGATCCCGGACGAGCTGGCCCCGGCCGAGGACATCCTGGCGGCGGACGGCCCCGGTGCCGCCGAGCCGGTGCTGAAGATCCTCGCCTACCACCCCACGCTGGACCCCGACGCCTTCCTGACGCTCGCCCGGGTCGCGATCGGGGACCGCGCCGGCGTCACCCGCTCCAGCCCCAGCGCCCTGCTGGAGATCAGCGGCCCCGACGTCTCCAAGGCCAGCACCCTCGCCCTGTGCTGCGCCGAGCGCGGCATCTCGCACGAGGAGGTCGTCGCCTTCGGGGACATGCCGAACGACGTGGAGATGCTGACCTGGGCGGGCCGCTCCTACGCGATGGGCAACGCGCACCCGGACGCGGTCGCCGCCGCCTCCGGCCGGACCGTCGCCAACAACGAGGACGGCGTCGCCGTCGTCATCGAGCGGCTGCTGGCCGAGCACGCCTGACGGGCGTCAGGGGTCTTCCTGGCCGAGTCGCACGCCGCGTTCCTTCAGCCAGGGCAACGGGTCCACCGCCGACCCCAGCTCCGGGGTGATCCGCACCTCGAAGTGCAGGTGCGGACCCGTGGAGTTGCCCGTGGTGCCCGACTGCCCGATCCACTGGCCGGCGTCGACGCGCTCGCCCTGGTCGACCGCGACGGACGCCAGGTGCGCGTACTGCGTGTAGTAGCCGTCGGTGTGCAGGACGACGACCTCCATGCCGAAGGCCCCGCCGCACGACACCTTGACCACACGGCCGTCCGCGACCGACCGCACCGGCGTACCGATCGGCACGGCGAAGTCCTGCCCGGTGTGCCGGTGCGCCCACCGCTGCCCGCCACTGCCGAAGGACGCCGACAGGGCGTACGACTCGACCGGCGTGACCCACGCGGTGGAGAGCTTCTTGCGCTTCTGGTCGAGCCGTACGGCGCCGGGGCAGGAGCCGGCCGCCACGGCGGCGTCCGCCTGCCCCTGCAACTCCCATCGCGCCTCGTCCAGGGTGCGCTCCACCGTCTTCTTCAGTTCGGCGAGTTCGGTGTTGCGCTTCTCCAGGCCCTCCCACGCGGCGACGGCCCTCGCCTCGTCCTTCTCCAGCCGGTCCTCGGCGCGCCGGCTCTTCTCGATGGCGTTGTTGACGGCCAGGTTGGTCTGCGAGAACACGCGCTGACCGCGCATCAGCTCCTCGGGGCTCGACGCGAGGACGATCTGCGCCGTCAGCGGCATCCCACCGCTGGTGCGGTACTGGGCCCGCGCGATCCGCCCCAGGTCCTCGCGCAGGACACCGAGCTCCCGCCGTTCACGGTCCAGCAGCTTCTCGATCCGCAGCGCCTGCGCGCGATGTGACTCGGCCTCCTGCCGTCCCCGCTCGTACCGCTGCGTCGCCAGCGCCGCGTCCTCGTACAGCCGCAGCACCTGGGCGCTCAGTCCGAGCGCGCCGGGGCCGTCACCGGCCGGGGAACCCGTGTCGTCGGCGACGGAGACGGCGGGCCGGGACAGCAGCAGGACGAGCGCGCACAGCAGCACCGGAACGACCCGGGGGCGACGGCGATGTGAACGCATGTCAGCGATCCTGGACCCGGCACCGCGGCCGGGCCCTGTTCACGTCCGCCGGCCGGGGGACCCGTTGCTGCGGACGGGGCAGTACGGGCGTCCGCCCCGGCGCTACACCGCTCCCACGAGCAGGTCGGCCGCGGCCTCCCGCTCCACCATCGCCCGCAGCGGCCCGTCCACGGCGGCCAGTTCCGCGTACGGCCCCCGCTGCACCACCCGTCCCGCGTCCAGGACGACGACCTCGTCGACGGCGTCGAGCCCGGCCAGCCGGTGGGTGATGAGCACGGTCGTGCGGCCCTCGGTGGCGGCGAGCAGGTCGGCGGTGAGGGCGTCGGCGGTCGGCAGATCGAGGTGCTCGGCGGGCTCGTCCAGGACGAGGACCGGGAAGTCGGCGAGGAGCGCGCGGGCCAGCGCGAGCCGCTGCCGCTGCCCGCCCGACAGCCGTGCGCCGTGCTCCCCGACGAGCGTGTCCAGTCCGTCGGGCAGGCCGTCGGCCCAGTCGAGCAGCCGGGCCCGCTCCAGGGCGTCCCGCAGATCGGCCTCGGTGGCGTCCTTCCGGGCCAGCAGCAGGTTCTCCCGTACGGAGCTGTCGAAGAGGTGGGCGTCCTGGGCGCACAGCCCGACGAGCCGGCGTACGGCGTCCCCGTCCAGCGCGGCCGCGTCTGCGCCGCCCAGCGTGTACGACCCCGCGTCCGCGTCCAGGAAGCGCAGCAGCACCTGCGCCAGCGTCGTCTTGCCGGAGCCGGACGGGCCGACGACGGCGACCCGGCGCCCCTCCTCGAGCACCAGGCCGAAGCCGGTGAGCGCGTCCCGTTCCTGGCCCGCGTGGCGTGCGCCGAGCCCGCTGAGGACGACCGGGAAGGGCGTGGCGGGCGCCTCCCGCGGCGCCTCCGGTTCCCGTACCGGCTCGGGGGCGTCCAGCACCTCGAAGACCCGCTCGGCGCTCCGGCCCACCCGCTGCCGGTGGCGCACGGCGAGCGGCAGTCCGAGGACCGCCTCGAAGGCGGCCAGCGGGGTGAGCACGACGACGGCCATCGTGACGCCGTCCAGACGTCCGGCGGCGACCGCCTGGGCTCCCACCAGCGCGGTCGCGCTGACGGTGAGCCCAGAGACCAGCGCGGTGAGCCCGTCGCCGAGGGCGGTCGCGGTGGCGGCCCGTGAGGCGATCCGGGCGAGCACGCCGTCCGCCCGGCGGGCCTCGGCGGTGCGGGCGGGCAGCGCACCGGCGACGGTCAGTTCGGCGGTGCCGGTGAGCAGGTCCGTCACGCGGGTGGCGAGCACGCCCCGGGCCGGGGCCAGCCGGTGCTCGGCTCGGCGGGCCACCGCGCCGGTGACGAGCGGGACGCCCACACCGGCCGCGAGCAACCCGGCCGCGAGCACGGCACCGGCCTCGGGCAGCAGCCACGCCATGAAGCCGACCGCTCCGGCCGAGACGATCGCGGCCGCGCCCGCGGGCAGCAGCCAGCGCAGCCAGTAGTCCTGCACCGCGTCCACGTCCGCCACCAGCCGGGACAGCAGATCGCCGCGCCGGGTGCGGCGCAGCCCGGCGGGCGCCAGCCGCTCCAGCCTCCGGTACACGGCGACCCGGGTGTCGGCGAGCATCCGCAGCACCGCGTCGTGCGACACCAGCCGCTCCGCGTACCGGAACACGGCCCGTCCGATGCCGAAGGCGCGCGTCGCCGTCACCGCCACCATCAGATACAGCACGGGCGGCTGCTGGGAGGCGCGGGAGATGAGCCAGCCGGAGGTCGCCATGAGGCCGACGGCGCTGCCGAGCGCCAGGCTGCCGAGGAGCAGGGCGAGGGCCAGCCGGCCGCGCCGGGCTCGGGACATCGCCCGCACCCGTCCGAGGACGCTCTGCCCGGCGGCTGCCGAGTCCCGGGGCACCTCGGAGGCGGCGGCCTGGATGGCGTCCGCCGGGAAGGTGCCCTCGGCAGGGCGGGCGACGGGCGCCCGGTGCGGGCCGTCCGTCCGGGCGGGCGTCTCGGGTTCCGCCAGCCGCACGACCCGGTCGGCCACGCCGAGCAGCGCCGGGCGGTGCACCACGAGCAGGACCGTCCGGCCCACGGCGAGCCGGCGCACGGCCTCCACGACCTCGGCCTCGGTGGCCCCGTCCAAGGCGGCCGTGGGCTCGTCGAGCAGCAGCACGGGCCGGTCCGCGAGGAACGCCCGGGCCAGCGCGAGCCGTTGCCGCTGGCCCGCGGACAGCCCCGCCCCGTCCTCTCCGAGCAGGGTCGCGGCACCCTGGGGGAGCGCGTCGACGAACTCCAGCGCCCCGGCGTCCCGCAGCGCCTGCCGTACGGCGTCGTCGTCGGCGCCGGGACGGGCCAGCCGGACGTTCTCGGCGACGGTCCCGGCGTACAGGTGCGGGCGCTGGGGCACCCAGGCGATCCGCGCGTGCCACCGCGCCAGGTCGAGTCCGGTGAGGTCGGCTCCCCCGACCAGGACGCGGCCCTCGGTGGGCCGTACGAAGCCCAGCAGGACGTTCAGCAGCGTCGACTTGCCGGCGCCGCTCGGCCCGACGAGGGCCACCGTCTCACCGGGCTCGACCGTGAAGGACGCGCCGGACACGGCGTCCGTGGACCGGCCGGGGTAGCGGACGCGGACGCCGTCGAAGGTGACCGCGCCCGGCAGGACCTCGGCTCCGCCGGGGGCCGGTGCGGGGGTCTCCAGGACCTCGAAGATCTCCTCGGCGGCGGACAGCCCCTCGGCCGCCGCGTGGTACTGCGTGCCGACCTGGCGCAGCGGCAGATAGGCCTCGGGGGCCAGCACCAGGACGACCAGGCCGTCGTACAGGCTCATCTCGCCGTGGACGAGGCGCATGCCGATCGACACGGCGACCAGGGCCACCGAGAGCGTCGACAGCAGTTCCAGGGCGAAGGAGGAGATGAAGGCGATCCGCAGCGTCCGCATCGTGGCGCGGCGGTACTCGCCGGTGATCCGGCGGATCGAGTCGGCCTGCGCCTTGGCCCGGCCGAACACCTTGAGGGTGGGCAGACCGGCGACGACGTCCAGGAAGTGCCCGGACAGCCGCGACAGCAGCTGCCACTGACGGTCCATCCGGGACTGGGTCGCCCAGCCGATCAGCATCATGAAGACGGGGATGAGCGGCAGGGTGCCGACGATGATGGCCGCCGACACCCAGTCCTCGGTCACGATCCGCGCCAGCACCGCCACCGGGACGACGACCGCCAGCCCGAGCTGGGGGAGGTAGCGGGAGAAGTAGTCGTCGAGGGCGTCGACCCCACGCGTGGCGAGGGCGACCAGCGAACCGGTCCGCTGTCCGCCCAGCCAGCCGGGCCCCAGCTCGGCCGCGCGCTCCAGCAGCCGCCCGCGCAGCTCCGACTTCACCGCCGCGCTGGCCCGGTGGGCGGCGAGCTCGGTGAGCCACGCGACCACCGCACGACCGACGGCGACCGCCACCAGCAGCGTCAGGGGAGTGCGCAGTCCGGCGGCCGAGAGACCGTCCTGGAACGCGCCCACCACGATCTCGGCGACGAGCATCGCCTGGGCGATCACCAGACCCGCTCCCACGGCACCCAGCGCGACGACCGCGATCAGGAACAGCCGGGTGGCGCGTGCGTACCGCAGGAGACGGGGGTCGATTGGTTTCACGTGAAACACACCTCAGTGCACGGGTTCAGCGATGTGCTGTGTACCGATCCGCTTGCGGAAGACCCAGTAGGTCCAGCCCTGGTAGAGCATCACGAGCGGTGTCGCGATCACCGCGCACCAGGTCATGATCTTCAGGGTGTAGGGGCTCGACGAGGCGTTGGTGACCGTGAGGCTCCACTCGCCGTTCAGCGACGACGGCATGACGTTCGGGAAGAGCGTCAGGAAGAGCATCGCCACGGCCGCCACGATCGTGACGCCGGAGAGCGCGAACGCCCATCCCTCGCGCCCCGCCTGGTTGGCCACGAGCGCCGCGACCAGGGAGGCGACGGCCACGACCAGCGCGACCAGGCTCTGCCCGTCCCCGTTCTCGGCCTGCGTCCAGAGCAGGAAGACCAGGGCCAGCGCTGCGGTCACCAGACCGACCCGCAGGGCCAGGGCCCGGGCCCGTTCCCGGATCTCCCCCACGGTCTTCAAGGCCGTGAACACGGCGCCGTGGAAGGTGAACAGGGTCAGCGTCACCAGGCCGCCGAGCAGGGCGTACGGGTTGAGCAGGTCCAGGACGCCACCGACGTACTCGTGCCCCTCGTCGATCTTCACGCCGCGCACGATGTTGCCGAACGCCACGCCCCAGAGGAACGCCGGGAGCAGGGAGCACCAGAAGATGGCCTGCTCCCAGTTGCGCTGCCAGTTCTCCTCGGGCCGCTTCGCCCGGTACTCGAAGGCGACGCCCCGGACGATCAGGCAGACCAGGATCAGCAGCAGCGGCAGGTAGAAGCCGGAGAAGAGCGTGGCGTACCACTCGGGGAAGGCGGCGAAGGTGGCGCCGCCCGCCGAGAGCAGCCAGACCTCGTTGCCGTCCCAGACGGGGCCGATCGTGTTGATCAGCACCCGCCGTTCGGGCCGGTTACGGGCGAGCAGCCTGGTGAGGACGCCGACCCCGAAGTCGAAGCCCTCCAGGAAGAAGTAGCCGATCCACAGGACGGCGATCAGGACGAACCAGACGTCGTGCAGTTCCATGACTGTGCAGCTCCCTCGGCCTAGTACGAGAAGGCCATCGGCTTGTCGGCGTCCCGGGAGTCGCCGCCGATCTTCGTGGGCGGGTTCAGGTCGGCCTCGGTCAGCTCCGGCGGGCCGGCCTTGATGTACTTGACGAGGAGCTTGACCTCGACGACCGCGAGGACGGCGTAGAGCGCGGTGAACACGAGCATCGAGGTGAGGACCTCGCCCTGGGAGACACCGGGGGAGACCGCGTCACGGGTGCGCAGGACGCCGTAGACGACCCACGGCTGACGTCCCATCTCGGTGAAGATCCAGCCCCAGGAGTTGGCGATCAGCGGGAAGGCCAGCGTCCAGATCGCGATGCGCCAGTACCAGGTGGCCAGCTTCGGGCTGAGCGCCTTGTGGGGCAGCAGCACCAGATGCGGCACCTCGTCGTCGCCGACCCTCAGGTGCTGCGGCAGCATGAACTTCTTCCGGGTCAGCCAGAGGCCGGCCAGACCGATCGTGAACGAGGCCATGCCGAAGCCGATCATCCAGCGGAAGCCCCAGTAGGCGACCGGGATGTTGGGCCGGTAGTCGCCGGGCCCGTACTTCTCCTGCTCGGCCTTGTTGATGTCGTTGATGCCCGGGACGTACGAGGTGAAGTCGTCCTTGGCGAGGAAGGACAGCAGGCCCGGGATCTCCACGGCGACCTTGTTGTGGCCCTTGTCGACGTCGCCGACGGCGAAGACCGAGAAGGGCGCCGGCTGCTCGCCGTCCCACAGGGCCTCGGCGGCCGCCATCTTCATCGGCTGCTGCTCGTACATGATCTTGCCGAGCACGTCACCGCTGACGGCGGTCAGGAGGCCGCCGATCGCCACGGTGACCAGGCCGAGCCGCAGCGAGGTCTTCATCTCGCGGATGTGCTTCTTGCGCAGGAGGTGGAAGGCGGCGATGCCGACCATGAAGGCGCCACCGGTGAGGAAGGCCGCCGACAGGGTGTGGAAGGCCTGGGCGAGCGCGGTGTTCTGGGTGAGCACGTGCCAGAAGTCGATGAGCTCGGCCCGCCCCTTCGCCTCGTTGATCCGGTAGCCGACGGGGTGCTGCATCCAGGAGTTGGCGGCCAGGATGAAGTACGCCGACAGGATCGTGCCGATCGAGACCATCCATATACAGGCCAGGTGGATCTTCTTCGGCAGCTTGTCCCAGCCGAAGATCCACAGGCCGATGAAGGTGGACTCGAAGAAGAAGGCGATCAGGGCCTCGAACGCGAGGGGGGCGCCGAAGACGTCACCGACGAAGCGTGAGTAGTCGGACCAGTTCATGCCGAACTGGAACTCCTGCACGATGCCCGTGACGACGCCCATCGCGATGTTGATCAGGAAGAGTTTGCCCCAGAACTTCGTCGCCCTGAGGTACTTCTCCTTCTCCGTGCGCACCCAGGCGGTCTGCAGTCCGGCCGTGAGAGCGGCCAGCGAGATCGTCAGCGGGACGAAGAGGAAGTGGTAGACGGTGGTGATGCCGAACTGCCATCGCGCCAGCGTCTCCGGCGCCAGAGCCAGGTTCACGTCGCCGCTCCTTACCTACGCTTGTGAAAGCGTTCACATTCACAAGCCATTATGCAGCACGCGTGTTCCCTTCCGTAGGGGGGTCCTGTTACCCGCGGTCAACCCGTGGGGGCCGGCCGGGACGCGGTGTCCGGCCGGCCCCCGGGACCGCTACTTCTCCTTGCGGAAGCCTTCCGCCACCTTCAGGAAGATGTCGTTCGCCTCGGCCTCGCCGACCGTCACCCGCACGCCCTCGCCCGGGAACGGCCGGACCACCACGCCCGCCTGCTCGCACGCCTGAGCGAAGTCGACCGTGCGCTCCCCCAGCCGCAGCCACACGAAGTTGGCCTGGGTCTCGGGCACCGTCCAGCCCTGCCCGCGCAGCCCCTCGACGACGCGGTTGCGCTCGCACACCAGCGAGCCCACACGGCCGATCAGTTCGTCCTCCGCGCGCAGCGAGGCGATGGCCGCCTCCTGGGCGATCTGGCTGACGCCGAACGGGACCGCCGTCTTGCGCAGGGCCGCCGCGACCGGCTCATGGGCGATGGCGAAGCCGACGCGCAGACCGGCGAGGCCGTACGCCTTGGAGAAGGTCCGCAGGACGCAGACGTTCGGACGCTCGCGGTAGATCTCCACGCCGTCCGGCACCTCGGGGTCGCGGATGAACTCGCGGTACGCCTCGTCCAGCACCACCAGGACGTCCTTGGGCACCCGGTCGAGGAACCGCTCGAGCTCGGCCCGCCGCACGACCGTGCCGGTCGGGTTGTTCGGGTTGCACACGAAGATCAGCCGGGTGCGCTCGGTGATCGCGTCGGCCATCGCGTCCAGGTCGTGCACGTCACCCGGCGTCAGCGGCACCTGGACCGGCGTGGCACCGCTGATCCGCGTGATGATCGGGTACGCCTCGAAGGACCGCCAGGCGTAGACGACCTCGTCGCCCGGTCCCGAGGTGGCCTGGAGGAGCTGCTGGGCGACACCGACCGAGCCGGTGCCCGTGGCCAGGTGCGACACGGGGACGGCGAAGCGCTCGGACAGTTCGTCCATCAGCCCGGTGCACATCATGTCCGGGTAGCGGTTGAACGACGCGGCGCACGCCGCCACCGTCTCCATCACGCCGGGCAGCGGCGGATAGGGGTTCTCGTTGGAGGACAGCTTGTAGGCCACCGGGCCACCGGCCGCGGCGGGCTTGCCCGGCTTGTAGGTGGGAATCCCCTCCAGCTCGGCGCGCAGCTTGGGGCTCGTCTCGCTCACCGCAGTCCTCCTCGCGACCACCGGCGGCCCATCACCACCGCCGGCTCCAATACTCCTCACCTTATGAGGATTCGGCTCCGATGCGTACAGGGGAGACGGTCCCGCAGTCCGGCCACCGCGTCACACCTCGATTCCGCCTCCATCCGGGGCATCGCCGCACGAAGGCGTACGAAACCAGGGGCGCGCCGCACATATATCTATGCGCCGGTAGCTCGCGCCGTGGCGCGCATCCCTCGTGCAGGTGAGTTGAGACCTCTTCGAAACATCGGGCAGGGGGCAGGCCCACACCCGCCGACACGTCACGTCCTACTATTGGATCGTTCAACTCTCTTGGTTTCCAAGGGGATTGACGTCGGATGACCATGCAGAAACGTGTCTGTCAACGCGTGCATATGCGTCCGCACTACCCCACCCGATGAGCCCTACTATCGGCTCGCCATGACAGCAGCAGGGAAGCACCAGGTGAGCCGCGCGGAAACCTCTCGCCGGGGCGGCCGGTCCAGCCGGGCGGGTATCAGAGACGTGGCCGCCGCCGCCGGGGTCTCCATCACGACCGTCTCCGACGCCCTCAACGGCAAGGGCCGGCTCCCCGACGCCACCCGACGCCATGTCCGCGAGGTCGCCGACCGGCTGGGCTACCGCCCGTCGGCCGCCGCCCGCACCCTCCGTACCGGCAAGTCCGGCCTCATCGGCCTGACCGTGACCACGTACGGGGATGAACCTTTCACCTTCACGGAGTTCGCGTACTTCGCCGAGATGGCCCGGGCCGCCACCTCGGCCGCGCTCGCCCGCGGCTACGCCCTCGTGATCCTCCCCGCGACCTCGCGCCACGACGTGTGGTCGAACGTCGCCCTGGACGGCACCGTCGTCATCGACCCGTCCGACCAGGACCCGGTCGTCAGCGAGCTGGTCCGGCAGGGCCTCCCCGTCGTCTCCGACGGGCGCCCGGCCGGCGCGCTGCCGGTCACCGCCTGGGTCGACAACGACCACGAGGCCGCCGTCCTCGGCATCCTCGACCACCTGGCCGACGCCGGCGCCCGCCGCATCGGCCTGCTCACCGGCACCACCACGGACACGTACACCCATCTGTCGACCACCGCGTACCTGCGCTGGTGCGAGCGGGTCGGCCAGGACCCGGTGTACGAGGCGTACCCGGCGCACGACCCGTGCGCGGGCGCCGTCGCCGCCGACCGGCTGCTCGCCCGGCCGGACCGCCCCGACGCGGTCTACGGCCTGTTCGACCCGAACGGCACGGATCTGCTCGCCGCGGCCCGTCGCTACGGCCTGCGCGTACCGGACGACCTGCTTCTGGTGTGCTGCAGCGAATCCACGGTGTACGCGAACACCGAGCCGCCCATCACCACGCTCTCCCTCAAGCCGCGCCGCATCGGCACGGCCGTCGTACAGCTCCTCATCGACGCCATCGAGGGGGTCGACTCAGAGCAGCCGGTCGAGCAGGTGATACCGACGGAGCTGATCGTGCGCACCTCGTCCCAGCGACGCCCGCCGCGTACGACGGTCAGCCCGCCGAGGTCCCCCGAGAACCGGTAGACACCGGCCCGGGACGCGTCGCACACAGGTCCGTGGGCGCGTCCGGGGTGGTCGTCGAGCGGCTGATGAGGCGGTCGTCGAGCGGGCGATTCCCCCCGCAACCGGGGCGAAAGCCGCACCGGAGTGGAGTCCTGCTCCGATTCACCACCCCTGGGTCATCACATGGCGCGATCGGCATTCCTATGATGGGCGCACGACACCGCGGGCCGCTGCGACCAGGCAGTCCGAAGCGGTGCAGCTGCGGCGCGATGGTGGAGGGGTCTGATGACTCAGGGGGCCGGTCAGGGACCCGAGGTGGAGCGGACGGCGACGTTGCGCGACTTCCGGGTGCCCGCTTACGTGCACGAGACCGGTCCGTACGCCCACAGCACGCACCCCGACGTGGTGCCGCCGCCTCCCGCCGAGACCTACCCGGAGCCCTACCCCGAGGGGTACACGCCCACCGAGCGCGACCTGCCGGTCATCCAGCGCGGCGACACGGTCCAGGTGCAGGTCGACCCTGCCACGGTCCCGGTCCAGCAGACCACCGACGGTCCCGGACCGCTGTTCGTCGTGGGTGACGTGCACGGATACCTGGACGAGCTGACGGCCGCCCTCCAGGAGAAGGGCCTCATCGACTCGGCCGGCAGCTGGTGCGCGGGCACCGCCCGGCTGTGGTTCCTCGGCGACTTCACCGACCGCGGTCCCGACGGCATCGGCGTCATCGACCTGGTGATGCGGCTGTCCGCGGAGGCCGCCGCGTCCGGCGGCTACTGCAAGGCGCTCATGGGCAACCACGAGCTGCTGCTGCTCGGCGCCAAGCGGTTCGGCGACACCCCCGTCAACTCCGGCGCGGGCACCGCCACCTTCCAGGCGGCATGGCTGCTCAACGGCGGCCAGAAGACCGACATGGACCGCCTCCAGGACCACCACCTGCAGTGGATGTCCCGGCTCGACGCCGTCGAGGAGGTGGACGGGCATCTGCTGGTGCACTCCGACACCACCGCCTATCTCGA
>Ga0164243_10004605_pt1 | contig 21510 bp, 18 predicted proteins | sample OricompcompostOP_FD_108781 | JGI IMG/M metagenome (GOLD analysis project Ga0164243, IMG submission 108781) | Organic Plus compost microbial communities from Emeryville, California, USA - Original compost - Organic plus compost (OP) | ecosystem: Engineered > Solid waste > Mixed feedstock >...
TACGTCAGCGAGACATTCACCACGCGTATCGTCGAGCTTTCGGCGCTGGAAAGCGCAGCGGTGCTGTCGGTGCTCTTCCGCCACGTGGAATCACCGCATTTCACGGTGCGCTGGAAATGGTCGCCGAACGACGTGGCCTTCTGGGACAATCGAGCGGTCCAGCATTTTGCCGTGCCCGACTACCAGACGGTCCGCGTTATGCAGCGAATCGTGCTGGCTGGTGTGCGGCCGGGGGAAAAGTCGGTTCTGGCACCGAGGGGGCGAGTGCGGGACGCGGCTTGATGAGGCGCGCGGATTGAGGAGGCCCGAAAGAATCGTCATTCTCGCGAAGGCGAGAACCCATCTCCTGCCGTCGCACCAGGCGGAACGCTCGGGAGATGGATTCCCGCCTTCGCGGGACGAATGATGTTTTCGAACGAAGCGAATCACCCTCAACCAAGCCCTTCCAGCCATTCCGCGATCATCGCCTGGCCGGCGGCCACCGCACCGGGCCCCAGTGTATCGTGCTGGGCGCGCAGGCGGGCCTCGCCGCCAACTTGCTCGACTGCTTCGGCGGACTGCTCGAGCCAGGCTTCGAAGCGCGGGTCGAGGCCCATCTCGGCGTGGAACTGCAGGGCCAGGATGTTGGACCCACGGCGGAACGCCTGATGCGGATAGGCTTCGGTCGAAGCCAGCAGTTCGACATTCTGGGGCAGAGAGAAGGTATCGCCGTGCCAGTGCAGCACCGGCACTTCGATGACATGGCGCAGCGGTCCTTGCCTGGCGCCGTCGCGTACCATCACGGGATGGAAACCGATCTCCTTGACCGGACCGGGATAGACTTCACCACCCAGCGCCGCAGCCATCATCTGCGCGCCGAAGCAGACGCCCAGCGTTGGCCGGTCGGCTTCGAGCCGCCGCGCCAGGCGCTTGAGCTGGCAGGCGATCCAGGGATTCTCTTCCCGCTCGTAGACCCCCATCGGTCCGCCCATCATGATCAGGAGGTCGGGCTCGCGCAGATCCAGCGAGGAGAATTCGGGATCGCTGACGTCGATGCGGCTCACGGCATAGCCGGCTGCTTCGATCGGCGCGCGGAAGCCGGCCACACCTTCATAGGGAACGTGCCGGATGATGAGGGCGGTTCGAGTCATAGGCCGTTGTGGATATACTCAATTGAATAAATAGACATTCAAGATGTTCTCTACGGCGATCAAGCGAGGCTTTGCAGGGGACGAACAAACGGCGGCGTCGGGCGGCCTCGCTTAGTGGCTCGTTAACAGCTTGATCCTATCAGGAGGCCATCCATCAAGGGGGTACATGATGGCGCTCAACGCTAAGCTCGTTTCCGAGCATCGGGATTCTCGTGCTTTCAAGACGTCGACAGCCAGCGTTGCGCGCGGGGCCAGGCGCGCGCCTGCGGCTGATAGGGCTTATGCTGCACCGTCGACCGACCGCTTTCCGCTGCGTACGCGCCTTGTCATCATTCTGGGCGGCGTCGTGATCTCGTGGGGCGCGGTTATTGGTCTTGTGATGCTGGTGGTGGGCTGACGGGGTGGCTTGCCTCACTCGCCTGCCAGGACCGCGACGGCGTTGTCCGATTTCTGCGGCACCGTGATCTCGGGGCCAGCTTTTTCCGGTGCCGGTTTCGCCTGCACCGGCCGCGGCGCTGGTGGGGTGACTGGAGCGAGATTCTTGCCGGCAGGCAGCCAATAGCCGGTTATCCTGTTCGCGCCGGCGGGCTTGGCTGCGTCCGCAGCGGCCTTCGCCGACAGATAGGCGCGTCCGGTTTCGCCGGCCTGCGTTTTCGCCGGGCTATCGTTTTCCAATGCAAGCCGGATTGTCGCGAAATCGGGGGCATGGATCTTGATGGCCGGCTCGTCCGTCTCGGCCGGTTCCTCGACCGCCGGTTGAATCTTCGACCTCTTCGCTCCGACGAGCGCGAAGGCGCCTGAAGTCGCTCGCTGGAAGACCAGCGGTTCCTTGCCGGCATAAGCGCTGTTGAGCATGCTGGCGCTGTTGTAGGCCCCGAAGCGATAGAAGATGTGGCGACCGACAGCGGAAAGCTTGACTAGCGAATCCGCCCACCAGGGAATGACGTAATCGGCATGATAGTGCGTCGCCAGGCCGACGGGGCGATAGACTTTGCCCTTGAGCGCCTGCTCCGCGACTTTGCGGGCCTGCTCCCAGCTCGCCTGCCCGGGAATGCGGGCCAGTGAGCCGTCGCAAGTGAAGCTGAACTGGCAGCCGGTCGAACGTTCCGAACCCTGGAATACGACACCGCAGATCGAATGCGGATAGGCCGGATGCCTGACGCGGTTGAGCACGACTTGCGCGACGGCACGCTGTCCATCGGGCGCCTCGCCACTCGCCTCGTAGTAGATCGCCGCCGTCAGGCAGTCGAGCGAGCGCCGAAAGTTGGACTTGTCGCCGAGCGGCACCGAGAACGACCGCGCGGCGGGATTGTTGCCGGCCCAGATGGGGCGGGCGGCATTGATGGCCAGGGCTGTCTGGGGCGTCAGCGCTTGCAGCGCGGCTGGGTCTGACGTCGACATCAGCGCGGGTACGGGCGCACCTTCGATCTGCGCGGCAGCGTCGTTCTGCCCGACCCGGGCCACGGCGAGATCGGGCGGGTTGAGGAGCAAGGTAAGCGACAGGACGGTGGCGAGCGCGACGGCTCCCAGCCATACCCAGGTCGGCCGGGTTGCGGCAAAGCAAGCGCCCAGTTGCTGAGGAGGGACGCGCGACGATAAGGCGATGAGCGCGCTCAAATAGCGCGCTCCACCTCGGTCAGCTGGACCCGTCGGCTCGATTCCCCCCTACTCGACGGCGACAGCGGCCCGCCGGAAAGGCGGCGTTGTCCCAATTTTGTTTCCTTTAGCGTAGCCGTGGATCCGTCAATACGATCCGCTTTGCGCCAGCACGCTCGGAATGGTTCCGAACAGGATGCGCACGTACATGTTCAGCGATGGCGAACGGGAATACATCACGTCGAGCGCGACGCGGCGGCGATAGGAGGTGTCATTCCGCCCACTGATCTGCCAGAGGCCGGTGATGCCCGGACGCACCCGGCAATAGTGGCTGAAATAACGCCCATAACGGGGGATCTCGGCGACCACGATCGGGCGGGGGCCGACAAGGCTCATTTCCCCGCGCAAAACGTTGAAAAGCTGCGGCAACTCATCGATGCTGCTTTTGCGAAGGAAACGGCCGATGCCGATGATGCGCGGATCGTCGCGCAGCTTGTGGTCGCGTTCCCATTCGGCGCGCGCCACCGGATCGTTGAGCAGCAGCTCCTGCAGGCGCTCTTCGGCGTTCACCACCATCGTGCGGAATTTCAGGCAGCGGAAGACGTTGCCACCGCGCCCGAGGCGAGCGTGCGCGAAGAATATCGGCCCAGGATCCATGACGTAGATGACCAGCGTCACGAGGATCATCAAGGGCGCAAGAGCGATCAACGCCAGGCTGGCGAAGACAACGTCCAGTACTCGAATCAGGATTTCGTCGCTTTCAGGGCCACTATAAGGAAGCACCTTTCTCTTGGACATTTTGCGAATGGGCAAAGCCGAAGTGGACGGCATATCGACGTATCGCATATCCACGTAGACACTCCTTCACATTGCCTGAATGCGTTGCACTGCAGCATAGCCCTCTAAGGTGGAAAAGAAAATGCGGATGAGTTCCCCGATGGCGCTCAACCGCTGCGACTGCTCCCAAAATTGGCACATGTCGTCAGCGAGGATGAATCTCGCATGGGGTAGGGCGCAGATATCGTAAGGGTGAGCGACCCGCGAAGTTCGAATCGCGAAATGCTTACTGCGCCTGGTTAACCGTCCTTATGTCTTACCCGACGCCAGCCACCAGATTATGGCCCACAGCCCACCCGCGCTTCCGGCAAGGATCGCCAGGCGAGTAAGCCTGCCATAGCGGGGAACGGCTTCGAGAGGGTCATCGTGCGGAGCCGGCGCATCTTTGACAAGCAGGGACTCAAGCGACTGCGTTGGCTTGCTGTCAATGCTGACTACTGCACCCTTGCGGCGGTCTGTCGCTCGATCGCGGTTTGAGGACATAGAATTAAAAGCCCAACTGCCCCTCTCGTCATCACCGTTAACGCCGTTAGCATGTCGCGGCGAAACCGATCATCCATTTAGGATCGGTCGATTATTCCAACATTTACTACAGGTCATGCCGCAATCCAAGTCCGTTCACCGCAAAATCGGGCCTCGGGTGCGGTGAACCGTGCAGGCCGGGCTTCCTTCCCGGAACGATGCGCCCAATAGAGGAAGATTCTTCGGTCACCGCGATTGCCGCGCCGCGGAATTGGTTTGCCGATACTGATGGGCTTCGCCAGATCGGCTCGTCGCAGCAGTCGAACGCGTCGATGCCGATGGCGCGCTTTATCGTGGCGAGGTCGATTTCCAGCGCTAATGTCTGAAAAAAACAACCGACATTGATTCTGGCGGAAAGAGGATTCCCTTGGGGCATGGCAGACGTTGCAACTGAGGGTAGGACTTTTCCATGCACATCGCGATGATTGGGACTGGCTACGTCGGACTTGTTTCCGGCGCATGCTTTTCGGACTTCGGTCATCAGGTCACTTGCGTCGACAAGGACGCGCAGAAGATTGCCGCGCTATGGGCGGGCCGAATGCCCATTTTCGAGCCCGGGCTGGAAGCTCTGGTCAGCCGCAACGCCGCGGCCGGACGGCTTGGCTTCACGACCGAGCTTGCCCCTGCGGTTAGGGAGGCGGATGCCGTCTTCATAGCGGTGGGCACGCCTTCGCGGCGGGGTGACGGCCACGCCGACCTGTCCCACATCTACGCCGCCGCGGAAGAGATCGCCGCGGCGCTGGACGGCTATACGGTGGTCATCGACAAATCGACAGTGCCAGTAGGCACAGGCGACGAGGTCGAGCGGATCATCCGGAAGACGAACCCCGCGGCGGAGTTCTCCGTCGTGTCCAATCCCGAATTCCTGCGCGAAGGCGCAGCCATCGGCGATTTCAAGCATCCCGACAGGATCGTCATCGGCGGAGAGGACGAACGCGGGCTGCAGGCGATGCGTGAGATCTACCGCCCGTTGTTCCTTGGCGGGAAGGCGCCGCTGATCGAGATGAGCCGCTGTGCCGCTGAGCTCACTAAATATGCCGGCAACGCCTTCCTCGCGACCAAGATCACCTTCATCAACGAGATCGCTGATCTTTGCGAGAAGGTGGGCGCCGACGTGCGCGACGTCGCGCGTGGCATCGGCCTCGACAACCGCATCGGGCCCAAGTTCCTCAACGCCGGTCCAGGTTATGGCGGAAGCTGCTTTCCCAAGGACACCCTGGCGCTGCTGAAGACGGCGCAGGACTTCGAGACGCCGCAACGCATCGTCGAAGCCGTGGTGGCCGTGAACGAAAGCCGTAAGCGCGCGATGGGGCGGCGCATCATCGCGGCCTGCAACGGCAATGTCCGCGATAAGCGGATCGCCGTCCTTGGCCTCACTTTCAAGCCAAACACCGACGACGTCCGCGATTCTCCGGCGCTGGACATCATCCGGACGCTTCAGGATGCAGGTGCCAAAGTCGTCGCCTGTGACCCCGAAGGGATAGAGCAGGCGGCAAAGCTGGTCGACAATGTTGAGCTTGTCGACGATCCCTGGACCGCGATCGAAGACGCCGCGGCGGCCGTTATCGTGACCGAATGGGATGCCTATCGGGCATTGGACCTGACCCGGATGAAATCGCTGTTGGCGGAGCCGGTGCTGGTTGATCTGCGTAACATCTACGAGCGCGAGCAGGTTGAAGGCGCCGGCCTGCGTTATTACGCGGTGGGACGGAATTGCGGCCCGCAGGAAAAGCCCCGCCAGTTCGCCGACGCCGTTGCCGACCTTTCGGTGTCGTAGCGGTCTGTTGTAGCTCTGCTACGACTCAGAGCATTGAACCGACCGGACAGAAGGTGGCCAGATCGTGTCGTTGCAGGGTTCTAGCCAACGTTCCCAGGTCAAGGCAGGGCAGAAGGCCGACGGCGGCGATGTGTCGCTGAGGGCAAACCTGCGCGCCGATGCGGATCGCTATCTGCAGGGCTGGTCGAAGATAACCAGCAAGCCGGGGCCGGTCCTGATGCTGCGGCTTCTGCTGCTGACGCCGGGTTTCCAGTTCGTGCTGTGGCTGCGCCTGCAACGGTCGTTCGGGCGCATGCCGGTGGTCGGCGGGTTCCTGCAGCGGCTGGCCTGGTACTTTACCAACATCGTCTTTCCGTCCGATGTCGACACGACCGCCCGTTTCGGGCCGGGCCTGCATGTGCCGCACCCGACCGGCATCGTCATCGGCGCGGGCAGCCGGGTGGGGGCGAACGTCACCATCCTGCAGCACGTCACACTGGGCCAGGCGCATCGGGGCAGCCGGGAAGCCCCGACAATCCAGGACGGCGTGGAGATCGGCGTCGGCGCTTGCGTCCTAGGCCCTGTTACGATCGGGGCCAGCGCGGTGATCGGCGCGAACAGCGTGGTGTTGCGCGATGTCGCTCCTGGCGCAGTCGCGGTTGGTGTTCCGGCCCGGGAACTGCAGCGGTCGGGAATGTAAAGAACCCGCGATCCGGCCGGATCGCAGGGGTCAGCCCGGCAGCGCGACCGGCATGGCCCGCGGCGTCGCCATCATTGAATCGATGATTTCCACCTGATCGCCGTAGAAAGACGCGGCGGTCAGCCGTCCGGTCATATAGGCGCCGGTATCCAGGCAAAGCCGTCCGGATGCGCCGTAGGCTTCTTCCTTCGGAGTATGGCCGTGGACGACGAGGAACGGCTCGCTGCAGGGCATTCCGAGAAAGCTCTTGCGGATCCAGAGCAGATCCCGCCGCTCCTGCTGATCGAGCCCTATGCCGTGGCGAATGCCGGCATGCACGAACACGAGGCGGCCGATTACGATCATCAGCTCAAGATTGCGGAGGAAATCCAGGTGGTATTGCGGAAGCACGTCCAGAAGCCTTGCTCGCGCTTCCGCCCAACTCTCACGCGATGACGATGAAGGCACGGATACGCCATAGGATCGCAGCGTGGCATCGCCGCCGTGCGAGCTCCACCCTTGCCCCCGAATCTTGCCGTCGACGAAATCGAGCATGGCATCTTCGTGATTGCCGATCAGAAAGCGGCATTCGAATTCCGGCTCGTTGGCCACAGCGCACAGGATATCTATGACGCGCCGGGATTCGGGGCCGCGATCGATATAGTCGCCCAGGAAGACGAGCAGGGCCGGTGCGTCATGCATGGCCGCGCGCCGCTCCCTATCGCGGCGAATCCGTTCCAGAACCTGCTCAAGCAAGTCCGCGCGGCCGTGGACGTCACCGACGGCGTAGACCAGCCGGTCGGTCAGTTGGGCCTGCAATCCGGAGCTGTGTGCGTTCACGCTGTCGCTGCCTCTGGCTGACCGCTGCGTGTCCGCACGGAACGTCCGACGATGAAGAACATCGTCAGGAACATGACACAGGCGATGGGGTTGTAGGCAGTCAAGAGCGTTCCCTCGAAGGAAAACCACAAGGTGATGATGAAGGCGAATCGCCGGCTTGGCGTCCTGTCCAGCATACAGAAAAGGAAGAAGGCATAGAACAGGATGCCTTCAAGCAATCCATATTCCACCGTCACCTTGGCAATCGGCCACCAAAACGTGTTGCCGCCGCTTTCGATCTGCCCGGCGCCGATGCCGGAGTAGACACCGCTTTGGTTCACCAACGAGGTTCCCATGCGATAGAGCGGTTCGATAAAGCGCGAATTGGCGCTGGAGCCGGCCTTCTCGAACTCGTCGATGCGGTTGATGACGAGGTCGAACCAGTTCAACTGCACCGCAACGACCAGGGCGATCATGATGGTCGCCAGCGTAGCAATGAAGGCTCGCGTGCTCATCTTCAGGAAGATGATCGGCAAGGCCGCCAGGAAAAGGAAAAGCCCGGTGCCGGCGAAAGTGGCGAAAAGCGTGGCACCCAGGAACACCGCGCGTCGCATGCGTTCGAAGAACATCAACTCGATGACCAGCGCTAGCGTTATGAACTGGGACAGCGTGGAAACCTCGAGGAAGAATATCCCGGAGGGTTTCATATACTGCATTCCGTAGCGGATCGGCTGTATGTAGTTGAATTCGGGTATGAGAATGTTCTGGGGCAGGAGCTTGTCCAGATTCGGCCAATACTCCCAGCCCATGGTGAACTGGATGGCGTGCTGAAGCCAGACGATCACCGCAAAACCCAGCATCAGCGTGCTGAAGAAGTTCATGCAGGCGTAATAGGTTTTCCTGGTCGCTCGGAAGCTTACTACGAACGGCGCGTAGAGGGCCGCGAAAAGACCCAGGCTGCCGACGGAGTAGTAGGGTGCGAGCAGGGCCGAGCTCATTGCGCAGCACGTCATCACCGCCAGGTAGAGCAGGAGCCGCCCCGTGCGGAAAATCGGCTTGGCGTAGAGGATTCCGAAGGTGAATACCGCGAAAGCCAGCGGCAGGATCAGTGGGATGATCAGGTCGCGGTTCGGGACATAGCCGATCTTCTGGAAGAACGTGATGCCGATGACCAGGACGACGAACATCCAGTAGAGGACGCGTTGCGATCGCGCATCCTCTTCCTGCGGCGCGGGCGCACGCCTTTCACCCGGTGCCCGGGCGAATCCGAACTGGTCGAGGACCGTGCCCTGATCAGCTTCGTCGCGCAATTGAGCCATTCGAACGCTCCCATTTCGCTGGCGGACACGCCGGAGAACCGGGAACTGGATTACGGATTGTCCGCTCTCCGCTCATGTCCCCGGGTCTGAGCTTCGTGACCGCGACGCGCCGACCGTACCGAAAGACGGGCTGCGGCTCACCCCATGGCCAACGCAATCCTGCCCCACTTGATCCCGTAACGCAGCATAATGTCATTTGCGGTGAAGCCTTTCGACCACGCCCGCAGCGGTTCGTTCAAGCAGCCGGGGCCGGTGTGTGGTGCGATAGTCGCGCGGTGCCGTGGCGACATCTTCGGGCATGGCGAGCGGCTTGAACGTGGTGGTCGGCACCCTGGCCGTGCCAATCGGCCCGGCATTCTGGATCATCAAGGTCAATTCGTTGAGATGCAGCAGGAAGTCCGGTCCCATCAGCTGGGTCTGGCCTTCCGCGATGGCGCGTCCCATCTCAGCTATGCCGAGGATCTTGTCCTGCGCGTAGATTTCGCGGCGGCGCAGCCAGCTGACCAGCTTGTGCTTGGGGGAACGGCCCACGCCCCGCTCGGCCTCGACCGCGAAGGATTTCCATCGCCGCACCAGTGACAGGCGCGAACCGCCAATGCCGAAGGGCCCGCCGATGGAGGGCTGGCGGCGCAGGGTATAGGCCTTGCGGGCCGTCAGGCCCACGCGCGAGAAGCGCTCAAGATGGACTGGGGACTGATCGTGGAAGGCATTGTCCACAGAGAGTTCCCCCTCTGCGCCGATGATGCGCATGCGATGATCGCGTGGCGCTACCCAGCTGCAGGTGATTCGTGCGGCAACGCCATCGGCGAAGTCGAGGCAGGCGACCGAGAAGTCTGGCGTGTCGGGCGGAGTCAAAGGCTGGGCCGTCTTTTCCGGGATGAGGCACTTTGAGAAGGCAGTCACCCCGATCGCAGGGCCGAAGATCGCGCAGATCCAGGCAAGATGGTAGCCCACATGCTCGACGGTGCAACCCTCTTGCAGTTCCTCGCGATAGGGGAAGGGGGCGCCCGTAGGGCTTTGCACCGTGTCGAGCCGCATCAGGTGAGCGGGATTGTCGTCCATCTCCGCATAGATCAGCGCCGGCTTGCCGATGGCGCCGTCGCTGATGGCCTTCCAGATGGTGCTCACCGCGTCGGAATGAAGGTTGCACGGGGCCGCGGTCAGAATCCGGCCCTGGCGCTCGGCCAGTTCGAAAAGCTCGCGCGTTTGGTCCAGCGTCCTGGTGATCGGCTTTTCGGTGAAGACGTGCTTGCCGGCCTCCAGCGCCCGCCGTGTCACTTCAAAGTGCGAGCCGATGGAGGTAAGGTTCACCACGACCTCCACTTCTGGATCGCCAAGCAGCGCTTCCAGGCTGGGGTAGACCGAAAAGCCGTAGTGGCGTTGGATGACCGCCGAGCGGGCAGTGTCGATATCGAACACGCCGCGGACGTCGATCTCTGGATAGGCCCAGCGGGTGCGCATGTAGATGTCGAAGACATAGCCGCAGCCCACGAACGCGATTCTCATGCAGGCTCTGCCCCCGATTGCTCTGATGCGGCGAGCCGCGCCGCGATTGCCTGGATACGATCGATGCGCCCGGAGCCGACTAGCGTGGTCGTGACCACCGGCGTCGCGACGGCACGGGCGATGGCCGCGATGGGTTCCGTGCCCGGCTGGAGCTGGATCACGCTGCGAGCGATGATCGGGATGGCGCGGGCGGTAATCGTGCGGACCGGCTCCTGCCCGTCGATCGTCGCGATCAGGTCCCAGGGCAGCTCCAGCACGCCGAGCCGGGGGAGCGTCAGGGCCGCTTCCAGACCCGCGATGTCGTCGCACGCTACGCCCACTCGCGCGGCGCGGCCGGACGCGCCGATCCGTTCGAGTGTCTGTCCCAGGTCAGACTGCGTCAGCAGTTCGGCGGGCGGGCTGTGCAGCAGGAAGGCGTCGACCCTGTCCATCCGCAGGCGGCGCAGCGACGCATCGAGCGCGGCTTCCAGATGGGCGCGGGACCAGTCCGTCCGCTCGTTCCCTTCGCGCCTGGCGGTCACCGCACCGCCCGCGCCGGTCCGCGCAAGCAAAGGCTTCAGCAGCGGCTTGAGCGGCCGCAGGGCGCGCATCTTGGGAGAGAACATGCGCCCGCCCTTGGTCACCACGAACGTGCGATCACGCATGTTGCGTAGGGCGGTCCCGATGGCGCGCTCGCTGTCGCCCTGGCCATAGATGTCGGCCGTGTCGAACAGGGTGAGCCCCAGCTCCGCTGCTTGCCTGATCAGGGCGATGCTTTCGCCCAGGCTGGCCGGATTGTTGAACGAGCCGACGCGCGCGCAGCCGAGGCCTAAGCGAGGCCAGTCAGGAAGGGCCGGAGACGTCATCGCCACAGCTGTCCTCCGCATTCCCGGATATAGCGCTGTGCCGGCTTGCCGATCGGCCGGCGGGGCATGCGCCCGGGCTTGCGCAGCCAGGCCAGGAACTGCCGAAATGCGCGCAGCATGTCGATCTCTCCGCGCGCGGCGAGATAGGCATAGGGGGGGAACGCCAGCATGTTCAGCCAGATGTACGGCGAAGGCATGTGGAGGAAGCTGATAATGAACTTGTTGGTCAGCCGGTCGGCCTGGACCTGCCGCTTGGGACGACGGCCGGCGGGATGCTCAAGCTCCTCGCAGGCGATCGAGGGATCGTAGAGGATCGTCCAGCCCTGCTCGATCAGGCGATAGGAAAGCTCGATCTCCTCCAGCCCGTAAAAGAAATCGGGAAGGAAGCCCCCGGTTTCCCGCAAAGCGGCGGTTCGGAAGCCGACGCAGCCGCCGACGAAGCGGAACGTCGGGAACGGGCGGGTGAGATCGACCGATTTGTCCGTATGCGGGATGATGTCGGCCCGGCGGCTCGTATCGCCTCTCACATGCTTGGCGATAGTGACGGCGCCCAGTCGTGGATCGTCGTCGAAGCGAGCGGCGAAGCGGTCGAGGAAGTCGGCGGTCTCGACGAATACGTCGTCGTCTAACAGCACGATGACTTCGCCCGACGCCGCCTCGAAACCCAGGTTGCGGGCAACTACGCCCTTGTTTGCGCCGTCCCATAGGACTTTCGCCGGGAAGCGGGAAAGCTGGGCCGAACGGTCGACATGGCCCGGATTGTTGTCGACCACGATAAGCTCATAGTCCGACCGCTGCGCCAGATGCTGCGCAAGCCTGTCGAGTATCTGCGACAGGATGTCGTCCCGGGCGTAGGTCAGGATGACGATCGTGAAGCGGGGAGTGGCCGCTTGCCTGGAGTGATCGAAGGGGTGCGATGCCGGCTCGCAGCTCATGCCAGGCCTTCCCGGCGGCTGAGCACCCAGCGTTCACCGGTGACCAGCAGAATGAAATTCAGGATCTGCGTCGCTGCAAAACCCACTGCCATTCCGTCCACTCCATAGGCGGAGCCGATGGCTAGGGCGGCGATGGTGAAAGTTGCCGTGATGCAGCGGATCACCAGCATCGTCCTGCCTGCCTGCAGGACGATCAGCATCGTTTCCGAAGGCAGGTTCAAGCCGAACAGGAAGAAGCCGGTGGCGAGGAGGCGGACTTCGCTTTCGAGCCCGGGGTAGCTGCCGTCGAAGACGAGGCCGGTAAGCGGTCCGGCGAAAATCCCGACCAGCCCCAGATAGAGGCCGGTGACGACCGCGATGAGCGCGCGCGAGCGGCGCACAATACGGCGCAGACCGCTCATGCCTTCCTGTGCCAAGGCGCGGGCCGAACGTGGCTTGTCGACCGAATCTATGGCCGAAACCAGGCTGATGGCGGGATTGGTGAGCGTGCGGGCGGCAGTGAAGACCGCCGTCGCCAGCGGCCCCATGAAGAGGCCGATCCACACCACGATCGAAGCGGTGCTGTAGATGGCGTAAGGAAGGTTGGTGGCGGCCAGCCATCCGGCCTGGCCGCGATGCTTGCGGATCAGCTCCGTGGCGATCGCGCGAGAGGGGGGCGGGGGACGCAGGCAAGGCAGCGCCAGCAGTGCCGCAACGATGCTTGCCGCAGCCCAGGCGAGCGCGGCGGGAAGGGCCGAGGGCCATTCCTGGCTGACCAGCCATGCGCCGATGCAGAGCGTGACGAAATATCCGGCGGAGCAGAAGGCCACCAGGTCGGCCCGGTCGATCTTGTAGAGCCAGCGGCGCGCGAATTCCCAGGCCAGCATCGCAGGCGTGACAATTGCGGTGAGGAAAAGGGGCAGCACCAGCCACTGCACGCTGGGCGCTGCACGAGCCAGCAGCATGACGATGACCGCGACGCCTGCCGTCAGCGCGGAAAGCAGGACCGCCGCCGCCAATGCCATCCACCACCAGGTGCCGTTCTCCCGATGGGCTGCTTCGGATTCCGGATCAGAGTGGTGCGTCGTGCTGAAGATGAGCACGAAGGCCGAGCGATGGAAGCCGACGATGAAGTAATGCAACCCCATCATCATTCCGATCGCGCCGAAGTCCATCGCCAGCAGCGTGCGGCCGAGCGTGGCGAAGGCCACGATGTTGGCCACACCGCTGGCTCCATGGTCGGCGACCGCGCAGAGCCGGGTCGTCGTCGCGACGCCAAGGCGACGCTCGAACGGCTGCAGGATCCACCGCAGCGCTTGGTCCAGGAAAGTCGTCCTTGCATGTGGGGGCAAGCTCACTGACGGCACTTCCCCTGCACAAAACCGGGCGTCACCTGGCGTTATAGTAATCTTTGATCTCGTGGTAATAGTACGAGGCATCGCCATAGCCCGCCTGCGCTTGGGTCTTCAGGTTGACCATAGTCATCGCGACGCCAGCGACCGAGCGGCCCACAGTGCCTAGCTGATGCAGCGCGGCGCGGATAGCCTTGACCGGAGTGCTGCGCCAACGCGCCATCAGAGCGAAGGCATCCATCTGGGCGCTGAGGCTGCGGGTATCGTCGATGGCCAGCACGGGGGCCGTGTCGATGATCACCACCTCGTAGCGTTCGCGCAGGAAGGTGATGAAGTTCCCGAACTCATCGCCGTCGAATAGGCGCTGCGTCTCGTGCGAGCCTGGTGCGGCCGGGAAGATGGTCGCTCCGCTCTGGTCCTGGACGGCGACTTCCTCGAAAGTCGCGCCCTGCTGCACCATTTCGATCCAGCCCTTGGTCGCCGACGGCGCGAGCGCCTGGGTGACCGAACGGCGCCGCAAGTCGATGTCGACGATCGCCACCCGCTTGCCGGTCATGGCCAGGACCCTGGCCATGCCGATCGTCGTGGTGGTCTTGCCTTCGCCGGGCAGCGCGGAGCTGATCCCGATCACGCGGCCGCCCGTGGTGTCCACGTTTTCGCGGGCGGCGAACAGCAGCGTCGTCGCCAGGCTGCGGAACGCTTCCGCGAACGAGGACATCGGGTGCAGCATGACCGCTTCGGCCGGATCGTCGGTCTTGGGGTTGTCGATCGCCGACTGCAGCGTCGGCACCGAGTTGAGGTAGGGCACCCCAAGGTAGCGGTTGATGTCGTCGATCGTGTTGAGCGTCTGCGACCAGCGCTCGCGGACATAGGCCAGCGCCAGAGCGATCGCCGCGCCGAGCGCGAAGGCGACGACCAGGTTGACCAGGAGTCGCGGCGAGGTCGGCGTCAACGGCGGGGTCGCAAGCGCCACCAGGTGGGCGTCGGGCTGGGCCAGTGCCTGCTTGGCTGCCTGGCCGCCGCTTAGCGCCAGGAGGTTCTGGTAGAGCTGGCGCGAAATGTCCGCCTGACGCTGCAGATCGGCAAGCTGCACGCTGGCTCGGACGTTCTTCGCCAGCGCCGCCTGCGACTGATTGAGGCTGCTTTGCAGCGATGCGGCGCTTGCGGCCGCGCCGGCAGCTTGCAGGGTGGCGCCTTGCGAAACCCGCTCCTGCTCTTGCGACAGGGCGGAATCGATGCTGGCCAGGCGCTCCTTGGCCTCGATAAGCTGCGGGTTCAGATCACCATAGCGCGCCGAGAGCCCGTTAACCACCTGCTGCGCTTCCGCGCGACGCGAACGCAGGTTCGACAGAGCGCCGACGTCGATACCGTCGTTCACCGCGGTGGAGCCGCTCTGGATACGGCTCTTGGCCGCTTCGGAGCGCGCGACGGCCAAGCTCTGATTGATCGTGGCGATCTCGTTTTCGAGCGCCGGGGAATTCACAGCGTTCAGCACGTTGTTGTTGAGGCGGAACGCGGCCACTTGCGCGTCGGCAAGCTCGGCCTGGCGGCGCAGTTCCTGCACCCGTTCATCGAGCTGCGTACCGGAGGCGCCCATCTGCTTGCGCTTCTGGTCCGTCTGCACTTCCAGATATGCTTCCGCGAAAGCGTTGGCGAGCTTGGCGGCCTTGAGCGGGTCCTCATCGGTGTAGTTGATGTGGAACAGCTCGGTCTGGCCGATGCGGTTGACGCCGGCGCCCGTCAGCAGCGCGGCCGCCATCGCATCCTTCGAGGGACCACCCTCGAAAGCGGCGGCGCGGGCGCGCAGTTCGGGATCCTTCTCAAGCCCCAGCATCTGAATGACGCGCGTGGCGACGGGCAGGGACAGAACCAGCTGCATCTGGGCTTCGACGGCAGCATCACGCTGCGCGTCCGTCATCGGCGGGCCGCTGGACCCCGGCTCATTGACCGCCAGTTCCTGCTGACCATAGGACAGCCGCGCGGTCGCCGTGTAATGGCGCGGCATGAACTGGGTTCCGACCACGGCCAGAATCACGGCGGCGGCGATGATCGCGGCGCTGATCGGCAAATGACGCCGGAAGCGCGACACGATGGCGGCCAAATCCTGCGATTGGACGTCGTGCGATGTGGTTTCCTGATTCATTGCCAATTCCGTCCGCGAGAGTCAGTTTCGAATACCGTGAGCATCGTCATAGCTGATACTTGAGAGTGATGAGCGAGCGCAGCTCGTTGATATTGGGGCCGCGCCTTTCGCCTTTGCTGTCACGCGTGAAGTAACCCAGGTCGAAATCGACCCGCCATGAGCGGCTGGGCCGATACTGAGCGCCGACGCCGATCCGCCAGCGTTGATCCTTTCGGTCGATTCCCTTGTAGTCCTCGGAAAAGCGATCGACGAACGCATAGGGAATGAGATTGCGCATCAGCTCATGATCGATCCGCAAGCCGGTACGGGTCGAAAGATAGCCCGATGAGCCGGTTACCGTCGCTTCTTCGACCTGGCGGGTGAAGACGCCGGAAATCGTGGTCAGCGGGCTGAGGTAATAGTCCGCCCGCATATCCACGCTGATGTCGCCGATCGGAGCGAAGATCGGGTTGGCGTATGTCCGTCGGAAATAGCCGACGGCGCCGGCAACCCTGATCAGTGACGTGATGTCGGCGATCGCGCCGACGCCTATGCGCCATTCGTCGCTTGTCCGATCGTTAGGCACGTTGCGTATGTCGTAAGTTGTGCGCCGGTAGGTCGCTTGTCCGAACACGGCGTTGTCGGGGCTCAGCTCGTACTCCGCGCGCCCGCTCACCCGGGTCACCGAATGGTCGCGGAAGTCGAGGTCGAGCTCTTGCCCGGTGGTGGTCACCGTGGGCTGATAGTTGAGGTCGTTGTAGTCCGTGCTCAGCGTCAGGCCGAGCCGGTTGAAGAAGTGCGTTCCGCGCAGCAGCAGAAGCTTCTGGTCGATGGCGATCGAGCCGCCGCCGTTTTCGGGGAACGATCCCGCTGTCTGATCTTCGTAGATCCGCCGGATCGAGGCGGTGCCCACAACCGAGCTGCGCTGCAGGATGTCGAGCTGGCCCGACACCGAGGCGAGATAGCCGTCCTCGTTCTTGCGGCTGGTGTCGAAAAAGCGCCTTCCTTCGTAGGAAGCCGTCGCGTTCAGCGAATGCCTGCCCCAGTCGCTGCGAAGCTGCACCTTGGGCAGGGCAGCCACGTAGAAGTCGCCTTCGCCTCCGCTTTCCGCGCCCAGGACGTTGCTCGTATAGCCGACACCCACGCCGATCTCGGGATAGACGCGGACGCCGCCGACCGGAACGCCCTGAGGCTCCAGCTCAGGCCGCGAGCGTTCGTTGACGCCCTGGTTGCGGCCGGTCTGGGTGGAAAGCGGTATCTCGGAATCGAGCAGCTGCCCGTAAGTCTGTGCATGAGCGGCCACGGGCCCGATTGCGAGCGCGATGACTGCCGCAAGCGCGGTGCTTGCCAGCTGCCTTCCGGCGAATCCTCCGGAAAAGGCGGGGGTCATGTTTCGGCCTGGCGCCGGCATGATCAGAAATAGCGCTCGCCGACGTGAATCGTATCGCCGGGGCGAATCGGAGGATCGTTGTCGAGGATGACGCGCATCGTCTCGCCATCCTTATCCCGGCGGATGAACACTTCGGTCTTCTTGGCCCGATACGTATATCCGCCGGCCCGAGCGACAGCATCGCTCACGCTCATGCCTTTGGTATATTCGTACTGTCCGGGCGTGTTGACTTCACCCAAGATGTAGAACGGCCGGTAGCCGGTGAGGACAATGGCTACGGACGGAGCCCTGAGATAGCCTCCGGCCAGCCGCCCCTGGATATCCTTGGCGACATCGCCCACCGTCTTTCCCGACGCAGGAATCTGGCCGACAAGCGGCATGGTGATGTTCCCGTCCGGACCCACCTGTTGTTCCCCGGAAAGGTTCTCCTCTCCGTAGACGGTGATCCGCAATTTATCGCCAGAGCCCAGCATGTAGCCGGGGTCCTGCTCTGGTGAAATAAGGCTTGATGCGTCAACCACCCGAACGGGGCCGGGAACGTGCCCGGTGCAGGCCGAGAGCAACATGACGAGACCCGTCAAGCAGGTGAGTTTTTTCATTCGTGCTTTCACACCCATGCCGCATGATTGTTTAGCTGGCCCTGACTGCTCGTGTATATGTTGCGATGCAACGTAAATGTTGCCATTAACCGGAAATCTTGCGGTGAAGCGTTGATTTCGACGGGGGAAGCGAGCTTGAGCGCTATGCTGTAGTTCGGTCATCTCGGTGATACTGTTGTGCAGTGACTCGCTGAATATTGCGCTGCGTTGCGAGGAGGGAAATTAACCATCGAAGCGGTCTTCGTACCAATGGCGTTCGCGCTGCTCGCCATTTGCGCGCTTTTGGCGGTTCACCCGCTCGTCACTTACCCGCTCAGCCTGCGCCTGTTTCCACGTGCGCGAGCCAAGCGGGCAGCGTCGGGCGGCAATGATGCGCCGCGCAAAACGCTCGCCATTTGCATGTGCGCCTATAACGAGGAGCAGGTCATCCGTTCCAAGATGGAGCGGCTGCTCGATATTGCGCGGGCTTATGGCCCGGCGACCGTGCACGTCTATGCGGACGCGCCCACCGACGGTACCGCAGCAATCCTCGCCGAATTCACCGACCGGGCCGACATCGTCTTCGGCACTGAGCGGGCAGGCAAGACGATCGGCATGAACCTGCTCGCGGCGCGGAGCCAGAGCGAATACATGCTGTTCACCGACGCCAACGTGGAAAGCGAAGTCGATGTGGCCGTCGAGCTGGCGAACGCGCTGGCCGACCCGTCGGTCGGTTGTGCGACGGCGCGCCTCATCTATTCCAACAGCCGCGAATCGCCGACGAGCACGCTGGGCGCGCTCTACTGGTCGGTGGAAGAGGCGATCAAACGCCTCGAAAGCCGCAGCGTCGGCCTGATCGGCTGCGACGGCGCCATGTTCATGATGCGCCGGTCGCTGCACGTGTCGCCGCCGCCCGATCTGATCGATGACCTTTATCTCAGCCTTTCGATCCTGATCGCGCGGTCGCGAATCGTGAGCATCGATCACGTCCGGGTGTTCGAGCGGAGCGCCACGGCCGCCGACGAGGAGAAGCGCCGCAAGCAGCGGATCGCATGCCAGGCCTGGAACGTGCACCGCGCGCTCTGGCCGCAGCTGCGCAAGCTGCCCATCATGCCGCTCTACGCCTACCTTTCGCATCGGCCGATCAAGTGGCTGATGCCGTTCTTCGTGGGAGGGGCCGCGCTTAGCGCGCTGGCGCTGGTGGGCCTGCTGCTCGGGCTTCTGCCGATGCTTGTGATCGCGGGTGTCACGGCGGTCGGCTTCGTGATCGGCGGCCTGTTCTCCATCCCGCCGTTCTCGCTGATCCATTCGGCCACGCTGAGCCTGTACGGTGTGGCGATCGGCTTCATCGAATCGTTCTGGCTGCGCAAGACCTATACGATCTGGAAGCCGGCGATGTCGGTCCGCGCCGTCACCGCGCCTCCCACGGCAGCAGGACAGGGAGCCACTACGCCCGGCGACGAGTAAGGCGGCCGCCACGCCGGAGGCGTGTCCAGACCTCAGTAGCCTCGCGTGGCGTGTGTTCAGTCGGGATCAGCCCCAAGCCGTTCATGCTGAGCTTGTCGAGGCGCCGTTCTTCTTTTGCGGCGCAGCAAAGAAACAGCCTTTCAACAAGCTCAGGGCAGACGGTTCAGATTCCAGCCTTCAGGAACTCAGGGAGCGGCGATCCGCGACTGCGCTTCGGCCGTGCGCTTGCGGCCGCGGGCGAGACTGCGTCTCGCCGGCCGATCGATGACCCGGTCGACCGCCAGCGCGAGGAAGACGATCGCGCCGCCGATCGCGACAGAGGCAAGCGTGCGGAAGCCGGTATCGAACGCCAGGAACCATGGCGCCGCAAGCACCAGCAGCGGCATGTGGATCGCATATAGAGGATAGGAAATATCGCCGAGCGCTGAAGCCGGGCGGGCTAGCCACGAGGGCACGTCCGCGCGGATCAGCAGCATCAGGCCGACCGGCAGGACGCAGGTGACCATCAGCAGCCAGTAGATGCTGGTGGAGAGGAACTTGGAAGTCAGCGTTTCGGCGACAGTGAGGAGGACGAACGTCGCCAGCAGCGCCATCAGCGGCAGCCGCGGTATCCGTGGCTTCCACATCGCTTCGGTGCGATGGATCAGCACGCCCGCGAAATAGGACAGGAAGGTCCGGGGGAAACCGCCCCAGAAAGTCTCGGGCGAATAGCCGTTCGCCAGCCCGTGCAGCTGCCATCCGGCGACGAGCAGCAGTACCAGCGAGAGCGCGATGATGATCACGAGCACCTGGCGCGTGAGCACCGGGGCAAGCACCCGGTGCAGCATGTTCACGGTGATCTCGAAGAAGATCGACCATTGCGGCACGTTGACGGGGAAGAGGACGGGAGCGGACCAGATCAGCGGGATCATGATCAGCGAGCTCAACCCAGCGACCCAGAGCGGGCCGCTATCGACCGGATGCATCAACGCCACGGCGATGCCCAGCACGGCGCCCAGCGCCATCATGGGATAGAGGCGGGCAAGGCGTAGGCCCAGAAAGGCGCGCAGCCCCATGCGCTCGTCCATCTTCGGCTCGTAAGCGCCGGTGATCACGTAACCGCTCATCAGGAAGAAAGCGTCGACGGCGATGAAGCCGAAGGCGAATGTCGGAAAGATGTGCAGTTCGCGTTCTGCGTGATGGAACAGCACGATGATCGCGGCGATCCCGCGGAATGCATCGAGCGCCAGTAGCCTTTCGCGCGTCATTCGTATCCCTGCTGTTGAAGGTCGCACGCATGATGCCCCAGCGCCGCACCCGGTACAACGGCCCGACCGGCTGGTCCGACAGGGGATTGCGCTGACAGGAGGCTGACGGGAGTCTGGAGGCTTACAGGGACGATCGCACCGTCATCACGAAGCCGACAGCCGCGTGCAGGCGTCGAGCAGGAGCCTGGCGGAACTTTCCCAGGAATAGCGCGACAGCCGCTCGCGCCCGCGTGCCAGCCGTTCCGCCCGCCACGATCCGTCGTCGGCCAGTGCCGATTGCATCAGCCGAGCCAGCGCAGCATCGTCGTGCGGATCGAAGTAGTCGGCGGCATCGGCGCAGACCTCCCGAACGGCGGGCGTTGTGCTGGCTAGCACCGGACAGCCGTTGGCCAGCGCCTCCAGCGGCGGGATGCCGAAACCTTCGTAAATGCTCGGGAACAGAAGCGCCCGCGCCGAACGCATCAATCCCGCCACCTCGGCGTCTTCCAGCCGACCGGGAAGGATCAGGCGATCATCGTCGAAAGCTTGTCCGCGGCCGAAGACGCCGTGATCGAGATCGCCGATCGCCACCAGGCGGACATTGGCATCGTTCACATGGCGCAAGGCTCGAACGGCCACCGCAAGGTTCTTGTTGGGAGTCAGGCTGCCGAGAATGACGAAATAGGGGCGGTCCCGAAGGTCCAGCTTGTGCACTATGTCGGGATCTGGCGCGACGTCGATGTGCTCAACGCTGTTGGGCGCCACCAGAATGCGTTCGGGTGGAAGGCGCAGGACATCGGCCAGTTCGCTGCGCGAGAACTGCGAAACGGTGCCGATATTGGCTGTGCGAGCTAGAGTCCTGTCGATCAGGCGGTGTGCGGTGCGATAGGCCCGGCTGTAGAATTCGGGATGCCGGAACACCGCGGCGTCATGGATCACCACCAGTTGCCGCCGGTGGAGCAGAGGGCCGCTTGCGGCAAGGCTCAGCGCCACGCCATCGCGCGCGGCGCGGGCGAAATTGAGCTGGGTCCACTTGTGACCCGTGCCCGATGCGATCTTGCGCTCTTCGATATTGGCGAGCCCGAGAGAGCGGCCCTCATCCGGCTGGATCAGCACGATTTCAGGCAGTCCGGAGGCGGTGCCGGCGATGCGATCGATCGCGCGCACGATCTCGCAGGCGTAGCGCTGCACGCCGGTCAGGCGCTGGCTGGTGAAGCGGCCTTCGATATAAATCGGACGGGTCATGGGAGCGATCAGCTATCGTGCATCAGTGCCGCGCGTTTGCGCGTTCGGCGAGCGCCTTCTGCACGAAAGCGGCAAATTCGGCTTCGAACCGTTCGCGGCTGAACGTTTCGGCGTGGGCGCGGATGACGTGAGGGTCGAACGATGCTTCGTTCGCTTCGAAGCGCCCGATCGCAGCGCATAGCGAATCGACGGTCGCTTCTTCGAACA
>Ga0164243_10004606_pt1 | contig 21510 bp, 22 predicted proteins | sample OricompcompostOP_FD_108781 | JGI IMG/M metagenome (GOLD analysis project Ga0164243, IMG submission 108781) | Organic Plus compost microbial communities from Emeryville, California, USA - Original compost - Organic plus compost (OP) | ecosystem: Engineered > Solid waste > Mixed feedstock >...
CTGGCGTCGACGACGACACCGACGAGCAGAATGAGCACGAGCGCGAAGCCGATGATCATCGGGATCGTGGAACCGCGCTCGTCACGCCGGCGCCGACTCCGGCGCCACAGCTCACGGCCGGTCACGACGGATCTCCTGGTACTGCCCGACCGGCACCGCATGCTGCGCATCTACCTTGATCTTCGGCCCACTACCGCCGAGCATGCTAGACAGCAGCGGCAGGCTGATGCGTCCGCTGATCGTCACGGTCACGACCGACGTACCGCTATGGCATCGCCGGGGATAGGGCTGGCAGGCAACGCGCAACTCGAAGGGCTGCTTGCCGATGCCTTGGTCACGGAAGACCTGGCGCGCGGCGGCGAGCGCGCGAGCGTGACCAACCGCGTCATTGGGGGCAAGCACGTAAGCGCGTCCGGCTGCTCTCGCCGCACCGCTTGCCGCGAAGGCGCCCCGCTGCACCGTGAAGACCGACACCACGATCCAGAGGACCGGAACGAGGAGGATGACGCCCGCCCAGACGAGCTCGATCAGACCGCTCCCCCGCTCATCATCGCGCCGCCGGAGACGATCATGCCCAGTCATCGTCGCTCCTGGATCGCATGTCCGCGGACGGTCAGCGAAACCGCCGGGCCGCCGATGCCCATCGCCGGAACGGTCGCTTTGATCGTCACCTCGACGGCCGGCGCGCCGTCCAGCGCGGTCTTGCGCGCCGAGATGGAGCGGGTATATCGCCCGGAGAGTACGCCGAGGATCTGCTGTCGCGCGCGAGCCTCGCCATCGTCGGGTCCATGGTCGAGGGTCGCGCCGAAGCGAGCACCCTCCGAGGCCGCGGACGCGAGCGTGTTGCGGACGTAGAGCACCAGCGCGATCTGGACGATCCCGAGCACCAACGGCACCAGGATGATCGTCACCAACACGAAGTCGACCACGGCGGAGCCGCGGTCACCGCGCACCCGACGCAGCCGTCCCATCGGTCGTCACTTCACCTGGTTGAGCGCGTCCTTGAGCATGCTCTTGAGCGCTGGACGCGCGATCGCCAGGAGGGCCGCACAGATCAGCGCGGTCATCAGCGTCACCATCACCCAACCAGGCACGTCGCCGCGGTCGTCACGTCGTCGTTCGAGGGTACGGCGGATCCCGAGCGTGACCGCATGGTCGAGTCGGATCATCAAGAGGAGCAGGTTGTCCATCGGCGTCTTCCTTTCCGAGAACGCGGACGCGGCGTGGGATCAGTTGGTGGCGAGGGTCAGGCCGAGCAGACCCGGGTAGAGGGCGAAGACGACGACGGTCGGCAGAACCAGGAAGACGATCGGAATCATCATGAGAACCTCCTTACGGGCCGCGACTTCGATGAGCCCCCGGCGCCCCGCCTCGCGGACGTCGGCCGCCTGGGCATGGAGCACGTCGGCCAGCGGCGTACCCCGCTCCACGGCGATGGCGATGCCGTTGGCGAAGCGTGCGACCACCGGCAGACCGGTGCGGGCGGCGAGCGCGTCGAAGGCGTCCTGAACGGACTCACCGGTGCGGATATCGGCGAGCACGCGGGCGAGCTCGCGGCTGAGCTCGCCCGCACTACGACGTACGACGCGGTCCAGCGCCGGCACCGGCCCCTCTCCCGCGGCGACGGAGAGCGCCAGCAGCTCAGCAACGGTCGGGAACTCGGCGAGCATCTGCCTCTCCCGACGGCTGACTTGGCCGGTGAGGCGGGAGTCGCGGGCAACGATCCCGCCTCCCAGACCGAGCAGCGCAAGCAGCAGCGAGAGCAACGGGCTGCCGCTCCCCTGCAGTTGCCGCAGGAGGCCGTAGGCCGTGACCAGGCCGAAGCCGGCGAGCCCCCAGAGCACCTGCGAGATCCGGAACTCATGCACCGTCATCTCGCTCCCCAAGCGATCCAGCCGCCGCCGGATGGAGGTGGCTCCCCCGAGCACACGCTCGACCACGTCGGCCGCCGATCGGAGCAGCGGGCCGAAGAGGCCGGCCGCGACACCGGTCGTCCCGTCGTTCATGGGTCGGTTGGTCTGGGGCAGGTCGCGCAGGTACGGCAGCACCCGCGCTGCGAGTGGCGGCTTGCGCAGCACCCGGATTCGGGCGATCACGAGCAGCAGTCCGACGCCCGCAGCACCACCGAGCACGACGCCCCACATGGTCGGACTCATGGCGAGGTCCCCTCGTCGGCGGTGAGCACCCGGCCCTCGGTCGGGAGTCGACCGATGCGCATCATCAGCCGGTAGGCGACCACGCACACGACAGCTCCAGCGAGCAACACCAGCGCGCCGCTCGCCGTCGCGTAGCGGTGGATCACCTCGGGCTGGAAGCAGAGCACAAGCAGGACGATCCAGGGCGCCGCCACCGCGAGCCGCGCTCCGTTGATTGTCCACGCCTGGCGTGACTCGAGCTCGGCGCGGGTGCGCAACTCCTCGCGGAGGTACGCCGAGAGGTTGCGCAGCAATCGCCCCAGCTCGCCGCCGCCGACCTCGCGTGCGACCCGTAGTCCCTCGAGGACACGATCCCCGACCGGGTCGGCCAGCCGATCCTTCAGCCGGTCCAGGCTGTCGCTGAAGCGACCGGAGGCCTGGAAGTCGGCGGCGAAGACCGCGAAGGCCGGCTGCAGCGGCTCCGGCCCGCGGGTGGCGAGCCCAGCAACCGCCTCGGGCAGCCCCATACCGGCCCGGACGGCGGATGCGAGATTGTCGACGGCCTCCGGCCAGGCTTCGGCAAGCTCGCGTTGACGTCGCCGGGCTCGGCCGCGCGCGATCGCCACCGGAACAGACCCAGCCGCGACCGCGGCGACGAGCGTGATCGGCGGCGTCCTGGTGGCGAGCTGGGCGGCAACGGCGACGCCAGCCGCGCAGAGCCCGCAGAGGGCCAGGAAGCTCGTCGGCGAGACCGCTGCCAGACCGGCCGAGGCCAGGAGTTCGTCGACCCGGCCACGACCGCGAGCGGGCGGCCGCGGCGCGCGCGGCAGGGCGAAGGCGGACCAGATCAGCAGCAGTCCAAGGCCTACGCCCAGGCCGAGCAGCGCGCCCACGTCAAGCCTCCTGCCCGAGGAGCTGACCGAGGTCGAGGCCCGCCCGGGCGTAGCGCTCCGGACGCGGGGGCGTGCCGACACCCCGCTTCAACTCATTGCCGACCCGCTCGAAGATGGTGCTGGTCTCGATAATGTCGTTCTCCACCCGGCCCGGAACCGCGACGATCTCGAGCACACGGCGGACGCCGCGCTCATCGATACCGAGGTGAACGACCAGGTCGACGCTGTTGGCCACGGTCGGGACCACGAAACGGGAGGAGATGTTCTCCCCCGCCAACAACGGCAGCGTGCAGAGCTTGAGCAGCGCCTCGCGCGCGGAGTTGGCATGGAGGGTGGCCAGACCCGGCAACCCCGCGTTGAGCGCGATCAGCAGGTCCAGCGCCTCCTCGGCCCTCACCTCGCCGACGATGATCCGGCTCGGGCGCATCCGCAGGCTCTCCTTCACCAGGTCGCGCAGCCGGATCTCGCCGGTCCCCTCCAGCCCCGCCTGCCGAGTCTGGAGGGGAACCCAGTCAGGGTGTGGGAAACGGAGTTCGAACACCTCTTCGCACGAGACCACCCGCTCGGCACCCGCGATCGCGGCCGCCAGGCAGTTGAGCATGGTCGTCTTGCCGGCCTGGGTCGCGCCGGCGATCAAGATGTTGAGCCCGGCGCGCACGCTGGCGTCGAGGAACATGGCCGCCGGCGGTGTCAGACTGCCCAACTCGACCAGGTCGGCGAGCCGGGCCGCACGCAGCGAGAACTTCCGGATGTTGACCGCGCTGAAGCCTCGTGAGATCCCTTCCAGGACGACGTGGAGTCGGTGCCCCTCGGGCAACATCGCATCGACGAACGGGCTGGTCCGGTCAAGTCGCCGCCCACTCGCCTTGAGCATGCGCTCGACGAGCTCGTCGACCTGCGCGGAGTTGAGCATCAAGTTGGTCAGCTCATGGCGCCCGTGCCGAGCGATGAAGACCCTGCTGGGATCGTTGATCCAGATCTCCTCCACGGCCGGGTCGTCGAGGAAGGGCTGCAGCGGGCCGAATCCGGAGACCCGGGCGACCAGCTCGCCGACGACCGCCTCCGGATCCTCCAGCGCCGCGACCGCACCGGTCAGGCTGCGCTCGTCGTGCGCCCGCACGACCGACTCCGCGATACGGCGCACCACCGGCGCGTCGCGCTGGGGATCGACGCCTTCACGCCGCACCGCGTCGCGCACGTGCTGGTCGAGCAGATCCACCACCTGCCCGCTCGCCACCATCGCCATCGGCCGTCACTTCCCCGAGAATTGGACTCAGATCACGGAAATGTAAAGCAACCGCGCCGTCTGCGGTAGCGCTCCGGCGCTGGCCTGTGGATATCCGACCCGCAGGAGAGCCCCGGAGACGCTCAGGTCAGGACATCCCCGACACTCCGGTAACTCCTCAGCAGGCTGCGCGCGAGGTTGGCCAGATTCACCTCGTCCGCGCCGTCGTAGATGCGCTCCACGCGAAGGTCGCGGTACCAGCGCTCGACCGGGCTCTCCTTCGCATAGCCGAGCGCGCCGTGGAGTTGGAGGACCTTGTCGACGACGGTGCCGGCCATCCTGGCTACGAATACCTTGTTGGCATAGGCCTCGTGCCGATAGTCGACACCGCGACGCGCACGATCCGCCGCCTGATAGACCATCAACTTGGCGGCACGGAGCTCGAGTTCGCACTCCGCGAGCATGAATCCCACGCTGTCCCGCTCGGCCAACGCCTTCCCCCCGACGATGCGATCCTTCGCCCACGCGATCGCCATCTCCAGCAGCCGCGAGGCGGCGCCGATGTTCTTCGCCGAGAGCATGTAGGCACGGTTGCGGTAGATGAACCCCATCATGTGGTCGAAGCCTCGGTTGACGACACCCATGACCCGATCAGCGGGCACTTCCACGTCCTCGAAGACGAGCGATCCGACCTTGTCGCGCGCCCCCATCAGCGCGATCGGCCGGGACTCCCAACCCAGACCACGATCGACCAGGAACGCCGTCACGCCGCCGTCACCTTCGAGCGGCGTCCGGACGAACAGGATGCAGAAGTCGGCCGTGTCGGCGTAGGTGATCCAGGTCTTCTCTCCGTTGATCACGAAGACGTCGCCCTTGCGGACCGCGGTGGTTCTCATCGCGAGCGCATCCGAGCCTCCGCCGGGCTCGCTGATCGCGACCGCCGGGCGCGGTCGTTCGCCCCGCATCACGGGCAACAGATAGCGCTCGCGCTGTTCGGCATTGCAGCCGTAGAGGGCGTGCACCACCGAGCCGCCGAACTCGAAGTCGACGAAGGTCCGGCCGAGCTCCTCGTGGATCACCGCCTGGGCCACCGGGTCCAGATCGGCCCCGCCGTACTCCTCCGGGGTGTCGATCCCCCACAGGCCGAGCCGCTGGGCCTTCGCCTGCAGGGCGGCCCGCTCGTCGTCGCTCAGCCCGGGACTGGCGCCGTATCCGCCATCGATCTCGCGTTGGAGCAGGGTGCTCTCCAGCGGGATCAGCTCACGGTCGACGAAGGTGCGGACCGTGTCGCGGATCGAGCTCTCCTCGACGCTGAGTCGAAAGTCCATGTGTCCTCCTGCGGTTTCGATGGGGCCTCCCTGGGCGCACGGTCGCCATCGCGCGGCCATGGACCGGTCGGTCTCGGGCGGTCAGGGGAGCCGGGTCGCGCACCACCGCTCCCAGTCGGCCAGCGCGTCTACGACGAGGGCACCGGGCGCGAAGCTGTGCCGAAGGGAGTCTCGGGCGACGCCCGCGATCTGCACGGGGTTCAGTCCCATCGCGGTCTCCAGCGCGGCGTACTCGTCGAGCAGGTCGACACCCATCAAGTACGTGCAGTCGCTGCCCACCGAGACCGGCACGCCGGCCGCGCGCAATCGCGGTAGCTGGTGCTCGGCGAGCGACGGGGCCGCGTGCAGCGCGACGTTGCTGCTCGGGCACAGGTCCAAGCAGACCTCGGCACCGGCCAGCTCGGCGACCAGCTCCGGCGACTCCGCTGCCCGCGCGCCGTGCGCGATGCGCTGAGCGTCCAGCCCGAGCCAGGCGCGTCGGATGGCCGCCGGTCCGTCGGCCTCGCCGGCATGCGGCACCCGATTCACACCGTGCTCACGCGCCTCGGTGAACAACTCGACGAACAACTCCGGCGGATAGCCGGCCTCGTCCCCGACCAGGCCGAGCGCGACGACACCGGGGTCGCCATCCTGGCCGGCCCTGAATCGTTCGCACAGCGCCAGGACGCGCCGGCCGATCCCGGCCTCGTGCCCACGGTTGTGCGCCAGGATGACGCCGGCACCGCGGCCGGTCGACCGGCACCCGGTACGCAGTCCGTCGAGAACCGCCTCGACCACGCCCTCTTCCGGCCCGAGGGCACCGCCGTAGTTGAACGGCGCGCAGGTGACCTCGGTCCACCAGATGCCCTGGCGATCAGCCGCGACCACCAACGCTTCGGCAACCCGGGAGAGGTCGTCGAGACTGCCGATCAGGTCGCGGACCTGCTCGCACTCCCGGACGAAGGTGGCCTGGTCGGGCCACGGGCCACGGTCGGGCTGGCCCATTCCGCGGGCAGCCGCGAACTCCTCGGCCAGGTGGGGCGCGATCGACAGCTCGAGGTGCACATGGAGCTCTGCCTTCGGCAGCGCCACCAACGCCGCGCGGTCCACTCAGTCCAGCCCGAGATAGACGCTCTTGGTCTGGGTGTAGAAGTCAGTGGCGCTGAAGCCCTGCTCGCGGAAGGTATTGCTCGACGACCCCTTGACGCCGCCGAACGGGACAGTCAGATCCAGCCCGTTGGTCGGCCGGTTGACCTTGACGACCCCGGCCTCCACCTCGGCGATGAAGCGGTGCGCCTGCGCGATCGAATTGGTGACGATGCCTGCCGCCAGGCCGTAGCCGGTGCCGTTGGCGATGACCAAGGCCTCATCCAGGTCGTCGGCGCGCAGGACGGCCGCGACCGGGCCGAACACCTCCTCCTGGGCGATCCGGTGGTCGGGTGCTACGTCGGCCACGACGGCTGCGGGCTGCAGCAGCCCGTCCGGCTCCTCGCCGCCGACGAGGACCTTGCCCCCCTCCGCCTCGGCGACCGCAAGGTACTCCCGGTCCTGTCGCAGCTGTGCCGGGCTGACCACGGGACCCATACCGCTGCCCGCGTCGAGCCCGTCACCCGGCACGAATCGACGGGCAGCCTCCTGCAGGCGGGTGACGAACTCGTCGTAGACAGCCGCCTCGACGATCACCCGACTGGTCGCCGTACACACCTGTCCGGTCTGGCCGAACGCGCCGGTGGCGGCCAGGCCGACGGCGCGGTCGAGATCCGCATCGGCGAGCACGACAAGCGGGTTCTTGCCGCCCATCTCGAGTTGTACGCGGGCGCCGCGGACACGGGCTGTCTCCCCGATCGCCCGCCCGACCGGCACCGACCCGGTGAACGACACCGCGGCCACCCGGTCGTCGGCGACCAGCGCCCGGCCGGTCTCCGCTCCGGCGCCGAAGACCACGTTCAGCACCCCCGGCGGCAGCCCGGCCTCGGTGAGCGCATTCGCGAGATGCCAACTCGATCGCGGAGTCAGCTCGGCCGGCTTGAGCACCACGGCATTTCCGGAGACCAGCGCGGGTGCGATCTTCCAGGCTGGGATGGCGATCGGGAAGTTCCACGGCGTGATCGCCGCAACAACGCCGAGCGGTTCCCGGCGGGTGTAGACCATCGTCTGGGGGAAGGCTGAGGGCACGGTGTGGCCGTCGGGGCGCCAGCCCTCGCCCCCGAAGTAGCGGAAGACGTCGATCGCCCGCCGCACCTCGCCCCTGGCGTCGGCCAGCGTCTTGCCTTCCTCGCGGACCAGGTCGACCGCGATCTCCTCATGGCGTGAGATCAGGATCTGAGCGGCATCGGTGAGGATCGTCCCGCGCGCCGTGGATGGGGTGCCGGCCCAGGCCGCCGCAGCCGCCTGCGCGGCGCAGACCGCGTCATCGACGGTCTGCGCGGTGCCGCTCGCCGAGAGGACGGCGGTCTGCGTGGGCCGAGCCGGATTCTGTCGGGGTTCGGTCGCATCGCCCACCCACTCACCGTTGATCAGATGACGGACGATGCGGGGTTCAGCGGTGTTGGTCATGCGAGGTCTCCTTCGAGAAGTCAGTAACTGCGAGCAAGCCCGCCGTCGACGCGGATCCGGCTGCCGGTGATGTAGCTGGCTGGTACGGAGCAGAGGAACGCCGCCGTACGGCCGAACTCCTCGGTGGTGCCGTAGCGCCCGGCTGGTATCCCCGCCTGGGAGGCGGCGGCCACCTCCTCGGCGGAGGTTGCCGTCGCCTCGGCACGCTTGCGGTCCAGCTGCTGGATCCGCGGGGTGTCGATCCGTCCCGGAAGGATCATGTTGCAGGTGATGCCGTCGGGAGCGACGACCGCGGCGAGGCTCTTGAGGTAGGCAGCCAACGCGGCCCGGCCGATGTTCGACGCGGCCAGGTCCACGATGGGCTCGACCACTCCGGAGGAACCGACCGCGAGGATCCGGCCCCAGCCCTGCTCCTTCATCCCGGGGAGTACGTCGGCGACCAGCTGCCGATGCCCCCGCAGGAGCTGCTCGAGGGCGGCAGTGAGCGTGGCGTCGTCGAGCGAGTCGGCGGTGCCTGGCGGCGGTCCCGCCCCGTTCAGCACGAGGATGTCGATGCCACGCCCGCAGCGCTCCCGGACCCGGGCGGCCAAGGTCCGCACCTGAGCCTGATCGCTCAGGTCGCAGACGAGCCCGACCGCACCAGGCAAGCCGGAGGCGACCTCGGCGACCGACTCCTGATGCCGACCGGTCACCGCCACGCGGACGCCCTCCTCGGCCAGCGCGGTCGCCACCCCCAGACCGAGTCCGCTGGTCGATGCGCAGACCAGCGCGACCCGGTCCGCAATCCCGAGATCCATCAGGGCACCGCGATCAGGTCACGCAGCTGCGCCTCGGCCGCCTTCAGGTGGGCATCCACCAGCGGCGAGAGGTTGTCGGGGAAGGAGGCCGCGGGTGCTCGTACGTCGGACTCGATGAAGAGCCCACGGGCCCGGAGCAACTCCTTGCGGACCGCCAGCGAGATCCCGGCCTGTGCTTCGAAGTTGACCAGCGGGAGCCAGGGTGCGTAGATCTCACGTGCACGGTCGAGCCCCTCGGTGGCGAAGGCGCGCACCGTGGCGACAAGAGCCTCCGGGAAGGAGAATCCGGTCATCGCCCCCGCGCTGCCGGCCGCGAGCTCGTCGAGCAGGCCGACGCCGCCCAGCCCACCGAAGACCGGCACGTCGACCACCTTGGTCAGCGTCGCGATCGCCGAGGGCGTGGGCGGCGCTTCGGACTTGACGCCACTGACCGCGTCACCGAGGTCGGCGACCACCCGGGCCAGGTCGCCCTGGTTGATGCGGACGCCGCTGACCAGCGGATAGTCCTGTACGACCAGCGGCACTCCGACCGCTCCGTGCACGCCCGAGAGGTGCCGGTGGAGTGCCACCGGGTCGGCCGTGTTGACCTGGACCATGACACCGGCGAGGTCGCGTGCGACCGCGGTGATGTTGTCGATCTGTTCGATGACGGTGTGCGTCGCCCGGCCGGGGACGCCGATCACCACCGGTAGGTCGCCCTTGATCGCGCAGACGGTGTCGACCACGTCCTGCTGTTCGGAGGCGGTCAGCGAACTCGCCTCGCCGAAGACCCCCAGCACCGTCAGGCCGGCGACACCGGCGTCGGCGAACAGCTTCACCTCACGCTCCAGCGAAGGCTCACACACGTCATGCGCAGAGCCCGAGAACGGAGTGGCGAGTACGCCCCAGACACCCGATTTGAGCGGCGTCGTCATTGCTATCGTCCTTCCCACTGCGGCGCGCGCTTCTCGGCGAAGGCGCGCACTCCTTCGTCCTGGTCCTTACTGTTCAACGCCGCCACCAGTGCCGGCAGGCGCAGTGCCTGTGCCTGCTCGGGAGGCAGGTGGGCGGTGTCCCGAACGATCGACTTGATCGCCTTCAGCGACAGCGGCGCACAGGCGAGCATGTCGCTCACCCAACGCTCGACCGCGGCATCGAGCTCATCGCCAGGCACGACCTCGTTGACCAGATGCCATTCGTAGGCCTGCCGGGCGGTGATCTTGCGGCCGGTCATGAGCATCCCCATGGCCAGGTGATGGGGCAGCCTCCGAGCCAGCAGCACCGCGCCGCCTTCGAGCGGAACCCGCCCCAGCCGCGGCTCGGTGAAGCCGAGGCTGGCGTTCTCCGCGGCGACCAGGATGTCGCCACCCAGCGCCAGCTCCAGTCCGCCCCCGAGCGCGTAGCCGTTGATCCGCGAGATCACCGGCACGTCGAGCGTACGGCGCAGCGGCAGACCACCGAAGCCGCCTGGACGCCCATCGCTCCAATACTCCAGGCCGGTCTTTCCGATCCCGGCATCGGACACGTCCGCACCGGCACAGAACGCGCGGTCACCGGCGCCGGTGACGACGACGACCCGTACGGAGGCATCCGCCTCGATCCGGTCCCAGAGCGCACTGAGCTCGCGATGCGATGCCTCGTCGAGCGCATTGCGCACCGCCGGGCGGTCGATGGTGATGGTCGCAACACCGCGGCTGTCGAGGTGGTAGCAGATCTCGCCGCTCATCGCAGGACTCGCTCGGCGCGGAGCTGGGCGATCTCGTCGTCGTTGAGGCCGAGATCGTGCAGGACCTCCTCCGCATCCTGGTTCAGCGCTGGCGGCGGCCGTCGGATCGAGGTGGTCGACCGGCTCATCGAGATCGGTGACCCGACCGTACGCACCAGCTCGCCTTGGGTCGATTCGAACTCGACGAGGATCTCGTTGTGGATCGTCTGCGGGTCCTTGAGGGCCTCGGCGAGGGTCTGGACCGGGCCGCACAGGAGATCCTGCTCCTCGAGGCGGCGCAGCCAGTGTTCGGTCGTGTCGGTGGCGAAGGCCTCGCGCAGCGTGCGCTGCAAGAAGTCCCGCTCCCGGATCTGCGCGTCCAAGGTGGCGTACCGCGGGTCGGTGGAGAGGTCGTCGATGCCGAGCGCGGCGCAGATGTCCCGCAGCGGGTTCTCCTTGAACGCGCCGATCAGGACGACCTCGCCGTCGGTGGTCGGGAAGACACCGTTGAGCGGCAGCGTGGCCCAGTTCAGCTCGTAGGAGCGCATGCTCTGAACAGCGGCCTCCTGCATCTGCATGGCGAGCGCGGAGTTGAACAGCGAGACCTCCACCTTCTGCCCGCGGCCGGTCCGCTCGCGGTCGATCAGAGCGAGCAGAATGCCCTGCACCATGTGCATGCCGGCGGCGTAGTCGTTCAACGCGGTCGGATAGATCGCCGTCGGATGGTCCGGGGAGGCCTTGCGAGCCATCAGGCCCGAGTAGGCCTGGGCGATCACGTCCTGCCCACCCTTGTCCTGATACGGGCCGGAGGCGCCGAACCCGGATCCGAACGCCCAGATGACACCGGGATTGAGCGCGGCCAGCGCCTCGTACCCGAAACCCATCCGGTCCATCACGCCCGGCCGGAAGTTGTTGACCACCACGTCGGAGTCGCGCACCAGCTGGTAGATCAGCTCCTTGCCCCGCTTCGACCGGGTGTCCACGCTGATGCTGCGCTTGTTGCGGTTCAGCGACTGGTAGACCGGGTTGTCGAGGCCAGCCGGGTCGTGCACGCAGGTCCGGGAGAGGTCGCCGGTGCCGGGCCGCTCGATCTTGATGACGTCGGCCCCGTAGTCGGCCAGCACCTGCGTGCAGCACGGGCCGAGCATGATCTGGCTGAAGTCCAGGACCCGGACTCCGGCAAGCGGCAGGCTCTCGGTGGACTCGGTCATGACTGCTCCTTCGGCTCGATGGTCTCGGCAAGCTCCTCGGGCTCCTCGTCGAGCGTCGCGTTGGCGGCCGGTACGTCGCCCGGGTCGGCCCCGACCGCTCGCATTCGCCGCTGCACCTCCTGGGCATCGACATCGCGCACCCGGAGACCGTGCTCGAGGGCGACGACGGCGGCGATGCCCGCGGCTTCGCCCATCGCCATGCACGGCGGGATCTCCCGGCTCATCCGCTGAGCCTCCGGGGTCGCCGAGTAGTGCCGCCCGGCGACCAGCAGCTGGTCGATCTTCCTGGGCAGAAGGGCCCGGTACGGGGTGTAGTAGTCACGTCCACGCGCAACCGAGTCGGCGAAGTGGCGACGGTTCTTCACATCGTCCTTGGTGACGACGTACTCGCCGGAGAGCAGTCGCGTCTGCCGGACGCCCATCTGTTCGGCGACGTCGAGCAGATAGGCATCTTCGAACCCCGGCAGCTGCGCGCTGGCGTACTCCACGATCGCGTTGATCTTGCGCCGGCCCTCGAACTCGGCGGCGGTCAGATCCTCCACGCTGGTGCCGTCCAGGCCGGTCATGTGCGGGGCGTTGCACCACACCACGCCGGGCAGTGGGGTCTTGAGCCACCACTTGTCCCAGGCTCCGCCCAAGATGCGCTTGGCCTCGCGGTTGAGGGCACGTGCCTCGCGGGGGTTCTCCTGCTCGAAGCGCTCGGCGGCCTCGAGGTCCACGCCGGCCAGCCTGAAGACGAGGGTCATGATGTAGCTGCCCGCGACATGGTCGGCACCGGCTCGGGCGGCCACGTCGATGTCGCCGGTGGTGTCGATGACGACGTCCGCGAGCAACGCCTGCCGTCCGGTCTTCGTCTCGACCACAGCGCCCTTGAGTACGCCGTCCTCGACGATCGGCTGCGAGAACCAGCTGTGCAGGCGCAGATTCACGCCGGCCTCACTCACCAGGTCGTCGGAGACGCGCTTCCAACCGTCGGGGTCGAACGCGGCGGCGTACGTGATCGGCTTGGGCTGGCCGTGGGAGTGGAAGTCGAAGACGCCCCAGCGCCCCCACTTGTTCCACATCTCCTTGCTCCGCACCCGCTCCGAGGCGGGCGGGACCTTGACCAGGCCGATCTTCTCCAGTCGCTCGATGTATTCGCTGACCAGGCCGGTGACCGAGATCTCCTGGCCGTTGACCATGTCGTCGAGGACCAGCACCATCCCCCCGGAGGCCAGCCCCCCGAGATGGTTGTAGCGCTCGACCAGGGTGACCGAGGCACCCTGCCGGGCCGCGGCCACGGCAGCGGTGACACCGGCCGGGCCGCCACCGACGACGAGTACGTCGGTGTGTCCTACCACGGGGACCTGGCGGGCCGCCTCGGTGATGCTGGTGGGCAGGGCGGCGTCCTGCGTACGCGGTGTGGGGATGGCGCTCACGGGGTTTCCTCCGGGTTCCACTTGACGGTCAGACGTTCGGCGATCTCCACGAGGGCGTAGAAGACAACGGCGATCAGCGAGGCGGCCACCATCACCGAGTAGAGAAGCGGGGTGTCGTAGTTGTAGGTGCTCTGGATGATCAGATAGCCCAGCCCCTTCTGGGACCCGATCCACTCGGCCACGATCGCGCCGATGACGGCGTTCCCAGTGGCGATCTTCAAGGACGCGTACAGGTAGGGCAGGGATGCGTACATGCGAACCTTGAAGAACGTCTCCCGGCGGGAGGCGGAGAGGACCTTCATCAGCTCCATGGCCTGGCGATCCACGGCGTCCAGCCCCTTGACCATGTTGACCAGCGTGGGGAAGAACGAGATCAGGGCGGCGATGACGATCTTCGGCGCATAGCCGTTCCCCAGCATGATCACCAGCACCGGCGCGATCGCGACGATCGGGATGGTGCGGATGAAGATCGCCACCGGCATCAGCGCGCGCTCGGCCGAGCGCCAGTGGACGAAGAGGATGGCCAGGACCACGGCGACGCCGTTGCCGATGAGGAATCCGGCGATCGTCTCCAGCAGTGTCGGCTGGAGATGGGTCAGGATCAGGGACCTCTCGCTGGTCAGCGTGGAGAAGACGTCGGTCGGCCTGGGGATGATGTAGGTGGGTACGTCGAAGACCACGCAGACCAGCTGCCACAGCGCGATGAGGACGGCCACGCCCACGAAGGGGAGCACCACTCTGCGCAGCGGATGTGGCTTACGGCGGCGCTGGCGTCCCAGGGTCGGGGCCACCGGGTCAGAGGTGGCGAGCGTCGAAGCCATCAGCACTCCTCCAGAACTCGGCGCAGGTAGCCGGCTGCGGCGGTGAACTCCGCGGTGTCGCGGACGGATCGGTCGCGGGGCTGAGGCAGGTCGATGGGCACCATCTCCTTGACGCGTCCCGGACGAGAGGCGAGCACGAGCACCTGCTGGGAGAGGTAGACCGCCTCGGGGATGCTGTGCGTGACGAAGAGGATCGTGGTCCCGGTCGCCGCCCAGATCCGCAGCAGCTCGTCGTTCATCCGGTCGCGGGTGATCTCGTCGAGCGCGCCGAAGGGCTCATCCATCAGCAGCACCTGAGGCTTGCAGATCAGTGCCCGCGCGATCGAGACCCGCTGGCGCTGCCCGCCGGACAACTCGTGCGGCAGCGCACTCTCCCGGCCGGCCAGGCCCACCATCTCCAGCAGTTCGTGCGGATCGGCGTGGTCGCTGATGCTGGCGCCGCCACCGACCTTCAGCGGCAGGACGACGTTGTCGATCACCGAGCGCCACGGGAGCAGCGCCGCATCCTGGAAGACGAAGCCGAGCTTGCGCCCCGTCCGCGCCGCGTGCGGAGTCTGGCCGAGCATGTCGATCTGGCCGCCAGTCGGCTGCAGCAGGTCGGCGACGACTCGCAGCAACGTTGACTTCCCACAGCCGGACGGCCCAAGCAGGGAGGTGAACCCGCCGCGGGCGAACTCGACGTTGACTCCGTCCAGAGCGGTGACCCGGCCACGGTCGGAGTCGAAGGTCATGGACACATCCGCCAGTCGGATGGCATCGGTCTGGGTGTGACCGTCGATCAGTGTGGTCATCGCTCAGGCTCCGATCTTGGGCCGGGCCGCGGCGGTCGCATCGAGGATCGTCATGTCAATGACCTGGTCGCTCGAGGGTGCGTCTCCCTTGAACTGCCCCAGACCGGCGTAGAGGTCGATCTGCTGCTGCCAGACGTCCGCACTCATCGCGCCCCAGCCGTTCTTCGCCGTCTCGCTGTTGAACGCGTACGGCAGGAGGACCTCCGCGGCTGCCTGGACGTCGGCGGCCTTCAGCGACGGATCGAGCTTGGTGACCGCCTTGGCAGCCTCGGGGACGTTGTCAACGGCGTACTCCCAGCCTCGTGCGGTCGCCTTGACGAACCGCTCGAGGAGGTCGGCGTCCTTGGTCAGCAGATCCTTGCGTGCGTAGTAGGGGTAGCCGTAGAGCTTGACCCCGGCGTCCCAGAGCATCATCTTCTCGAACTTGCCGCCCAGCGGCCGCATGGCGGCGACGTTGGTCAGCCAGCCGGTCCACACGTCGACCTGACCGGTGGTAAGTGGTGTGATCTCGGCACCGATGATCTCGACCTTGACCTCGGAGGGGTCGATGCCGTTCACCTTGAGCAGCGCGTTGAGCAGCACCTGCCCGGTGGCCTGCGTGCCCACCTTCTTGCCGATGAGGTCCTTCGGCTCGCGGACCGGCTTGTCCGGCTTCGAGATGTAGGCATACGGCTGCTGCTGCACGCCGACCGCGAAGGCCCTGATCGGGACGCCCTGGTTCGCGGCCAACATCAGCGACGGGCTCGACGAGATCTGCCCGATCTGGCTCTGCCGGGAGGCCACCAGGCCGACCCCGTCGATGCTCGGGCCGCCGGGTTTGAAGGAGAAGTCGATGCCCTCGTCCTTGTACCACCCCTTGGCCAGGGCGATGGCCTCGCCGAGTTGGCCCTCGCTGGCGAGCCAGCCTCCCTGCATGGTGACTTTCGTGGTGCCGTCGGCTCCGCTGCTTCCGCAGGCAGTGATCACGGGGGCGGCAACGGCGGCCCCGGCGAGCAAGGTGGAGTTACGGAGAAACGAGCGACGGCTGAGGTTTGCAGACGACATAGCGTGCTCCTGCTGTCGTGAAAGTGATTTCGGGTAGACGAGATCCCCGGGTGAGCCGGATGGCTCATCCGTTGGGGGAGCGCGAAGCGCTCTTAGAAGGTGGGCGGAGTAATCACCCAGATGGCGGTCACGGTCTCTGGTCCCGGGTTGCGGTACCAGTGCGGGACGGTGCTCGGATAGCTGATCGAATCACCGGGACCCAGCTCGTGTCGCTGCCCGTCGAGGTACACCTCGTGGTGGCCGGTGAGGACGATGCCGAACTCCTCTCCAGGGTGGGTGAAGGGAGAGGCCGAGGTGTCGTAGCCGGGCGGCGCAGTGATGTGCACTGCCTCCAGGGTCTGATCGAGCCGTGAGGTGAGCAGCTCATGGGTGGCATCGTGTTCATCAGCTCCGTGGAGGTCCATCGATCGGCGCTGATCGGCGCGGACCACCGGGTCGGTGTCGGTACGCGCAGCCAGAAGACTGCTCACGGACATGTTGAGTGCGTGCGCGACTTGGACCAGGGCGTTGAAGGAGGGATTCCCTCGGCCGCGCTCGACCCCGCTGATCAGCCCCATACTGACTCCCGCCCGCTGTGCGAGCTGATCGATGCTGAGGTTGAGCGCCTTGCGCTGCTGCCGGATTGCGAGCCCGACCTGCTCGATCATCGCGGCCGCATCCTCGGCGCCATTGCCGAAAGGATTGACGTGTTCCTCGGTCATACGGTGTAGTGCCCTTCAGAGAGTGAGCCAAGTCACGCTGCCGACAGCAGTCTTGCAGAATAATGAAGGTCACTTCAATAGATTGAAGAAATCTGTCTGGACCAGCCGCTTTGGCCGGCTCGACGACACCGTCGACATCGTCGACACCGTTGGTCGCCCTGCTCCGCCGGCCGGCGCAGCCGATCGTCACTCAGGCGATCACAGGTCAGCCGGCAGCCCGGGTCGGCTGCGCACCGAACTCGACGCCCTTCGCCTCCTTGCCGACGAGCACGACCAAAGCGACCACGCACAGCACCGGGACGATCGTCACCGTCAGCGCGAAGGGATAGGAGTGTGAGTCGGCCAGGTGCTCCTGGATGGGCAGGTTGAAGGACGCGAGCAGGTTGCCGAGCTGGTAGGTGACCCCTGGATAGAAGCCGCGGATCGCGTCCGGGGAGAGTTCGGTCAGGTGCGCCGGAATGACGCCCCAGGCGCCCTGGACGCAGACCTGCATCAGGAACGACCCGAGGCAGAGCCAGCCGGCCGCGCTGGAGTAGGCGAAGAGCGGTACGACGGGCAGTCCGAGCAGCGCACAGAACGCGATCGTGTAGCGCCGACCGAAGCGTGAGGAGAGCGAGCCGAAGACGAGCCCACCGACGATCGCGCCGACGTTGTAGATCATCGCGATCACCAGCGCCGTGGTCTCCCCCAGCCCGGCGCCGCCCTGACCGGTCGCCTTGAGGAAGGTCGGATAAACGTCCTGGGTGCCGTGGCTCATCCAGTTGAAGGCGGTCATCAAGATGATCAGGTAGACGAAGCGGCGCAGCACGAGCGGGTTGAGGATGACGTCGCGGAAGCCGGTGCGGGTCACCTTCATCGCCTGGCGGCTCTCCTTCCAGACCTCAGACTCGCCGACCCTGGTCCGGATGATCAGGCTGATCAGCGCAGGCAGGATGGAGAAGGCGAAGAGCCACCGCCAGGAGAGGTCCAGGGCCTCGCCGATCAACAAATACGCCGCCGCGGCCAGCAGGTAGCCGAAGGAGTAGCCCTCCTGCAGCAACCCGGAGAAGAAGCCCCGGCGCTCAGCCGGGATCTTCTCCATCGCGAGCGCGGCCCCGAGTCCCCACTCGCCGCCCATCCCGATGCCATAGAGGAAGCGCAGCACGATGAGCACGGTCAGGTTCGGGGCGAAGGCGCACAGGAAGCCGACCACCGAGTAGAGGCAGACATCGACGATGAGCGGGATCCGCCGCCCGATCCGGTCGGCCCACAGGCCGAAGATCAGCGCCCCGACCGGCCGCATCAGCAAGGTTGCGGTGGTCAGGAACGCGACCTTCGCCTTGGAGACGTCGAAGTCGTCGGCGATGTCGGCGTAGACGAGAACGACGATGAAGTAGTCGAACGCGTCCATCGTCCAGCCCAGCAGGGCCGCGGTGAAGGCGTTGCGCTGGTCCGAGTTCAGCGGTGTGCGTGCCACGTCCTGCCCATTACCCAACCGCGACCCCGGAATGCCCACGGCGCCGGGGATCGGGCCGCTCGCTCAGGACCGGCGCAACGTCCCGGCGGTCCAGGACGGGGTCCAGATCGCCTCTTCACGGACGACGGCGCCCGGGTGCGGCGCGTGCACGATGATGCCTCGACCGTTCTCCCAACGCAGGAAGAGACCGACGTGGTAGGCGCTGCCCACGCCGCCGAAGAAGACGAAGTCGCCGGGCTCGACCTGGCTGTGCGGAATGGTCCGGACGTACGCCGACTGAGCGGCCGCGGTCCGCGGAAGGGAGAGGCCGGCGGCGGCGTACGCGTACGACGTCAGGCCGCTGCAGTCGAACGCCGACGGCCCGGTCGCACCCCAGACGTAGGGCTCGCCCCGCTGAGCCAGTGCGGTGGCGAGCGCCTTGGCGATCTGCCGGTCTCGCCCGGCGGCGGCGCGCCTCGCACGCTCCCGGGCGCGACGCTCGGCCGCCTCGCGCTCGACCCGCGCCCGGTAGGCGGCGGTGCGGTGCAGCGTCGGTGCCGCGACGACGACCTGCGGTACGGCCGGGGCCGCCAGCGGTGTACCGCCGGCTCCTTGGGCCCCGGCAGGGGTGAGGGCGAGGACGCCTCCGATGGTGAGGCCCGCGACCGCGACGCGGCCGATCCGGGCACGGTGATGATGCCGCGACGTGGTGATCCCCAGACCCGTGACGGCGCGACTGACTATGGACTTGGACATGCGTGGGTCTTCCTTCCCACGCCTGCGAGGTGAGCTGTCGGATTCGGGCGGAAAGGTGCCCGGCCCGCTGACGGATCAGCGGGCTTCACCCCGAGCGGCCCCCGAGCGGGCCGCGAAATTGGGTCCCCCGCTCCTGCCCCTTGTGCGCGAACCGATCGTGTCCACCGGTCGCACAGGTGTTGGTGTCGTACGGACCGGCGCCCGGCGGGACAGGACTCGGCGTGACCCGGGGCCGGCTGTGCGGATTGCGAACATCTAGGACGGTAAGCACACAACCTGTAAAGCTCCGAATCGCCGACCCGGCGCTATCGGCTTGACAAAGCGGATCCAGGCGTAAACCGCCGGCTCCGGGTGAGTGACCTCACATCAGCGCCCGTGCATGATCTCCAGCAGATCCTTGACCGAGTCGACCACCTTCGTCGGTCGGTACGGGAACGCCTCGACCATGTCGGGGCGGGTCGAGCCGGTGAGCACCAGGAAGGTCCGCAGCCCGGCCTCCAGGCCACTGATCACATCGGTGTCCATCCGATCTCCGACCATCACCGTCGTCTCCGAGTGCGCATCGATCCGGTTGAGGGCGCTGCGCATCATGAGGGGGTTCGGCTTGCCGACGTAGTAGGGCTGGCGGCCGGTCGCCGTCGAGATCAGCGCCGCCACCGAGCCGGTCGCCGGCAGGGTGCCCTGTTGCGAAGGTCCGCTCGGGTCGGGGTTGGTCGCGATGAATCGGGCGCCCGCCTCGATCAGCCGGATCGCCCGAGTGATCGCCTCGAAGGAGTAGGTCCGGGTCTCCCCCAAGACCACGTAGTCGGGATGCCGGTCGGTCATGACGTAGCCCACGTCGTGCAGGGCCGTGGTCAGCCCGGCCTCGCCGACGACGTACGCCGAACCACCCGGGCGCTGGTCGGAGAGGAACTGTGCCGTCGCCAGGGCAGAGGTCCAGATCGCCTCCTCCGGCACGTCGATGCCGGAGCCGAGCAGGCGGGCGCGCAGGTCACGCGGCGTGAAGATCGAGTTGTTGGTGAGCACCAGGAAACGGTGCCCGGAGGCCTTGAGCGCGTCGACGAACTCGGCGGCACCCGGGATCGGCACCTCTTCGTGGACGAGGACCCCGTCCATGTCGGTCAGCCAGGTTTCGATCGGCCGTGAGTTCATGAGCACATCCTGTCGTAGCCGTGCCGGTCATCTCGACAAGCTCGAGGCGACACCTGACACCTTCCGGCTCCACCCGTCGGGGTCAGGCCGATTCCAGGCGGAAGCCGACGCCCCGGACGGCCACCACCTTCTCCTGCACACCGGCCGCCTCCAGCTTCTGACGGAGCCGGCCGACCGTCACGTCGAGGGTCTTCGTGGAGCCGTACCAGTTCTCGTCCCAGACCTCCGCCATGAGCCGATCCCGAGAGACCACCTTGTCGCGTGAGGCGGTGAGCACTGAGAGCAGCTCGAACTCCTTCCCGGTGAGCGCGATCTCGGTCTCGCCGGCGTAGACGCGGTGGGCCGCGACATCGATCCGCAGCCCACCGTCCTTGGGCATCGGCCGGCTCGGCAGCGTACGCCGCAGCAGGGCGCGCATCCGGGCCTGCAACTCGGCCAGGCCGAACGGCTTGGACAGATAGTCGTCGGCGCCGCCGTCGAGACCGACCACCCGATCGAGCTCGGCCGCGCGGGCGGTGACCATGATGATCCCTCCGTCGAAACCGCGGTCACGGGCCGCACGGCAGACCTGGAGTCCGTCGATGTCGGGGAGGCCCAGGTCGAGGATCATCACGTCCGTCGCGCACGGTTCGGTGAGCCGCGCGAGTGCCTTCTGACCACTGTCGACCCAGGTCACGTCGTACCCGTCCCGCTTCAGCGCGCGCACCAGCGGGGTGGCGAGATCCTCCTCGTCTTCCACGACGAGCACGGTGGTCGGCGCGGCGGCCCGGGTGGTGGTCGGCATGCAAAGAGGATAGAGAGGCTTAGGGCGTGCCCTCGGGGCGTCCACGCCCAAGGGTGAAAAGATCCCCTTGATCGGCGACTCGATCAAGGACCGTCTCGAAGACCATCTGTTCCAGCGCCAACGGGTCCTCGGCGCCCTGCCCGACCTCGCTCCAGGTCACGGGAGCGGCCACCGTCGGACACTCCCGGCCGCGCAGCGAGTAGGGCGCGATCGTAGTCTTCGAGCCGGAGTTCTGCGACCAGTCGAGGAAGACCTTCCCGCTCCTGCGGCTCTTGGTCATGGTGGCGGTCACCAGCCCCGGATGCTGCTTTTGCAGATCCTCGGCGATCTCCTTGGCCAGCGCTGTGGACCTCTCGCTGGGAACGGGCTCGGGAAGGCCGGCGTAGAGGTGGAGGCCCTTGCTACCGCTGAGGACCGCCGTCGAAGCCAGACCGCGCTCAGCGAGCGCGTCGCGGGCGAGCAGCGCCACCTGACAGCACTCGTGCAGCCCGGCGGGCTCGCCCGGGTCGAGGTCGATCACCAGTCGATCCGCCCCCACCGGGTTCGGTGCTTCCCCTGCACTCGCCGGGGCGACCCGCCACTGATGCACATGCAGTTCGAGGGCGGCCAGGTTGACCAGCCAGGTGAGCGTGGCGAGGTCCTCGGCGATCGGGAAGGTGAGCATCCCCTCGCGCTTGTCCGCCGTCCGCGAACCGGTGGTGGGCACGGTGACCGTGCGGACCCAGCTCGGGGTGCCGGCCGGGGCGTTCTTCTCGAAGAACGACGCATCCGCGACACCGTGCGGCCACCTGATCCGGGTC
>Ga0164243_10004607_pt1 | contig 21506 bp, 21 predicted proteins | sample OricompcompostOP_FD_108781 | JGI IMG/M metagenome (GOLD analysis project Ga0164243, IMG submission 108781) | Organic Plus compost microbial communities from Emeryville, California, USA - Original compost - Organic plus compost (OP) | ecosystem: Engineered > Solid waste > Mixed feedstock >...
CCGACGTCCTTCAGATCGCTGAAGAGATCGGCGCGCGCACAGAGTTGCGCGATTTCGGCCTGTTGAGTTCGGCGGTGTATCGGCCGCAGTCGTCGATGTTCGGCGTCGAGGCCTACGTCGACATCTGGGACAAAGCGGCGGCGTTCATGCATTCGCTGGTCGCCAACCATCCCTTCATCGATGGCAACAAACGTACGGGCCTCGTTTCGGCGCTCGCCTTTCTCGACCTGAACGGCGTCGCGACCGAACCCCTCGATGAAGACCTGGCCTACGAGCTGACGATCGGCGTCGCGGCCGGCAAGATCGCCGATGTCGAGGAGATCGCCGCCGGCCTGTGCCGCTGTATCGGCGCGGGCTAGCGCTTGTCGGGCGGGGAGGCGGGCTCGGCGCCGCCGGCGCGGGCGATGGGGAGGCGGCGCTTCGGGGTGGCCGGGTGGGCGGCGACCAGGCCGCGGCGGGCCCGGGCCGCGCACAGCTCGGCCAGCTTGGCGTACGCCGCCTTGCCGATCAGGGCCGTCAGCTCCGGCTCGTACGACTGGTACATCGGCTCGCGGCCCACGTGCGCCTCGGGCGACGAGGTGCACCACCAGTGCAGGTCGTGCCCGCCGGCACCCCAACCGCGCCGGTCGAACTCGGTCAGCGTGGTGATCAGAATCTTGGTGCCGTCGGGACGCTTGTGCCAGTCCTGGTCGCGCCGGACCGGGAGCTGCCAGCAGACGTCGGGCTTGTACTCCAGCGGATGCACGCCGTCGCGGAGGGCCTGGGCGTGCAGCGCGCAGCCGCCGCCGCCCGGGAAGTCGGCGTCGTTGAGGAACACGCACGGGCCGTCCTCGCCCTGGGTGGCCGTACGCCGGGCGGGGTTCTTCCCGTCGATGGTGTCCATCTCGGTGTAGTTCTTGAAGCCCTTGCGGTAGTGCTGCCACGTCGCCGGCGTCAGCTTCTTGGCGGCCGCCCGCACCCGGCTCTCGTCGTCGGAGTCGGTGAAGAACGCGCCGTGCGAGCAGCATCCGTCGGCCGAGCCGCCCTCGACGATGCCGTGACAGCCCCGCCCGAAGATGCACGTCCACCGGGACAGCAGCCAGGTCAGGTCGGCGCGGATGAGGTGCTTGGGGTCCTCCGGGTCGAAGAACTCCACCCACTCGCGGGGAAAGTCCAGATCCACCTCGCGGCTGCGCGGATCGTCGGCGGAATCGACGAGTACGCGGAGCTGGTTGCGTGCTGCCACCGAACAAGCCTACGCCCCATCTCACACACCGCCGGATCGCCGCGCGCCATAGGGTTTCCGGTATGCGGCTGGGCGTACTCGACGTCGGTTCCAACACCGTCCATCTCCTCCTCGTCGACGCCCACCACGGCGCGCATCCCTGGCCGGCCCACTCGGAGAAGGCGGTGCTGCGGCTGGCGGAGCAGATCGGCCCCGACGGTGCCCTCACCCGGGCCGGCGAGGAGGCGCTGATCAAGGCCGTCATCGACGCGCAGGCGAGCGCCAAGCGGCTGCACGCCGACGACCTGCTCGCGTTCGCGACCTCGGCGGTCCGGGACGCCACCAACTCCCAGGAGGTGCTGGCCCGGGTCCGGGAGCGGACGGGCGTACGCCTCCAGGTGCTCTCCGGCGCCGACGAGGCCCGGGCCACGTTCCTCGCCGTCCGCCGGTGGTTCGGCTGGTCGGCGGGGCGGCTGCTGGTGATCGACATCGGCGGCGGCTCGCTGGAGATCGCGGCCGGCATCGACGAGACGCCCGACATCGCCATGTCGCTGCCGCTCGGCGCGGGACGGCTGACCCGCGAGCAGCTCGGCGTCGATCGCGACACCTCCGCACCGCCGCCGGTCAAGGCCGTCGACGACCTCCAGGCGTACGTGGAGAAGCGCCTCGACCCGGCGGTGGAGAAGCTCGCCGACATCCGCTGGGACCGGCCGGTGGCGACCTCGAAGACGTTCCGCACGCTGGCCCGGCTCGCCGGCGCCGCGCCGTCGCGGCAGGGGCTCTGGGAGCCGCGCGCGCTGCCGGCCAACGGGCTGCGCCAGGTGCTCGGCTTCATCCGGCTGATCCCGCCCCGCCAGGTGTACGAGCTGGAGGGCGTGAGCGCCAGCCGGTCGCACCAGTTGCTGGCCGGCGCCGTGGTCGCCGAGGCGGTCATGCGGCGGCTGGACATCGAGTCCGTCGACATCTGCCCGTGGGCCCTCCGGGAGGGCGTGATCCTCCGGCGTCTCGATCAACTTGAATCGGCATAAAAGCACTGATGCGGGCGATTTGGGGTGGCTCGTCCGGGTGACACCGGCGCCGGAGGGCTATCGTGACAGCGTGACCTCGCGGACCCCCGTACTCCTGTCAAGCTCCTCGGTCTTTCCCGAGCCGACCGCGGCGGCCTTCGAGATGGCCGCGGCGCTGGGCTACGACGGCGTCGAGGTGATGGTCTGGACCGACGCGGTGAGCCAGGACGCCGGCGCGCTGCGCGGCCTCGCGGCCCATTACGGCGTGCCCGTCCTCTCCGTCCACGCCCCGTGCCTGCTGGTGACCCAGCGGGTGTGGAGCTCGGACCCGTGGGAGCGGCTGCGCCGGGCGGCCGAGCTGGCCGAGGCGGTCGAGGCGCCAACCGTGGTGGTGCATCCGCCGTTCACCTGGCAGCGCGACTACGCGCGGTCGTTCCGGCCCGGGCTGGAGCGCATCGCCAACCGGCACCGCGACCTGACGTTCGCCATCGAGAACATGTTCCCCGTGCGCATGGCCGGCCGCGAGTTCGTGCCGTACCAGCCGGGCTGGAACCCGACGGACGCCGGTTTCGAGTCGTACACGCTCGACGTGTCGCACTGCGCGGCGTCGCGCACCGACGCGCTCACCATGGCCGACGCGATGGGCGACGGACTCAAGCACCTGCACCTCGGCGACGGCAGCGGCGAGGGCCGCGACGAGCACCTGGTGCCCGGGCGGGGCAACCAGCCCTGCGCGGACCTGCTGAAGTCGCTGGCGGGCCGCGGGTTCCAGGGCTCGGTGGCGGTCGAGGTGGCCACCCGAGGCGCCAAGAGCCGCGCGGTGCGCGAGGCCGACCTGCGGGCCGCCCTCGACTTCGCCCGCGAGCACCTGCCCGCGACGGCCCCGGTCTAGCGTGAGGAAGGGCCCCTTCCTCACGCCCATGTGTGAGGAAGGGGCCCTTCCTCACGCTCGCTAAACGCCGGCGAGGGTGGCCCGCTTGCGGGCCCGGTGGGCGGCGACGTGGGAGCGGGTCGCGCAGCGCTCCGAGCAGAACCGGCGGCAGTTGTTGGACGAGGTGTCCAGGTAGACGTTGCCGCAGCGGTCGTCGGCGCAGACCCCGAACCGTGCGCTGCCGTATTCGCAGAGCCAGGCCGCCAGGCCCCACACGGCACCGGCCAGGTATTCGGCGCTCGCCGACGACCCGCGGCTCGTGACGTGCATGTGCCAGTCGCTGGCGTCGTGGCCCGAGATCCGCGGCTGCACCGGATGGGACTCCAGCAGGGCGTTGATCTCGGTGACCGCCTCGGCGTCGCGGCCGGCGGTGCCCAGCTCGAACACCTCCCGCAGCCGCTTCTGAGCGCGGCGGAAGACCGCCAGGTCGCGGTCGGTGACCTCGTCGCGCATCCAGGCGTTGTCGGCGGTGAAGATGGTCCGCAGGTCGTCGAGGCCCTCCAGCGGGGCGTTGACGAGGTCGACAGCGGTGCGCGCGTACGCATCGAAGTTCACCCGACAACCGTAGTGCACGCGGAACGGACGTACCTCGTCCGTCGGGCCACTCTGCGACGAAACCACTCCGCTAAGCGATCATGACCGGCCCCGGCGCTCGCCGCGAACGTCGCCGACATCAGCGCTACGCTGCCGTCATGCTCCGTTCGGTCATCCTCGCCGCCTCCCGGTCATCCCGGGTCGAGCGGCTCGTCGAGACGGCACCGCTCACCCGCGACGTCGTCCGCCGTTTCATCGCCGGCACCACCGCCGATGACGCCCTGCGCACCACCCGCGACCTGGTCGCCGAGGGCCTCGCCGTCACGCTCGACCACCTCGGCGAGGACTGCGTCACGCCCGAGCAGGCGGGCGGCATCAAAGACGAATACCTCGCGCTCCTCGCCGCGCTCGCCGGTGCCGGGCTCACCCCGGCGGCCGAGGTGAGCGTCAAGCTCTCGGCCCTCGGGCAGAAGTTCGACGAGCAGCTCGCCTACGACCACGCCCGGGCCATCTGCTCCGCCGCGTCGGAGGCGGGCACCACGGTCACGCTGGACATGGAGGACCACACCACCACGGACTCCACGTTGGAGATCCTCGCCAAGCTGCGCAAGGACTTCCCGACGACCGGTGCGGTGCTCCAGGCGTACCTGCGGCGCACCGAGGCCGACTGCCGCGAGCTGGCCACGCTCGGCTCGCGCGTGCGGCTCTGCAAGGGTGCCTACCGGGAGCCCGAGTCGGTGGCGTTCCAGTCCGCGGCCGACGTCGACAAGTCGTACGTCCGGTGCATGAACATCCTCATGTCCGGCGAGGGTTATCCGATGCTGGCGACGCACGACCCGCGGCTGATCGCGATCGGCGAGGACCGGGCCCGGTGGTTCGACCGGTCGCCCGACGCGTTCGAGTTCCAGCTGCTGCACGGCGTGCGACCCGACGAGCAGCTGCGGCTCGCCGGCGAGGGCTACACGGTCCGGGTCTACGTGCCCTACGGCGTCGACTGGTACGGCTACATGGTGCGCCGCCTCGCGGAGCGTCCCGCCAACCTGCTCTTCTTCGCCCGTGCGCTGAAGTCCCGGCGCTAATCGGCCGTACGGCCGATCCCGCACTCGGGCGTCCGGCCTTAATCTCCCCCGGATGGTTGAGGAGACGGGTGCCCCGGCACCACGCCGGCGCTGGCCGCTCTGGGTCCTCCTCGGCCTGCTCGGCGCGGTCCTGCTCTGTGCCGCGCCGATCGCGGTCGGTGTCGCCGTCTTCCGCGACACGGAGTCAGGTCCTGGCTGGACACTCACGCCGACGACCCGCGCGGAGCCGGTCCGCAGCCCGGTCGCCGGGGACGACGCGCGCGTCACGGCGGCGTGGCTGCGCGAGCGCATCGGCGAGGCGCTGACCGCGCAGGGCGAGGCGCTGCTCCGCGGCGACCAGGCAGGCTTCCTCGGCGTCGCCGACCCGCGGAGCCCGGCCACCGCGGTGCTCCGCAAGCAGTACGCGTCGCTGCGCGCGATGAAGGTGGCCAAGTGGAAACCGGCCGCCGACACCCTGCCCACCGCCGCCGAGGGCGGGCGGTGGCGCGCCATGGTCGAAGTCGAGCACTGCTTCGTCGAGGCCGACTGCGCGCCGATGTCGATCACGTACCCCACGGTGTGGGCCGACACCCCGGCCGGCGTCCGGCTGGTGCGGGTGGAGCCGTCGATGTCCACCAACGACGGTCCGCGTCCCTGGGAGGTCGACGAACTGGTCGTGGCGACCGGAAAGCGGGTGCTGGTGGCGACGACGCCGCCGCTGCGCGGCCGGCTGGCCACCGTGGTCGCCGAGGCCGACCGCGCGGCCGCGACCGCCGACCGGTACGCCGTCGGCGGCCCGCCGCCCGCGCACTACGAGATCTTCTATGCCGGCGACGCGGAGTGGAAGCGCTGGTTCGGCGGCGGCCGTCCGGCGTGGACCGCGGGTTACGCGCTGCCGGTCGGCGGCGACCAGGTCAACGTCGTGCTGAACGCGGCCGCGCCGCAGCGCAACAACCTCGACGACCTGCTCCGGCACGAGATGACGCACGCCTCGACCATGCCGACGAGCGGCTTCCCGGCGAGTGCCTGGTGGCTGGTCGAGGGGATCGCGGAGCTGGCCGCCTCAGGCGGCGCCGCGCCGGCCGGCTACGAGAGCATCGCCGAGGTGCGCCGCCTGGTCCGGGAACGGCAGTGGTCCGGGCCGCTGCAGGACCTCAAGATCGCCGACGGGGCCGCCGACTGGGAGGTGGCCGGGGCGTACGGCATCGGCTACCTCGCTGTCCGCCACCTCGCCGAGCGGTTCGGCGAGCCGGATGTGCTGGCCTTTCTGAAGGCGGTCACGCACGACGGCGTGCCGGTCGACGAGGCGAGCCGGGAGGTCTTCGGCGAGCCGTGGTCGACCCTTGACGCCCAGTGCGTGGCGGCGGTGCGGGCCGCCGCGGCATGACACCGGTTGCCATATGTCCCCTTTAGGGTTAAATATCGGAAATTCCCGGTGCGCCGGCTTGACGGATCATGATCAAGTAGCGGAAGGCATCGCGCCGGTAACAGCGGCACCGCTACCGTACTAGTTACACGCGCGTTGACGGCGCGCGCCGGGGATGGATTGGTTGGTGAGCCATGGCAGGATCACCACAGGCCGAAGGCCGGCTGTCGGAGGTCAAGTTCCTGACCGTCGCCGAGGTGGCGACGCTGATGCGGGTGTCGAAGATGACGGTCTACCGCTTGGTGCACTCAGGTGATCTCACCGCGGTGCGGGTCGGCCGATCGTTCCGGGTTCCGGAACACGCCGTGGACGAATACCTCCGCGGCGCCTTCCAAGAGTCCGCCTGACAGCGACCGGAGCCGGCCGCGGGGCATCCCGTGCCTCGCGGCCGGGGTCGCTTTGGTCGTCGGGACTGCCGGCGCGTACCCTGGATCGCGATTCTGACCCCGCTGGGTGCTCTGCGCCTTGGCGCGGGGTCAGACCACTGTCCGGATCGTCGTCGGCCTCACTCCCCGTGACGTCCGGCGCATGTCGCACGTTACTGGGAAAGGGCTGTCGTATGGGCTCGGTGGTCAAGAAGCGCCGCAAGCGTATGGCCAAGAAGAAGCACCGCAAGCTGCTGCGCAAGACCCGCGTCCAGCGTCGCCGTCTCGGCAAGTGACGCCGGGCCGGGCCTTGTAAGGCTCGGCCGCGTCCACGCGGCACCCTCCAGAGCGCTAACCGGAGGCGAACGTGAGGTCGCGTCGAACAGGCTCGGTTGTCGTCACCGGCGTCAGCCGGTTCCTCGGCGCGCACGTCGCGGCCAGACTGGCCGCTGACGAGCGCGTCGGCCGCGTCGTCGGCCTCGACCCCAACGAGCCGCCGCCCGAGTTCGCCCACCTGCTCGACGGCGTCGAGCAGGTCCGCGGCGACGCGGGCACCGCGACCTCCGTGATCGCCGACCTCGGTGCCGAGGCCGTCGTCCACCTCGCGCTCGTCACCGCACCCGACCCCAACCACGGCGGGCGGGCGGCGATGAAGGAGCAGAACGTCATCGGCACCATGCAACTGCTGGCCGCCTGCCAACAGGCGCCGCTGCTGCGCAAGCTGGTGATGCGCTCGTCCACCGCGGCGTACGGCGCGTCGTTCCGCGACCCGGCCGTTTTCACCGAGGACACCGAGCCGCGCGAGGTGCCACGCGGCGGCTTCGCCCGCGACATCCTCGACCTCGAGGGGTACGTGCGCGGCTTCCGCCGCCGCCGGCCCGACGTCACCGCGACGGTGCTGCGCTTCGCGCCGTTCATCGGCTCCACCGCCGACACGACGCTGACCCGGTACTTCTCCCGGCCGATCGTGCCCACCGTGCTCGGCCGCGACCCGCGCCTCCAGTTCGTCCACATCGAGGACGCGATCGAGGTCGTACACCGGTCCGTGGTCGACGACCATCCCGGCACGTTCAACGTCGCCGGCGCCGGGGTGCTCTCCCTGTCCCAGGCGATCCGCCGCGCCGGCCGCATCCCGGTGCCCGTGGTCGAACCGGGCCTGTCCGCGGCGTCCAACCTGGTCCGCAGCCTCGGCCGGCACGGCTACGGGCTCGACCAGCTCGATCTCTTCGTGCACGGCCGGGTGGTCGACACCACGAAGCTCATCGACGAGTACGGCTTCGCGCCGCGCTCCACCGCCGAGGCCTTCGACGACTTCGTCGCGGGCCACCCGGACGGCGCCGTCCTGGGGCGGGAACAGCTCGAACTCGCGGAGCGAGCCATCCTCGACGGCATCCGGCAGGCCCGCGCCACCGTGCAGGAGAAGTCATGACCGACGGCAACGACCGGCCTCCCCGCAAGAAGGCCGTCCGCAAGACCCCGGCCCAGAAGAGCCGGGCCGCAGCCGCGGTCAACGGCGCGAGCTGGGCGGGCCCTCCGCCGGAACGCAACGGCCACCGTCCCGGGGTCCCGCTGCCGCCGGCCCGCCCCGCACCGCCCCGGCCGCCCGCCGTCGGGGACCGCCCCGGCGACGTCTGGGACCAGCGCGTCGCCCAGGGCCTCGCGTTCCTGCGCCGCCGTCTCGCCGGCGACTACGAGGTCGACGAGTTCGGCTTCGACCAGGAGCTCACCGACAAGGTGTTCCTGCCGATCCTGCGGTTGCTGTACCGCGACTGGTTCCGTACCGAGGTGTTCGGCATCGAGAACGTGCCCGAGACCGGCTCGGCGCTGGTCGTCGGCAACCACTCCGGCACGGTCGCGCTCGACGCGCTGATGCTGGCCACGGCGCTCAACGACCGTACGCCGGGCCACCGCCACCTCCGCCTGCTCGGCGCCGACCTGGTCTTCCGCATGCCGGTCGTCTCCGAGCTCGCCCGCAAGTCCGGCGGCACCGTGGCCTGCAACCCCGACGCCGAACGGCTGCTGCGCACCGGCGAGCTGGTCGGCGTCTTCCCCGAGGGCTTCAAGGGCGTGGGGAAGCAGTACTCGCAGCGCTACAAGCTCCAGCGCTTCGGCCGCGGCGGCTTCGTCTCGGCGGCGCTGCGCACCGGCACCCCGATCGTCCCCGCGGCGATCGTCGGGGCCGAGGAGATCTACCCGATGCTCGCCGACATCAAGCCGCTGGCGCGGCTGCTCGGCCTGCCGTACTTCCCGGTCACGCCGACGTTTCCGTGGCTCGGGCCGCTCGGGCTGCTGCCGCTGCCGAGCAAGTGGTTGATCGAGTTCTCGCCGGCCATCCCGACCGCGCATCTCCAGGACCAGGCCGACGACCCGCTGGTCGTCTTCAACCTCGCCGACCAGGTCCGCGAGACGATCCAGCAGACCCTCCACCAGCTCTTGGAACGCCGCCCCGACCCGTTCGGCCGCTGACGATAGGAAGGGCCCCTTCCTATGCATTTTGCGATAGGAAGGGGCCCTTCCTTCGTTAGTCGACGCGGCGGCGGCGGCGGAACGCGAGGAAGGTGCTGATCACGCCGAAGACCGCGCCGGCGGCCAGCGTGGAGGGGACGGCGACGCGGGCGGCCTTGCGGCCGGTGCGGAAGTCGCGGATGTCCCAGCCGCGTTCGCGGGCCGTGCGCCGCAGCGCGGTGTCGGGGTTGACGGCGACCGGGTTGCCGACCGTCGTCAGCATCGGCACGTCGTTGACCGAGTCGCTGTACGCGCTGCACCGCCGCAGGTCGAGGCCCTCGACCGAGGCGAGCTGCGCGATGGCGTCCGCCTTGGCCGGCCCGTGCATCAGGTCGCCGACGAGGCGGCCGGTGTAGGCCCCGTCGACGACCTCGGCGACCGTGCCGATGGCGCCGGTGAGCTGGAGGCGCTGGGCGATGACGCGGCCGATCTCCACCGGGGCGGCGCTGACGAGCCAGACGCGTTCGCCGGCGTCCAGATGCAATTGCGCGAGCGCGCGGCTGCCGGCCCAGATGCGCGGGGCCATCAGCTCGTCGAAGATCTCCTCGGTCAGCCGCTCGATGTCGTCGACCCGCCAGCCCTCGATGAACGCCAGGGCGGCCTCCTTCGCCTGGGACATGTCGCCGGCGTGTTCGGCGGCCAGGAGCCGGAAGCGGGCCTGCTGCCAGGCGAAACGGGCCAGGTCACCCGTGGTGAAGTACTTCCGGGCGGCGAGGCCGCGGGCCAGCCAGTAGATCGAGGCACCCTGCAGCATCGTGTTGTCGATGTCGAAGAACGCGGCGGCACTCTTGTCGAGGTCGGGGGCCAACGCCGCTTCCAGTTCGGTCGCCGCCCAGCCGGCGGTGTGACCCTGTGCGTCGGTGCTGATGGTCAGCCGCTGGTCGGGTGCCACGCAGAAACCTCCGAATCGCCGGGCGTCCTCCAGCGAGGGTAACCGGCCGAAACGCCCCGTTCACCGTTCGAGGCGTACCTCGTCGGAGGGACGGGGTACGCCTCGAACGGATCAGAGCAGGTCGCCGAGGAGGTCGCCGAGATCCTGGAGCAGGCCGTCGTCCTTGGCCGGCTCCGGCGACGGGGTCGGGGCCGACGCGGTCGGCGTGACGGCCGGGTTGCCCGTCGTGCCGGGCGACGGCGGCTGGCCGGACGCGCCGGGTCGCGGGTCCACCTTCTCGGGGCGGGTCTCCGTGGGCTGGCTGCTGCCAACCCCGGGCTGCGTACCCCCGTCCGCGCTGCCGCCCGCGACGGGCGAGCCGCCCGCGGCGCAGGTGGCGGGGAGCGGGCCCAGCGCGTCCGCGCCGGGTGACGCCTCGCCGCCACACTCCAGGGTTCGGCGCAGCTCGTCGGCGCGCTTCTCGACGGAGGCGAGCAGCCCGAGCGACGCCAGCGCGCGCTCCCTGCGGTCGCCGGTCGTCGCGTCGAGCAGGCCGCCGACGCCCTTGCGCTGCGTCTCGAGGAACGCGTCGATCGCGTCGAGCGCCGCCGCGTCGTGGCGCTGCACCGCGGTCGTGGTCAGCAGCTTGACGCCCTCGGTGGTGTTGGCGTCCATGTCGTCGAGTGCCCGCGTGAAGCCGTCGCCGCCGGCCACGGCCTGTGCCTCGGCGAGGCGGTTGCGGGCGAAGTCGAGGAACAGCTGGCCCTTGGAGAGGTCGGAGCTGGCGAGGGCCAGCTGAGCCCGCTCGGTGGAGCGCTTGACCCCGTACAGCGCGTCGCCGGGGACCGCGTTCTCGCTGGCGGCGGACATGCTGGACACCGCGATCGCGCCGACGGCGACGCCGGCGAGGATCGCGCCGCGCGTACGCAACCGGCGGGCACGGCGCTTCGGCGCGTCGGACGCGGCGGCCCGGAATGCCTCCAGGTCCACCGTCGCGCCGGTGTCGGCGACGGCACCGATGCCCTCGCGTTCGGCGGCCGCCACGAGCATCGCCCGCAGACCGATCCGGAACTCCGGGTCGACGTCCACGTCGACCGAGTGTTTGAGCGCCGACACCCGATGCCCGACAGCCACGAGATCGGCGAGATCGTTGTCGACCGGAGACCGTACGTGGTGACGACGGCCACCGTTGGCCTCGTCGAGAAGCTGGGCGAAGCGCTCGGCGCGCCGACGGTTGAACAGGACGGAGTTCACCGCGGGCACCTCCCTTCGCTGGATACGACCTGGTCGGTGGCGTTGCCGACCGGGACGCCGGCGGAGGGAACCGTCAGTTCCACCACCGGTCGCGTCCGGTTCAACGGTCGTAAGGCACGAAGAGTTACGGGCGGCGGAGCCTCCCTCACGGTTGGAACCCGTCCGGCAGGAGGCGGGCCAGCGCTCTCACCGCGCGGTACTGGAGAGCCTTGATCGCACCCTCGTTCTTGCCCATGGCCTGCGCGGTCTCGGCCACCGAGAAGCCCTGGAGGAACCGGAGCACGATGCACTCCTGCTGCTCCGGGTTGAGCTGCTTGACGGCCGTGAGCAACGCCACGTTCGTGATGTGGTCGACGACCGCGGCCTCCGGGCTGCCCTCGGGCCCGCGGTCCTCGCGGTCGGCGTCGAGGACGTCGCCGGTGGTGACCTCGAGCCGGTAGCGGCCGGACTTGAAGTGGTCGGCGACCAGGTTGCGGGCGATCGTGACCAGCCAGGCGCCGAGGTCGCGGCCCTGCCAGGTGAAGCTGCCGATCCGCTTGAGGGCACGCAGGAACGTGTCGGAGGTCAGGTCCTCCGCGAGTTGCCGGTTGCCGACCCGGAAGTAGACGAACCGGAAGACCGTGTCGACGTAGCGGTCGTAGATCAGGCCGAACGCCTCGGCCTCGCCCGCCTGCGCACGCTCGACCAGGGCCCACACCTCGGTCGCCGGGTCGGACGGGTCGGGTCGCGACGGGTACTGCGTCGGCGCGCCACCGGTGCCGCCGGCGCGCTGCTCGGTGATCGGGACGGCGGGGAGGACCGCGGTGTCGCCGCTCTCCACCGGGCTCTGGCCGACCGCCGGCTGCGCCGGCATCGTCGGCCGGTTCGGCGTGCCGACGCGGCCGCCGACCTGCTTGGTGTTGGCGCCGGGGCCGACGGTGCGGCCGGGGACGTCCGTGTGCGGCCGGTTGCGCGTGCGCCGGGCACCCCCGTCGGCGACCGACGCGTCGCCGCGCCAGGTCGACCCGTCGCCTCGCACGTCGAGGCTCCGCATCTCGTGCATCGACCTGCGCAGGGCCGCCAGCCCTCTGGCGAGGGCGAGCCGTGCGTCGAGGACGTCTCTGCTGACGAGACCGTCGGCGTAGGCGTAAGCCGTCACTTGCCGCCCTCCTGGCCGCGTGCCGGTGAGGTTGGCCGCGGCGACCGAGCACCCGGACATAGGTGCTGATGCAGTGCTTCTATGGGCACAGCGGCCTCCTCGGGGATGAGGGGTGCGACTCACATACAAAAGGGGTGAGCCGACCCAAAGGATGATAGGGCCAACATCACCCACGTGTGGGGAGTCCGTTACACAGAGCCGAATTGTTTCCCGATACCACCTGAACGTGTCGCACATCCTGTCCGATGGAGGACCTCGTCCCCTCGTCCGTGTAGGGGTCGCTACCAGCGGAAAATGCGCGACACGCCGGATGACGACACGCCGATGGCGGGAGTGAGTGCTGACCGATAGACGACACGCGGGTGGGTCGTCCGGACGTGCACATGGTCCCGTCTCCGGGATCAACGACCGTCAGGGCCACACCGATACGTCGGGACGCGTCCCCGCGCGGCCAGGTGCACTGTGCCAGACTCGGGCAGCGTGGGGGAAGCCTCCGACACTCTCGCCGCTCGGGTGGCGGCCGCCGCCGTCGCCACGCCGGACAAGCCGGCTCTCATCTGGCATGACACCACGGTCACCTGGGGCCAGCTCGACCGCCGGGTCGACGGAGCCGCCGCGGCGCTCGCCGGCATGGGGCTGGCCGCCGGCGCGCGGGTCGCGATCGCACTGCCGAACTCGCCGCGCTACGCGGTCACCCTCTTCGGCGTGCTCCGCGCCGGGCTGGTGGCGGTGCCGGTCAACCCGCGGTTCACCGCCCGCGAGCTGCGCCACGTGCTGGCCGACTCAGGGGCGTCCGTCCTCGTGGCGAGCCCGGAGGCCGCGGAGGTCGCCGAGCGCCTCCGGGGCGACCTGCCGGAGCTGTCGCACGTACTCCCCGAGCTGCCGGAACTGCCGGATGGCCGGCCGGTGCCGGGCGAGGGTGACCTGGCGGTCCTGCTCTACACCTCCGGCACGGAGGGGAGCCCGAAGGGTGCGATGCTCACGCACCGGGCCCTGATGGCCAACCACGAGCAGCTCGCCGCCATCACCCCGGCCCCGGTGGGGCCGGACGACACGCTGCTGCTCGCGGTCCCGCTCTTCCACGCGTACGGGCTGAACTCGGGGCTCGGCGCGGTCGCCTACCACGGCGCGACCGGGGTGCTGGTCGAGCCGGGGGCCGGCGGCACGCCGAGCGACCCGGCCGAGTCCCTGGCACTGATCGCACGGCACCGGGTCACCGGCGTGCTCGGGGTCCCGTCGATGTACCAGGCGTGGTCGCTGCTGCCCGGACTCGGCGCGTCGATGGCGTCGGTGCGGGTGGCTGTCTGCGGCGCGGCGCCGCTGGACGCCGGCGCCGCCGCGCGCTTCCGGGCGGCGACGTCGCTGCCGGTCGCCGTGGGGTACGGGCTGACCGAGACCGCGCCGGTCGTCACGTCGACCCTGGCGAGCCCGGAGCCGAAGCCGGGCTCGATCGGCCGGCCCATCCCCGGCGTGGAGGTGCGGCTCGTCGCCGCCGACGGTTCGGACGTCGCCGACCTGTCCGATGTGGACGATTTCGATCTGGACGTCGGGCCGCCTGAGACCGACCCCGGCGAGATCGTCGTGCGCGGCGCGAACCTCTTCGCCGGCTACTGGCCGGACGGGCACGGCGGGCCGGACGCCGACGGCTGGTGGGCGACCGGCGACATCGCGTACGCCGACGCCGACGGCGACCTCTTCCTCGTCGACCGCCGCGGGGAGCTGATCCTGGTCAACGGCTTCAACGTCTACCCACGCGAGGTGGAGCAGGTGCTGGAGTCCCACCCCGGTGTGGCGGAGGCGGCGGTGGTCGGCGTGCCCCACCCGTACACCGGGCAGACCGTCAAGGCGTTCCTCGTCCGCGCTCCGGGCACCGACGCCGACCCGGAGGACCTGCTCGCCCACGCGGAGCGCAACCTCGCGCGGTTCAAGAGGCCGACGGCGGTGGAGTTCGTGGCGGAGCTCCCGCACTCGGCGATCGGCAAGGTCCGCAAGGCGGAGCTGCGCGATGCCACGGCCTAGGTTGACGCTGGTCACCCGGCCGGACTGCCACCTCTGCGACGCCGCGCGGGAGGCCATGGACCGGGTCGCCGCGGCGGCGGGGGAGACGTGGACGGAGCTGGACGTCACCGATGACATCGAGCTGGAGCGCGACTACGGCGACCGGCTGCCGGTGGTGCTGCTCGACGGCAGGGAGCACGGCTACTGGCGGGTCGAGGAGGAGCGACTCCTGCGGGATCTGCGTCGGTAGGCTTCGCACCGTGACGCGCACGCACCTCGTCTGGGACTGGAACGGCACGCTGCTCAACGACTTCGAGCTCGTCGTCTCGGCGACCAACCACGTGCTGACCTCCGTGGGCGGCCGGGCGGTGACCGGGGACGAGCACCGGCGGCACTTCGTGCGGCCGGTCGCCGACTACTACGCCGCGGTGCTCGGCCGGGCGGTCGACGCCGACGAGTTCGACCGGCTCGACGCGATCTTCCACGACGTCTACCGGGCCGGGCTGACCACGTGCGCGCTGGCCGACGACGCGATGACCGCGATGCGGTCGTGGCCCGGCAGCCAGTCGCTGCTCTCGATGTGGTTCCACGAGGACCTCGTGCCGGCCGTGACCGCCTTCGGGCTCGACGGGCGGTTCCGCCGGATCGACGGGGTGCGGATGGCGCTGGGCGGCGACCGGGCGTACAAGGCCGGCCACCTCGCGGCGCACCTGACCTCGCTCGGCCTGGACGGGTCGGCGGTGGTGCTGATCGGCGACTCGATCGACGACGCCGACGCGGCCACCTCGGTCGGCGCGGGGTGCGTGCTCTACACCGGCGGCTTCACCGACGCGGAGCGGCTGCGCGCCTCCGGCCACCCGGTCGCCGACTCGCTGACCGAGGCGGTGGCGCTAGCCGCGGAGGTAGGCCAGCACCGCTAGCACCCGGCGGTGCTGCTCCTCGTCGGGCGGCAGCTGGAGCTTGGTGAAGATGTTGCGGACGTGCTTCTCGACGGCGCCGTCACTGACCACCAGCTTGCGCGCGATCGCCGTGTTGGACATGCCCTCGGCCATGAGCCCGAGCACCTCCCGCTCCCGGGCCGTCAGCTCCCGCAGCGGGTCGTCGCGGCGCCGGCGGACGAGCAGCTGGGCCACCACCTCGGGGTCGAGCACGGTGCCGCCGCCGGCGACCCGGCCGAGCGCGTCGAGGAACTCCGCGATCGCGGCCACCCGGTCCTTGAGCAGGTAACCCACGGCGCCGGCACGGTCGGCGAGCAGGTCGTCGGCGTACGACACCTCGACGTACTGCGAGAGGACGAGCACCGGGGTGCCGGGCACCAGCCGGCGGGCCTCGACCGCGGCCCGCAGGCCCTCGTCGGTGTGCGTCGGCGGCATCCGGACGTCGACGATCGACACGTCGGGCTTCTCGCGGACGATCGCCTCGACGAGGCCGGGGCCGTCGCCGACGGCGGCCACGACCTCGTGGCCGTGCTCGGTCACCAGCCGCACGAGGCCCTCGCGGAGGAGGACAGCGTCGTCGGCGATCACAATGCGCACGCGGTCGAGCGTAGCCAGGAACGGGCCCCGCGTGTGTGCCGCGGGACCCGTCCGGTGGAAACGTCAGAGCGGCAGGCTCGCCCGGACCAGGGTGGGGCCGCCGGCGGGGCTGGTGACGGTGAGCTGGCCGCCTGTCGCGTGCACGCGGTCGGCGAGACCCGCGAGGCCGTGGCCCTTGGCGACGTGCGCACCGCCCTCGCCGTCGTCGGCGATCTCCACCGTGAGCGCGCCACCCTCGCGGGTGACGGCGACCCGGCACACCTCGGCCCGGCTGTGCTTGGCCACGTTGGTGAGCGACTCGGCGACCACGAAGTACGCGGCGCTCTCGACGGTGGGGTCGAGCCGCCCCTCGGGGGTGCCGAGCGCCGGATCGATCGAGAGGTCGATCGGGATCACGCCCCGGCCGGCCAGCGCCGCCAGCGCGCTCGGCAGGCCGCGGTCGACGAGGATCGGCGGGGCGATGCCGCGGGACAGGGAGCGCAGCTCGTTGAGCGTCTCGCGGGTCTGGGCCAGCGCCTCCTCGAGCGTGCGGCGGGCCGCCTCCGGGTCGTCGTCGAACTGGGCCTGGGCCCGGCCGAGGTCGATCGCCAGCCGGACCAGCCGCTGCTGCGGGCCGTCGTGGATGTCGCGTTCGAGCCGGCGCAGGGCCGTCGCCTCCGCCGACACCGCAGCACGGCGCTGCCCTTCCAGCGTGGTGATCCGGCTGCGCATCTCGGCGACGCCGGTGAGCAGGGCCTTGCCGAAGTTGGCCTGGAGCAGCGCGCACCCCCGCACCACGATCGGGAGGCTGAGCAGGAAGAACGCGCCGAGCGCCATGTTGATCAGGATGCGCGCGCCGGTGCCGTCGCCGAATCCCAGCAGCTCCGGGAGGCCGACGTCGTCGGGGCCGCCGCGCGGGATCGCCCAGTCGTACGCCCAGTAGAGCAGCCCCCCGACGGCCCCCAGCCACCAGGTGATGGTGATGACGAACGCCGCGATCGACAGGAAGAACTTGACGAGGGCGTGGACGGCGTCGAGCCACGACTGGCTGTCGCCGATCGTGGCGATGATCCGCTTGAAGAGGCCGGCGTCCGGTGCGGCCACGCGGTACTGCGGACGGACGCGGGGGAGGCGAAGGACCGGGCCGATCGCCATCCGGTCGAGGTCGGCGAAGAACCGGGCGATCAGCAGGGTGCCGGCCATCACCGGCAGGCCCACGCCGATGACCATGAGGCCGGCGCTCGCCACGAGTCCGACGAGGATCACGATGAAGCCGGCGAGCGCCAGCGGAAAGCCCACGACGACGTACGCCGAATCGGTGAGGAGTTGGCGCGTGATGCCGCGGTGGGCCGCGGGCTCGACCCCCGTGGTGCTGGTGGCGACGGCTGTTGTCATGCCATCGACGTTAGGCATCGGCCGGGCATACCCCCATCCCGTCGGCTTCCCTCTTCAGGGTAGGGCTGTCCTGACCCTTCCCGGGGACCCGTGTTCCGTTGGCGTGTGGGACAAGTCCGGTTTGCGGGATAGTTTGGGTCGTGTATCGGTGCTCGTCGAGCTTCCAAGATCGCGATTTGTGCACGACTTCACAAGCGCCTAGTCTGTAACCCCGACGAATCCCGTTAACACAGCCGGTGACCGCGTTGACGCGCGGGCCCGTCCCACGGGTTGCCGGATGATCAGAACGCACGGAGTCGCATGAGCCAGCAGCGCCCGCCAGGCCCCACCGGACGGTCCGCCGGCGTGCCCGCCCTTCCGGACCTGCCGGAGGCGACGGTCGCCCGCCTGCCCGAGTACCTTCGCGCCTTGCACCACATCGCCGAAGCGGGCAACGACACCGTCTCCAGCGAGGGGCTCGCCACGGCGGCCGGGGTCAACTCGGCCAAGCTGCGCAAGGATCTCTCCCACCTCGGCTCCTACGGCACGCGCGGCGTCGGCTACGACGTCGCCCTCCTGATCGACCAGATCGAGTACGTCCTGGGCCTCACCCAGCGCCGCTCGGTGGCCCTGGTCGGCGTCGGTAACCTCGGCCACGCGCTCGCCGGCTACGGCGGGTTCGCCAGCCGCGGCTTCCGCATCGCGGCGCTCTTCGACGCGAACCCGGCGCGCGTCGGCGAGGTGATCAACGGGCTCACCGTCCGCCACATCAGCGAGCTGGCCGAGGTCGCGGCCGCCGAGTCGATCGCCATCGGCGTGATCGCCACGCCGGCGTCCGCCGCGCAGAGCGTCGCCGACGACCTCGTCGCGGCCGGCGTCACGAGCATCCTCAACTTCGCACCCTGCGTGCTTTCGGTGCCGGAGGGTGTCGACGTCCGCAAGGTCGATCTCGCGATCGAGCTGCAGATCCTGTCCTTCCACGAGCACCGCAAGTCGGCGCTGACCGCCCTGCCGGGCGGCTTCGCCGGCCCCAACGGGCTCGGCGCGACCGGGACGGAGGAGGCGGTGGGCACGTGAACGTCATCGTGGTCGGCGCGTCGCACAAGACGACGCCGGTCGCCGTGCTGGAGCGGCTCGCGGTGCCGCCGGCCGACCTGGAGCGGACCCTGGAGCAGCTGGTCGCGCAGCCGTACGTCCGCGAGGCCGTGGTGCTGTCGACCTGCAACCGGGTCGAGGTCTACGCGGCGGTGAGCGGCTTCCACGGCGGCCTGGGCGACATCTGCGGCGTGCTCGCCGCCCAGGCCGGCTGCGGTGCCGCCGAGCTCGCCAACCACCTTTACGTCCACCACGACGCCGCGGCCGTCGAGTACGCGTTCAAGGTCGCCACGGGGCTCGACTCGATGGTGGTGGGCGAGGCGCAGATCCTGGGCCAGCTGCGGGACGCGTACCACGTCGCCACGGAGGCCGACACCGTCGGCCGCATGTTGCACGAGCTGATGCAGCAGGCGCTGCGGGTCGGCAAGCGGGCCCACGCCGAGACCGGCATCGACCGCGCGGGCCAGAGCGTCGTCACGGCGGCCCTCGACCTCGCCGGCACACACCTGCCCGGCGGGATCGCCGACCGGCCGGCCCTGGTGGTCGGCGCCGGGGCGATGGGTGCGCTGTCGGTGGCGACGCTGACCCGGCTCGGCGTCGGACCGGTGTCGGTCACCAACCGCGGCCACGAGCGGGCCGTGCGGCTGGCCAGCGGGTACGGCGCTTCGGCCGTACCCCTGTCGGACCTCGAACGCACACTGGCCGGCGTCGACCTGGTGGTCGCCGCGACCGCCTCCGCGGAGCCGGTGCTGACCCGGGAGACGGTCGCCGCCGCCGTGCGCGGGCGGACCACCCCGCTCGTCCTCCTCGACCTCGCGGTGCCGCGCGACGTGGAGCCCGAGGTCGCCGGCCTGCCCGGCGTGGTCGTGATCGACATCGACACGCTCGCCGACGCGCTGCGCAGCGGCCAGCACGCCGCCGACGAGGCCGCCGTCGCGCGCATCGTCGCGGCCGAGGTCGAGTCGTTCGTGGCGTGGCTGCGCGGCGCCGACGTGGCGCCGACCGTCGCCGCGCTGCGGACCCGCGCCGAAGAGGTCGTCGCCGCCGAGCTCGCCCGGCTGCGGCAGCGGCGGCCGGAGCTCTCCGAGGAGCAGCGGGCCGAGGTGGCGCACACCCTGCACCGGGTCGTGCGGCGGCTGCTGCACTCGCCGACCGTGCGGGTCCGCCAGCTCGCCGCCGAGCCGGGCGGCGACCAGTACACCGCGCTGATGCGGCAGCTCTTCGACCTGGAGGTGCCGCAGACGGCGCAGGCCGACGACGTGCCGACGTTGGGAGACGACCGATGACCGCGCTCCGCCTGGGCACCCGGGGCAGCGCGCTCGCGCTGGCCCAGTCGCGACTCGTCGCCGACGCGGTGACCGCCGCCACCGGCCGCGAGGTCGAGCTGGTGCCGATCGTCACGGCCGGCGACCGGTCCTCGGCGCCGGTGGCCCGCCTCGGCGTCGGCGTGTTCGTGTCCGCGCTGCGCGACGCGCTGACCGCCCGCGAGATCGACTTCGCGGTCCACTCGTACAAGGACCTGCCGACCGCCCTGCCGCCCGGGCTGCACATCGCGGCCGTCCCGCCCCGCGAGGACCCGCGCGACGCGCTGGTCACGCGCGACGGGCTCACCCTCACGGAGCTGCCCGACGGCGCGAAGGTCGGCACCGGCGCGCTGCGGCGCATCGCGCAGCTCCGCGCACTCCGGCTGCCGTTCGAGGTGACGCCGATCCGGGGCAACGTCGACACCCGGATCAGGCGCGTCACCGGCCCGGAAGCCGACCTCGACGCCGTCGTCCTCGCCAAGGCCGGGCTGGTCCGGCTCGGGCGGGCCGGCGAGATCACCGAGACGCTCGACCCGATGCTGATGCTGCCCGCACCGGCACAGGGTGCGCTGGCGGTGGAGTGCCGCCACGACGACCACGACCTGGTCGAAGCGCTGGGGGCGCTCGACGACGGACCAACCCGGGCCGCGGTGACCGCGGAACGGGCGTTGCTGGCCACGCTGGAGGCCGGGTGCAGCGCACCGGTCGCCGCCTACGCCGAGGTGGCGGAGGGCGAGGACGGTGACGAGATCTACCTGCGCGGTGCGGTGATCAGCCCGGACGGCGAACACGCCATCCGGCTGTCCCGCACCGGAACGCCCGCCGACGCCGGGGAGATCGGCAAGGCCCTCGCCGCCGAACTCCTCGACCTCGGTGCCGACACCTTGTTTGGGAGCACATGATGACCCGCACCCGTAAGCCCGCAGGCCACATCGCGTTCGTCGGGGCGGGCCCCGGCGATCCGGGCCTGCTGACCCGCCGGGCGCACGACGCGTTGCTCGACGCCGACCAGGTCGTCTACGACCGGGGCGTGCCCGAGTCGCTGCTCGACGCGATCCGGGCCGAGGCCAAGGAAGACGCCCAGTTCACGCCCGCCGAGGGCGCCGCCGGAGACGTGGCCAAGGTGCTGCTGTCGGCCGCGCGCTCCGGTCTGTCGGCGGTGCACCTGGTCGCCGGCGACCCGTTCGGGCACGACTCGGTGGTCAAGGAGGTGCAGGCCGTCGCCCGCACCGCCGTGCAGTTCGAGGTGGTGCCAGGGGTCGGGCAGGCCGAGGGCGTCGCCACGTACGCGGGTGTCCCGCTCCCCGGCCTGCGCACCGCGGCCGACGTCGACGACGTGAGCGCGCTCGACTTCGAGGCCCTGGCCGCCGCCGTGTCCCGCGGTTCGCTGGCGCTGGCCGTCGACGCGGGCGACCTCGCGCCGTTGCGCGACGGGCTGCTCGCCGCCGGCGTCGACGGCACCACCCCGGTCGGGGTGACCGGCGACGGCACCGGCGAGACGCAGTTCACCACCACGTCGACGGTGGACAGCTTCGTCGCCGCGGCGCTCGGCTTCACCGGCCGGGTGGTGCTCACCCTCGGTGCCGGCGTCGCGCACCGCGACAAGCTGAGCTGGTGGGAGAACCGCCCGCTGTACGGGTGGAAGGTGCTCGTGCCCCGCACCAAGGAGCAGGCCGGCGTGATGAGCGCGCGGCTGCGGGCGTACGGCGCGATCCCGTGCGAGGTGCCGACCATCGCGGTCGAGCCGCCCCGCACGCCGGCCCAGATGGAGCGCGCGGTCAAGGGCCTGGTCGACGGCCGGTACGCGTGGGTCCTGTTCACCTCCGTCAACGCGGTGCGCGCGGTCTGGGAGAAGTTCGCCGAGCACGGCCTCGACGCCCGCCACTTCGGCGGCGTGAAGATCGCCTGCATCGGCGAGGCGACCGCCG
>Ga0164243_10004609_pt1 | contig 21494 bp, 19 predicted proteins | sample OricompcompostOP_FD_108781 | JGI IMG/M metagenome (GOLD analysis project Ga0164243, IMG submission 108781) | Organic Plus compost microbial communities from Emeryville, California, USA - Original compost - Organic plus compost (OP) | ecosystem: Engineered > Solid waste > Mixed feedstock >...
CACACGCACCGTAGTCCCTGCCGGAGCTGCTGCCAGGCGCACCGGGCCGGGAGCGCCTCTCGGCGCGTGGCCGCTCGTAGCGGCTAGTTGTGGAGCCCGGGGCTACCGCGGCCCGGTGCACCCAGCCGTCCACCATACGTGCCGCGTGGTGGCCGCGCAGGTACGTCGATCCGCGTACCCGAATTGCGCTGCTCGCTGTACGCGAGGGAGCGCGCCGCGAGGCACGGTGGCGGTCCTTGCTCGGAAGGACCCTCTCGGAAAGGACACCAGATGCAGGACCGACGTCCCTCCTCTGCCGGAACCGTCACCGCCCCCACCTCGGCCGTCGCTCCCCGGTGGCTGCTGCTGACCGGCGCGGTCGGCTTCGTGGTGGCCTTCTTCGCCGCGACGTCCGCGATCAACGGTCTGGCCTCGTCGTCGCTGCCGCTCCCGGACGACCCGGCGTCCGCCGTACGCGACTGGTACGCCGACAACCCGACCGCCGCGGTGGTCGCCGGGCTGCTCCAGCTGGTGTCGGTGACCCTCCTGGCCGGCTTCGTCCGGCTGGTGGGCCGCGGCCGGGCCTGGGGCTACGCCGCGGTCGCCGCCATGGTGGCCTGCGTCGCCACCACGTGGGGCCTGGCCGCGGTGGCGGCCGACGCCTCGCTGGACACCGTGGGGCTGCTCCGCGACCTCAACTTCGCGCTCGGCGGGACCCTGCACGTCGCCGCGCTCGGCGGGTTCGTGTGGCTCGCCGCCCGGCACCCGGCGGCGGGCCGGCGGCTGCGCACGCTCGCCTGGGTCGCGCTGGTGCCGAGCGTCGCCTCGCTCGCCTCCCTGGTGGTCCTCGAGGCGGCGCCGCTGATCCTGCTCGGCCGACTGCTGTGCATGGTCTGGCTGGTCAGCGCGGCCGTCGGCCTGTCCCGCTCGCGCTAGCTAGCGGGTGGTCCGGGCGCCGCCGTTGACGTGCAGCGTCTGACCCGTGATGTGACCCGCGCCCGGGGAGGCGAGGAACCACACCGCCTCGGCGATGTCGGCGGGCTCGCCCACGCGGCCGGTGAACGTCGCCGCCAGCAGCCGCTCCCGGCGCTCGGCCGGGATCCCGCCCGGGAAGTACTCGGTGTGGTCGATGAACCCCGGCGCCACCGTGTTGACGGTGATGCCGCGGGGGCCGAGCTCGCCGGCCAGGTCGACGGTCCACGCCGCGACCGCGGCCTTGGCGGCGCCGTACGACCCGGCGCCGGTGTCGGCCGCGATCGAGCCGATGTTGACCACCCGGCCGCCGTCGCGGAGCAGCGGCTCGAGCGCCGCGGTGGTGAGCACCGCGGTGAGCACGTTGCTGGTCAGGTTGGCCTCCCACTCCTCGGCGACCTCCTTGAGCGAGGTCGGCTCGTCGCGGGTGAGCGCTGGCCGAGCGGGCGATGGTGTCGCCGGGGGCGATCTCGCAGCGGCTGGCCCGCGCCGAGTCCCGCGGGTGGGTGCGGCGCACGCCCGGCCCCGCCCGCAGCGTCGTCGTCGAGCTGACCGACGAGGGCCGCGAGACCGTCGACCGGGTGACCGGGCTGATCTTCGCCGCGGACGACGAGGCGCTGGCGGCGCTGTCGGAGCGACAGCGGCGGGAGCTGAGCCGACTGCTGCGGCGGCTGACCCTGGCGCTGGGGTCGTCGGGTCCGCTGTCGCACGTGGGCGGCGACTGAGGTGCCCTGCCGCTCGGGTCGGCTCAGGCCAGGCCGCGCTCCAGCTCGACGTGCCCGGCGCCCTCGAGCTGCTCGGCGAGCCCGAGCATCCGGCGTACGTCGGCGTCGGACGGGTCGGGCAGCCCCGCCCGCCCGGTGGCCACCACCCGGGCGAACGCCGCCGCCCGGAACAGCACGTCGGCGAAGTCACCGCCGGCGATCCCGCGCAGCACCTGGTCGACCATCGCCTTGAGCTCCTCGGGGCCCGGCGGCTCCGCGACCCCGGCGACCACCCGGGCGACCTGCGCCCTCGACCGGCCGGCCTCGTACTCCCGGGCCACCCCGACCGGGTCGGCGTACACCCACGAGCGCAGCAGGTAGAGCCGCCACAGGCAGCCGGCGAGCGAGTCCGCCGGCGCACCCGACCACACCTCGGCGATCGTCTCGATCCCCTCGGTGTCGGCGAGGTGGAGCAGCCGCTCGGCGACGCTCTCGTCGTCGCTCTCCCGGGCCCCGCGCACCAGCAGGTGGGCGGCCCGCTCCGCCGCCTCGCTCAGCTGCGCGGGGTCGACGCCGCCCACGTGCGCGTCGAAGTACGACGCGTCCCGCTGGGTCGGGCGGTGGTGCGGACGGCTGGACATGCGCTCAGGCTACGTCGCTGCGGGTTGTCGGCCGGGCTCTCTCCCCAGGCGCGCCGGAGACGGTCCTGGAGCGGGCTGTGGGTGCGCATATCCGCGCAATTGTTGGCAAATTCGCGCCGATCAGGCCCTCGGCCGCGGTTTTCGCCAACAATTGAACGATGGTGCGCACCCAGGCGCTCAGGCCGCGCCGTCGAGCGCCTTGCGGATCCGCTGGTCGCTGACGGGGTACGGCGTGCCGAGCTGCTGGGCCCACAGCGAGACGCGGTACTCCTCGAGCATCCAGCGCACCCGCCGCAGCCGCTCGCCGGGAGGCCGGCCGGGCGGCAGCGCCTCGACCTGGTGCAGGTAGGCGTCCTGCACGTCGGCGATCCGGTCCATCAGCTGCCGGTCCCGGGCGACCGCGCCGGCGCCCTCGTCGAGCCGGAACCGCCGGTCGCTGAGCGCGCGCAGGTAGGTCGGGTAGCGCGCGAGCTGCGTCGGCCCGGCCTCGGCGACGAACCCGTCGTGCACCAGCCGGCCGAGCTGCGCCTTCATGTCGGTGAGCGCAGGCAGCATCGTCATGTCCGCCCGCCCGCCGAGCAGCCGGTCGGCGGCCCGCCACGCGTCGAGCACCCGGTTGACCTGCGCGACCAGCTCGGGCAGCGACTCCTCGACGCGGATGCTCGCGCGCAGGGCGTCGTACGCCGCCTCGTCGCGCACCGGGTCCGCGGCGTCGACCGCGGCCAGCACCACCGCGCGCCGACAGTCCTCGACCAGCGCCGCGACCGAGGGGTACGGCGAGCCCGCGAGGCCCAGCTTGGCCGTGGTGTCGAGCCCCTCGAGCACGTCGGGCCGCGGCAGCGCGAGCAGCAGCAGCCGGGCGACCCCCAGCCGGTGGTGCGCGTCGCGCTCGTCCTCGGAGCCGAACACCTGCAGTCCCACGGCCTCGCCCTCGTCGACCAGCCCGGGGAACCCGCGCACCTCGTGGCCGGCGCGCGTGCGCGTGAAGGACTCGGGGATCTCGCCGAACACCCACGTGGTCTCGCCGCTGCGCGCGAACCCGCTGTCGTCGGCGACCTCCGCCATCGCCTCGGCGAACTGCAGCCGCAGCGGCGCCTTGAGCGCCTCGAGGTCCTTGCCCCGCGCCTGCTCGACGCCGTTGTCGTCGACGACGCGGTACGTCGGGCGCAGGTGCGCGGGCACCTTCGACCAGTCCCACGCCTCGCGCGGCACCACCACGCCGGTGGTCGACCGCAGCCAGCGCTCGAGCGCGTCGAGCAGCGGCTCCTCCCCGGGCGGCACCGCGGCCAGGAACTCCCGCGCGGTGTTCGGGGCCGGCACGAAGCTCACCCGGAGGTTCTTGGGCAGGCTGCGGATCAGGCTGGTGACCAGCTCCTCGCGCAGCCCCGGCACGTTCCACGAGAAGTCGTCGGCGGCGACCCGGTTCAGCGTGGCGACCGGCACCTCGATCGTGAGCCCGTCGTCCTCGGCCCCGGGCTCGAAGTGGTAGCTGATCGGGAAGGTCAGCCCCTCCTCGGCGGTCCACTGCTCGGGGTAGTCGGCCTCCCGCACCGCGTCCGCGGAGTCGTGGGTGAGCATCTCCGGGTCGAAGGTGAGCAGGTCCGGGTTCTTCTGCCGCTCCTTCTTCCACCACTGGTCGAAGTGCGCGCCGCTGACCACCTCGGCGCCGACCCGGGCGTCGTAGAAGTCGAACAGCGTGTGCTCGTCGACGACGATGCCCCGGCGCCGGGCCCGGTGCTCGAGCTCCTCGGCCTGCTCGAGCAGCTCACGGTTCTTGGCGAAGAACCGGTGCCGGGTGTGCCACTCGCCGTACACCAGCGCGTGCCGGATGAAGAGCTCCCGGCTCACCGCGGGGTCGATCTTCCCGTAGTTGACGAGCCGGTCCGCGACCAGCGGGACGCCGTACAGCGTGACCCGCTCGTGGGCCATCACCGCGGCCCGCTTCTTGGACCAGTGCGGCTCGGAGTGGGTACGGCGGACCAGGTGCGCGCCGAGCCGCTCGGCCCACTCGGGCCGGATCGCCGCGACCTGCCGGGCCCAGAGCCGCGAGGTCTCGACCAGCTCGCCGGCCATGACGAACTGCGGGTTCTTCCGGTGCAGGCCGCTGCCCGGGAAGATCGCGAACCGGGCGCCGCGGGCGCCGAGGTACTCGCGCGGGCCGCGGTCGCCCTTCTCCCGGACCTCGAGCATCCCGATGTGGCTGAGGAGTCCGGAGAGCAGCGCCTGGTGGATGCCGTCGGCGTCCGGGAGGTCGGCGGGCCTGCCGACCTGGATCTTCATCTCCTTGCACACCTGGCGCAGCTGCGACTCGAAGTCCTGCCACTCGCGCACCCGCAGGTAGTTGAGGAACTCCCGCTTGCACATGCGGCGGAAGGCGCTGCTGCTGAGCTCGCGCTGCTGCGTGCGCAGGTAGCGCCACAGGTTGAGCCAGGTGAGGAAGTCGGAGGTCTCGTCCTTGAACCGCGCGTGCTGCTGGTCGGCCTGCGGCCGCTGCTCGGCGGGCCGCTCGCGCGGGTCCTGCAGCGACAGCGCGGCGGCGATCACGAGCACCTCGCGCACGCAGCCGAGCCGCTCGGCCTCGAGGATCATCCGGCCCAGCCGCGGGTCGATCGGCAGCCGGGCGAGCCGGCGGCCGATCTTGGTGAGGCTGCCGTCGCGGCGGATCGCGTTGAGCTCCTCGAGCAGCTGCCGCCCGGCGGTGACGTTGCGCCGGTCCGGCGGCTCGACGAACGGGAACCGCTCCAGGTCGCCCAGCCCCAGCGAGGTCATCTGCAGGATGACCGAGGCCAGGTTGGTGCGCAGGATCTCGGGGTCGGTGTACTCCGGGCGGGACTCGAAGTCCTCCTCGGAGTAGAGCCGGATCGCGATTCCCTCGGCGACCCGGCCGCAGCGCCCGGAGCGCTGGTTGGCCGAGGCCTGGCTGATCGGCTCGATCGGCAGCCGCTGCACCTTGGTGCGCGCGGAGTACCGCGAGATCCGGGCGACGCCGGTGTCGACGACGTACCGGATGCCCGGGACGGTGAGCGAGGTCTCCGCGACGTTGGTGGCCAGCACGACGCGCCGGCCGGAGTGCCGCGAGAAGACCCGGTGCTGCTCGGCGGCCGAGAGCCGCGAGTACAGCGGCAGCACCTCGAGGCCGCCGCGCTGCTCGAGCCCGGAGAGCGCGTCGGCGGTGTCGCGGATCTCGCGCTCGCCGGGCAGGAACACCAGGATGTCGCCGGGCCCCTCGGCGGAGAGCTCCCGGACCGCGTCGACGATCGCCTCGGTCTGGTCGCGGACGATCGGCTCGCCCTCCTCGTCGGCCTCTGGGAGCTCGACGAGCGGGCGGTACCGGATCTCGACCGGGTAGGTGCGGCCGGACACCTCGACCACGGGCGCGTCGAAGTGCCGCGCGAACCGCTCCACGTCGATGGTCGCCGAGGTGATGACCAGCTTGAGGTCGGGCCGGCGCGGGAGCAGGCGCTTGAGGTAGCCGAGCAGGAAGTCGATGTTGAGCGACCGCTCGTGCGCCTCGTCGATGATGATCGTGTCGTACCTGCGCAATTGCCGGTCCCGCTGCAGCTCGGCGAGCAGGATGCCGTCGGTCATCACCTTGACCCGGCTGGCGCGCGAGGTGCGGTCGGTGAAGCGGACCTGGTAGCCGACCAGGTCGCCCAGCTCGGTGCCGAGCTCCTCGGCGATCCGCTCGGCGACCGACCGGGCCGCGATCCGCCGGGGCTGGGTGTGCCCGATGATCCCGCCGCGCCGGCCGTCGCCGCCGCCCTGCGCACCCTGGCCGCGGCCGAGCTCGAGGCAGATCTTCGGCAGCTGCGTGGTCTTCCCCGAGCCGGTCTCGCCCGCGACGATCACCACCTGGTGGTCGCGGATGGCCTCGGCGATGTCGTCGCGGCGTCGGCTGACCGGCAGCTCGGGCGGGTACGAGATCCGCAGCGGAGGGGCGGCCATAGCGGCTCCATTCTCCCCATGCCCCAACCCGGCGCCCCCTCGCCGTCCCCGCCGGCACCGCGCCGTGCACAACGGCGCGATCGCGCTGTTTGTGACAGTCCGCGCCGCGCGACCGGTACCAACCGGCGCGATCGCGCGGTTCGTGCCAGTCCTCGCCGCGCGACCGGTAGCAACCGGCGCGATCGCGCGGAAACGACCGCGCGCGACCGCCCGGTTGCCTAGAACCTGTTCTAGTTGACACCATGCAGGCGTGGACGAGCCGACGGTGTACGACGTCGTGGTGGTCGGCTCTGGCGGGGGTGCGCTCACCGGCGCCGCGCTGGCGGCCAAGGCCGGGCTCTCCACCGTCGTGCTGGAGAAGACCCCGCTGATCGGCGGTACGTCGGCGTACTCCGGCGGCGCCTGCTGGCTGCCCGGCAGCCAGGTGCAGCAGCGCGCCGGCATCCCCGACTCCACCGAGTCCGCACGCACCTACCTCGCCGCGATCCTCGAGGACCCGGACCGGGCGAGGATCGACGCCTTCCTGGCGCACGCGCCCGAGCTGGTCGCCGAGCTCGAGGCGGACCCGGACCTCGAGTTCGAGTGGCTGCCGTTCCCGGAGTACTACGACGCCCCGGGCCGGGTGCCGTTCGGCCGGTCGATCCAGCCGGTCAGCATCAAGCGCGGCGACCTGCCGCCCGCGGTCGCCGACATCGTCCGGCCACCGGTCGAGCGCGACCGGCTCGGGGCGGGCGGACGCAACACCCTCACCGGCGGCCAGTCGCTGATCGCGCGGCTGGCCACCGTCCTGCTCCGCGAGGGCGGCACGCTCCTCACCGAGCACGCCGTCTCCGCGCTGGTCACCGACCGCGGCCGGGTGGTCGGCGTCGAGGCGACGTACCGCTCCGACCCGGTCACCGTCCACGCCCGGCGCGGCGTGCTCCTCGCCGCCGGCGGCTTCGAGGGCTCGATGACGATGCGCCAGGAGCACGACGTCCCCGGCGACGTGGCCTGGACGATGGCGCCGCGCGGCACCAACGCCGGCGAGCCGATCCGCGCCGCCGAGATGCTCGGCGCGGCGACCGACTGGTCGGCGCTGGGCTGGTTCTGCCCGGGCCTCGAGCACCCCGACGGCAGCGGGTCGTTCACGCTCGGGTTCCGCGGCGGGCTGATGGTCGACGCCCACGGTCGGCGCTACGCCAACGAGTGCCTCCCCTACGACCGGTTCGGCCGCGAGATGGCGAAGTCGCCCGACCGGGTGCCGTCGTGGTTCGTCTTCGACGACCGCGAGGGCGGCCGGCTGCCGGCCATCGCGATGCCCGAGGGCGACCCCGCCGACCACCTCGCCGCCGGCACCTGGGTCCGCGCCGACACCCTCCCGGAGCTGGCCACCGCGATGGGCGTGCCCCAGGACGCGCTGGTCGAGACCGTCGAGCGGTTCAACGGGTACGCCGCCACCGGCGTCGACGAGGAGTTCGGTCGCGGCGCCGACGAGTACGACACCTTCTTCGCCGGCGGCGAGGGCCCCAACAAGGCGCTGACGCCGGTCGACCGACCGCCGTACTACGCCGCCCGGTTCGTGCTCTCCGACCTCGGCACCAAGGGCGGCCTGGTGACCGACGCGGCCGGGCGGGTGCTGCGCACCGACGGGACCCCGATCGAGGGGCTGTACGCGTCGAGCAACTCGACCGCGTCGGTGTTCGGCTCGGTCTACCCCGGACCGGGGGCGCCGCTGGGCTCGGCGATGGTGTTCGCCTCGCTCGCCGTCCGCGACCTGCTCGAGGGCGACTCCTAGCGCGGGGCGGGCGCCCTCGAGACGCCCTGGCCCCGCGGCCCCGTCTCGTCCGGCAGCGCCGGGAAGCCCATGCTGGGCCCGGCGTTGCGGATCTGCTTCGGGGTCGGGGGGACGATGCGCTCGTCGGCGGCCGCGCGGACCAGGTCGGCGACGTCGAGGTCGAGGCCGTCGACGGGGACCAGGGAGTTGTTGCCGAACAGCTCTTGGACCGTGATCGCCACCGGGACCCGGCCCTTCCTGACCACCACCGTGGTCGACCCGTCCCCCTCGATCACGGTCGCGGTGACGCCGTCCACGGTCGTCTTGCTGCAGGTCGCGCCGGGTTCGCCGCACAGCCCGCCGACGTCGCTGCGCCACCCGGGACCGACGAAGATCTGCACCATCCCCATGCCCTCCTGGCCGGGGACCGTCCACGCGAGCTTGGTCCCGAGGCCGCTGCCGTACTGGAGGTTGTCGGGCTTCTCCTGCAGGTGCCGACCGTCGGGGTCGAGGTGCTCGGCGAGCACGTCGCGGTAGGTCTGCAGGAGCTGCCCGCCGTTGGGCTCCTTCTGCCGCAGTGGCGACGGCTCACTGGGCGCGGGGTCGTCGGAGGCCACCTCGGTCGGCGCGCCGGCCGGGACGGGGTCGCCGCTCTCGGTCGCCGTACCGACCAGGCCCACCGCGAGCGCCACCGCGGCCACGCCGACGGCCGCTCCGGCGCCGGCGAGCAGGCGGGTACGGCGCAGCCGGCGGTGTCCGCGCTCGAGGTCCTGCTCCAACGGGGTCGGCGGGACCGGGGCCGCGGCGGCGAGGTCGCGCAGCCGCTGCTCGAGGTCGAGGGTGTCGTTCATGGGTGCTCTCCCGGGGTCGCGGCCACCGACAGCGCCTCGCGCAGGCGGGCGAGGGCGTCGGCGGTCTGGCTCTTCACCGTCCCGGGGCTGATCCCCAGGTCGGCGGCGGTCTCGTCGACGGACAGGCCCCAGTAGTGCCGGAGCACCACCACGCGCCGCTGTCCGGGAGCCAGCCCCCGCAAGGCGGTCCAGAGGGCGTCGGAGTCCTCGGGCGGCACGCCCGGGTCGACCGGCCGGTCGAGCGCGGACCCGGACTCCGCCTCCACCGGCCGTTCCCGGCGCCAAGGGCGCCGGGTCTCGTCGATGTGGGCGTTGACGACGGTGCGGCGCGCGTAGGCGTCCACCGAGTCCGCCCGGGAGACCCGCGGCCAGGCGACGTACAGACGGGTCAGCGCCTGCTGCACGATGTCCTCGGCCCGGTGCGGGTCGCCGCACAGGAGGTAGGCCGCGCGGTAGAGGTGCGCCCGGCGTTCGGCGACGTACTCGCCGAAGGCCCGGTCGCGCTGCTGCCGCCCGGTCATCCAGAACCTCCCGTTGCCCTCTTCTACCCCCTCGACGGAGCTCATCGACACGAGGTTGGGTGGCGGGCCGGGACTTCTGCGTTTCCTGGCTCCGTGGGCTACGCTGGAGGGGAGATTGTCAGACAATCCTGATCCCAGGGAGGGGTGACCGATGACCGCAGCGCTGGAGCCGGTGGAGGGCACGAACGAGCCCACCGTGACGTCCGAGGAGTTCGTGCGAGCCGAGGCCCGCACCGCGCACAACTACCACCCGCTCCCGGTGGTGCTGTCCCATGCCGAGGGCGCGTGGATGACCGACGTCGACGGTCGCCGCTTCCTCGACCTGCTGGCCGGCTACTCCGCGCTGAACTTCGGCCACTCGCACCCGCTGCTGGTCGCCGCGGCCCACGAGCAGCTCGACCAGCTGACGCTGACCAGCCGGGCGTTCGTGCACGACAAGTTCGCCGACTTCTGCGCCGCGCTCGGCGACCTGTGCGGCAAGGAGCTCGTGCTGCCGATGAACACCGGCGCCGAGGCCGTCGAGACCGCGATCAAGGTCGCCCGGAAGTGGGGCTACGAGGTCAAGGGGATCCCGGACCAGCAGGCCGAGATCGTCGTCGCGTCGGGCAACTTCCACGGTCGCACCACGACCATCGTCGGCTTCTCCGACGACCCCGACGCCCGCGACGGCTTCGGCCCGTTCACGCCCGGCTTCGTGACCGTCCCGTACGGCGACCTGGCCGCGCTCGAGGCCGCGATCACCGACAACACGGTGGCCGTGCTCATCGAGCCGATCCAGGGCGAGGGCGGCGTGATCATCCCGCCGGACGGCTACCTGCGCGGCGTCCGCGAGGCCTGCACCCGGCACAACGTGCTCTTCGCCGCCGACGAGATCCAGGCCGGCCTCGGCCGCACCGGCCGCACCTTCGCCTGCGACCACGAGGAGGTCGTCCCGGACATCTACATCCTCGGCAAGGCGCTGGGCGGCGGCATCGTCCCGGTGTCGGCCGTGGTCGCCGACCGCGACGTGCTCGGCGTCCTCAAGCCCGGCCAGCACGGCTCGACCTTCGGCGGCAACCCGCTCGCCTGCGCGGTCGGCACCAAGGTCGTGGAGATGCTGCGCACCGGCGAGTTCCAGCAGCGCGCCGCCGACCTCAGCCTGCTGCTGCGCGAGCGGCTCGAGGGGATGGTCGGCCACGGCGTCGTCGGCGTCCGGGTCCGCGGCCTGTGGGCCGGCGTCGACGTCGACCCCGCGATCGGCACCGGCCGCGAGGTCTGCGAGGCACTGATGGCGCGCGGCGTCCTCGCCAAGGACACCCACGGCTCCACCATCCGCCTCGCCCCGCCGCTGGTGATCTCCCCCGAGGACCTCACCTGGGGGCTCGACCAGCTCCAGGCCGTCGTCTCCCGCTGACGGCGCCGGGAGGTTTCCCCGGCCGACCGGGGAAACCTGCACTTGTCGGGTGTCGTGACGCCGGACAAGTGCAGGTTCTGCCCGTCACGTGGTGCTGGAGGTACGGCGTGCGCTCGCGGTGACGGTCTCCACGAGCGCGGGGAGCGAGCCGGCGAGGATCTCGTCGAGCTGCTCGCGGCTGACGCCGGCGGGGTCCTTGACCCACTGCAGCACCAGCGCCTCGGACATCGAGGCCCACCCTCGGACGACGAGCCGGGTGGCCGGGGTGTCCTCGAGGATCTCGTGCAGCGCGTCCTCGACGAACACCCGGTCGGTGAGCACCGTCATCGCGTCGTCGTAGATCTGGCGCAGGGTCTCGTTGCCGCTCGCGGCCCCCTTGACCAGGGACAGGTAGCCCTCGTAGTTCGCGACGACGTAGTCGACGTACGCCGACATCGAGGCGAGCAGCCGGTCCAGCGGCTCCCCCTCGGGCGGGGGCGCGGTCTGCTCGATCAGGTCGTCGGCGGCGCGGCGGACCACGGCCTCGTGGAAGTCGTGCTTGTTGCCGAAGTAGTGGTACAGCAGCCCGCGGGAGATGCCGGCCTCCTCGGCGAGCAGGTCGATCGAGAGCTCGTCGAGCGACCTGGTCGCGAGCAGCCGGACCCCGAGGTCGAGCAGCTGGGAGCGCCGCTCCTCGGGGGAGAGCCGGTTCCTGACCCGTGTGTGGACCGTCACGGGCCCCCACTCTATTGACAGTTGTTCAATAGCGGCAATAGCGTCGACGACATGGCCAGGAAAGCCAAGACAGCCCCCGACCGCGCGGTCGACCACCTGATCATCGGCGCCGGTTTCGCCGGCCTGTGCGCGGCGATCAAGCTGCAGGAGGCCGGCGAGCGCGACTTCGTCGTGATCGAGCGCGGCAGCGACGTCGGCGGTACCTGGCGCGACAACACCTACCCCGGCGCGGCGTGCGACGTACCGAGCCAGCTCTACTCGTACTCGTTCGCGCCCAACCCCGACTGGTCGATGTCGTTCTCGCCGCAGCCGGAGATCCAGGCCTACATCCGGCGGGTGGCCGAGGAGTCCGGCACCCTCGACCGCTTCGTCTTCGAGACCTCCGCGCTCGACGCGACCTGGGACGACACCCGGCAGCGCTGGGTCGTCGAGACCACCCGCGGGACGTACGTCGCCCGCACGCTCATCAGCGGGGCCGGCGGCCTCTCCGAGCCGAAGCTCCCCGACATCGAGGGCATCGACACCTTCCAGGGCGAGCTCTTCCACTCCGCGCGCTGGAACCACGACGTCGACCTCACCGGCAAGCGGGTCGCGGTGATCGGCACCGGCGCCTCGGCGATCCAGATCGTGCCCGAGGTGCAGAAGGTCGCCGGGCACCTGGACGTCTACCAGCGCACCGCGCCGTACGTCATCCCGCGCAACGACCGCCGGTACTCGCGGCTCGAGAAGGCCGCGCTGCGCTACGTGCCCGGGCTGCAGCGGCTCTACCGCCTCGCGATCTACTGGGGCCGGGAGTGCTACGTTCCCGCCTTCACCCTCGAGCCCAAGCTCGCCTGGCCGGCCAAGCAGCTGGCGCTGAAGAACATCGCCAAGGGGATCAAGGACCCCGAGCTGCGCCGGAAGGTGACGCCGACGTACGAGATCGGCTGCAAGCGGATCCTCATCTCGAACGACTACTACCCCGCGCTGGACTCCGAGAACGTCGACCTGGTCACCGACCCGATCGCCAAGGTGACCGGCGACGCGATCGTCACCGAGGACGGCGTCGAGCGGCCGATCGACGTGCTCATCGTGGCCACCGGCTTCTACACGACCGAGCTGCCGATCGCCGAGCACGTGCGCGGCCGCACCGACCAGACCCTCGCGGAGACCTGGCGCGACACCGGCATGCAGGCCTACAAGGGCACCACCGTCGCCGGCTTCCCCAACCTGTTCCTCGTCGTCGGCCCGAACACCGGCCTCGGCCACTCGAGCATGGTGTTCATCATCGAGTCCCAGGTCGCCTACGTCGTCGACGCGGTGCGCACCATGCGCGCCCACGAGTACGGCGCCGTCGAGGTCACCCCGGAGGCGGTCGCCGCCTACAACGCCGACATCCAGCGCCGGCTCGAGCGGACCGTCTGGAACACCGGCGGCTGCGCCAGCTGGTACCTCGACGCGCACGGCAGGAACACCACCCTGTGGCCGCGGACGACGTTCGCGTTCCGGCGCGAGCTGGCCCGCTTCGACGTCGACGCCTACCGCGTCGTGGCACCGATCGAGAAGTCCCCCACCAGCACGACCGGGCAGGAGGTTCCCGCGTGAAGACGCTCGAGGACAAGGTGGTCGTGGTCACCGGGGCCGGCTCCGGCATCGGCCGCGCGCTCGCCCTCAACCTGGCCCGCCGCGGCTCGCTGCTCGCGCTCTCCGACGTCGACGACGCCGGGCTCGCCGAGACCGTCGACCTGGTCAAGCACGCGGGTGCCCGCGAGGTCCGCAGCGACCACCTCGACGTCGCCGACCGCGAGGCGTTCGCCACGTACGCCGCCCGCGTGGTCGAGCACTTCGGCCGGGTCAACGTGGTCATCAACAACGCCGGCGTGGCGCTGGCGGGCGACTTCGCCGACCTCGAGTACCCGGACATGGACTGGATCGTCGGGGTGAACTTCTGGGGCGTCGTCCACGGCACGAAGGAGTTCCTGCCGCACGTGATCGCCTCCGGCGAGGGGCACATCGTCAACATCTCCTCGCTCTTCGGGCTGATCTCGATGCCCGGCCAGACGATGTACAACGCGACGAAGTACGCCGTCCGCGGCCTCACCGAGGCGCTGCGCGAGGAGATGCTGATCGCCGGCCACAACGTCGGCGTCACCGCCGTCCACCCCGGCGGCATCAAGACCGCGATCGCCCGCAACGCCCGGGTCTCCAAGCGCGAGGACAAGGAGGCGACCGCCCGGCTCTTCGACAAGCGGCTGGCGCGGATGACGCCGGAGAGGGCGGCCGAGATCATCGTGCAGGGCATCCTGCGCAACCGGGCCCGGGTGCTCGTCGGCATCGACGCGCACGCGATCCACCACTTCGCGAAGCTCGTCGGCTGCCGCTACCAGGACATCTTCGCGGCGGCCTCGAAGCGGGTCATGCCGCACAAGGTGGTCTGAGCGGCCGTGGTCTGATAGCCGGGTGACTCCTGGCGACCCGGTGCGCGTGGTGATGACCAAGTTCGGTGACGGGCCGCACTGGGAGTTCGACACGACGTACCTCGGCCGCGACGAGCACGGCGACTGGCTCGGCATCCCGGCCGGCACCGAGATGCACCGGCCCGGGAGGGACTACGTCGCCCCGACCGCCCAGGTGGGGCTGGTGCCGGGGCCGGGCCCGGACCTCGAACGGGCGTTCCTGGCGACGTTCCACGACGTCGGCGGCCCGGTGCGGGTGTACGTCGACATGACCACGCCGCCGGTGTGGGACGGCGCCGTGGTCCGCGCGGTCGACCTCGACCTCGACGTGATCGAGGCGCCGGACGGGCGGGTGTGGGTGGACGACGAGGACGAGTTCGCCCAGCACCGGGTCGAGCTCGGGTACCCCGACGACGTGGTCGAGCTGGCCACGAGGTCGCGGGACCGGGTCCACCGGCTGCTCAGCGCCGGAACCGCACCCTTCGACGGGGCCGATCGCCGCTGGCACGCGGAGCTCGCCCGGAGCGGCCGAGCATCCTGACCGGGCCCACGAGCCGGGGCCCGGCCAGCCGCGACTCGACCCGCCGGGCCTCGCGCTTGAGCGGCTGGGCGACGTACTCCCCCAGGATCACGCCGGCCGCGAGCGCCAGCGCGACCGACGCCGCGGTCATCAGGCTGACCAGCCCCTCGGGGGTGTTCACCCGGTTGCCGTCGGCGAGCAGCGACAGCCCGCGGAAGATCGAGAGACCGGGGAGCATCGGCACCACAGCGGAGACGACGAGGATCAGCGGCGGGACCCGCAGCCGGCCGGCGACCGTGTAGCCGACCAGACCGACGAACAGCGCCGCCAGCGCCACCGACCAGGTCCGGCCGATCCCGTTGGGCGCCTCGACCGAGCGCGAGATCACCACGGCGACGGCGGCGACCAGCGCCACCGGGACCAGCATCCGCTTCGGGGAGTACGACGCGAACGCGAACGCCGCGGCCGCCACCGCGGCGCCGAACGCGGCCGTCCCGAGCTCCTGGAAGCCGACCCGGCCGGGGTCGATCGGGGGGATCTCGATCTGCAGCGCCGCGGCCAGCCCGAGGCCGCCGCTCACCCCCGCGATGATCCCCGCGGTGGCGAGGATCGCCTCGGTGAGCCGCGCGCCCGCGGTGATGTAGAACCCGCTCAGCGCGTCCTGGAGGGCGCCCATGAAGCCGATGCCGGCCAGCAGCATGACGATGTTGGCGGTGACGACCAGCTGCACGTTGACGTCCAGCGGGGTGGTCGAGGCCCCGACCGCGATCAGCGTCGCCAGCAGGCCGCCGGCCACCTGCTGGTAGAACGCCGGGATCCGGCGCCGGGCGATCACCAGCTGCAGCCGGTCGATCGCCATCGCCGCGATCGCCGCGAGCAGCACCACCAGCGAGTCGCCGCCGAGCATCACGCCGACCCCGGCGCTCATCACTCCCCAGCCGAGGGTCACCGCCCACCGCGGCCGGTCGTGGCCGGTCGAGGTGATCCGGAGCAGCTCGGCCCGCGCCCCGGTGAGGTCGACCTCCTCGCGCAGCACCGCCCGCACCAGGTGGTCCACCCGGGTGAGGTCCTGGTAGTCGATGACCCGCTGCCGGACGTGCCGGGTGGCCATCAGCGGCCACTCCTCGGGGTTGTCCTGGTAGGTCATCGTCAGCGCGGTGAACGTCACGTCGACGTCGGCGTGGGTGGCCCCGAGGGCCCGGGCGAGCGACAGCATCGTCGCCGCGACGTCGGCCGCGCCGGCGCCCGACGCCATCAGCAGCTCGCCCACCCGCAGGCAGAAGTCGAGGGTGAGCGTGAGCTCGCGGCTGTCGGACACAGGCTCGATGCTCGCAAACCCTTGCCGAGGGAGCCCACACTGGACCATGCGCATCGGGTTCTCCCCCTCGGCCGAGCCGACGCTCGGCGTCGAGTGGGAGTTCGCGCTCGTCGACCGACGTACCCGCGACCTGCGCAACGACGCGGCGCACCTCTTCGCGCGGGCCAAGGCCCGGCTGCCCGACCCGGACCGGCTGCACAAGGAGCTGCTGCGCAACACCGTCGAGGTGGTCACCGGGGTGTGCCGGACGGTCGAGGAGGTGTTGGACGACCTGCGCGCGACCCTGTCGGTGGTGGTGCCGGCCGGGGACGACCTCGGGGTGGACCTGTACGGCGGCGGCACGCACCCGTTCGCGTCGTGGAGCGCCCAGCAGCTCACCGAGGGCCACCGCTACGAGGAGCTGATCAACCGCACGCAGTGGTGGGGCCGGCAGATGCTGATCTGGGGGCTGCACGTGCACGTGGGCATGCCCGAGCGGTCCCGGGTGATGCCGGTGCTGAGCGCGCTGCTGCGGTACTACCCGCACCTGCAGGCGCTCTCCGCCTCGTCGCCGATATGGTCCGGGGTCGACACCGGGTACGCGTCGAACCGGGCGCTGATGTTCCAGCAGCTGCCGACCGCGGGGCTGCCGTTCCAGTTCACGACCTGGGAGGAGTTCGAGCACTTCGCCGAGGACCAGCTCACCACCGGCGTCATCGAGGTGCTGTCGGAGCTGCGCTGGGACCTGCGCCCGTCCCCGCACCTCGGCACCCTGGAGAACCGGGTGTGCGACGGCGTCTCGACGTTCGAGGACCTCGCGGCGCTGGTGGCGCTCTGCCAGTGCCTGGTCGTGGACCTCGACGAGCGGCTCGCGCGCGGCGAGGAGCTGCCGATGATGCCGCCCTGGCACGTGCAGGAGAACAAGTGGCGCGCGGCCCGCTACGGCCTGGACGCGATCGTGATCCTCGACGAGAAGTCCACCGAGCGGCTGGTCACCGACGACCTCGCCGAGGAGGTCGACCGGCTCGCCCCGGTCGCCGATCGGCTCGGCTGCGCCAAGGAGCTCGCCTCGGTGCTCCAGATCCCCGCCCGCGGGGCGTCGTACCAACGGCAGCGGCGGGTCGCCGAGCGGACGGGTGGCGACCTGGTCGCGGTCGTGGACTCCGTGGTGCGGGAGCTGCGGGACGGGCTGTGAGGGGCGCCTAGTAGCCGCCCTCCGGCGGGACCATCTCCAGCCGTACGCCGAGCAGCCGTACCGGTCTGCGCTTCTCGATCCGGTCGAGCAGCGCGACGGCCTCGTCGGCGAGCACGTCGGGGTCGTTGGTGGGCTGGTCGATCTTGTGGACCCGGGTGAGCGTGTCGAACGGGCGGAACCGGATCTTGAGGCCGACCCGGAACGCCGGCCGGCCCTCGCGGTCGATGTCCTCGACCACGCGCCGGGTGATCCGCCGGATCGCGGCCTCGACCTCGGCCCAGTCCGTGAGGTCCTCCTGGAAGGTCTCCTCGCGGCCGTGGGCCCGAGGCACCCACGGGGTCGCGTCGACGGGGCTGGTGTCGACGCCGCGGCCGAGCCGGTGGAACCACGGCCCCATCGTCGGGCCGAGCTCGGCGGCGAGCAGCCGGGCGTCGGAGGTGGCGAGCTGCTCGACGGTGTGGATGCCGAGCGCCTCGAGCCGCCTGGCGGTCTTGGCGCCGATCCCCCACAGCGCCCGGGTGGGCCGGTGACCCATCTCGTCGTACCAGGTCTCGTCGGTGATCACGTAGATCCCCGGGTCCGGCTTGCCGAAGTCCGTGGCGATCTTGGCCTGGAGCTTGTTGTTGCCGATGCCCACCGAGCAGTGCAGCCGGGTCGCCTCGAGCACCGCGGTCCGGATCCGCTGGGCGAACTCGCGCGGGTCCTCGCGCTCCGCGGCCGGCGCTGCGTGGGAGGAACCTCCCCCCACCCCCTCCACCTGCGGCCCCGGGGCCACGAAGGCCTCGTCCCAGCCGAGGACCTCCACGACCACCGGGGCGCCGCCCCACTCGAGCGAGCGGAGCGTGTCCATCACCACCGCCGAGGCGGCGTTGTAGGCCGGTGCGTCGACCGGCAGGAAGATCGCGTCCGGGCAGCGGCGGGCGGCGATCCGGAGCGCCATGCCGGAGCGGACGCCGTACTCGCGGGCCTCGTACGACGCCGTGGAGACGACCCCGCGCTCGGTGGGGTCGCCGCGGCCGCCGACGATGACCGGCTTGCCGGCGAGCTCGGGTCGGCGCAGCACCTCGACCGCGGCGATGAACTGGTCGAGGTCGACGTGCAGCACCCACCGCGGGCCGGGGCGCCGGGCCTCTCTGGTCGTCTCGGTCATCGTGGCGGCGGGGGCAGGGCGTCGGTCGACTCCATCTGGTCCATCCCGGTGAGCAGCAGCAGGTCCACCACCACCGACCGGAGCTGGGCCAGGATCGCCTCGGCGGCCAGCACCTCCGAGCGCTCGACGCGCCCGGTGGCCTCGGCCACCTCGAGCAGGGCCGGGCGGGCGGCGACCGCCATCCGGTCCGCGGACAGCTCCTCGGCGACCCGCTCGGCCGCCTCGGCCAGCCGGGTGGCGATCCGGGCGTAGGACTCCGGGACCGGGCGCCGGTGGTACGCCGTCACCGCGACCTGGCGCACCATCACCCGGGTGCTGCGCAGCGCCCGGTCGAGCGGGTCCACCAGGTCGGCCATCCGGCGCACGCTGCTGCGGTGCCGCACCCGGAACGGCGAGGACGACACCACCGCCATCCCCTCGTCCGCGGCGACCTGCAGCTCGCGGATCAGGTAGTCCGTCGACCGCGCGTCGGCGAGCAGGTCGAGGCCGCGCTCCACCTCGCCGTCGACCATCACCTCGGCGCCGGCGCGCAGCAGCTCGGCGATCTTGCGGACCACCCGGGCCGCGTGCTCCCGGGGTCGGCGCAGCGGCGCCGCCGGCACCACCGTCGCCGCCACCAGGGCGACCGCACCGCCGACCAGGGCGTCGGTCCACCGCGTGAACGCCTGGTCCGGGTCGGGCACCAGGGCGCTGATCACGATCGACTGCACCGCCGCCTGCATCACGAACAGCTGCCCGCCGTCGAGCAGGAACGCGACGCTCATCGCCAGCGCGACCACGAGGGTGAGCTGCCACCACCCGGACCCGATCTGGATCACCAACAGGTCGGCGATGAGCACCCCGATCGCGACCCCCACCGTCACCTCGGCGACCCGCCGCAGCCGCTGGCCGTACGACGTACCGAGGCTGACCACGGCGACGATCGGGGCGAAGAACGGGGTCGGGTGGTCGAGGAGGTCCGCGGCCACCAGCCAGGCGACGCCGGCGGCGACCGCGCACTGGACGACGTGCCACCGCTTGTCGGCGAGCCTTGCGAGGCGGGCCCCGGCCGACACGCGCCCGCGGTCGCGCAACCGGTCGAGCGGACTCGCCTCCATGGACGAGATGGTGCCAGGTCATGGCGACTCCGAGGGCGGACCGAGGCCCGGCTCAGCCCTTGAGCAGCGACCGCTGGTAGTTGATCGAGCGGCGCAGCTCGGCCAGCATCCGGAACCCGTCGCGCACCTCGGTCCGGCACTTCACCCGGGCGACCCGGGTTCTGTACTCCCGGCACTCCGCCTTCGCCTCGCTGTCGGTCGGCGGGAAGTCCGCCGAGCCGTCGAAGTGGAAGACCTCGAAGCCGTTCTTCTTGTCGCCGGTCACCCGGACGATGGTCTTGGGGTGCGGGACGTAGGCCTGCTCCTCGGCAGCGCTGCCGGAGCCGCCGCCGGTCGCCGCGGCGGCCAGCCCGCCCGAGCCGAGGACGAGGCCGGCGAGGGCCAGCGCGAGCAGGGTGACGACGTGCTTGTTCATGGGTGTCCTTCCGCGAGGGTCGTGCGCCGGCGGGTGCCGGCGTGCGCAGGACCGTAGGAAGGGACGGCGACCCCGAGGCGGCCGCGACGGCGGGCCTGTGGACAGCCCGCGAGAAGGGGCCGGTTGTGGACGGAAAGTGTTACCGGGCGCGGGTCACCGTGATCGTGGTGTTCGTGCAGGAGCCCGCCAGCGAGGTCGTCGCGGACCTCTCGGCGCTGTCCACGGACAGCCGCCACCGGATCTTCACCGCGACGAACTCGCGCAGGTACCGGCACCGGTCGTACGTCGGCAGCCACTCCGCGATGTCCTTGTCGCCCTTCGCCTGGTTGACGTTGTCGGTGACGCCGACCAGCGTGCGGTAGTCGCCGAGGTCGTTGGCGTAGTCCCGGCGTACGGCGTCCGTCCAGCCCCGGGCGCCCGAGTCCCAGGCCTCGGCCAGGGGCACCATGTGGTCGATGTCGACGTCGGCGGGGTCGGTCCACGACACCCGGTCGTAGTAGGAGAACCAGCGCCCGCCCGACAGCGAGCAGCCGCTCCCGACGGTGACCGGGTCGTCGGCCTCCGCGATCAGCACCTCGTTGCGGGTGTGGCACCCGTCGCCGTCCGCGTCGACCCAGTGCTGGAACCGGTCGCGGGAGAAGCCGGTGCGCACCTCGGCGGCGACCGGCAGGTCGGCGATCGCCGTCCGGAGCGGCGCGGAGTACGTGTCCGCGTGCGCAGCCGTGGGTACTGCCACCACCCCGAACCCGACCGGACCCACGAGACACAGGGACAGCAGCAACCGACGAACCATGGCGGACTCCCGAGAAGAGGCGGACGGCTGTCCGCCAGCCTGCGCCCCGGCCCCGTCGAGCACAACCACCGCGACCCCGGCGCGCCGGGCGGACGACGTACTTGTCGCCGCCCGTGGACGCGCGACAGGATCGGGGCCTCCCCCCAGCAAGGAGGCCGGCACGTGGTGACTCCGATCGACCCGACCGCGGTCGGGTTCCTGATGGCGGAGAACCGCCAGATGCCGATGCACGTGGGCGGTCTCCAGCTGTTCAAGAAGCCGGAGGGCGCGGGGCGCAGCTACGTGCGCGAGATGTACGAGCAGATGCTCGACGTCGACGAGATCGCCCCGCTCTTCCTCAAGCGCCCGCACCGCTCGGTGCGGACCGGGGGGCAGTTCGTGTGGGTGCCCGACGAGCAGTTCGACATCGAGCACCACGTCCGGCACAGCGCGCTGCCCAAGCCGGGCCGGGTGCGCGAGCTGCTCGAGCTCTGCGGCCGGCTGCACAGCACCCGGCTGGGCCGGGAGCGGCCGCTGTGGGAGTCGCACGTCATCGAGGGGCTGCGCGACGGCCGGGTCGCGCTCTACACCAAGACCCACCACGCGCTCGTGGACGGTGTCTCGGCGATGCGGCTGCTGGCCAGCGTGCTCAGCACGGACCCCGACCAGCGCGGCATGCCCGCGTTCTGGGCCGCGCACAAGCCGGCCAGGGCCGAGCACGCCGTCACCGAGGCCGAGCGCAGCCTGGCCGAGGTGCCGCTGTCGGCGATGCGCACCGCGCTCGGCATCACCGCCGAGGCCGCCGGGCTGCCCGGCGCCCTGGTCAAGACGCTCACCAAGGCGGTGCGGAACGAGACGTCGGCGCTGTCGCTGAACGCGCCGCGCACGATGTTCAACCAGCGGATCACCGGCTCCCGGCGATTCGCCGCGGACGACTGGCCGATCGAGCGGCTCCGGGCCGTCGGGAAGGCCACCGGCACCACCATCAACGACGTGGTGATGGCGATGTGCTCCGGAGCGGTACGTCGCTACCTGCTCGAGGAGGACGCGCTCCCCGACGAGCCGCTGGTCGCGATGGTCCCGGTCGGCCTCAAGGCCAAGGAGTCGCAGATCGCCTCCGCCGAGGGCGGCAACGCCGTC
>Ga0164243_10004610_pt1 | contig 21494 bp, 17 predicted proteins | sample OricompcompostOP_FD_108781 | JGI IMG/M metagenome (GOLD analysis project Ga0164243, IMG submission 108781) | Organic Plus compost microbial communities from Emeryville, California, USA - Original compost - Organic plus compost (OP) | ecosystem: Engineered > Solid waste > Mixed feedstock >...
CTTCCCCCGTTTTTCTCCGCAGGATTTTTGTACTTTTACACCCTTCAGATCTACAGTAAAAATTTTCATAAACAGCATATTTCGTGATGAAGGCAAACTATTTAGACGAGCTGAACGAACGGCAGCGCGAAGCAGTGATACACATCAACGGCCCCCTGATGATTGTAGCCGGCGCCGGCTCTGGTAAAACCAAGGTGTTGACCACCCGCATCGCGCACCTCATGCGCAACGGCGTTGATGCATTCAATATCCTGTCCCTTACCTTTACAAATAAGGCCGCACGCGAAATGAAAGAACGTGTGGAAAAAATCCTGGGCGGGAGCGAAGCCAGGAACCTCTATATCGGTACCTTCCACTCCGTGTTTGCCCGCCTGCTCCGCGCGGAAGCACACCGCCTCGGCTATCCCAACGATTTTACCATTTACGATACAGATGACGCCAAGAGCGTTCTCAAAACCATCATCAATGAACTCAACCTTGATGATAAACACTATAAACCCACCTTCGTGTACAACCGCATCTCCGCTGCCAAAAACAGCCTGATGGGGCCGGAAGAATACCAGCACGACTACTACGTACAACAGGAGGATATGCGTGCCAACAGACCCCTGATTGGCAAGATATACGACATGTACGCCAAACGCTGTTTCAAAAACGGCGCAATGGATTTTGACGACCTGCTCTTCAAAATGTACGTCCTGCTGAAGTCCTTCCCGGAAGTACTGCATAAATACCAGCACAAGTTCAAGTACATCATGATCGATGAGTACCAGGATACCAACCCTGCCCAGTACGAAATCATCAAGCTGCTCGGCGCCGTGCATGAAAACATCTGCGTGGTGGGCGACGATGCGCAGAGCATCTACTCCTTCCGCGGAGCCACCATCCAAAATATCCTCCAGTTCGAAAAAGACTATGACGACGCCCGCGTCGTGAAACTGGAACAAAACTACCGCAGTACCAAGTCCATCCTCAACGTGGCCAACGAAGTGATTGCCCACAACAAAGGCCAGATTGAGAAAAACCTCTGGACGGATAACCAGGACGGGGATACGATCAAACTGGTACGCACCATGACGGACAACGAAGAAGGTAAATTCGTGGCGGATACCATCGCAGAGCAGAAACTGCGCAACCACTACGATAACCGCGATTTCGTAATCCTCTACCGTACCAACGCCCAAAGCCGCTCCTTCGAGGAGAGCCTGCGGCGCAAGGGTATTCCTTACCGCATCTACGGCGGCGTATCCTTCTACCAGCGTAAGGAAATCAAGGATTTTGTGGCCTACCTCCGCGTAACCATGAATACCCGCGATGAGGAAAGCCTCAAACGTATTATCAACTACCCCGTAAGAGGCATCGGTAAAACCACGATCGAAAAAGCCATCGTTTACAGTAACGACCACAATATTACCATGTGGGAAGTGCTGGAACGCGCCAGGGAATTCGGCTTCAAAGGCGGTACCCTGGAAGCGATCGATGGATTCGTGACCATGATCCGCAGCTTCCAGGCCATGCTGGGCAAACACAACGCCTACGACATCGCCGTAAACGTGGGTAAATCCACCAACATCGTAAAGGAACTCTTCAACGATAAAACTACGGAGGGGCTTGCCCGTTATGAAAACGTGCAGGAACTCCTGAACTCCATCAAGGAATTCACCGAAACGCCGGATGAAGAAGGGGAACTGCTGGATAAAAGCCTGGGCTCTTACCTGCAGCAGATCACCCTGCTCACCGATGCGGACAACGAAGGCAAGGAAGACAGCGACGTGGTGAAGCTGATGACCATCCACGCGGCCAAAGGGCTGGAATTCCCCGTCGTGTTTACCGTAGGGCTGGAAGAAACCCTCTTCCCCAGCGGCATGTCCATCAACACCCGCGAGGAGCTGGAAGAGGAAAGACGCCTTTTCTACGTGGCCATCACCCGGGCAAAATCCCGCCTCTGGCTGACTTATGCCAACAGCCGTTACCGCTTCGGTAACCTGGTGCAAAATGAGCCAAGCCGCTTCCTGGAAGAAATGCCTGAAAAATATATCGATCGCAGCTACGCCGGCGGCGGCGCTATCCGCAATGCCTTTGGCAGCACCAATGGCGGCGGCTGGGGCGCTGGTGGCGGTACCAATATGTTTGACCGGATGCAGAAAAAGACCACACCGTCTGCCCCTGCTGCCTCCCAGAACCAGGGTCCGCGCCCTGCGCCAAAACCCGCAGCAGGCCCCGTTTCCACGCATGTGCCTACCCCTGGCTTTGCCCCGGATGATCCGGCAGAAATGGAACCGGGCATGCAGGTGGAACACCAGAAGTTCGGGTTCGGCACCATCACCGGTATGGAAGGCGCGCCCAACAACCGCATTGCCACGGTCGTTTTCCCTAAGGGCGGCGGCGAAAAGAAGATCATGCTTAATTATGCCAAACTGCGTATTGTACGCTAATATCCCGGGATGTCGCAAGCATTGGAAAAATTAAGGCAGTACTGCGCCTACCAGGAAAGATGCCATTCGGAAGTAAAATACCGGGCGCTGGAACTGGGCATGCGTGGCGAAGAAGTGGAGGAAGCCATTGCCGCCCTCATCGCGGATAACTTCCTCAACGAGGAGCGCTTTGCCAAAGCCTACGCCGGCGGTAAATTCCGGATGAAGCAGTGGGGCCGCAAGAAAATACAGGCCGCCCTTAAGATGAAACAGGTATCTGCCTATTGCATCAAAAAGGGAATGACGGAAATTGACGAAGAGGATTACTGGCAGGTATTGCTGCAGCAGGCCGGGAAAAAATACCGGTCGCTAAAAGGCGAAGTTCCCCTGAAACGGAAATATAAAACCACGCAGTACCTTTTGCAGCGGGGCTTTGAACAGGAGCTGATCAGCGAAGCGCTTGAACAAATCGCAAATAATCCCGATTTTGAGTAGGATAATTTAAAAAGTTTCTAATCAGGCAGCAAGTAAATTTGCTATATAATTTTCAAAGATGTCAGATTTAAAAGTAACACTTATTCAGGCCGATCTGTATTGGGAAGATATTGATGCCAACCTGCGTATGTTCGACGAAAAGATCAACAGCATAGGAGAACGGACCGAAGTAGTTTTTTTACCGGAAATGTTTAGCACCGGATTCAGCATGGCGCCGGAGCGCCTCGCTCAAACCATGGATGGAAGCGCGTTTCAGTGGATGAAGAAGAAGGCTGCTGAAAAGAACATCATCATTACCGGAAGTCTGATCATCGAAGAAAACGGCAAGTACCTCAACCGCCTGATCTGGATGCTGCCTAACGGCACCTACGGCACTTACGACAAACGCCACCTCTTTGGCTATGCCGGCGAGCATGAGCATTACGTAGGAGGCGATAAGCGCCTGATTGCCTCCGTAAAGGGTTGGAAAATAAACCTGAACATCTGTTATGATATGCGCTTCCCGGTATGGGCCCGCAACCGCATCGTGGAAGAAACCGGCGCGCCGGCCTATGATGTGCTGGTGTATGTAGCCAACTGGCCGGAAAGGCGCAACGTAGCCTGGAAAACGCTGCTCCGCGCACGCGCCATCGAAAACCAGTGCTATGCCATCGGGGTAAACCGTGTGGGTAACGACGGTAATAACATCTACCACAGCGGCGATACCAGCCTGATTGACCCTATGGGCGAGATCATCTACGAAAAAGCCCATGAGCAGGACGTATTTACGTACACCCTTTCCCGTGAGCGCCTCGACGAGGTAAGAAAAAATATACCTTTCCTCAAAGATGCGGACGCATTTACCATCTTAGACTAATTAACTGCATGATACTGAACGGAATCCATCACATCGCTATCATTTGTGCGGACTATGCGCGTAGTAAGGCATTTTATACCGATGTGCTTGGATTGCGCGTCATCCGGGAGGTGTACCGGGAGGAGCGGGATTCCTATAAACTGGACCTGGCCATCGGCGATCATTACGTGATTGAGCTGTTCTCCTTTCCGGACCCGCCGCCACGGGTGAGTCGCCCCGAGGCGCAGGGCCTGCGCCACCTCGCTTTTGCCGTATCCGATATTGAAACCGCGGTCAAGGACCTCGCAGCCAAAGGCGTGACAACGGAGCCTGTCCGCATTGATCCCCACACAAATCAACGTTTTACTTTTTTTGCTGATCCCGATGGGCTACCTTTAGAGTTATACGAAGTATAACCTCCTAAATCAGCAGATATGCCCACTTCCTACGTTAATGCTACCATATTTACCGGAGAAGAAGTATTGAAAAACCACGCTGTATCCACCGATAACGGCCTGATTACCAGTATAACACCCACCGAAGAAATACCGGAAGGCCACGAAATAGTGGACCTGCAGGGCGCCTACCTGACGCCGGCGCTGATCGACCTGCAGATTTACGGTGGTAATGGCGAAGTTTTTTCCATGTACCCCAGCGTGCAATCCCTCACCGGTACTTACGAATACAGTAAAGCCGGCGGGGCCGCGTATATCATGCCAACGGTGGCCACCATCTCTCCCGGTATTATGCTGCAAGCCATGCAGGCGGTAAGAGCCTATTGGCAGGAAGGCCGCAAAGGTGTACTGGGCCTGCATTTGGAAGGGCCGTTCATCAATCCCGCGAAGAAAGGCGCTCACCTGCCTCAATATATCAAACAACCCACCCAGGAAGATATTGACTGGATACTGGAAAACGGCAGCGATGTGGTGAAGATCATCACGCTGGCGCCGGAGTGCTGCGACCCCGCCCTGGTCAGGCAATTGCAGGATGCCGGCATTATCGTGTATGCAGGGCATAGCAATGCTACTTACGCCCAGGCCTATACGTCGTTTGAAAATGGCATCCGGCACGCTACGCATTTATTCAATGCAATGTCGCCCCTGGAAAGTCGCGCACCCGGCCTGGTAGGCGCCATTTACGACCACCCGGGCGTATATGCCAGCATTGTAGCGGACGGGATCCATGTGGATTTTGCAGCGGTGCGTATCAGTAAAAAGATCATGGGCCGTCGCTTATACCTCATTACGGATGCGGTGGAGGAAAATAAGGAAGGCGATTATATTTATCTCAGGGAAAAAGACCGGTTTGTAAGCGCCACCGGCGTATTATCCGGCTCCCGGCTTACCATGCTGCAGGCGGTGCGCAACCTGGCCAACAACGGTATCTGCAGCCTGCGGGAAGCGATCCGGATGGCTTCCCTGTACCCCGCGGAGGCGATCGGTATGGCCGATAAGATAGGCCGCATCGCCCCTGGCTGCGAAGCATCGTTCCTGGTTATTCCGGAGAATGGCCCGACAACGGTTTATTGTTAATTTTTATATTCGCGCTAAATATTACGAAAGAACGAACGCATGGGCATACCTCAATTTCTCCGGAAAAATCAATATAGAAATCTCTTTTTACTGGGTTGGCTAGTGCTTGGGTTGCTGCAGGCCTGCTTTTCAGAGCTTTGGGACGACGAAGCTTACTATTGGGTGTACTCCCGTCACCTGGACTGGGGGTACTTCGATCACCCGCCCATGATTGCCCTCCTGATAAAAATAGGTTACAGCTTATTTCACAATGAGCTGGGAGTACGGTTACTGGTGGTGATGCTCAACACGCTCACGCTCTGGGTAACGGCCAGGCTGCTTACCAAAGAGGATAACCGGCTGTATTACCTCATCATCGGCTCCATGGGAGCCATGCAGGTAGGGGGCATGCTGGCCGTGCCGGACGTGCCGCTGATCTTCTTTGCGGCGCTTTATTTCTGGGCTTACAAAGTGTTTGTGGACGAGCAGAGTTGGAAAAATACCTTACTGCTGGCTATTTCCATGGCGCTGATGTTTTACAGTAAATACCACGGGGTACTGCTGGTATTTTTTACCGTACTGTCCAACCTCAACCTGCTGCGGGTTTTCAAGTATTACGTAGCGGTGGTCATTACTACCTTATTGTTCCTGCCGCATATCATCTGGCAGTATAACCATGGCTTCCCCTCCTTACAATATCATTTGGTAGAAAGGAATGCATCCAGCTACCACATCAGTTTTACGCTGGATTACCTCGCCGGGCAGCTCCTGTTGTTCGGACCGCTGCTGGGCTGGTTGTTGCTTTATTACGCCTTTATCTGCCCGATCCAGCATACGTTTGAAAGGGCGTTGAAATTTTCCGTGATCGGGGTGCTGGTTTTCTTTATGATCAGCACTTTCAAAGGCAGGGTAGAGGCCAACTGGACGGTGATGCTGTTTACCCCGGTAGTGATCCTCGCCCATCAAACGATCAAGCGCAAGGGGTGGAAAGGCCGGGCCTTCCTGTACAGTTTACCGGCTACCTTGTTGCTGGTGCTGGTAGTGCGCGTGTATATGGTATGGGATTTTATGCCGGGTACGGAAATACGCCCGGAGATACACCATAACCGGGAGTGGACTTCAAAGGTGGCTGCCGCAGCGGGCGACAGGCCGGTGGTGTTCCTCAACAGCTACCAGTTGCCTTCCAAGTATATGTTTTACACCAGTCACCTTTCGTATAGCCTCAATTCCCGTTATGCGCGCCGCAGCCAGTATAATTTCTGGGATACGGAGAAGCAGCTATGGGGCAGGGAGGTGCTGGTCTTCGGGCCGAATCTGCCGATTACGGACAGTGTGGTGAGCGTGCGGGGTACCTGGGATTATTATGTAGATTCCACCTACTACTCCTATAACCTGATCCAGTTAAAGCCAGCCGTCACACAGCTGAAAGTGCGCCGGGGCGAGCGTTACAAACTGGTAGTGGCGCCCGAGAACCTGTATCGACAGCCGGTGCCCATTAACTGGAAAAACGAGCCGGTGATCGGGTACGGGTTTACCACGAAAGATTCTTCCTACGCGCCGGTGAAAACACCGTTGACGCTGGCGAAGGCCATCAGCAGGCGCCTGGCAGGCATGGAGGTGATTATGCCCGACAAGCCGGGCAAATACCAGCTGAAATGCAGCGTATTTGCCGATCCGCTGCCACCTACGCACAACAGCCAGGTGATCCAGGTGATAGTAGAATAAACGTATGATAAAATAAAAAAAGCGGGTACCGGCCGGTACCCGCTTTTTTCGTTTATGCAAGCCAGTGATTATTGCTGGAAAGCGTTCCAGCCCTGGGATACGAGTTTGAATTTGTTGCCGCCCTTGGTGATGATATGGGCGCCTTCGCTGATATCCGCCATGTAGCCGACTACGCTGATCTGTTCGTTCAGCACGATTTTATCGTAGTCCTCCTGCTTCATGGTAAAGAGCAGCTCATAATCCTCTCCGCCGCTGAGGGCGCAGGCGGTGGGATCGAGGCCGAATTTGAGGGCCATTTCCCTGCTTTCCTGGGCAATCGGAATTTTTTCCTCATAGAGTACGGCGCCGAGGTTGCTCTGTTTGCAGATATGCAGTATTTCGGAGCTGAGGCCGTCGCTGACGTCCATCATAGCGGTAGGCTTGATGTCGCTTTCTTCGAGGAACTGGATGATATCTTTCCTGGCTTCCGGTTTCAGTTGCCGGCCGATGATGTAGGTCTGGTTTTCCAGGTCCGGCGTGAGTTTCGGGTTTTCCAGGTAGATTTTCTTCTCTCTTTCGAGGAGGGTGAGCCCGAGGTAGGCCGCGCCGAGGTCGCCGGAAACGCAGAGCAGGTCGCCTTTTTGGGCGGTGCTGCGTTTTACGAATTGATCAGGGGCTACTTCTCCTATAGCGGTTACGCTGATAATCAGCCCCTTATGGGAGTTGCTGGTATCTCCGCCGATGAGGTCCACCCCGTATTTTTCGCAGGCGGCATATACGCCTTCGTAGAATTCGTTCAGGGCTTCCAGTGAGAACCGGTTGGAGAAGGCGATGTTCATGGTGATCTGGGTAGGGGTAGCGTTCATCGCGTAGATGTCCGATAGGTTCACTACCACTGATTTATAGCCCAGGTGTTTCATGGGCACGTACATGAGGTCGAAGTGGATGCCTTCCACGAGCATGTCCGTACTGATCACCGTTTGTTTGCCGAAATGGTCGATCACGGCGCCATCGTCGCCAACGCCGAGGACGGTGCTGGCATTCTGGATTTCTATGTTCCGGGTGAGATAGTCGATTAGGCCAAACTCACCGAGGTCGTTGATTTCTGTTCTTTCCTGTTCCATAACTATTTCCCGTTTACAAGGTCTTGCAATGCCTGATGGATATGGCCGTTGGTGGCCAGGATGGTCTTCTGGTAGGGCGAATACCGGTTACCGCTGAAGTCGGTTACTTTACCGCCGGCTTCTTCCACGATGAGGAATCCCGCGGCGGAATCCCATGCCTGCAGGTGGTGTTCGTAGAACCCGTCGAAACGGCCGCAGGCTACCCAGCAGAGGTCGATAGCTGCGGAGCCGAGCCGGCGTACTGGCAGGCCCTGTTTGATGATCCTTTCAAACACTACCATGGGGTTGTTCAGGGAGTCTTCCCACTTATAGGGGAAGCCCGTCACCAGGAGGCACTGGTTAAAGTTGCCGTTTTTGGATACCTGGATAGGTTTATCGTTCAGGGTGGCGCCTTTACCTTTTTCCGCCACGAAAAGTTCGTTCATAAAGGGGTTATACACCGCGCCGAGTATCATTTCGCCGTCTTTTTCCACGCCGATGGACACGCAGCAGAGGGGTACTCCGTTGGCGAAGTTTACGGTGCCGTCAATGGGGTCGATGATCCATTTGATATTGGATTCGGACGGGATGACGCCTGTTTCTTCCGCGAGGATAAAATGATCGGGGAAAGCGCCGTGAATCACTTCAATGATGGCTTTTTCCGATTTCTTATCCGCTTCTGTAACGAGGTCGTTCAGGGAGCTTTTGCTGCTCACCTCAAAAGGGCCGTTAAAATATTGTTGCAGTATTTTTCCGCCGGCTTCAGTAGCTTTGAGCAAGGTTGCTTTTAACATGCGGCAAAGGTAAATATCAATTACGAAATAGTGATGGCTTAAATGTCTCCCACAAAGGGGTAATTCGCAAATCGTAATAATATTCGATATTTTTGCAGTTCAATTGAAAAATTAATGGCCATTATAGGAAATCTTATTTCCAGGTCGCTGAGGATCAGGAAAAAGTTTACATTCAAGTTAGGCACACCGCGGCAATACCAGCTGCAGGTGTTACATCGATTGCTGGAGAAGGCCAAGGACACCGAATTCGGACGCCATTATCAGTTCCAGGAGATACTGGACAACCCAAACTTTATAGGGCAGTATAAGGAAAAGGTACCTGTGCACAATTACACCAAAATGCATAAAGAGTGGTGGTATAAGTGCCTGGAAGGGGTGGAAAATGTGAGCTGGCCCGAGAAAATTAAATATTTCGCGCTGAGTTCCGGGACTTCTGAATCCGCCAGTAAACATATTCCGGTTACTAAGGATATGTTAAAAACGGTAAAAAAAGTGGGCGTGAAGCAGCTGTATTCCATGGCTAACTTCAATATTCCGCCGAGATCCTACGAAAAAGGGATCCTTATGCTGGGTGGTACCACTTCACTTTACGAAAAAGGGGACTATTACGAAGGGGATATGAGCGGCATCCAGGCCAAGAATATTCCCCGCTGGTTTCGCCGTTTTTATAAGCCGGGCGGTAAAATTTCCCGTAAGCCCAACTGGGAGCAGCGTATCAAGCTAATTGTACGCAAGGCGCCGCAGTGGGATGTGGGCACCGTTTGCGGGGTACCTGCCTGGGTGCAGATTGTGCTGGAAGAGATTATCAAATACCATGGGGTGAAGCATATCCATGAGATATGGCCTAACCTGGCCATATATATTCACGGGGGCGTATCTTTTGAGCCATACCGGGAGAGTTTCCAGAAGCTGCTCGGCAAGCCGATCACCTTCATTGAAACGTATATGGCCTCCGAGGGCTCCTTTGGATTCCAGGCCCGCCCCGGCACCAGGGGTATTAAGCTGGTGCTGAATGCCGGCATCTTCTACGAGTTTATTCCGTTTAACGAGGAAAACTTTGATGCAGAGGGCGAAGTGAAGCCAAATCCTAAGTCTTACATGATCAACGAGGTGGTGGAAGATGTGGAGTACGCGGTGATGCTTTCCACCTGTGCGGGCGCGTGGCGTTACCTCATCGGGGACGTGGTGAAGTTTACTTCCGTGAAGGAGCATGAAATTGTGATTGTAGGCCGTACCAAGCAGTTCCTCAGTCTTTGCGGGGAGCATATGAGTATCGATAACATGAACCGTGCGATCGATACCGTGCAGAAGAAGCTGGGTATTACCATCAGAGAATTTACGGTGGCAGGGTTCCCTTACGAGAACCTGTTTGCGCACCGCTGGTATATTGGAACAGACAGTGTGAACGTGGATGCCGCCAAAGTGCGGGAAATCATTGACCAGACGCTTGCGGAGGTCAACGATGACTATGCCGTGGAAAGAACATCTGCGCTGAAAGAAGTGTTTGTAGAGGTATTGCCGAACGATGTGTTTATCGATTACCTCCGTTGCAAAGGCAAGGAAGGGGCGATGAACAAATTCCCGAGAGTGCTGAAAGGCGAGAAGCTGAAGGACTGGGAAAAATTTCTTGAGGGAAAAACCGTTAAGCAATAAACGAACAAACCAGGACCAGGAACATTAAAGCATGACAGCAGCAATTGTAGCGGGACTAGGACTGGGGCTATTTTTATCATTATCGGTAGGCCCGGTAATATTCGCCATTATCAAATACAGCATCAATAATGGTTTTAAGGCAGGTATCAGTTTTGCGCTGGGCGTGTCTTTCAGCGATGCCCTGTTTGTGACTGTCGGCAACCTCTCCACTGCATTTATCACCGGCCTGGAAGGGTATAACCGTACCATCGGTATCTGTGGCGGGATCCTGCTGATAGGAATGGGGCTGTATGCATTGATCTTCAAAAAGGTCAGGATCAGTACCGGGGAAGAGAAGCCGGAGATGTTCCGTACCCACGATTACCTGAAGATCTGGCTGGCTGGCTTTTTAATGAATACCCTCAACCCGGGGGTGATTATCTTCTGGCTGCCGGTATGCATTGCCTCCAGCGCTACGCCGGTAGCTTACCGGATTGTGATGTATGTGACCTGCCTGGCGTTGGTACTTTCCGCCGATATCCTGAAAGTATTTGTAGCGGATAAGATCCGGCATAAGCTCACGCTCACCAATGTCATCTGGCTAAACCGGATTGCGGGATCGAGCATGGTGATTTTCGGGCTGGTGTTGCTGTACCAGGTGACTTTCGGCGTCGGGCCTATGGGGCACTAACTGCATAGGGCGGCCGTTTGGGCATTGGCAGCCGGCAGGGCTGGCATGCGCTGTGAACGGGCATATACAGCAAGGCTACCTTAGATCTTTCTCCCCCAATAATAAAATATTTACCATAAAAAAGGCGCTGCGGATCCCCGCGGCGCCTTTTTGATATTATGAAATAAAGCAGTTACCTGATGGTCCAGGTTTCGTTACCTGCGAAGAGTTTATCAAGGTTTCCGGGGCCTTTGCGCTCGAGCACGTCGGCCAGCTGGAAAGACATGATGTCTTCGTAGGTAGGACGGTGCGCCTGGTAGAACACACCGAAAGGACGGGGTAAGTGTCCTTCAACACGAGGATCATCGAACATGCGGGTAAGCAGTTGCGCTTTCAGGAAGTCGTTTTCGTCGTGGATCCAGAGATCGTCCGCACTGAAATCCGCGCCGAGTTCCACCACAACGGGTTTCAGGCCGTCGAAGCGGATACCTTTGTTTTTCTGGGCGCCGAAGATCAGCGGTTTGCCCTGTTCCACAAAGATGGTTTCATCGCCTTTGGTCGACTTCTCTGTAAATACTTCAAACGCGCCATCATTAAAGATGTTACAGTTCTGGTAGATTTCCAGGAAGGACGCGCCTTTGTGGGCGTGGCTGCGTTTGAGCATTTCCTGGAGGTGTTTAGGATCGCGGTCCATACTGCGGGCAATAAAGGTCGCATCCGCGCCCAGGGCCAGCGCCATTGGGTTAAACGGATGGTCGATACTACCGAAAGGAGTGGACTTGGTCACTTTATTTTCCTCTGATGTAGGGGAGTACTGGCCTTTGGTCAACCCGTAAATCTGGTTGTTAAAGAGCATGACGTTTACATCAAAGTTGCGGCGGAGCAGGTGAATGGTGTGGTTGCCGCCGATGGAGAGGCCGTCCCCGTCGCCGGTAACGATCCATACGCTCAGTTCAGGGCGGGCAGCCTTGAGGCCGGACGCGATGGCCGTAGCGCGACCATGGATCGAGTGCATACCGTAGGTGTTCATGTAATACGGGAAGCGGGAAGAACACCCGATACCGGATACGATCACAATATTTTCGCGGGGCACGCCCAGTGCAGGCATGATGGTTTGAACCTGTTTTAATATAGAGTAGTCACCGCAGCCCGGGCACCAGCGCACTTCCTGGTCGGTGGCAAAGTCTTTAGCCGTTAAGGTCTGCGGAGCTATAGTTGCTGTTGACATTAGAATGGATTAAATATATGTTTTATATAGAATGTAAAGTTACGACAGATCGCCGGAAAATGCGTATCACTGCGCCGTCAATTCTTCCCAATATTCGGCGGCCCGGCGGGTGTGCGGGATAACGATGGTACCGCCCACGATATTGGCCACTGCAAAGATCTCGTACATTTCCTCCGTGGTGATCCCCTGTTCATAGCATTTGCCGAGGTGGTATTTGATACAATCATCGCAACGCAGCACCATCGACGCCACCAGGCCCAGCATTTCCTTTGTTTTCGTGCTCAGCGCGCCTTCCGCATAGGTGTTGGTATCCAGGTTGAATAAGCGGTTGATCACCTTGTTCTGCTTGCCCAGGATTACGTCGTTCATCTTAGCCCTGTACTCATTAAACTCCTCGATGGCTTTCCCCATATATATGCTGTTTTATAATGTGATAAAATTTATTCCAGGCATTAAAGCTATGAAAGGATTTACAAATATAGATTAATCTACTGGTTAAGTAGACTGTTTGGCCTATAACCTGTATTTATGCATCATAACCAAAAGTTATAACAACCCGGAATGGCTCCAAAAAAAGCCTATTAAATTAATAGACTATTTGTATATTGATTAGATACAAACCCACATAGACCAACAATCTGAATCTGTTATGACCACATCACCTATCAGTCAACTGGTGGCTGCCCTGGTGCTGCTAAGCGGCATTGCCAGCGGGCAAACGAAGAAACTATCCGGCTTCCCCGACGATGCTGCGGCGGAGCAATTACGACTGGAACAGCAATTTGACCAGCATTTGAGCAGCGCCAGCATAGGCGCTACGATTAAAGAGCTGGCCTCGAGGCCGCATCATATCAGCTCGGCCAGGGGAAAGGAAGTGGCGGAGGAAATCAGGCGCCGCTTCAACAGTTATGGCTGGGATGCCTCGCTGGTCACCTACCAGGTGTTGTTTCCCATTCCGCAGGAGCGGGTGCTGGAACTGGGTGGCCCCAGGCCGTACAAAGCTTTGCTGAAGGAGCCTGCCCTCCCGGAAGATGCCACCTCCGGCCAGGAAGGCCAGCTGCCTACGTATAACTGCTGGAGTGCCGACGGGGACGTGGAGGCCGGGCTGGTGTTCGTCAACTACGGCCTGCCGGAAGATTATGACTACCTGCAACGGCTCGGCATCAGCGTGAAAGGCAAAATTGTCATTGCGAAATATGGCCGCTCCTGGCGGGGGATTAAGCCGAAGGTAGCCCAGGAACATGGGGCTATTGGCTGTATCATTTACTCCGACCCGCGGGATGACGGCTATTTTAGCGGGGATGTATATCCGAAGGGGGCGTTTAAAAACGAATACGGGGTACAACGGGGCTCCATCATGGATATGGTGATATACCCCGGGGACCCGCTCACGCCCAACGTTGGCGCTACTGCGGATGCGAAGCGGCTCAACAGGGAAGAGGCGCCCAACCTCCTGAAAATACCGGTGATACCGATCAGCTATCACGATGCGGCCCCGCTGCTGCAATCCCTGGAAGGGCCTGTGGCGCCGGAGGATTGGCGGGGAGGCCTGCCCTTTACCTATCATATTGGCCCGGGCACGGCGCCGGTGCATCTGAAACTGAAATTTGACTGGCAGGTGCGGCCCTGCCACAACGTAATAGCGACCCTCAAAGGCAGCAAATACCCGGATCAATGGGTGGTGCGCGGGAATCATCATGACGCCTGGGTGAATGGCGCTGCGGACCCCGTTAGCGGTATTGCTGCCATGCTCGAAGAGGGGAAAGCGATCGGCGCGCTGGCCAAACAGGGCCACCGGCCTGCCCGCACACTGGTGTACTGCGCCTGGGACGGGGAAGAGCCCGGCCTGCTGGGCTCTACCGAATGGGTGGAAGACCACGCCAAAGAGCTGCAGGAAAAAGCCGTGGTGTACATCAATTCCGATAACAACGGCCGGGGTTTCCTGAACGCCAGCGGCTCCCATGCGCTGGAAACGCTGGTGAACGAAGTGGGGCGGGATATCATTGACCCGCAAACGAAGGTGAGCGTACTGGCCCGCCGCCAGGCGCTGGAAGCGCTGAGAGCCGCTACGCCCAAGGCTAAGAAGGAAAAGCTTTCCAAACAGGGGATTAATATCAATGCGATGGGCTCCGGGTCCGACTACTCGTCCTTCCTGCAGCACCTGGGCGTGCCATCGCTGGATTATAGCTATGGCGGCGAAGATGCGGGTGGTGAGTACCATTCGATTTACGATTCCTATGACGATTACCGCCGCTTCAAGGACCCTACTTTCGACTATGGGGTAGCGTTGTCCAAAACCGCGGGGCATACCGTACTGCGTATAGCCAATGCCGTTAACCTGCCGTTTGACTACCGCCGGTTGTATGAAACTGTGAATACCTATGCCGCAGAGCTGTCCGAACTCTCCAATAACCTCCGGGAAGCTACCGCTGTGGAGAACCAGCTGATTAGCGAAGGGAAATACACGCTGGCAACGGATACGGCTAAACGCCTGGCGCCGCCGGCGATAAAGGACCCGGTGCCGTTTATAGATTTTTCGCCGTTGCAGAATGCGCTGGTGGGGCTGGATTCCGTTACGCTGAAGCTGGCTGCCCGCAAGCAGGGTGTTAACAGCGAGGCGGTGAATAAAGCGCTATACCAGGCGGAGCAGCAACTGTTGTATGCCGGCGGATTGCCGAACCGGGCGTGGTATAAGCATACGCTGTATGCGCCGGGATTTTATACGGGGTATGGCGTGAAAACGATTCCGGGTGTAAGGGAAGCAATTGAGCAGCGAAGATGGAAAGAGGCGGATGAGCAGATTAAGATAGTGGCGGCGGCGATCAACCGGTTGTCCGGTTATTTGCGGGAGCAGGTGCTTTAAGGCACTGGATTCACCGGCTTTCAAATTTTTTCATCGGGTAGCGCGCGGGCACTACCCGATGAAGTTTTGGCGGTTCTTACTCCTACCGGCCCACCTCCTGGACATAATCCTTCGTGCCCTGCACAATTTTTTGAATCAGCAGCTGCTGGAATTCAGGGTCCAGGATAGCCGCTTCATCGCCGGGGTTGCTCAGGAACAGCGTTTCCACCAGCACATCCGGGAATTCCGTTGGATTGTTGAGAATAAAATTAAATCCGCCGTTGTTGCCAAAATCGCTCAAACCTGTTTCCAGCAGGCGTTTGTGAATCGCCGTAGAGAAGGGTTCGCAGAAGGGATGGCGGTAATAGGTGGCCGTGCCGAAGATATCCACCGGGTTGGAGGAGGAGTTGAAATGTATGCTCAGGAGCAGGTCCGGGTCTACGTTCCGGTAGAAGGACAGGCGCTCTTCGTTGTTCACGAATTGATCTGTGGTGCGGGTGATCAGCACTTTCGCTCCTTCTTTTTCAAACGCATTTTTCAGCATCAGGGAAATAGCCAGCGTCATATGTTTTTCCACGACGCCGGCGAGGCCGCTGCCGCCTGTATTGCTGCCGCCATGGCCGGGATCGATGGCAATCGTCATATTATTGAGCGCCAGGTTTTGCGGTATTCGTTTAACCCTGACCGTTAGTTTGTTGCCTTCGTAGTACATTTTATAGCCCCAAACGTTGTGTTTGAGGGAGAGCATCATCCGGAGCACATCCGGGGCAGGCTGCCCCCAGCTCACCTGGCTGATTTCCCGGGCGTTTTGCACATCGTTATTGATACGCTGTTCGGCGTAGGCGCCATACACATCAATGATAATTTTCCCGGGGTTATTTTGTTGGGTAGAGATGTAAGGCATACGGTCGGAAAGTGCTATCTGCACGTAATCATACTTATCGTCCGCCCAAATCCGGGCATCGGAAATCACGCTGACGGGCATGCCTTCCTGGGGAATATCCGTATCCAGGAAGCCTTCGGGGATGTAGGCATTTTTCCGGTTGGCCAGCCGGACTTTGTAATAATCGCCTTCCTTGCCTACGATCTGCAGCAGTACGTCCTTATCCAGGTACCCGAGTTTATTGGGCCCGAGGCGGTCGCCCTCTGTGGCGCTGGTGATGTAGGTCATGTTATCGATGGTGCGGCCGGTGAAAATCTTGTCCTGTTTCATATAGCGGTACCGGTTAGGACTGGCCAGGGTGGTACTGTTGCTGCCATTGCTGAGGGTGACATTTATTTTCCCGTTCAGCAGGGAATCGTCCTCCGTCACTACGTGGTAGCCTACATAGTAGCCTGGCACGCCGGACGACTGGGCGGGCGGCAGTTCCGTCAGCGGCTGCCCGTTGAACCAGGTGGCTTTAGCGCCGGGGTAGCCTTTCATTTTTACCCGGATGGTATCTCCTGCAGCCAGTTCGAGGTTGCCTTTGGGGGAGATGTCAATGAAGTCGATCCGGAAGGTAGCGGTAGCTCTGGGAGCGGGCGCCGGGTTATAATAGTAGGTAACGGTTCGCGTATAGGCGGTACCGGTAGTATCATACGCGGTGAGTACGAACGTGCTTTTGCCTTGTGGCAGCTCTTTTTTCACGGCGAAGGCGCCGGTGGGGTACACCTGCACCGTATCGTTATTAATCGTAAGCCTGCAGCCTATACAGGTTCTGCCGGCAATAAACTGTTTGCCGTTACTGACGTTGATTTGATCCCGGGAGGGCTGGCTTAAGCGGATGGAAGCCTGGCTGTAAGCCCATACTGGAAAAAATAGAACCGCGATAATGGAGGTTAAGATTGTAGCTAATTGCTTCATGCACCTGTCTGTAAATCAGTTGTAAAGATAACAAGGCGGGGCAAATAGGAGGGGTTATTTCAAAAATATGCCCCGCATATTGGTGCGGGGCATATTTCGTTATTGAATTACCAGATGTATTTATTTTCTGCGATCAGTTTATCCGCGATGCGCCTGCGGGCTTCTTTGGTGTTGAAAGGTTCCGCTTTGGTAAAGCGTTTGAGGCCGAGCAGCATCATGCGTTGTTCATCGCCTTCGGCGAAGGCGTTGATGGCATCCTTGCCGGATTTGTTGATACGGTCCGCCGCATCGTAGATGTAGGTTTGCACCATGTCCTTTTCCAGCGCGGCAGCCGCTTCGCCTTTGTTTTGGCTCAGTTTGATGAGGCGGAGCAGGGCGCTTTCGGCTACAAAGGTTTCGATAGCCATATCAGCAATGTCCATCAGTACTTCCTGTTCGGTTTCCAGTTTGGCCATGAGTTTCTGCGCGGCAGCGCCGGCGGTCATGAGGATCGCTTTTTTGAAGTTGGCGATCATTTTCTTTTCCTTGCTGAAAGGCGTTTCGTCATCGCTGCCGAAGTCGGGGATGCTCATCAGTTCCTTCATCACGTTCATCGCGGGTGTCATGAGGTCAATTTTGCCTTTGAGGGCGCGTTTGAGCGTCATGTCGAGCGTGAGGAGGCGATTGATTTCGTTGGTGCCTTCGAAGATGCGGTTGATGCGGGAATCGCGGTAGGCTTTGGAGATGATGTACTCATCGCTGAAGCCGTTACCGCCGTGGATTTGCACGCCTTCGTCCACCACGTAGTCCAGCACTTCGGAACCGTTTACTTTCAGCATGGCGCATTCAACGGCGTATTCTTCGGCGGCGCCGAGGAGGGCTTCGTTGAACGGTTTGCCGGCGGCCAGGAGTTCTTTTTCCTTATCGTCGATCAGCTGGGCGGTGCGGTAGAGCGCGGCCTCGCTGGTCCACGTGCGGATTACCATTTCCGCGAGTTTATGTTTGATGGCGCCGAAATTGGCGATCGGTTGTTTGAACTGTTCGCGTGTAACGGCGTAGTTAACGGAGGTGTTGATACATTTTTTGGCGGCGCCCAGCGCGGCAGCGCAGAGTTTGAGGCGGCCGATGTTGAGGATGTTGAAGGCGATGAGGTGGCCTTTGCCTATTACGCCCAGCACATTTTCCACGGGTACTTTTGCGTCCTGGAAGTAGATCTGCCGGGTCGAGGAGCCTTTGATACCCATTTTATGTTCTTCCGGCCCGAGGGTGAACCCGGGGGTACCCTTTTCCACGATGAAGCCGGTGAATTTATCGCCGTCGATTTTCGCGAATACGGTGAATACGTCCGCGAAGCCGGAGTTGGTGATCCAGATCTTCTGGCCGTTGAGCAGGTAGTATTTACCATCCTCGCTGAGTTTGGCCGTGGTTTTAGCGCCGAGGGCATCGGAGCCGGAACCTGGCTCGGTGAGGGCGTATGCGCCTTTCATTTCACCGGTGGCCAGTTTGGGAATATATTTTTGCTTTTGTTCTTCTGTACCAAAGTAGAGGATAGGCAGGGAGCCGATACCTGTATGAGCGGCCATGGCAACAGAGAAGGAGTGGCCGGCGCCTAATCCTTCATTGATGATGGTAGCGGTAACAAAGTCCTTACCGAGGCCTCCCAGCTCTTCCGGGAAGGCGGCGCCCAGCAAGCCCTGTTCGCCTGCTTTTTCCAGCAGGGCAGGCATGAGCCCTTCTTCCAGTTTATCCAGCCTTTCCACCACCGGCGTCACTTCCTTCAGGATAAACTGATCAGCCATGTCTTTGATCATCAACTGCTCTTCTGAAAAATCTTCCGGCGTAAACACATCTTCAGGAGTACTTTCCCTGACAAGGAATTCTGCGCCTTTCAGCGCTTGCTTATTTTCAACTGTTGCGTCCATGATAAACTGTTTTTGGTAGTTCTGTAATTTAACTAAATAATTGCGAAATAAGAACGCCCCGGAAAGCCTCTTTTCAGAGTTTTAAAACAACCTTAACGATCGGCCGCAGTAACATTAACAGCCGCTGCTAGCATTATTTTGCTTATCATTGTTCCCTTTTAGGTTATGCCTGAATTTTATCTGCCATATAAGAAAAGCCGTTTACACGGAATACGCGAAGGCAATGGGAACCAGCTGCTTATCTGCCTGCATGGTTTCGGTGAAAGCGCTGCGCATTTCCGGCCCCTGGTAGCTGAATTGAGTGAGGCGTTTACCATCATTGGCCTGGATATGCCGTTGCATGGTAAAACGGAATGGCAGGAGAACCGTGGCTTTGAAAAATCGGACCTCACCGCTGTTATTTCCATCCTGATGGAACAGCACGGGTTTCAGCGGTTTTCCCTGCTGGGGTACAGCATGGGGGGGAGGCTTGCACTGTGCGCCGTGGAAACCATGGCCGCCAAACTGGATCGCCTGATCATGGTAGCGGGAGATGGCCTGCGGAATAATCCCTGGCATTTGTTTGTTACGCAGACCAGCATCGGCAACCGGCTTTTCAAATACAATACGTATCACCCGCAGTTCTTTTTCAGGTTGATAAAAATCTGGCGTAAACTGGGATTGCTCAATGAAAGTATTTACAAGTTTGTGCTGCACCGGATGGATCAACCGGAGAAGCGCATACAGGTGTATGAGATCTGGACGAACCTCCGCAAAATGATGCCCGATCAGCAGCGATGCAGGCGGTTGCTGGCGCAGTACCAGGTGCAAACGCTCCTGATCTTCGGGAAGTACGACCGGGTTATCCCGCCGGAACTGGGGACCCGTTTTGTGGATGGCTCCTTCCCGTCCAAAATGATTGTACTGGATAAGGGGCATCAGCTGATATCGGCACAATTAGGTCAAGTAATAAAATCAAACATATAAACCCGAATGCATTTTTTCCTGATTATTATGGTGGTGCTGGCGCTGGGTTACGGTGTACTGATGTTGTGGTACAGCCTGGGCTGGAAGCGCCTCAAAAATTATGTAGTACCTGTTCCCCGGATGGGAACCACCCCTGTTACCGTCATCATTCCCGCCAGGGATGAAGCCGATAACCTGCCACCCCTGCTGGAAGCCCTCAAACAGCAGACGTATCCCGCGCACCTGTTGGAAGTGATTGTGATTGATGATTTTTCTACCGACGCAACGCCTGACGTGGTGCGTAACTGCGGCGCTGCCAACATCCGGCTGCTGCAGATGAGCCAGCTGCTGGACAAGCAGCAGCGGCTGAATTCATACAAAAAGAAAGCAATTGAAATTGCCGTATCCCAGTCAAACGGCACCCTGATCGTTACCACGGATGCGGATTGCATCATGGGGCCCAGGTGGATAGAAACGATCGTGCAGTTTTATGAGGACAGGCATCCGAAGTTCATCGCGGCGCCGGTAAGTTTTTATAAGGAGGATAATTTCTTTAAGAAGCTGCAGTCGCTCGACTTCATGACCATGCAGGGCATTACCGGCGCGGCCGCGCAGCTGCAGGCCGGCACCATGTGCAACGGGGCGAACCTCGCCTATGAAAAGGACGCGTTCTATGATGTGGGCGGGTTCAAGGGGATCGACAATATCGCCTCCGGGGATGATATGCTGCTGATGTATAAAATTTACAACGCTTATCCGGAAGGGGTGATGTACCTGAAAAGCGAGGAAGTGATCGTACGTACGTTACCGGTAGACACCCTGAAAGGGTTTATGAACCAGCGTATCCGCTGGTCGTCCAAAGCGGATAAGTACGAGGATAAGCGCATTACCTATGTGCTGATGCTGGTGTACTTTTTCAATGCCGGCCTGCTGGGCATGGGCATTGCGGCATTCTTCCTGCCTGCGCTCTGGCCCTGGTTGCTGATACTGCTGCTGTTTAAAATTACCATGGAGTTGTATTTCCTGTTGCCGGTGGCCAGTTTCTTCAATAAATCGGGCTTGCTGGTATGGTTTATTCCCGGGCAAATATTTCATATTCCTTATATTGTAATTGCCGGGTGGCTGGGCAAATTTGGCAGCTACCAGTGGAAAGGCCGTAAGGTGAACTGATAAAATTTTTTTCGCTTGTCTGCTCCTGAAACCTCTTTCAAAAGACTGCTGCGCAACAAAGGCGCGGTGGCGGGATTGCTGATCGTGTGCCTCTCGGTGCTGGTCAGCATCCTGGCCTACTTTATTGCGCCGGACAGCACGCCGGACGCGAACAGGATGGTATTGGAGATAGAAGGGCAGCGGCCGGGATTCAGGGTAACGATGCTGGCTGTACGAAAAGACCAGGCCTTACCGCCTACCGGCTTTTTCCGCCGGTTGATTTCCGGAAAGCCGTCCGCTTATACCTACATACCCATAACATCCCACCAGGTAAAAGACTCGCTTATTATCATCCGGCATTATGTAGATGAGGCCACAACGGTGGAAGAAGCTTATCCGCTGGATGTAGTGGTATATGGCCGGCATGC